>Ga0116154_10001235_pt1 | contig 22580 bp, 29 predicted proteins | sample AD_UKC030_MetaG_FD_89898 | JGI IMG/M metagenome (GOLD analysis project Ga0116154, IMG submission 89898) | Active sludge microbial communities of municipal wastewater-treating anaerobic digesters from USA - AD_UKC030_MetaG | ecosystem: Engineered > Bioreactor > Anaerobic > Digestate | place: USA...
GAAGACGTTCTTCGCGCCGCGTGAGGCCACGCGGCCTACAACATCGATGTCTGCCGCTCTGTAGGCCGGCTGCCCTCAGCCGGCGCCTGTCACCGAAGACGTTCTTCGCGCCGCGTGAGGCCACGCGGCCTACAGCATCGTTGTCAGCCACCTTGTAGGCCGGCTGCCCTCAGCCGGCGCCTGTCACCGAAGGCGTTCTTCGCGCCGCGTGAGGCCACGCGGCCTACAGCATCGTTGTCAGCCACCTTGTAGGCCGGCTGCCCTCAGCCGGCGCCTGTCACCGAAGACGTTCTTCGCGCCGCGTGAGGCCACGCGGCCTACAACATCGATGTCTGCCGCTCTGTAGGCCGGCTGCCCTCAGCCGGCGTCAGTCACCGAAGGCGTTCTTCGCGCCGCGTGAGGCCACGCGGCCTACAGCGCATACGACAACATCAAACCCACCTGGTTGCCCCCCGACGTGTAGCCCGCGTTGTCGGACGAGTTGTCTGTGTACCGATAGAACGCCGACACCTGAATGCGTTTGCGCAGCACCGTGCTCAGACTGACCTCGACATACGCCCGATCGTCCTCGCGTTCGACCGTGTCGGTCGCGAGCGTGCTGCTGTAGCTGGTGAAGCTGTATCCGCCGCTCACCCCGAGCGACAAATGTCGCAACAGGCGCTGCCGCACAGACGCGCCCACACTGCTTGTCTCGGTAAACTGATCGCTGAAATAGGAGGTGCCGATGTCGTGCGAACCGAACAACGACACCGTCGTGTCCTCGGCGAGCTGATAGTCGATCGCCCCTTGAACGGTGGGCGAGAGTTTCGAGGACGCGTCGGTGTCGAGGAACTGCCGGATCTCGACGCCGCCTTCGAGCGTGTAGGAGAGCTTCCGCGCCACCTCGCCCCGCACCCGCCCCAGGACCCGCTGGCTGGTCATGTCGGTGCCCGGATCCAGTTGGTCATAGGCAAAGCCCGCGCCGACGGCCACCGCAAGCCGCGGTTGCCACTGGTAATTGATCCAATCCGTGGTCGACCAGGTGCAACTGTCCGTGTAGGCCGTCGTGAACCGAAGCACCTGAGCCGCGCTCAACTCGAGCGTGGTCCGGTCGCTGAAGGCGTAATCGGCCCCCACCCGGGCGTTGTGGGTGTCCTGCTCCGTCTGGGCCGCCGTCTCGATCAACGGCGAACTGGTCGAGCCGTAGGCGTAGCCGGCGGTGAAACGCCAGCGATTCCACGTCGCCCACCCGCTCAAATTCACATGATGATCCACGGTGTCCTCATACGCCTCGTTCGAGTAGAACTTCAGGCTCGCCGTGTAGTCCAAGGTCCAATGCGGACCCAGTTGGAACGTCAGGCCCGGCGACACGGTCTGTTGCAGCGTGTTCTCCTCTTGGTCCGGTCCGGACAAGATCCCCGTGCCGTAGAGCAGATTGTAGGAGACGTGCGGATGAAAGCTCACATTGCCCCATTGGAGCAGTTCGCGCCGGGGCGCAGCCGCCGCGGCTGGGGCCGGAGCCAGCACACCCATCCGGGGCGACTCGATCTGACCGGCCGCAGGCAGGGCTTCCGTGCCCAGATTGGGCGTCGGGGGGAGCGGCGGAAGGCGTTGGGACCCTGCGCTTGTGTAGGGCTGGGAGACATACGGCGATGGCAGAGGCACGGGTGTCAGGGCACTGTCCTGAGGCAACGCCTCCGCTGGCGGTTGGGTGGTGACCGCCTGTTGTGCGGACGCAGGCAGACTGGCGGCCAGACACGGCAAGAACGCTCGCCAGCACAAGTCGGCGAGTCGTCGTTGTCGACGCGCTGTCCGCCCTTGGCGTTGTCTATTCATCGTCTGGTCTCCCCCCTTTGGATCCCGCCGATCATCCCCAGTGCCGATAGCAGAAGTCCCCCAGCCACCAATAGACCCGGTCCGGCGCGTGCGCGCAAAAGTACCGGGCCAACTGGTGAAGGTTCCGGCGCTGCGCGAAAGTCACGCGGGGCCGCCGTCGTCTGGGCAAGAACAGTACCGGCAGATCTTCCTCGACTGTTCCCCAGCGGCGCTTGTAGTCGAGCAACCCCACGTTATCCAAAGCTGTTCGCCCGAAACTGAACACCACACATCCGAGCTGCAGAGCTTCCTGGATGGCGCTCCAGTACAGGAACTGACTTGCCCCCGTTGCCCGGCCCTCCTCGCTATCCCCCGCATATTCGAGTGTAAACGTGTTGCGAAACCGCAAGAACAAAACAGCGCTCACCGATCTGCCCTCGTGGCACGCGCAGCGGACTCCGCAGTGGGTCGGCCCCAGAACATCGCGCAGGGACTCGAACAGGCGAAAAGGGATCGGCGGCAGTGAATGCCGGCGCCGTGTCTCGGTTGCCAACGCATGGAAGTTGGCCAGGACCGTATCGGCCGGTTCGGACACAACGGTGATTCCATTTCGCTCCGCCTTGCCCAGCCACTGGCGAACACAAGTGCGGGAACAAGATTTCTTGATCTCGTCCAGAGGGCGGTCCAGGCGAAGGTAATGATGCTTGTAGAGGCTGCCGGGGCAGAAATCGGGTGATCGAGGCTTACCTGACGTCTGCCAGGGCCGGATCTCGAAGGCCTGGGCTCGCTCCCGGCTCATCATCGCCCACACGGCGGGCAGGAACCGGCCCCAGTCTTCCTCACTCGACAGCAGAGGATCGCAGAAGGATGCAAAAGGGACCGAGACGAGCCGGTTACCAAGCAGCCAACTGCGCACGGTATAGATGGGCATCCCTGCCAGAATCTGGGTCGAAATCGGATCCCACAAGACCAGATAGTCGGCATGCATATGGGCAAACGAACGCTCGATCGCCCGCTGCCAAAGGGAGAGATGATAGATAGACCCATTTGGATGACGTGCGACGAACGCGTCCCATATATCGGCGTCGGCTGAGTCGAGCCACGCGAGCTTCCCCTCGACTCGGACGGGGCGTGCGTCTGCCGAGACTGATGCCCCGTGCCGCGGGGGATTCGCAGTCAAAACCTCGTGCATAGGATCACAGGGAGTATCGCCCAGCGTTTGGGCGCACTACGGTTCCCTCCCGTTGACCTCTCGCCCTTACAAGCTCACACCGCCAATCCGTTTGAGCCATATCTCGCGCCATAGATGGTGGGCGTCGCGCGGGCATCCGCCCCATCGACCGTAGCCGTCACACGTGACGCCTTCGAGGATCACAGTATGCTTGATCTCACGCATTTCGCCGGTGGTCTCGAGGATGATCCGGCCCACCCGCTTGCGGACCCGGTACCGCTCTCCGCAGAAGGGGAGCATATGCACCGGAAATTGCAGCCCGCGGTTGCGGCCATGTCGATCCAGTGTAAGGGCGATCTCGTCGGCGCGTTTCACCTCGACCCAGTCCCCTCGATCGAGATCGAGAGTCACTGTGGGCGTCGGTCTGGCTGCGCCCCGCAGTTTCACGCTCGACACCCCGCAGAACACCGCTTTCAACCGAAGGCTGAACGCAGCCCACACAAAGCGGCGCATCTCCGCCGGAGACCATGTCCGGGTGCGCAGGTCCCGATAATACTGCCGAAGATCCGCCTTCGAGAGAGGCTGTGTCGCCCCGAGGAGTTCCGTGGACTGACAGATGTACCGCCCATTGGCTTGTTTGACCGGATAGCCATAGGCAGGTGCGGACGGCCTCGGAGAGGCGTCCGGCTCGGGATCCGGGTCGTGGCTACAACGTTCAAGCCAGGACTCGTGCCAGAACAGCGCGCACTCCTTCTCGCACCCGTCGTGGGCCGAGCCGTCGCACCGGAGCGCGTCGAGAAGAACCACATTCCGCATCCGCCGCACACGATCGCCTTCAACACACGTCTTCTCGATGCGGCGCCACACGTGAAACCGGCGCCCACAGAACGGGAGCATCTCAGGCATGAACGGGAGCCCATCGTGGCAACCCCTTTCATCCAACGTTGCCTGGACCTCCTGCCAGCGCTTGACCGCCACCATCTCGTCAGGCAGCAAACCCAACCCGCGTCTTGCCGATCGAGCATCCACTGAAACTGAGCTGCTTCTTCGAACCTCTTTGATGCGGCACACCTAGCCCGGCGCTACAACATCTTTGTCGACCGCGTTGTAGGCCGGGTTCCCCGACCCGGCGCCTGCACCGATGTCTGTCCTTCCGCCGCGTGGGGGCACGCGGCCTACATGATCGTTGTCTGCCGCGCTGTAGACCTGGTCCTCCGACCCGGCCCTGTGCTGTTCCCGGTGCGGCATCGGTGGGTTCACCGCCCAACCACTCTCGACAACCTCGATCCCACCGCTTGACGCAGATTGTAGACCGAGGTCGGGTCGCCAAGCGCCCTTTGCACGAGCCGGGCAACGAGCTTCCGTAACTGAAGAAAGCGAATCTTGCTCCAGATCAGCATCTTCATCGGCAGCCGATGGCGTTCGCCGAAGGTCAGCACGGACGGACGCAACAACCAGGGCAGGAGACAGCGCGGCACAAACCCAAGCCGATACCCGGTCACCTTGCCCTCCATGAGCGACAGAAGCCCGTTGAGATAGAGATTCTTGAGCTTCCAGGGATGAGACTTGTACTTGAGGCCGCTGCGGTAATCCAGTTCGTAGCCGCTGTGCGTCTTGCCGTCAATGAGGCCGTCCTGGACCGCCCGATCGTAGAGAGCCGTCCCCGGAAAGAAGACCAGATTGTACACCTGCAGGTAGAACGGATGCGGAAGGTGCTTGAGGAAGTCCACCGTCTCAAGAAGATCCTCAGGCTCCTCGTACGGATTGGCGACAATCATGAAATAGCAGAGGACAACCTGCCGGTGCCGCTGGATGATCTCGGCGGTGCGCCGCACGATGCGGTTTGGCATGTTCCGCTCATACACCTCCGTCTTCGTGCGATCACTGCCGCTCTCGAGACCGAGGCGGATCCGCCACAGCCCCGCCTTGACCAGCAATTCTGTCTTTCTCTCGTTCAAGACGAGCGGCGAACTCATGCACTCAAAGGGCAAACCCACCTCGCGTGGATAAGTCTCCGCAAACTCTTCGAGTTCCGCCACCGGCCGCGCGCAGAAATCCTCGTCGATCAAATAGACGTACTTGGCGTTCGGAAAGAGGGGCAGGAGCTCGCGAATGCTCCGGACATATCGCGAGATCGTCATCCGGCGCACGTAGGGGCCCTTGTTCTCGTAGACCGCTTTGAGCTTCTTGTTGCTGCAATAGGTGCAGTGAAACGCGCAGCCCCGCGACCCGTTGAACATGATCGGTTCGCGCACATCAAAGACCTCGCGCGGCCGGCGCAAGCCGCGCTCGCTCAGGTGAAACTCATTCTCGTGCGCGAAGTCGAAAAGCGGCAACTCGTCCAGGTCACGAATCAGACCACGGGGCGGATTCACAACCAGGTTGGCGTCCTGGACGTACACTGCGTTGTCCAAATCACGCCAATCCCGCTCATGCGTCAACCGCTCGAGCAACTCGACCATAAACCCCTCGCCCTCCCCCCGGCAGACAACATTCGCCGAACGCGCGGCGTCGGACGGGTCCAACGTGGCGTGCACGCCTCCCCACACAACGAAGGGCTTCCGGGGACCCAAAGCCTCCATAACCTGACGCGCTTTCTCGGAACCCCGCGCCAGGCAACTCAGCCCCACCACCCTCGATCCATCGACGATCTCGCACACTCGATCGAGCATCTTCCGGTCGAACCGATGGGCCTCGATCGAGCAGAGAAGCTTCGTCGTGGTGTGCCCCGCCCGACGCAACTGTGCCGACACGCTCCGCAGGCCCAGGGCCCATGGATCGCTCTCGGTGTAGATCAGTGTGACGTGCATCTCTCGAGTGCGCGTGCTTCAGCACCGCTTTGCACCTCGCGTCTCATGGAAAGCGGCCTTGGCCGCGCAGCCATGCACAAACCACATGAACCGGCCACCTTGATCGGGTGACCATCAACCCATCAACCCATCACCCATCAACCTGTTCACGCAAGCATCGCCGATCGACCACCTTGACTTCGTCCTCGGCTGCGAGCGGCGTTCGAGCTCGCGGGCTCTCGAGGAACAGGCGATTCGTCAATTGCGTCGAGAGAATTCCCGCCAACGCCATATCATCGGTCTCGCCCAGGGCTTTACCGTCGTCCAACTTCGCCACCAAATGGGTGACGGCCGACGGATTGAAGAAGCCGGTCCGCTTCAGAGCAGTCTCGCCCAACAGCTCACGAACGTAGTCCGGGGTGCGTGCATTGTAGAAACTGCGGTGAATCGGCGCGCGGTAGGGGCGTTTGGAGCGCCGGACAATCTCGGGCGGCAGCCAGCTTTCGGCCACGCGTCTCAGGAGGTATTTCTCCGTCAACGCTCGGAGTTTCAATCTCGCCGGCAGCCGATTGCAGAACTCGACCACGCGATAGTCCAGGAACGGAAATCGCCCTTCAACCGAATGGGCCATTGCCGGTCGATCGCCCTGAGACGACAAGAGGTATTGGGACAGGAAGATGCTGATCTCGCAGTATTGAGCGCGGGCGAGCGGATTCCACCGCGGCATCCCGGATGGGAAGGTGGGCTGGCTGTCGGCTCCACCCCGATCGAGCGCCACCTTGTTCTTGACATCACGGGAGAAGAACCGGCAGGTCCGGCGGTTATTCTGCCAGCGCACCGCGTGCGAGTAGTCCGGGCGAGCGAGGTCGGTCAGGCCGATGCCGAAGAACGCCTTGAGCATGCTGACGCTCGACGCCCCCAGGCGGCTGATGTCCGGATAGAGCCGCTTGAGGAGCAGCGGACGCCACGTCGAATCGGGCTGCTGGGCCCAAAACCGGCGCACCTTCGCTTCCTTGAAAATGTCGTACCCGGCCAGGAACTCGTCGGCTCCTTCGCCCGTGAGCACGACTTTGTAACCTCGGTCGCGGACGAGTTTCGACAGCAAAAACATCGGCGCCGGCGAGGTGCGCATGATCGGCGTCTCGGTGTGCCAGATGACGTCCGGAAAAACGCCTCCGATGTCCTCATGCGTGGCCAAAACAACCTGGTGCTCGGTGCCAAGGAACCTCGCCATCCGGCGCTGATGCTCGCTTTCGTCGAACTGCGCATCGGTAAAGGCAATCGAGAACGTGTCGAGGCGGCTGACCCCGAGAGTCCGGATGATGGCGGCGATGGCGGATGAGTCGAGGCCGCCGCTTAGATAGGCCCCAACCGGCACGTCGGCCCGCAGTCGAATACGGGTCGCATCGACCAACAAGGCGCGGAGTTCCTCGACGTAGCTCTCGATCGGTCGGCCACCCCGCTGCTCCGCTCGCTCGCCTTCCTCAGGAAACCCGATTGTCCAATACGGAGTCACTCGCAGCCGACCACCCTTGGCCACCATGTAATGCCCCGGTGGAAGCTCGACGATGCCCCGGAAACAGGTGCGCGGCGAGAGCGTCGACCAGTAGGTGAAGATCTGATCGAGCGCAACAGGGTCGAGTTCGGCTCGAACCTCGGGATGGGCGAGGATGGCCTTGATTTCGGATCCGAACACCAGCGCCCCTTCGAGTTGGGTGTAGAAGAGCGGGCGCACACCGAGCCTGTCCCGGGCCAGGAACAACGAGCGGTCCTTCTCGTCCCAAATCGCGATCGCAAACTGGCCGTTCAACCGATTCAGACAGTCGGGTCCATACTCCTCGTAGAGGTGCAAGATGACCTCGGTGTCGCTGGCTGTCGTGAACCGGTGCCCGCGCGTCCGCAAGTCCGCGCGCAGCTCGATGTAGTTGAACACCTCGCCGTTGTAGACGATCCAGAGGGTCTGGTCCTCGTTGCCGATCGGCTGCTGGCCGGTGTTTAGATCGAGAATGCTGAGGCGGGCGTGGCCGAGTGCCACATGTGTGCCCAGGTAGATCCCGAACTGATCCGGGCCCCGATGTCGGATCGTGCCGAGCATCCGCCGCATCAATTCGTCAGTCGGTGCCGCGGTGCCGTGTCGATTCAGTACACCTGCAATTCCACACATCTTGATGAACTGCTTCGCCAGGGCGCTTCCGCACCGCTCTGGCGTGGGGCGTCAGCGAATACCGTCATCGGAAAGCGGCGGCAGACCGTGCGCTCCACCAAGGGTGTCGGGCGGCGAGCGACAGGGGCGTGGACGGCCCCGTCCACAGCCGGTGCCGACAACCAGTTCGTTTGCCGAAAAGGACAGGTCACCGGGATCGGTCGGGGACGAGGCCGTCCCCACTCCAAAGACTTCGCCACCCCGGACGCGCTCTCTTCGCGTCGATTCGCGTCCATTCGCGGTTCAAGACCTGAACAGTCAGGTCTGCCGATCACGCCAGGCGGGTCTTCATGATCTTACCCGACTCGGTCTTCGGGAGGTCTTTCCTGAACTCGACGTACTTGGGCATCATGTAATCCTCGAGTCGGGCGCGGCAGTGGGTGAGAACCTGCTTCGGCGTCAACGCCCCATTGCGGACCACCACAAACGCCTTGATGGCCTGCCCGAGCAACGGGTCCGGCACACCCACCACCGCCGCCTCGACAACGTCCTCGAGTTCATACAGCACATTCTCGATTTCCTTGGGCGCCACTTTCTCACCGCGGCTCTTGATGATGTCGTCGCTCCGGCCGACAAAGTAGAAGAACCCATCCTCGTCGGTGCGGAAAAGATCGCCGGTATAGCAGAGCCGCTCGCCGGAGATCGGCCCAGGGCGGAAACGCCTGGCAGTAGCCGCCGGATCATCCCAGTAACCGCGCATCACGTGGCGCCCGCGAACGACAAGTTCCCCGATTTGCCCCGGACCCACTCGCTTCCCAGACGGGTCTTCGATCCAGGCTTCGGTGCCTGGAATAGGTATGCCGACGGAGCCGGGCCGGCGATCGAGTTCCTCGGGCGGCAGATAGAGCGTCCGCTTGGTCTCCGTGACGCCGTACATCGAGAAGAGGGTCGCGGCGGGAAACCGCCGTCGGATCTCGATGATATGATTGACCGGAAGGGCTGCCGCCGTGTTCGTCAGGTAACGCAGACTCGAAAGGTCGAAGCCGGACAGATCCATCTTGAGCAGCATTGCATAAAGCGTCGGCACACCGGGCAGACCCGTGACGCGCTCCCGCTCGATGGTCTTGAGAATCGACGCCGGGTAGGCGAACGACTTCTCGAGCACCAGCGTCCCGCCGAAGCGGAAGGTCATCAGGAGTTGGTACAGTCCATAGTCAAAGGAGAGCGGCAACACGTTAATGATGATATCGCTCTCCCTGTTCTCGAGGTACTCGATGATCGATCCCGAAGCGAACACCACATTGCTGTGGTCGCTCATCACGCCCTTCGCTTCCCCCGTCGTGCCGGATGTGTAGACCAAGCACGCCAGATCCAGATCGATGTTTTGTCGGAGGGGCTGGGTGCCCGGTGATCGAGCCAGCGCCTCGCTGAAAGTGAAATCCTGGAGAGCAACCTGTTCCTTCGTGAACTGCTCAGTCACCATCAACCCTTCCCCCTCACCCGGCCTCGCCACTCTCTCCCATCGGATGGGAGAGGGACTGGGTGAGGGGCCTGGTTCATGGGGAGTGTTGACACTTAACGGGTGAATGCGCAGCGGGACCGTGAACCGGTTCGGAGCGGCGACGGCCTCGTCGCCGCAAACCCCGTTGAAAACACCCTTCGGCGGGGGACGAGCCGTCCCCCCTCCAAGGCTCGGCTCATGGGAACCACTGTGTTCGCAGACATCGTCTGCGGACCTGACCATTGGCTTGCCGCACCGGATCAACCCGCGCAAAGTCGTGAGCTGAGCGGGACAATCGACCATCAACTCCTCCAACTCGATTCGGTCTTCCGCGACCAGGACGGTCGCCCGGCTGTGTTGGAGAATGTAGCGCAGCTTGTCACGCTTGGTGGACGGATTCACCACCGCGAACACACCGCCGGCTTTGAGCGTGCCGAAGATGGCGACCACCGCCTCGACGCCGTTCCCGAGGTTCACCGCCACGCGATCGCCCCGACGAACACCCAACGCGATCAAGGTCCAGGCAAAGCGATTCGCCATCGCGTCGAGATCCGCGTAGCTGAATCGCCCCCCCGCGCACACGAGCGCTGTCTTGTCAGGCAGCCGCGCCGCGCTCTGCTCGAGGAAGTCCTGAACCAACGGAGGTGTCACGCCGTGTTAGCCCGTGTAGTCCGCCGCGCTGTAGGCCGGCTGCCCCCAGCCGGCGTCAGTCATCGAAAACAACCTCTGCGCAGCGTGGTGCACGCGGCCTACAACACATTTGTCTGCCACGCTGTAGGCCGGCTGCCCTCAGCCGGCGTCAGTCATCGAAAACAACCTTTGCGCAGCGTGGTGCACGCGGCCTACAAGGTCCATTTGCGGTTCACTTGAGCGGCTGCCCTTTCAGAGGAGAATTGCCCAGACAGATCAACCATCAACCATCACCCATCCTTTCTCCTCGAGCTTACGTTCGACGTATGCCACGACTGCGTTGATCGAATCCAGGTTGTCCGGCGTCAACTCCTCGTCGCGGACTCGAATGCCGTAAGTCTTCTCGATGTGGGACACCAGCTCGAGCACACCCGTCGAGTCGATGATCCCCTGCGCCAGAAAAGAGGCGTCATCGGTCATGTCGCCATTCTCACCGAACAGAAAGTTCTGCACGACAAACTCGCGGATCTGGCTTCTAGGATCGCTCATAGTGTATGCAGGAGAAGCGGCGCCATGTGCAGATAACGTGTGCCCGAGCGTTTGCGATCGATATCCGCCCAGACGGCCTGGACCTGCTCGGGCGTCAGGCGCGCCGCTTCGGCCACGACTCGAGCTTCGAGCCCCTCGTTCTTGCCGTAGAGGCACAAATCCATCTGCTCGAAGGGCAGGCCGAAGAAGAACTCGTCCTGGCCCTGGGACATCGAGTACGTGTCGGAAGTCGGAGGCCGCTTGCGTATCTCTTCCGGGACATCCAGGTATTCGGCAAGCTGATAGACCTGGGTCTTGTACAGATGCGCAATCGGCTTGAGATCGGCCGCGCCGTCCCCGTTCTTCACAAAGAAACCTTGGTCGTACTCGAGTCGATTCGGCGTGCCCGCCACCGCGTAGTTGAGACGGTCGGCGTGGTAGTACTCGAACATCTTGCGTGTGCGCTGCTTGAAATTGGTGGCCGCAACGATCTCGAGGTAGACCTCCACCGGCAGGCGTTGCCTCACCTCGAGACCGTTCGGCGCACGGGCAATGACGGAAAAGACCGGGTACGGACGCCCCGCGGCCACACCGGACGTGACCAGCTTGGACGACCAGCCGCTCCCAAACTCGGGAATCACCTGGTGCACAGCGGCCTCGTATCGACGATAGAAACCGAGCGCCTCGAGAACTCCGGTGATATCTTCTGCGACGACACGGACCCCCAAGCGCTCTGCGACCAGGCGACTCAGATCGAGGGTTTCGGGACTGGAATGTCGCTCCGGCATCAGCAGTACCAGCACCCGCTCCTTGCCAAGGGCCTGAGTCGCCAGCGTCGCCGTCACAGCGCTGTCCACGCCCCCAGACACTCCCACCACCACCCCCCGACGACGCAGTGTGGTCGCCAAAACGCGGCGCAACCAGTGTGCAATACGGCTGCACTCATTCCCAGGGTCAAGATCGAGACTGTGATTACCAGGGGCTTTCACGGTGCCACTGCCCGGCGTGTTCAATCCCACCGAGAAAAAGGCAAGAACCACCTCACAGCGCTCGGCCTGAGGTCGGCTTCACCCGGCAGAATCGGATGCCATAGCGACGCAGATGTTGCACGACTTCTTCACCGAGAGGATGGACCAGGTCGGCACGTTCCTTGGTCGCGAGATCCAGCCATACGACGCCGCGGCGGCTCAGAGCCGTCCGAGAGGCGTCAGGAATGGCTGACAGACTCACCAGCACATCGGCGGCGGGAATGGCGTCCGTCTCGCCCCCTGCCAGGGTGGAATTCAAGCGGAGTCTCCATGTTGCGGCGCGGCGGAAAGGTCCCCACCCGCGGAAGCCGTTTACCGTCCACGTCGAGTCGGAGCGTCGCGAGGGGAATCCGTGCTGCTCGAGAATGCCCATGCACTCGACGATCATCTCCTCGACCCAACGGATCCTATCGTCGTCGCTGACCGGGCGTGGGAACTCGGGTTCGCGGCTCACCACGCGTGCCGGGAAACCGACCGCCAGACAGCGCGGAGGGATCTGACCCCGAACGAGGGAATTCGCCCCGACGACCGCCCCATCGCCGATCCGGGTCCCGGGAAGCACGAAAACGCGCCAGGCAAGCGAGACGCTCCGACCGATCTCGATCGGCTGGAAGTCGACCGGGTATCCCTCCAGCTTGCTCAGCCACGACGTGTGCCCGAACAACAGACAGTCCCCGCCGATCCCAGTGTCGTCCCCGATGATCACAGACCGGGCCGGGTTGATGAACGTCATCTGCATGATTTGGCAGTTGCGGCCCACAACCAACTTCGAGTCCGGAAACTGCAACCCTCCGACGAACACCTGCTCGTTGATCCGTGTATCGTCGCCAATCTCGATATGAGGCGTGTCCAGCATGGTGACTGCGCCAATGTGGACGCGGTCGCCCATGCGGATGGTGTCTGCACGGACGAAACTAAGGAAACCGAGTCGCGAATGCGCCCCAATCGTCACGTCGCGTCCGAGCACGACCGAGCCGAACCCGAACGAGACATGCCGGCCCACGCGATAGCCCCAGAAACGGTACAAGAGCCGCTTTAGACATGAAGGAAGCCAGCCGTGACATAACATTTGCCGGATGGGCAACCTGGGTTTTGCAGTGAGCATTGGCGTGATACACCATGGCAGCGCCGCGTGAGGGCACGCGGCCTACAGCATTGTTGCCTGCGCCGTTCTAGGCCGGCTGCCCTCAGCCGGCATCGGTCAGATTGAGTTGACATCCTTCGCGCCGCGTGAGGCCACGCGGCCTACAACATTGTTGCCTGCCCACACGGACAACCGAAGAGTCGCCATTGATCCTACCCACTTACAAGCCGCGCGCCGCCATCTACCACCAGCGTGTGCCCGACAATGCCCCCCGCCGCCGCGGAACAAAGGAATTGCGCCGCCAAAGCCACTTCCTCCGCGGTCGTTAATCGCCCACGCGGATTCCGGCGCACCGCCGCCTCGAGACGGGATGCCGCATCGGGCAAAACCTCCCAGGCATCGGTGCGGACTGTGCCTGGGCGAAGGACGTTGACGCGGATTCCTCGAGGGGCCATCTCGACGGCGAGGTGCCGGACCATGGATTCGAGTGCTCCCTTAGTGGCGCCGACCAACGTGTACTGGGGCACCGCACTCACTGCCCCCTCGGACGACACAGCCACCACGCTCGAATCGCCCTCGAACCGCGCAAGGAGTCGTCCAACAAGATCAAAGAAAGCACGGATATTCAAACCGAAGGTCCAGTCGTAATGCCGCAGCGTCAGTTCCCCGAACGGGCGGTGCACCCCCGTGGCTGCTGCGAAGACCAGGATCGAAAGCGGGTTCCACCGATCCGCCACCGCCTCGCAGAGCGTTTCGATCCCCTTCACGCTGGTGACGTCCGCCCTGACCACCTCGAGATCCAGATTCGCTTCGCTGGCCTCGCGCGCCAGAGCCGTGGCTGCGGCCTCGTCTCGGACGTAGTTCGCCGCCACGCGCGCCCCCCCGCACGCCAGACGCCAGGCAATCGCCCGCCCGATGCCCCGGGTGCCTCCCACGACAAGGGCCCGCTTGCCCTCGACCGAGAACAAGTCTGCTGTCTCAAGCCCGCGGTTCAGCATCTCGATAGTCACATCTCAGCTTGCCGCCCCCAATCGAGGCGTTTGCCTCGCACGTTGCCGGCTGTCCTTCGAGATAGGCCTGCAAGACCGGGTCCCGATACCCTATAACAAACTGCTCGGCTGGCACGAACGCAAACATCAACTCAGCCGAACAGACCGTGCGCTCGGCCACCTCGATGTGGCAGCGCGCAGTGGCATAATCCGGCTGACTCACAACGATTGTCGCGAAGATCCGAGCCGTCTCGCCCGGCCGCACCCATTGCCGAAAGCTTGCCGACCTGATCTGCGCCAGCATGGCGTAGCCGCGGGGCTGCGACTCCGCGTCCAAACACTTCCCCCCTGCCTGGGCCATCATCTCGATCAGCAGCACGCCCGGGACCACCGCAAAGCCTGGGAAATGATCTCTGAAAAGCTCCTCCTCGGGCGAGAGAGTCTTCTCTGCCACGATGGTCTTGCCGGCAACCAGCTCATGGATGCGGTCGACGAGAATGAACCTCACGGCGGTGCCTCAGGCGAGTTTGCCGTTCGACTGGAGGACTTCGAGAATGTCGCCCACGGTCTTCATGCCGGTAAGTTGGTCGGTGGTCATCACGATGCCGAAATGCTCGTGCAAGGCCGCCATCAGCGTGAGAACGCCCAGAGAGTCCCAGGTAGCGACCTCACTGCGCGGCGTACTCGAACTCAGCCGTCCGGGTTCTTGCTCGAAGACCTCCGCAATCCACCGCAATGCCTGTTCCTGATCCATAGGATCGATGGGCTTCCAACGACCTCAGCGCGCCATGTAACCGCCGTCAACCACAAGATCGGCACCCGTCATCCAGCGGTTCTGCGGCGCCAACAGGAAGACGGCGCAGCGGGCGACATCCTCGGGCGCGCCCACGCCCAGCGGATAGGCGGCCTCCAGTTCCTTCACCTGCTCGTCCGAGAGCAGTCTGAGCGCCCCGTCGCTCAGAGGCGTATGCACCAGACCCGGGGAAAGCGTGTTCACCCGGATCCGGCGCCGGGCGAGCTCGACCGCCAACACGCGGGCAGCCGCTATCATAGCGCCTTTGGTCGCACTGTAGGCCAACTGTCCCGGCATGCCCACCCAGGCATAAATCGATGTCACAAAGAGCAGCGCGCCGCCCGCCGGCTCGATGACGTCCTGACGGGAAACCGCCCTCGCCATTTCGAGGCCGGCCGTCACATTGACGTCGATCATCCGCGCGAAACGCGCTGCCTCGAACGACGCGAGCGGGCGGGTCTCGACCACGCCGGCGCAGTAACACAATCCGTACAACCGCCCGACCTCTCGGCTCACCTCGCGCATCCTCGATCCGATCACCCCAACCGAGCTCAGGTCTTGCACCACCACCCGCGCGCGTCCAACTGGCAGGAGCGCCTGCGTTTCTTCGAGCTTTTCTTGGTTTCTGCCCACCAATATCACCCGAGCGCCGCACCGTCCCAGTTCCAGGGCAATCGCCCGTCCGAGCCCGGAGGACGCGCCCGGGACCACCACCCAGCGGGCCTCGAAATCGATGAAAGGGGCATCGCTCATATGTGGCAACTCACTCGGTCGATTCCCTCACCACCACATGATCCAGAAGCGCATCCGCCGAGAGCGACACCAACGCCGTCCCCCACGAGAGCCCGACACCGTACCCGACGATCAAGAGACGCAGGGCCCGGTCCAACGGCCGCTCCAGCCCACCCTGGGCGAGGGTGAGCGGCACCGACGGACCTCCCGCACTGCCGAATCGCTGAATCGTGATCGGCAGCTTGGCTTCCGGAATGTGCAGGACCTTGGCCAGATGCCGCATGATGAACAGATTCGACTGGTGAAAGATGAAGTAATCCACGGTTTCGGGCGTATTCCCGGACTGTCGCAGGGTCTCCTCGACAACGCTGGGCACCCGCTTGAGGGTGAAATTGAAAATCTTCGCGCCGTCCATCGCCACGCAGTGAAATCGGGGATCGTCCGGCTCCCGGTTCCGAAAGCCGCCGCCTTCGAGGATCAGGTCCCGCCATCCCGACCCGTCGCTATGCAAGTTGAACCACCACTGCGCCCCGTCCGATCCTGGCCACGCCTCGATTGCGGTCGCCGATCCGGCATCGCCAAAGAGCAGCGCCACCGCGCGATCGGACTTCGCGGCAAAACGGCTCGGGGTCTCCCCGTGCAGCAACAGGACACGGCTCAGCCCACCGCCCGTGAGCATCATGGCAGCCAGCCAGAGCCCGTACGGATAGCCTGAGCACCCCAAGCCGACATCGAACGCCGCACAGGTGTCGGCGAGTCCCAACCGGTGCTGCGCCAGGCAGGCCGTCGAGGGAAGCAAGTAGTCCGGCGTCTGGGTAACAAAAATCAGGGCCTCGACGCTGGCCGGATCCCAATCGAGTCGATCCAGGACACGCCAGGCTGCAGCCACGCACAAGTCACTGCTGCACGTCCGCTCCGATGCCAGATGCCGCGTGCGGACCCCGGCCATCTTCACCACCTTGTCCACTTCTTCGGGCGTGAATTCGGTCGTCTCCGCGCGATTGTCGAACAGGCGTTCCGGCACGCTCGAACAGACGGCGCGGATGCGACAGGCGGGAAGCGAGCTGAAAGCCATAGGAAACCAAGCGGGTCAGACTTTCGGTTCACGAACGCCGGCTGAGGGCAGCCGGCCTACAGAGAAAGCCGACGATGCTGTAGGCCGCGTGCCCCCACGCGGCGCGGAGAATGTTCTCGGTCACGGACGCCATGGATAGAAGCAGCCAACCTACAACGTGGCAGACCACGATCGGTTAACTCACACTCCAGTCCGACTTTCCCACCAACGGATGGGTATATCGGAAATCCGGGCTGTGGCAAAGCCGCGCCGGGACAGGGGGGAATCAGGGTCTGGTCGTGGAGGGAAGCGCAGTTGCGAACGAACACTCCGTTGCCTTCGTCCCTCCCTCTATCCCGGCCCGGCTTTGATTGGCCAGCGCGCATGAGTGCACCTTTCGATGACATCGGCTCCGCATTCTTCAGATGTTGGTGAGAAATGCGCGCTAGAAGAACACCCTCGCATACACATAAGCAATCGCCTCGCTAAGAACATCCCGCACACCGGCACTGCTGGCCCACCAGCGAGCCGGATCGTAGCTCGGATCCTCGATCGCGATCGCACCGATGCTGACGCCCGGACCAAAGGCCTTTTCGTAAAGCAGACGCGACCGGCGGCTATGGGTTGCGAGAGTGGCGACGTCCAGAGACGCGATCGGCAGCCCGTTCTGATCCAGCCACTCGCGCACCGCCAATGCGCAGTGATAGGTCCGGTCTTTCCGTACCACGGGACAAAAGAGAAGATGCACCGATTCCTTGGGCACCCCGAACTCGACAAGGTCCGCTGCCACGTAATCGGACGTGTATTGTCCGGACGACCATTTATCACCGCCCTTGTAGAGATCGCGGACCACCACGACGCATTTGTAGCTGCCTTGCTTGTAAGCCGTCGCCGCCTCGTCGATTCGGCGTCCGCCGATCCAGCCCTCGACCACCAGCACCTCGCCTCGGCCGCCGTTGTTGACTGTCAAGAAGGGGTAGCCGCCGAAGAGAAAACCGAGGAAGGCGCCGGCCAACGCGATCGAGACGACGAATCTGCCCCGCCAAGACAACCTCCACGCCTCGCGTCGGACAACGAGACCGCCTAGCGCGCATTGCTCACCACTCTTGCTCAATGCGAAGCCGGAGTGCACAAGAGAAGTCGGCATGCAGGCTGGGGAAGCAAGACCGCGCCCGAGTCGAGGGATGGAACCGGGCAACAGAGTGTCGCCGCACTCGCGAGATTTCGGAAGCGCTCCGAACCTCGTATTTCCCCGTGCGGGCGCGGTTTTGCCACAGCCCGGATTTCGTTGTCATCTTCCCGGTCGTGAGAAATCCGGGCCAGCCCCCGCTCGAACGCGGCTGCCCGTTGTGCCCTCTCTTGGGGCGGGCATCTGCGCTCTTCGTGCTACGCTTCGGGCAGTCGTTCCAATTCAGGACTCATGCAGACACTCGCGAAGAATCTCCTGTTGCCGTTGGGCGGACACCTTTCCGTGCCACATCGCCCGACTATCGCATAGATCCTGCAGGGCCTCAGGCACTGGAAGTGCAGTTTCCATTGGCCCACTGCACCACCGGAGCGATTTGGGGCAACAGAGAACGGAGAGAGAACTGCGGGACTATGGACCGTCCGCCTTCGTCTTCGAGCTACGGCGCGGCGAGCCGGAGGGCAAGCCGCCCACGGACGATCACAGTTCCTCCAGAAACTTCGGCACGGACAGTCCGGCCTGTGCGATTAGACCCTTCAGTGTCCCAGGCTTGAGAGACTTGTGCTGAGGCACAACCACGCTGACACTCGCTTTCCGCAGAATCTGGTGCGAGCCGGTCTGGCGCACCAGAACAAATCCGTGCCGCTGCAACGCGCGCACCGCCTCCGCTCCTGTGACGTCGCGGGGCAGCTTCACGTCAGCGCGAGGACCGGGTCCTGGGCAAAGTGCAGGCGCACGCGTTGCGGTTGTTTGGCTGACTCGAAATAGCCTTTGACGGCATCGGTCACCATGGCGTGCAGTTCCGCCAATGTCTCACCCTGGGTGGTGATCCCCCCCCCTCTCGGATCATCCCAGCGTGCCACGAACCCGCCAGTCTCCGGACAGGCCTCGACGAGAAAGGTGACTTCGCTCATGACAAAACAGTGACCACACCCCCGGCAAAAGGCAAGAAGGCAATCACGACGTTCAGCCCCCCATTTTCCATCCGCCTACTGACGCACCGGCCACCGACGTACCGACCACCGGCGCACCGACGCACCGGCTACCGACGCACCGTCCCACCGCCCCCCATCTCCGATCTCCCATCTCCCATCTCCCATCTCCGCCCATTTCCCCAACTCGATCGGTTTTGCCACTGCGCACATGGACAGCTCACTGAAAAAGCCGGTCCGGCGGTATCTGGCTCAGGCGCGGCGCGTGAGCGTCCTTTGCCGACAGCACCGGATTGGCAATCGGCCAGGCGATCGCCAACTCGGGGTCGTCCCAGCGGACCGCGCATTCGTTTGCCGGCGCGTATGCTGCGGTGCACTTGTAATGGAACAGCGCCGTCTCGCTCACCACCTGAAATCCGTGGGCGAATCCTGGGGGGAGATAGAACTGACGTTTGTTCCCCGCCGAAAGCAGCACCCCTTGCCAGCGGCCGAACGTGGGTGAGCTGCGCCGGAGATCCACCGCCACATCGAACACCTCGCCTTCGAGTGCCATCACAAGTTTGCCTTGAGACGACGGATTCTGGAAATGCAATCCCCGAAGAATGCCGCGTCGCGATCGGGAGAGGTTGTCCTGCACGAAGTCGATGTCCAGGCCGGCCTCGGCATAGCGCCTGCGGTTCCAGGTCTCGAGAAAGAACCCGCGTTCGTCTCCGAACACGTCCGGCTCGATCAGGAGCAGACCGTCAAGCTGGCCAGGAACGACTTTCATGGTCACCACTGAGTCAGGCTTCGAGTCCGGTTCGTGCTCGAGTACCAAGGTATGTTCCACGAGCCGGGGGGAGAATTCACCACGAAGACATGAAGAAGGGCAATCTCGGCCTCTTCTTCGTGGACTTCGTGCACTTCGTGGTGAAGAAAACGGTTCATGTTCGCTGGCCAGCTCGGCAAGGAACAGAACCAGGCAAGTCCGATAGGTTGATGGATGATCGTTGAGGGTTGATGGTTCTGGCAACCGCGAACCGCGAAAAACCGGCTACCGCAATCGGGAAAGGCGATCACGTTCCGCTCAAAGGCGCTTGCGCCGGAACTCGGCGTAACGCTGGGCCAAAGCGCTCAAGAATTCATCCCGGCTGACTCCCGGCTTGCGGGCCATCGCCTCGGATAACCACCGCTCGAATGTGGTTGCCCGGTGGGCTTTCTCCTGGGGCGGGCATGTGCGCTTTTCGTGGTACGACACACCGAAACCAGCGTGTCGAGAGGGATACTGGAGGTCATTGCCGAGAAAGGCGGCTGACCACTTCATCAAGGTTTGATAGTTCTATGCACGCCAGCCATTTACGCATCCACGATTCTGTTCCTTTCACAGAAGGCAACGAAGGGAACCAAGGGAGTTGCAGCCTCTTCTTCGTGCACTTATCACCGACGGAAAGTCATTGGTTTCTGTCCCCCCCTTTTCGCGTATTTCGCGTATTTCGCGGTTGTCCCACCGACCTCGAAAAAAGCCCGCACATCACGATTCGCAGCCTTTGCGTTTCTTCGCGGCCTTCTGTTGAAAACACGACGCGGCTCGCCCAAACGAGATTCTCGACAGAAGCCCGAAAAGGACCGCAAGGTCGGAACAACGCCTCCCGGCCCTTGCTGTATTCCCAAACCGCGAACCCATTCACCCACCCCCATACTCATACCGGTCCTCTGATCTCTGATCTCTGACCTCCGACCTCTGTCCTCCGCCCTCTGACGTTCTGTCTTCTGTCTCCTGTCCTCTGACTTGTTGAAAGCATCGCGCACGACGCGGCAGTCGTCGCGCATTTCTTCGAGCAGCGTTTGGAGCGCTATATCGTCCATTCCTCCCCCTCGAGTCGGATCTTCTGGCGGAACCGGCATTGATCCAACCGCACCACATCCACGGGCCTGGCCAATCGTTCCATGAGATGCGCCGTCAGTTCGAGCGGGTCAACCGGTGGCGGCGAACCGGGCAGTGCGAGGTCGACGTCCGAGCGATCGTTGAAGACGCCGGGCCGGGTCAGGGAACCGAACACGATGACTTTGTTTCCGGGCATCAACTGGGCCAGCGCCGCGCGGAGCCGGGCCCGCGTGTCCAGATAGACCTCGAACCGCCGGCGGCGGCGGGCCAAATCGCGTCTCTGGAGCAAAGTCATGTCGGTGACCATGCGCCTTCGCCCGCCTCTCGACAACAAGGAATCTGCCCCGCTGAAACCACCCACCCCCATCCTTGCGTATTTCGCGGTTGCCCCACCGACCTCGAAAAAAGCCCGCACATCACGATTCGCAGCCTCTGCGTTTCTGCGCATTCTGTTGAAAACACGCCGCGGATCACCCGGGCGAGATCCTCAACAGAAGCTCGCAAAGGACCGCAAAGTCGGACCAGCTCCTCCAGGCCTTTGCTGTATTCCCAAACCGCGAACCAGACGAACCACGCGAACAGTGCGTTGCAGATTCAGGTTGAGGCATTGGACGCATCTTCAAACCGCAGTCGAAGGCTTTGGCACTGTAGGGATGACTTCCCGGCCGTGTCGCCGATACACCTTGAAATCCTCCCAATCCAGCGTGAGCAACAGCGGATTCCTGCGCTCTTCGCTCATGACGACCAGGCAGGCATCGGCCAGGTCCATTGGCTGGTCCGCGTACTTTTCCAGCAAACGCCGCACGCGCACCAGGTTGGTCGAGAGGTCGAAATCCAGCGTGAGGCTTCCCCGCTCGACCAAGGCGAGTACCTTGTCCTGGTCCAGCCCCTTGTACGCCAGTCGGGCACAGGCTTCGGCAAGCACCGCTTCGCACGTCACGAAACTCTCCTGCCGCTGGAATTGTGTCTTGGCCCACGGATGCAACACCTTCTCCGCCCGGTCCAGGTAAGCCACAATCGGCCCGGCATCAATCAGCGTTTCGCTTGGCATACTGTTTCAGGTAGACCCGGCCCCGTGCCATCCCCCCGGCATTCAAGCACCCGCACAAGTCGGCCGACTTGTCGTAGGCCGATTGCCCATCGGTCTCTTGCTCTGCCAGCCGGCGGGCCGCGGCCCGGAGATAAACCGTGTACCCTGAAATGCGCCGCAACCGCCCCGCAACGTCATCGGGAACTTTCACGCTCACTGTTTTCATGGGCAGCAGCGTAATACGCTTCTGTCAAAGGCACAAGTGCCGCGCCGCGGCGCGAAGGCCGCGGAGAAGTTGGCGGCCTGAGGGTTGCCCGCGAACCACACCAGCCACCCCAAGAGTAACCATTCACCCACCCCCATTCTCATCCGCTGTTCTCTGACCCTCCGTCCTCTGTCCTCCGACGCTCTGACTTCTGCCCTCTGCCCTTGACCCGTCCCTCCAGAACAAGCATATTGCCGGCCATGAAGACGCTCACCGTCTCGATCAGGGAGGCGCGGACTGACCTCTGCACGTTGATCAAACAGGTCCAGGCCGGCGCTCGAATTACCCTGACCAGTCATGGACGCCCCGCTGCTCTTCTCGTCCCGGTGGAACCTGCTTCCGCTCCGTGGCGAGTTCAGCACCCCGACGACCCCAAGCGATACGGCGACCTGCAATCGCCGGTGATCGACCCCCGCCCCACCGAGACCGAACTCCGCGCCTGCTATGATGATCCGGAGGAGATTCGCCTGCTCAACCGCTTCGGCAACGAAAGCATGTGATGGCCCCCTGGGAGGTTTGGACTTACGATTTCGAAGATGAACAGACCCACCCGATCGTCATCTTCAGCAACACCGTACGCGTCCAGAACGCGCATCTGGAACGTGTCAACGTACTGCTCTGCACGACAATGCGGGGTCAGAAGCACTGGAATCCCAAACCTCACGAGGTCATTCTGGACACGGCAGATGGACTGGACTGGCCAACACGCTGTCGCTGCGACGCCCTGTACTATGTCCCCAAGACCAAATTGAGGGAGCGTCGGGGCATCGTCTCGATCGAGCGACGCCGGGCCATCAGCCAAACGCTGCTGAGGTTCTTTCCGTTCACTGTTTGAACGGTTGTCGCGATGGCCGCCCGCCCCCCGCCCCCCGCGCCCCAGGCAACCACGAACCACGCGAACCGCAGGTCATTGTTTTCTGCCCCTCCCCTTTTCGCGTATTTCGCGTATTTCGCGGTTGTCCCACCGACCTCGAAAAGAGCCCGCACATCACGATTCGCAGCCTTTGCGTTTCTTCGCGGCCTTCTGTTGAAAACACGACGCGGGTCTCCCAAGCGAGATCGTCAAC
>Ga0116154_10001243_pt1 | contig 22467 bp, 17 predicted proteins | sample AD_UKC030_MetaG_FD_89898 | JGI IMG/M metagenome (GOLD analysis project Ga0116154, IMG submission 89898) | Active sludge microbial communities of municipal wastewater-treating anaerobic digesters from USA - AD_UKC030_MetaG | ecosystem: Engineered > Bioreactor > Anaerobic > Digestate | place: USA...
GGCCCGCTGACTTCGTTACGCGTCGGTTACAGCCCCACGAAGGGGATGCGCCCTCCGCGTGCCTCGTCATCGGGCCATTTTGGGCGCAACAGAATGCATCGTATTTCGCAAACACCACACTAGCGTCTTCATTCCCCAACCCCCCTCGGCGCGTCCCAGCCTGGAGCGGAATCCCCCCGCTCCAGGCTTATTCCATCGCCAACTGCCAACCGATGCGAATGAACATGAATGACACTGGGGGTATCCTGTTGGCTGAATCGCTCTGCAGAATGAATTCCGCAAGCCGATCGTTCCCGGATCCGGAGCGAAAGCCACTCGACCGGCTGCCGTGCGGACTTATCCCGCAGCGCCGGTTGTCGCAGGATCTCAGACACTCCATCGAAGTACCATACCCTGCGGGTCCTTCCTATTTGGCCTGCCTTGATTAGTGTTCATGAGCTTTTATTAGCGGTTAAGTTTTTTCATGCGGGGTTTTTGGCTTTCCGAAACCCATTGACGGATGGAGCGGTTGGCATCAGCTTGTTCGGTCATGCAATCGGTATGGAAAAATGGGCCGCCATCGTTCGAGGAATTTCAACGGCAGATGTCGCAGCTGATGCGCCAGCATTTTCCCGGATCCCCCCTGGGCGCGGCGCCGCAGCCCAGTCCGGAGCCGCCTCCCGAAGAGCCTAAGGCCGAGGTGAAGGACTCCGGGTTCGAGTTTCATCGCACCCCGCGCGAGGTCAAGGAGCACCTGGATCATTTCGTGATCAAGCAGGAGGAGGCCAAGAAAGTGCTGAGTGTGGCGTTGTGCGATCATTACCACCATGTTCACGCCGCCTTCGACGGCAAGGAACAGCCCAATTACACCAAACAAAACATTATTCTGCTGGGGCCGACCGGCGTGGGGAAGACTTACCTGATCCGCAGCCTGGCCGATCTGATCGGAGTTCCGTTCGTCAAGGCCGACGCCACGAAATTCTCCGAGACCGGTTATGTGGGAGGCGATGTCGAGGACTTGGTGCGGGATCTGGTCCGCCGAGCCAACGGAGATATCAAGAAGGCCCAATACGGCATCATTTACATCGACGAAATCGACAAGATCGCCGCCTCCAGCAATGCCACAGGACGGGATGTCAGCGGGCGGGGCGTGCAGACGAATTTGCTGAAGCTGATGGAGGACACCGATGTGCCAGCGCGGGCGCCGCACGATATTGTCAGCCAGATTCAGGCGGTCATGGACATGAGCCAGACCGGCCGGAAAGCTCCCAGCGTGGTCAACACCCGCCACATTCTGTTCATCGTCAGCGGGGCCTTTGATGGCCTGGAAAAGATCGTCCGCCGCCGGTTGCATCAGGCGACCATCGGTTTTGCCTCCCGTCCTCCGGGCGATGACTCGGCCACCGGGATCCTGGAACAAGCGCAAACGAAGGATTTTATCGAGTTCGGCTTCGAGCCTGAGTTCATCGGGCGACTGCCAGTGCGGGTGGTGTGCCATCCGTTGAAGGTGGATGACCTTTTCAACATCCTGAAGACATCGGAAGGCAGCATCATTCGGCAGTATGAACAGGCCTTCGCCGCCTATGGCATCGAGGTGTTGTTTCAGGACGAGGGCCTGCGGCGCATCGCCGAGCTGGCCGCCGAGGAACAGACGGGCGCCCGTGGATTGATGACCGTGTGCGAGCGTGTGTTTCGCGATTTCAAGTTCGAACTCCCGTCCACCAGTGTGCGGCGCTTCGTCGTGACTCGGGAGGTGGTCGATCATCCGGCGCGCGCGCTACCTCAGCTCTTGGCCGAACACCGGAGCGAAGAACAGTTGGTTGCCCGGCAGCTAGTGCATGAATATGCCAGCCGTTTCCGGGAAATCCACGGGCTGAAAATCCGATTCACCGAGGCCGCCGCTGATCGCCTGGTAGCACTGGCTTTGGAATTCTCCAAGCCGGTTCGCGATCTCTGCGCCGAACGCTTCAAGGATTACCAGTTTGGCCTGAAACTGATCGCCCAGAACACCCGCCAGGAGGAATTTGTGTTGGACGCGGACGCTGTCGAGGCGCCTGACAAGGTCTTGAGTGAATGGGTGGTGGCCAGCTATCGGACGCAGGCCGAAGAAGCCCCGAAACCCGAGCCGAATCCCTCCTGATTTCGAGCGCTCACCGGGTCTCGAGATCAAGAGTGACCTGTTGGGAATCGCCAAGGACCACCGTCACCTTGCCGGGGGCAATGGCCTCGCACCGCAGGGGAACGGATCCCTCGGCGGTATCCACCGATATGGTTTCGCCCACTCCCAGGTTGTGCACGCTGGCATCCCAGACAATCATCGCGACAGACCGTTTGCCCATGACCATGACGCCTTTAATGGCTAGCGGGCTGATATCGATCTTCTTGACCGGTTGCGCGCGCGCGGCGGGTTTTGCCTTTTCCGTCGAGGCCTCCGCTGTCTCGGAGCTCTTTTCCATCAGACTGGCCTCCAGTTCCGGAGGACGCAGCTGGCCCATGATCGAGCCCAGCAAAAACAGATTGAAACAGAACATTAAAGCGCCCGCGATTACCACCGTAAAAACCACGTCCGGTATAATGGCGGCTCCGGTCAGTTTGCGCAGCATGAACAGCAAAACCACAGAAGACAGGTAAGGGCCGACCACTGGAATCAAACCAACTCCAACAGCCACTCCCGAACTCAACAGGAGACCGAGCGGACGCGAGTTCATCCCTTGCAGCTTGATCATAATCCAGAGCAAGCAGGTGTATACCAACCACTGGATGCCACAACCGATGCCCAGGAACGCCTCCTCAGGCAGGGACTTTGCCAACTCAGTCAAACTCATGAAATCAAAGCGCTTGCGAGACTGCGCAGGGCTGAAAACCAAGTCAAGCGCATTTCGAGCCAAAAGCCCCGGCGGGCAGAAGACGACGGTTCGGTGTTCACCCTTCAGGATGTCCCAAGCCCAAAAGCCTCGGCAGGCAGGGGATGACTACTGAACTTCCTGTTTCAATTGACGGATGCGGTCTTCAATCTGAAGACGCGACAGCCGGGGAGCCCAATTCGTCCGAGAACCGCCCTCAGCCAGGCATTTTTCAAAGGCGGCGATCGCCTGACGCCGGTCCCGGAGGGCGTCATGAGCCTGGCCCAATACGCAGAGTAACAGGGTGTTGGTGTTGACGATTGAGGCATGGGCATCGAGCACCTCCACGCACGTTTTCCACTGGCCCGATCGAAGCAGAGCTTCGGAGTAGGTATCCAGGATGGCCACGCTTCCCGGCATGGCATTCAGGGCTCGGCGGCTTGCCGCGACAACTGCGTTTGTGTCAAAACCCGGCGTCTGGATGGCCGTCCAGGCCCAGTTGTTGAGCACCATGGCGTTGGACGGATTCAGTTTAAGGGCTTGCTCGTAGAACCGGCCCGCCAAGGGATAGAGCTCGCTTTTCTCGGCCAAGTTGGCCAGGGCTGTCCATTGGTTCAGGGACAGGGCATGTTGTCGCAGGTTTTCCCACACGGCCTGCTCTTTTCCTTGGCGCAGCAGCAAGACGGCCCATTGAAATGCCGCTTCCCGATCCTGCAGTTGGTCCTTGAGCAGGCTGATTGCGGCGTCCGTGCGGCCTTGGGCATCTTCCAGGGCGGCGGCGGCAATCGCATACGGACCGGGCCGCATCGTGGACTTCATTTCAGCAAGCAACTGTTCCGCGTCGGGAAACTTCTTCAGCAATAGCATGGCCTGAAAACGGAGCAGCATCCGAATTTGGGTCGTTGCAGTTGAATCTCCAGAAACGGGCTTTTCCAGAAGATCGAGGGCGGATTCGCCTTTTCCCTGGGCCATGTAAAGACGCGCCAGATGGAACTGGATATCCGCCGAGGGCGATTGCTTAAAGACCGCCAGCAGATCCTGTTCCGCCTCCGGCAAACGGCCCCGCAAGGCGAGTATCGCGGCGCGTAATTGCCTGACATCCCGCTGGCCCGGTTGGTTTTTCAGGAGCTGATCACAGAGCTGCTCGGCTTCCGGCAGGTTTCCAGTTCGAAGTTGGTTCACCGCCTTCAGAAAGCAGGGCAAAACCAGCTCTGGCCGGGCCTTTATGGCCGCCTCTGCTTGTTGAAGAAATTCATCGCGCCGGTTCTGACGCAAAGCGATCCAGGCAAGGCCCGCCCGGGCGTTGGCCTGATTGGATGCAGATTGGATGACTTTCTCGAACTGCTGTTTGGCCTCGGGCAGTTTTCCGTTCCGGACGAGGACCATTGCGTATTGCAGAAGGAGATCGGGAGTCGGAAGGATGTTCGCGGCTTTGGAGAATGCGGCCTCGGCGTGATCGAATTGATTCAATCCGAGATGGGCAAATCCCGTTAGGGCGGCCCGGACTTCCTCGCGAATCCCGGCCGATTCGCCGGCCTTGAGAGCGTCTTCGAATTTACCTTCCTTCAACAGGGCCTTGACGGGATCGAGATTTGCGCGTGACTCGCCTGGAAGGGCGTTGTTCAGCCGGTCCAGGATCTCTTCCGGCTTTCCCAAATCGCTTTGAAAAAGGTGGTATAACACCTGGTTCATTTGGGCTTCGGCGCCGCTTCCGGCATAGCGGTTGAGCAGGGCCTGAGATGCCGCGGCTGCTTCGGTAAGCCCCGCCTTCGCCGTCAGATCACGGAACAAGGCCAGCGATGGTGGCGAGAAAATATTGCGGCGATGCATGTCATAAAGCACTTTGATAGCGGCCTCCTCCTGTTGGTCCCGGGCCAGAGCTTGCGCCAAGGTCAGCCGCACTTGCGGCCATCGGGACGCGATGCCGGTGATCTGCTGGCAGTATTCGATTGCCGCGGCCGCGTTTCCGGCCTGAAGGCTTTCCATCGCGCAAAGCAATTCGATGACCGGTTGTTTGGAGATGAGCTCGCGCGCTTTCACGAACGCGTCCAGGGCCTTCGAGTCATTCTTCAGTTTCAGGCTCAATCCGTCGAGGAACTGAAGGCAGCCTTTTTGCGCCGAGCTCGGAGGCTCCTGGGCAATTCTCTCCTGTAATTGCCGGAGGCCGTCCGCCTGATTTTGCCTCCACAAGAGGTAAGCCTGCCAAAGGCGCCCTTGCCAGATTACGGCCGGCTCGCGAGGGGTGCCGGGACGATTTTCCAGTTCGGCCAGCATCCGCTGGGCCTCAACCCGCTTCTCCTGGAATGCCAGGTAAACGGCTTGCTGAAGCGATGCTCGTTCGAACGTCGGATCGAACTGGATGGCTTCCCCCGCCGTAAAGGATGCCTTGGCAAAGTCGTAATTCGACGCGTAGACACTCGCCAATACCAGGTAACCCTCGGCGTCTAGCAGATGCTGATCCCGTTGTTTTTCGAGCAAGGCCTGGGCTTCCTTGGATTTGTCCTGAGCCAGATAACCCTCGGCAATTTTTTTTGCCAAAGCGGGAATGTGTTTCTTTGCCAGCGCCTGCTGCCAGAGGTCCAAAGCCAGCGGGACCTGTCCCAGCCAGAGCTTGAGATCTCCTTGCAGCTCGAGAGTCTGCTGATCTGATGGCAGCTCGCGTAACATGTTTTCCACTTGGGGGCCCTTCAATGTGCTGCCTTGAATCTGGGAACCGACTGCCATGATGCGCAGCAACGTGTCATTTTTCCGCCCCAATTGCCAGGCCTCGCGCGCCAGTGACAAGGCCTCGAGCGGTTGACCCGCCCCCAAAGCGGCACGAGCCGCGTCTTCCAGGTAATCCGGTCGCTGGCCGGAGCGTTTCAAGGCTTCCTTCAGAAAACTGTAGCCCTTGACCGGATCGCCTTTCTTTAAACATTCAACCCCATAGGCATACAACCGCTCCGCCCTCCGCCCCTGCCGCAGGTTCCAGAATAACGTGGTGCCTGCGATGCCGATAATAACAACCGCCAAAAGCAACCCTCCCGATATCATCAAGACACGACGACGATCCCACCCTCTGATTTCAGGCGCGTTCATGGAATTCCTCCCCTCTCCCGCAGGCTTGTTACAGTCTCGGGGATGACCTCTCAACAAAGTCGAGGCCGCGGTTCCTGCTAACCGCGATCCTTCAAACTCTCGATCGAGTAGGCCTTGATTTTGTTATAAAGCGTTTGACGGCCAATCCCCAAACGCCGGGCTGTCTCGAGCTTGTTCCCCTGAGTCTCCCGGAGCATCTGGACGATCGTGTTCCGTTCCATCGCTTCCATCAAAGTCAAATTCGACGTCGTCTCCTCGCCGGCGGCAATCGCCGGCGATAGATCATGAATCTCAATCGATCCGCCTTCGCACATCAAGACAGCGCGCTGGATCTCGTTCTGCAATTGGCGGACATTGCCCGGCCAATCGAATTTGTGCAGGCGATCCGATGCCATGGAAGAGAATCCGTTGATCAACCGGTCCGCCTGCGCCGCGAATCGTTTTAGAAACGCCATGGCCAATGGCAGAATATCTTCCCGCCGTTCGCGCAGCGGGGGCAAATGAACCGCGATCGCACTGATCCGGTAATAAAGATCCTCCCGCAATCGCCCTTCGCGCAAGGCCTCCTCGACCGCCCGGTTGGTGGACGCAATGACTCGGCAATCCATCTTGTAGCTGGATCGCCCGCCGACCGGACGAACCTCTTTTTCCTGCAAGACCCGCAGCAGCTTGCTTTGCGTATCGGCGGGCATCTCGGATAACTCGTCGAGCAACAGCGTGCCCCCCTCCGCCTGGCGAAAAAGACCCTCCCGATCCGCCTGGGCTCCCGTGTAGGCCCCCTTGACCGATCCAAAAAGCTCGCTTTCGATCAGCTCCCGCGGTAGTGCCGCACAATTGATTTTGACAAAAGGCCCCTTGCTTCGGGGACTCAGCGCATGCACCAGGTCGGCAACGACCTCCTTGCCTGTCCCGCTTTCGCCCGTGATCAGAATGGATACGTCGCTGGGCGCCACGCGCTCCACCGTGCGCACCACAGCTTTCATGGCCGGGCTCTGGAAAACCGGCGCGGCGCCGCCGCTGATGCTCGAGAGGGCCCGGCGGAGAGAACTGGCCTCTTCCGTCAGGTATTTGTGTTCGAGGGCTTTCTCGACAGCGACACTTAACGTTTTGTGATCAAAAGGTTTCTGCTGAAAGTGATAGGCGCCCCGCTTGGTGGCTTCCACCGCCGCCTCCAAGGTGGCATGACCGGTCAGCACCACCACCTCCGTTTCCGGCCACGATTTCTTGATCAACGGCAGAAGCTCCAATCCATCGGCATCCGGCAATTTCAAATCCAGAAGCACCACATCGGGACTCGATCCCCCCAGACAGTTCTTGAGATTGGCGCCGTCCTCGACTGGAATCACCTCGTGCTGGTCCCGACGCAGCATCGCCGCCACCATCTCCCGAACGTCGGCATCGTCGTCCACAACCATGATCTTTGCACTCATAAGCCTTTATCAATGCGCCCCAAACAGGCACGAATGAAAGTTATAAAGATCGCGAGTAACTCCGGATATTTCGCCTACAACCTTTCGTGGCCAGTACTGTACCGCCAAAACAGTGGATGACCAAGCAATTTCTGCCGAACTCCCCATCAAGGTAAAAGATCAGGAAACCGTTCGCTGATCCATTTGCGCAACCGAATCACCTCCTCCGGTCGCACTAGCTTGCGGGCCAGCCGACGTTCCACCGCTTCCAGCAAGATCATCCAATCCTCACCGGGCGGATTCTCCATTATTTCCCATCGGTCATAGCGCCGTTCCCGTTGGTAAAAAAGCCATTGATCCCCGACCCGGCGGGCATAAACATCGATTTTGATGCCCTCCGCGTTTTTCCGGGTCCATCCAATTTCAGCCTTGGCCATAGGTCAATTCTGGGGGTTCGATTTGTGGTCCACCGGCGGATCCTGCTCGGTCGTTCTTAGCTCGGGAAGATCGAGGCTCGCGACCGCCAGTGCCGCTATGCCTTCCCCGCGTCCGATGAATCCCAAAAGTTCGTTGGTGGTGGCCTTAATGCCGATCCGGTCCGGCGCAATGCCCAAGGCCTCGCCCACATGGATCTTCATCGCGGCCAGATGCGGCGACAGCTTCGGCTGCTGGGCGATCAAGGTGCTGTCGATGTTGATAATCCGTCCCTGGCGAATACGCACCTGACGTGAGGCTTCCTCCAAAAAAATACGGCTGGGAGCTCCGCGCCAACGAGGATCCGTGTTGGGGAAAAAATGGCCAATATCCCCTTCCCCCAGGGCGCCGAGCACCGCATCGCACACGGCATGCATCAAGACGTCCGCATCCGAGTGCCCGTCCAATCCCCGGTCATGGGGAATCTCGACGCCGCCTAACACGAGCTTGCGTCCGGGAACCAACGCATGCACGTCATACCCAATCCCAACAAAATTCATGGACCCGAAGATAGCATGACCGCTTTGCAGGCTCCACCCACAAATGCGCTTCAGAGCCTGAGAAAAATCCGGCGACGATAGAGAAATCGCGTGAGAAGCAGGCTGAGGGCCAGGACAACGGTTGCCACCAGCAATTCACCGTATTGACCCAATCCCGCCTTGATGGGCCCTCCCACCAGGCGGTTGGCCAACTTGTTGAGATCCACCAGATTATGCGCCAGATAAATGGTAATCGGATTCACTCCAATCCACACGAAAGGCATCGCCCATGAGCGATACCCCCATATCTCGATCACCTGATAAAACACCGCCAGAAAAATACAGCTGTATCCTCCCGCCACCAGGACGAAGGACGACGTCCAGATCTTCTTGATGACCGGAAATTGCAGTCCCCACGCAAAACCAGCCACTACGCCCAACACCCCCGCGCCCAGCAGAAACCACACCTTCTTCTGTTCCGGACAATCCTGCCGCTTCAAGAGCAACCCCGCAAAGACCCCTAACAAACAGGTGCCGATCGCCGGCAGCGTGCTGAGCAACCCCTCCGGATCGTGATCGCCGTCCCACTTGAAACCGGGAAGCATCACCCGATCAACGTAGTTCGCGAGATTCTTGCCCTCCTCGAAGTTACCGGCGCCCACCCCCGGCACCGGCATCCAGGTCATCAGGGCCCAGTAACCCAACAGTAATGCCACACAACCGGTCACCAACCCTCGCCTGCCGAGAAAAACAAACATCAAACCCGCGCCCAAATAACAGAGCGCAATCCGCTGCAACACTCCCAGCCACCGGATTTTGTCCCATCCCCCTCCAATGCCCCCGTAATAAATCAGGCCGATGACATAAAGCAACACCGCGCGCCGCACGATCTTCAGGCAGGTAGCCCAGCGCCCGTGCTTCTCCAGGCTGCGAGTCAGAGAAAAAACCAGCGAGACTCCCACAATGAAGACAAACAACGGAAAAATCAGGTCGTAGAACACCACTCCCGTCCACGGTTTATGGCTTAATTGATGAGACAGAAATCCCGCAAAACCTGTCTCGCTGACCTTGCTTAACGCGTGCACGACCTCTTCGGCGCCCACGATCCAAAACATGTCGAAGCCCCTTAAGGCATCCAGGGATAGCAAACGGGACGAGACCTCTGTTTTTTCGGGAACCACACCGGCGCCAGTCGGATCTGCAGTAGCACTCATGGGTTGTTGATGAAATGATCTCCGTATTCGAATCCATATCCTGAGCCAACTTGCGAGCAAAGACCATAGAAAACTGCAAGGATCCCCTTAGGGGATAAACGAAAAACCGCATCCCCCCTTGCTGTTCGATGCCAATGAAGTTACTATTGGTAAAAATTACCGAGCCTTATGAAAAGACGATCGTTTCTTAAGACCGTTGGAGGCGTCGCCTCCGTTTGTGCGATTGGAACGCCTCATATTCACGCCTCCGAATCCGCCCTCTCAGCATCGATTCCCGCCCCCGCGGGGGAAATGCCCCGCCGTGAATTGGGCCGCACCGGGGCCCGGGTTTCGGTGGTGGGTTTTCCAGGATTGGCCCTGAGCAACTACGATCAGGCTCGAGGCACTGATGGCGTGCATGAGGCTTTTGACCGCGGCATCAATTACTTCGATGTCGCTCCCGCTTACGGCAATGGCCAGTGTGAAACTCGAATGGGAATCGCCATGCAGGGCCTTGACCGCGGCAAAATCTTCCTCTCCTGCAAAACCAAGAAGCGCGACAAGGAAGGAGCCCGCCAGGAGCTCGAGAATTCTCTGAAACAGCTCAAAACAGACCACTTCGACCTTTACCAGATGCACCATCTGGTCAAACCCGAGGAAGTGCAGAAAGCCCTCGGCCCGGGTGGCGCCATCGAGACGTTTCTTAAAGCAAAAGAAGAGGGGAAGATCAAGCACCTCGGTTTCTCAGCCCACACCACCAAGGGCGCCCTCGAAGCCATGCGGCTCTATCCCAAGTTCGACACGGTCATGTTCCCTATCAACTTTGTTGAATACTACCTCAAAGACTTCGGCAAAGAGGTTATGGAACTGGCTAACCAACAGGGGGCCGGCCTGATTTCAATCAAACCCATGAGCCGGGGCACCTGGCCGCAAGGAGTCGAACATCGGCGCCAATGGTGGTACCGCGCGGTCGAAGATGACCTCGAACTCCGCCTCGCTTGGCGTTTTGTCCTGTCCCAGCCGGGAGTCGCCTCCGGCATTCCTCCTTCCTTCCTCGACCATGTCGGCCTCGCCATTCACGCAGTGAAGGATTTCAAACCCATCACCCAACCCGAAATCGAGGAGCTTAAACGCGTGGCCCGAACCACCGATTCAATTTTCACCCGCGAGGAAGCCATGGTTGCCATGAACGGTGCCCATCCGGGTTGCCCTTATGGATGGGCTTGATTCGGAAAGATGATCCCATGAGACCGAATCTCCGTGGCCTGACTCCTGCCGGTCAGCGGGCCAGCCGCCTGATGTTATTGCTCTCGGCCGGTTTCTGCTTCGCCAGCGCGCTCCAGGGCGCCTCCACTCCAGACCCGTACGCCCAGAACTCGTCAGCCCTTGCCCTCGGCGCATCTTCATCGTTTGCTTGGCGCCAGGATTCAGCCTCGGTCGCATTGATCCGAGGCAATCAGGTCGTTTGGCAGTTTAATTACGCGAAAGACCAGTCCAAACCCTTTTTCCATCCTCTGGCCTTGCCCGGCGGGCCCGTTCTAACCTGGGAAGCGCCTCCCGATCATCCCTGGCACCACGCCTTGTGGTTCAGTTGGAAATTCATCAACAGCGTCAATTACTGGGAGGAAAACAAGCAAACCGGCAAAGCCGACGGATTGACCCGATGGGATCGTGTCCAAGTCAAAACCCATCCCGACTTCTCAGCGGATTTTGCCCTCGATCTTGAATACGGCCCCGCCCCGGAAAACGTTGTCCTGCGCGAGAAACGACTCCTCCGCGTCCATCCACCCGCCCCCGATGGAGCTTATTCCATTGATTGGGCTCTCACCTTCACAGCCGTTGCCCCGGACGTTGTTCTGGATCGGACACCCCTTCCGGACGAACCCGATGGCAAGCTGTTCGGCGGTTATGCCGGTCTCTCGGCGCGCCTCGCAAAAAACTGGGAGGACGTCCAGGTGGTGACCTCCTCCGGACCCGTCCAGTTTCGCGACGGACGCTATCGCGGCCGGTCGCCGGGTCTGGATTACTCGGGCCGTGTGGACGGTCGCATGGCGGGACTGGCGATTCTCGCTCACCCGGATAACCTCAACGCCCCTTCGCCTTGGTATGTGATTTATACGCCGGAGATGCGCTACTTCAGTCCCGCTGTTCTCTGCTACGGAAAGCACGCGATGAAAGCGGGACAAAGCATCAGCCTGCGCTACCGGGTCTGGATTCATCCCGACCGCTGGGATTCAGCGCGAATCGAGCGCGAAAGCGAGCTCTTTGATGCCGACTGTCGCCAAAATAAATCGCTAAACCAGAATTAGCTGCGCAGAATTCTGACACGTTTTTGGGCGTAAGGGGCAATTTCTAGGCCCAAAATCGCGCTGTAAGAAACAGGCTCAAAAAACGGTCTCAACACCCAAGACTGACCTGTTTTTTTCCGTAATTATTTGAAATCAATGGGATTGCTTGGCGACAGTAAGTCCGAAGTCCGAGCTTGGCAGGCATCGAAGGGGGAGGCATGGTGGTCGGTGGTGGATGGAGATTCCAAGGTCAACTCGGTGGTGGTCGACCTGGCCCTTTCCCCGGAGCAATACGTCGAGTATTACCGCGGTTCGGCCCGGCGTGTGGTCGCCCGCGCGACTGACGGACGCTGGATCCAGTTTCCCGCCTCCGTATTGCAGCGATTTGTGACCGCCAACGGGATTCATGGCCAGTTCCGGCTGTCATTTGATCTGCAGAATCGGTTTGTGGCCATCGAACGTTGGACCCGACCTGAAGGTCTGGACGCCACCGGCTGAACGGTTTTTATGAGGAGCATCTGCGTGTATGCCGGAGCCAATGCCGGCGGTAATCCTCGGTTTCTTGAAGCAACGCAACTTCTGGGAACCTTGCTGGCTGAACACGGCATTACTGCGGTCTATGGTGGAGGCAACATCGGTCTCATGCGGGCTTTGGCCGATGCGGTTCTGCTCGGGAACGGGCATATCATTGGAGTGATCCCGCACTTTTTCGTCCAAAGAGGCCTCAAGCACCATGGCGTTCAAGACATGCGGACGGTCGCCACCATGCACGAGCGAAAGGCTCTGATGGCCGATCTGGCCGATGGGTTTATCGCCCTGCCCGGCGGCCTGGGCACCCTCGAGGAAATCGTCGAGATCCTCACGTGGGCTCAGATAGGCCTGCATGCCAAACCGGTCGGGTTGTTGAACGTGGACGGTTTTTACCAGCCCTTACTGGATTTTATTCAACACATGACCGCGCAAGGATTCCTGAAGCCGATCCGGTCCGACTGGTTGCTGGTTGATTCCTCTCCTCCAGAATTGCTCGAGCGGATGCGGACTTTTCAATCCCAAGCCGCCGGTCCTTTTGCTCCCGGATGAGCCGGTGTAGTGCGTGTCCACTACGCCAGGCGCCCCCTGGCTCCCGTGGGGAATGTCTGGGCATCGCCCTTCCGATGTCTGTCGGCGACCGAGGTTTCCTGGGGGCAACAAAAAAGATGACAACCGCCCGGATATGCCGTTAAGTGAGCGATCGGATATGCCGAAACGCACCGACATCCATACGGTTCTGATCATTGGCGCCGGACCGATCGTCATCGGTCAGGCGTGTGAGTTTGACTATTCCGGCACTCAGGCCTGCAAGGCGTTGCGTGAGGAGGGATACCGGGTGGTTTTGGTCAACTCCAATCCCGCGACGATCATGACCGATCCGGAGTTCGCCGATCGCACGTATATCGAGCCGATTACTCCGGATTGCATCGGCAAGATCATTGCGCGCGAGCTCGAGGAGCTTCAACGCCAAGGCGCCTCGGGCAAACTGGCCTTGCTGCCCACGCTGGGTGGACAAACCGCCCTGAATACTGCCATGGCCCTGTTCCGACAGGGAACCCTGGAAAAATACGGCGTGGACATGATCGGAGCCAACGCCCAGGCCATCGAGCGCGGCGAGGACCGCCAGTTGTTCAAGGAAGCCATGATTCGGATCGGACTCGATGTCCCGGTCAGCGGCATCGCCCACAATCTCGAGGAAGCCCGGGCTGTCGTGGACCGGATCGGCCGCATGCCGGCCATCATCCGGCCCGCCTTTACCCTCGGCGGCACGGGCGGAGGCATTGCCTATAATCGCGAAGAGTTCGACGACCTCGCCAAACGCGGCCTCGATCTCTCGCCCGTATCCGAAATCCTGATCGAGGAATCTTTGATTGGCTGGAAGGAATTCGAAATGGAGGTCATGCGCGATCGCGCCGACAACTGCGTCGTGATCTGCTCCATTGAGAATTTTGATCCCATGGGTGTTCACACCGGAGATTCCATCACCGTGGCCCCCATCCAAACCCTGACCGACAAGGAATACCAGATCATGCGGGATGCCTCCTTTGCCGTGATCCGGGAAATCGGAGTCGAAACCGGCGGGTCCAACATCCAGTTTGGTGTCAATCCCGACAACGGACGGATGGTCATCATCGAAATGAACCCCCGGGTGTCCCGGTCTTCCGCCCTCGCCTCCAAAGCCACCGGCTTTCCCATTGCCAAAATCGCCGCCAAGCTCGCGGTCGGTTACCTGCTGGATGAAATCCGAAACGACATCACCCGCGAAACCCCCGCCAGCTTTGAACCCACGATCGATTATGTCGTCGTCAAGGTGCCGCGGTTCGCCTTCGAAAAATTTCCCCAGGCCGATCCCACCCTCACCACACAAATGAAATCTGTCGGCGAGGCAATGTCCATCGGCCGGACCTTTAAGGAATCGCTCCAGAAATGCCTGCGATCGCTCGAGATCGGGCGATCCGGACTGGGCGGGGACGGCAAACCCTGGCGCATCGGTCATGAGATTTACGGGGACCGCGACCTTCTCCCTCGCGAGGTCATCACAGCCAAACTCACCATTCCCAACGCGGAACGGATCTTCTTCATTCGCCATGCCTTCCGCGCCGGCATGAGCCTCGAAGAAATCCATGGCTTGACCCGCATCGATCGCTGGTTCCTGGCCCAAATCCGCGAGATTGTCGATTTCGAGGAAGAACTCGCCCGATGCAGGCCACCACAATAATCGTCCAAAAACCGGAAGGCAAGCCGTAGGGCAGGACCCTGAACCGCAAATAAAACAACTTAACCGCGAATCGACGCCAATCCACGCGAATCATGGCGGGCCGCGACTCCCAGGAGCGCCGATCGCGAACCGCCCGGCCCGAGGGTCCGGCCCTGCCGTCACTTCTTGGAGCGTGAGTCGATCCGAAAAGCGCGAGTTGCTTTCCCTGATTTGAACATGACAAACAATGCCCAGGAAACAAAACTGGACTTCATCTTCGCCCGACGAAGCATCCGGGTTTTTGAATCCGGACCCGTGGGCGAGGCCGAAGTGGAACTTCTGTTGCGTGCCGCCATGGCCGCCCCGTCCGCCATGGCCAGGGATCCCTGGCGATTCGTGGTCATCCGTCAGCGCGACACCCTCGAGGCGATTGCCGCCAGCCTGCCCAATGGCGGGATGCTGGCTTCCGCCGCTGTCGGGATTGTCGTCTGCGGCGATCTGAACGTCGCCCATGACCGTCAGCTCAGCTACCTGCTCCAGGACTGCTCGGCGGCCATCGAAAACATCCTGCTGGCCGCCTCCGCGATCGGATTGGGCGCCTGCTGGCTGGGCGTTCATCCGCGCGAGAATCGCATCGCCCGTTTGCGGGAAATCCTGGATCTGCCCGAAGACATCATCCCCGTGGCCGGCATCGCCCTTGGAATCCCGGGCGAGAAAAAAAGATCCCGCACCCGATTCAAAGCCGCTTACGTCCACCCGGAACGCTGGCCCCAAAAGGGTCACATCTCCTAATTATACAATTGGTCCGAAGCGTGGGAGCGGTCGTCTGGTGGTCGTCCACCAACAAGACATTGATATCCTCCGCGCTCATGCTTTGGGGTTACTTTTTTTGATCGAGACAATTTCGCACGACCTCGGCCAGCGTCTGCGCCTCGTACGGCTTGGGCAGGTATACCACACCCGCCTTATTGGGCACGCCGGCCTGCACGATTTCCGCACTATAGCCGCTGGAGATGATGGCTTTCAAGTCGGGTCGGGTGGCCTGCAAGCGCTCGGTCAATTCCAACCCCGTCATGCCTTCTGGCATGACCATGTCCGTGAAAAGCAGGTCCACCTGCCTGCTATGGGTGAGCCAAAGCCCCATCGCCTCCTGTCCGTTGGCGGCTTCATAGACGCGGTAGCCGAGGATCCGCAGGGTTTGTCCGATCATTTGCCGCACCTTGGTGTCGTCTTCCACCAGCAAGACGGTTTCGCGTCCGCGTTGAATGGGCGTTTCGGGTGCCGCGGGCTGGGTGGGACCCGAAGGGTGGGCTTCAGCGGGCAGAAATACCCGGAAGGTTGAGCCCTGGCCGATCTGGCTCTCCACTTCGATCCAGCCTTTGTGTTGTCCGACAATCCCGTGAACAGTGGCAAGGCCAAGGCCCGTGCCCTTGCCGGATTCCTTGGTGGTAAAGAACGGCTCGAAGATCCGTTTCATCGTCGCCTCGTCCATTCCGATGCCGGTGTCCGAGACAGCAAGGCAGACGAACCGTCCCGGCTGGCGCGCGGGATTCTGAGCGATCTCGCTTTCGCCGAACTCCGCCGGCGCGGTGGTGAGGGTGATCCGGCCCCCGTTGGGCATGGCATCGCGGGCGTTCACGACCAGATTCATCACCACCTGCTCGATCATGCCGGCGTCCGCGGGCACGGAGGAAAGGCCCGTCTTGCCGTCGAACCGGAGGTCAATATGCTCGCCAATGAGCCGCCCCAACATCTTGAGCAGGTTCGCCACAACTTCGTTTAGATCGAGGGGCTTGACGGACAGCACCGAGCGCCGGCTGAACATGAGCAATTGTCGCGTCAGCGATGCCGCGCCCCGCGCGGATTCATCGAGATCTTTCAGCGCGTGGCGCGTCTCCTCATCGAGGTTTTTGTTCATTTGCAGCAGCCCAAGGTGCATCATGATCGCCGCGAGAATGTTGTTGAAATCATGGGCTATGCCGCCGGCCAACTGCCCAATGGCCTCGAGTTTTTGGGTCTGGCGAAGCTGAGATTCCAGTCGCTTGCGATCCGTGACATCCCGGTCCATGCCGCGGTAGCCCACGAACTCGCCACCCGGCCCAAAGACGGGCACGCCGCTGGTTTCGAACACGACCAGGTGGCCATCCTTGTGCCGATTGAGGTTTTCAAAGCTCGAGAACGGCGCGCGCTTGGCGACGATCTCGTTGAAAACCGCGCCCACCCGTTGCGCTTCGGTCTCAGGCATCAGCTCGAACGGCGTCCGGCCCAGCACTTCCTCCGATGCATAACCCAAGAGATTATGGACCTTGGGGCTGGCGAAGGTGTAGCGGCCTTGCGTATCCACCTCCCAAATCCAGTCGAACGCGGTTTCTACAAGATGGCGATACCGTTCCTCGCTGGCTCGCAGTTGTTCATCCGCCCGGCGGTTCTGGGTGGTTTCCACCACCGTGCCGCGAAGCCGGATCGGCCGGCCGGTCGCATCGAAAGTGAATTCCCCTGCGGCTTCGACCCAATGGACGCTGGCATCCGGCCAGACGACGCGATACTCGTGCCGGAAGGGTGACCGCGAAGAGACGCAATGCTCCCACACTGTTTGGATGCCGGCGCGGTCCTCGGGATGCACCTGGCGGAGAAAGGCATCAACCGGCCCAGTAAACTCGCCCGGCGGCATGCCCCAAATCTCTTGATGTCTGCGTGACCAAGTGACGCGATTTCCCACCAAGTCGCTATCGAAGGTGCCCATTTGCGCAGCCTCGAGCGCCAGACGCAGCCGTTCCTCGCTCTCGCGCAGGGCAGATTCCGCTTGCTTGCGAGTGGTGATGTCCGTAGCCACGCCAACCAGCCGGTCCATTTGTCCAGTGCGATCGAACGTGGCCTGACCCGCTTCCTCCAGGACCACCACGCTGCCGTCGGGCCGGATCAACCGGTATTCCGCAGTGTAGCTGCTGGCGGCGGGTGTTAGCGCCTTGAGCATCTGCACGAACTGGGTTCGGTCTTCAGGATGCACGCGCTGAAAGTACTGCTGACCAGTGCCATGAACGGCCTCCTCACCGAAGAGTCCCAAGATGGCAGCACAACTGGCCGAGCGCAACACCCCGTCCGTAGCCGGTCGCCATTCAAACGTGTATGAACGACTGACGCGCAAAGCCCGCTGCATCCGCTCCTCGCTCTCCCTCAAGGCGTGCTGCGCCTGCTTCCGATCCATCAACAACTGCCAACTCCGCATTGCACGCTTCACCGTGTGGGGCATGTCGGCAAACGCTTCGGGTGACTTGACGATATAATCCAGCGCGCCTCGCTGGATCGCCGCCACTGCCACGTGCTCATCGCCGTGGCTGGTCATCACCACCTGCGGAAACGCGCCGTCCTCGGGCGGAGCCGTCAGCACGCTTTCCGCACGGCCATCGGGGAGGATCAGATCCAGAATGGCAAGGTCCGGGGAATTCGGAGCAATGGCTTCGGCATATTCCCGCAGCGAACCGACGACGCGGACTTCCATTTTCTGGGTCGCTTCGTTGAGGGTGCGGCGGATGGCCTCGGCATGGGCGGGTTCGTCTTCGACGAGGAGGATTTGGAGCGGGCGGGTGGTCATGACAACAAGCCGGGGTAATGGAACATGCGGTACAGACAGTGCAAAGGTTCAGCCTTGGTTAACCCCAGCCGCATGGGGATACTGGTTCCAAACGAGCCAGTAGAATCCGAAAGCCTCGAGCAGCCTGCGGAACTTTTCGAAGTCCACCGGTTTGGCGAGGTAGCTGCCGGCGCCGTAACCGTAGGCCGCTAGCACATCGCCCTCGGCACTGGAGGTGGTGAGGACCACGACCGGCAGGCTCCGGAGCGTGGTGTCGGCCTTGAGCCGGTGCAAGACCTCCAAGCCATCCACCTTGGGCAGGCGCAGGTCCAGGAGCACGAGGTCGGGCCGCGGGTATTTTTCCGGGTCGGTGTGGCCGTTCTGGCGGAAGAGATAATCGAGCGCCGCCTGGCCGTCCTCAACATGGGTCAAACGGTTCGCCAGGCGGAAGTCGGCCAGATTGCGCCGCACGATCTCCGCGTGCGCGGGGTCGTCCTCGACTAGGAGGATGTGGATGGGATTACCGGTGAGCATGGCTGGATGACGTGAAGTGCGATGTCTTACAGTTTGTTGATTCCATTCAGCGTAAAGCGAAACGTTGCACCCTGGCCCGGCCCGGACGATTCGGCCCAGATGCGGCCACCGTGGACTTCCACGATGCGTTTCACCAAGGCGAGACCGATGCCGGACCCCGGAGTGCCCGGATGCAGTTTCTCAAACAACCCAAACAGCTTGGTCTGATGGCGGGGATCAATTCCCGAGCCATTGTCCCGCACGAACAGTAACATCTCGCCCTTCGCTTCCTCAACCCCGATCTCGATGCGGGGCGACGGCTGATCGCCGAGGAACTTGACCGCGTTGTCCAGGAGGTTTTGGAAGACTTCGAGCAAGCGGCGGCGGTCGCCGCGCAAGAGGACGGGCACGTCGGTCACCCGCACCTCCACCCCCCGGGTGGCGATGGCGCCCGCCACCAAATCCAGGGCCTCTTGGACTAGCGTTTGGAGCGAGACGTCTTCCGGCGGGTTCGCCTTGCGGCCGATGCGCGAGAGTTCGAGGAGTTCCTCCAGGAGTTGCTGCATCTTGGTGGCCGCGCGGCGGATGTAGCCGATGTCCGATTCGGTCCGGCCGGCATCCGCCTCCTTGAGGTCTTTTTCCAGGTAGCCCAGGAAGGTCTGGATGGTGACGAGCGGGCTCTTGAGGTCGTGCGAGACTGTGTAAACGAAGCGGATGAGTTCTTCGTTGCGTTGCTGAAGCGCTGCCTCCGCCCGCTTGCGCTGAGTGATGTCGGAAATAATGCCGTGCCAGAGCGTGCCGCCGTCCTCCGTCCGCTCGGGCATCGCATTACACAACCGCCAGCGCAGACCCTGCCGCGGCAGCACGACTCGGAACTCGCAGTGAAACGGCGCCAAAGTTCGGGCCGACTCCTGGATGTCGTGGACAATCCGGTCGTAGTCGTCGGGATGCAACCGCCCAAACACAGGCGTGGCATCTTCGCGCACTTCCTCGGGAGTCACTTCGTAAATGTCGTTCATCCCCGGGCTGGAAAACGGGAAGGCGGAGCGCCCGTCGGGACTGAGGCGGTACTGATAGACCACGCCCGGCACTTGTGCCGTGAGCTTGACGATCATGGCATGGCTTTGCTGCAAGGCTTGCTCTGCCCGCTTACGTTCCGTGACATCTACCGCCAGCACCACGATGCGATCCACATCACCGTTCGCGGCGATAACCGGGCAGTAGCTGTGATTAAGCCACCTTTGTTCCCACAGCTCCTCGTAAACAACGGCCCGGCGTGTATTCATAACCTCGGCCACCCACCTCCGCCGGACTTCCACCAAATGCGGCGGCAGCAGATGGTAGAGACTGGTGCCCACACACTTTTCCACGGTTCTGCGGAGCCGTGCAGCCAGCCCCGCGTTCGCCGCCAAGATGACACCGTTCGCGTCCATCAAGAACACCGATTCGGGCACTGCGTCAAATAACGCGCGGAGCCGTTGCTCGCTCCGGCAGAGTTCCTCTTCCATCCGCTTGCGCGGGGTCACTTCTTTGACCGTGCCGCGCATCCGCTGGGCAACGCCCTCCGGGTCATAATTGAATTCGGCCGCCGCTGACATCCAATGAACGCTGCCATCAGGCCAGACGACACGGAACTCCCAGCGGAAGGGGGTGTGGCTCGTCTTGCACCGTTCCAACTCCGCTTCGAGCGACGGGCGATCCTCGGGATGCAGCCGCCGCAAAAACGCGTCGTAGGTGCCATCGAACTCGCCTGTCTGATAACCCCACAGCCATTCATGCCACACGGACCACGTGAGGCGCCGGTCGGAAATGTCCCAATCGAACGTGCCCATTTGCGCCGCGTCCAGGGCCAACCGCAACCGCTCCTCACTGTCCTGCAATGCGGCTTCCGCGCGTTTGCGTGGCGTGATTACTTCGGTGTAAACGATGATTCCGCCAATGGAACCGTCCGGCTCGAACCACGGGCGGCATTCCCAGCGTGTCCAATCCACAGTGCCATCGTCCCGCACATAGAGATCATCTTCGGCGCTGAGCACCTCACCGGCGAGCGCGCGCTGATGCACCTCGCGCCACTTTTGGGGTAAATCCGGGAACACATCATAATGATGTCTCCCAATGACATTGCGGTCTTTGACCTTGTATTCGTCGAGGTAGTGCTGGCTGACGTAAATGTAGCGCAGGTCCCGATCGTGGACAGCGATGCAACTGCGGTCGTGCTCGATGATGTACTGCATCAGGGCGTGGGAATGAGCCAGCTTTGCCTCGGCGCGCTTGCGTTCGGTGATGTCCTGGGCTGTGGCGACCCGGTAGAGCACTTTGTCGTCCGCATCCCGCACGCTGACCACGTCGATCTGCACTGGAAAGCTCGAGCCATCGGGACGCACCATGCGGCTTTCGTGGCGCGCCTGACCGGCGCCGTCGGCTTCGGCAAGACATGCGCGGACTTGCTGGTGATCCTCTGGGACATAGAGACTGACGGTCTTGGATCCTGTAATTGTGTTCACCGGACGATCCAGCATACGGGCAAACGCTGGATTGCAGGCAAAGATGGTGTTGGTTTTGGGATCGCCAAGGGCGATGCCATGAGCGCAGTTCTCGAAGGCATCCGCCCATTTCCGCAACTCCATCTCGGCTTGCCGACGGGAGGTAATGTCATGGACGATCGAGTAAAGCGCCTCGCGCCCATCCAACATCACCGGACCGCTGAATACCTCGACATCGCGAACGGATCCGTCCGCCCGGCGGTGCGGGAACTGAAAGTAATAGCTCTGCGTTTTCCGGGCGCGCTCCATCGCGGCTTGGATTTGGTCGGGCGGCAGGGGATTGATGTCGCTGATCCGCATCTGGCGCATCTGCTCGCGCGACCAGCCATAGAACTGGCAGGCGGCCTGATTGGCATCCAGAATCATCCCCCCGGCGGGATCCAAAATGAACATCATGGCATGCTGGTTTTCAAACAAGGCGCGGTAACGGTTTTCGCTCTCCTGAAGCAGTCGGGAGGAGTTGCGGATTTCACGAAAGTAACGGGCCAACACCAGCCAGAGCAAAAAGGCCGTCAACCACACAAACAACCACCCCTTTGCCGTTTCCAAGAGCGTTTCCAGGGCGTCATCATGAACCAGTTGGTGTAGCAGCCTGCCAGAGATCAGGATCCAGAGACTGGCTAGAACCCCGTAGCCGAAAGCGATTTTTGCAGCTGAGGCTGAGGTCGGAATCCGCAAGGGCGGACGTGCGCTGTTGGGGAGACTGGGGGAATTCAACATAGCCGGATTCTTACCCAAAACGGCTGAAGCTTAATCGATAATTCAGGAACGGAACAACTTCCGATCCAGCGGCCTGGAGGCGCAGCCAATCACGGTTAATGGCCGTCGGCGGCTTCATATTAATCATAGTAAAACAGGACTTTAACCGTGTCACGCGCGAAGCCATGCAACGATAGCTCACGTGCCAAATACCGCGGGCTGCCCTCCTGAGCAGGACGACCGTGCCCAGGACCGTGCATGAAGACACCCCCAACCGGGCTTCGCCAATTAGCCGGCGGGCTCGGCGAACCGAATCCGGAGGTCTTCCTGCTCAAAGGCAATCTGCTGAGCCGGCGACCAAGCCTTTAGGTCAATGGTGGCCAGGATCACATGGACCAGCTCCAGGAACGTCTGCTGGCCCATCCGAGTCAGCCGTTCAGTCTGAGAGCGAATCAATGTCGAGAGCTCCTGCTGTGGCACGCTCACGAGACGCGTCATCATCCGGCTCTGCCAATAAAGGATTACGAGCAATCCGTGTTGCACCTGGGTAAGGGTCCGTCAAGAAATAAGCTATACATTCGCGGCGAGGGATTGTTCGCTCCGACGAGGCGCGAGCGACGCGCATACCCCCAGTGGGTCTGAAAGGAGCGACCAACGACGTCGGAGTGAA
>Ga0116154_10001245_pt1 | contig 22435 bp, 22 predicted proteins | sample AD_UKC030_MetaG_FD_89898 | JGI IMG/M metagenome (GOLD analysis project Ga0116154, IMG submission 89898) | Active sludge microbial communities of municipal wastewater-treating anaerobic digesters from USA - AD_UKC030_MetaG | ecosystem: Engineered > Bioreactor > Anaerobic > Digestate | place: USA...
AACATCTCGGGCTCGTATCGCTACTTGACCAGTAAGCACCCTCTTCCGGTATTTAGGTATCCAGATCAGGTGAACTTTCAAGTCAGTTTTTGTATGTGCTCCTATTTGATAACGTCGCATAGCAACAGATTATAATCTTCTCTTCGCCTAAAGGCGAGGGGTTTCAACCATCCCCGAAAGGGACACTAACGCTTGAAGAATCTGCCCCTGGTGCTCCTTAAAAGACGGGGAAGAAATCCCTGGCCCAAAACACCTTCGCCACTGATAACGAATCCATCGCCCGCTGTTTGAGACTGCTGTTCACGGGTCAAATAATCCCCTTCGTCAATGAGCTGCTTTGTCCTGACCATTGCCGCTGGAACGTCACTGCTCCCGGAAACACCCCCAAGTACGTTACTTGTTACGTTACTTGTAATGGAAGGCGCAACACTTCCTATTGAAGCTTTTGGCCTTTTCATGTTTAGAAGCGCTTTTTCGACAATGGCGCCATAGTTTTTACCGGTCTTTTCTTTTTCATTATTTAGAATATCATGTGCATCCTTAGAAATGACAACCGTGATTGTTTTCTTTCCCTCTTTTTCATTTTTTTCACGCCATCTGCGTATACGCTCTTTCCCGGTTCCCATAAGGCATCCTGAAGTTACCAGTAACGTTATTGTAACAGGTTTTTTGCTTTGATTACCATGGGAAATGCGTTTTTACAAGCTTTTGTTTCTGGAAAGCGGGAGATTCAGCGGCTTGCTTGGGAATGGATCGGATATTGAAAAAATCATAATAAAATATTTATCAAGGACATCGATCTGGACTGTTTCAATGTTTCAAAGGATCTCCGTCACTTTGAATTTGTTTTCGATCCATTCCCCCTTGTGTGTTCTTTCCGTTTTGCCATCCCAGAATATCATTGATCCCCGACCGTGAACGTTATTCTTCTCCCATACCCCTTCGTATCGGGAGCCGTCGCTGAAAAAAAGCTTCCCCATGCCATGCATCAAGTCCTCTTTCCATTGACCGACATACCGCTTGCCGTCTGCAAAGACCATTTCTCCCTTGCCGCTTTTGAGGCCACTGATCCATTGACCCGTGTATTTGCCGCCGTCGGGAAGCGTCTCCGTTCCTTCTCCCTCCGCGTTTCCGTTTCTCCACTCTCCTTCGTACCGATGTCCATCCGGCAGAACCATAGTTCCCAGCATGTGGGGCAGGCCATCCTTCCACTGGCCTTCATACCGCGTGCCATCCGGCCAAGTGAAAGTGCCCATACTGTGAAAATGACCGGCCTTATAGAAGCCACTGTACAATGAGCCGTCCTGATAGGTGCACGTTCCTTCACAGTCCAGATGAAGTTCTCCCCAGTCAAACTCAACAAGCATTCTTCCAATCGAATCCTTGAAGGATCTGTACAAGAGGGAATTTTTTTTCACCATGATGCGCTCCCTATCACCGGACATATTTGCCGTTCTTGAATTCACCCTCGTATCTCTTTCCATTGGCCAGTATCATGATGCCTCTGCCGTGAGGGAGGCCGTTTTCAAGTTGACCGGTGTATTTTCTGCCGTCAACCAGCGTCAAAGTTCCCTGGCCATGGTACTTGTTGTTTCTGAATTTGCCTTCATAGCGGTCACCGTTGGGAAACTCCAACACACCGTTTCCGTTGGACAGACCTTTTTTGAACTGACCCGTGTACTTTCTCTTGTCGCTCAACACCAGGGTTCCCAGACCTTCATACAGGTCCTCTTTCCAGTCACCGACATACTTTCCGCCCTTGGCCATGGTCAAAGTCCCTTTTCCGTCCCGCTTGTCTTCTTTCCACTGTCCCAAGTATGTCGAACCGTCTTGAAATGAACAGATGCCGTGACCATCACGCATTCCCGATTGCCATTCTCCCACGTACTTGCTTCCATCGGGATAGCTCATGATTCCCTGCCCCCAGGGCAGACCGTCGCGCAGTTCGCCCAAGTATTTCCGTCCATCGGAAAATGCATTCGGCATGAGTCCGACAGCGGTTTCCCGGATCGGCGGCGCAACTCTGTCCTCTCTTTTTTTCTCCTTTTCTCCCGTCGGCCAGCTTTCCTCAGGCCTCTCTCCCGATTCCTCCTGATCCCTGAGAATTTCTTTCTCGATTCTCCTTCGCTTATCCTCGCCGGTGTCATGACCGGCTTCCTCTTTGCCTCTCTTGCGGATCTCCTCTTTGGCTCTCAGTTGTTCCTCTCTCGCAGCTTTCTTTCGAGCCCGCTCTTCGGCCCTGACTCTTGCCTGAGCCTCGGCCTTCTCCCGCGCTTCTTCTTTTGCCCTGAGACGCGCTTCCTGCCCCTCTTTCTTCCGGGCTTCCGCTTCAGCCTTGAGCCGCGCCTTTTCTTCTGCCCGCTTTTCTGCTTTCTCCTCGGCCTTGCGTCTGGCCTCTTCCACGGCCCTCTTTCGGGCCTCTTCTTTCGCCCTGAGACGCGCTTCCTGTTCTGCCTTCTTCCGGGCTTCCGCTTCGGCCTTGAGCCGCGCCTTTTCCTCTGCCTTCCTTCGGGCCTCTTCTTCGGCTCTGCGTCGGGCTTCCTCCTCGGCCTTCCTGCGCGCCTCCGCTTCTGCCCGTTGACGCGCCTCCTCGGCCCGCTTCCTGGCCTCCTCTTCCGCCTTCAGCCGGGCTTCTTCCTCGGCCTTTCTGCGTGCTTCCTCAGCCGCCTTTCTTCTCGCTTCCTCCTCCGCTTTGAGACAGGCCTCTTCTTCGGCTCTGCGACGGGCTTCCTCCTCGGCCTTTCTGCGTGCTTCCTCAGCCGCCTTTCTTCTCGCTTCCTCCTCCGCTTTGAGACGGGCCTCTTCCTCGACCTTATCCAATGTCTCTATGCCGGCACCTTGACCTGTCGCCTCAGTCTTCGGCTCGCCTTCTTCCCATTCTCCCTCAAATTGATTCCCATCCGCCCACTTAAAAACCCCCCTGCCATGTGGCAGGTTATTTTTCCACTCACCCCTGTAAAAACTCCCATCCGGCCACTTGAAGGTTCCATACCCCTGCAGGCATCCGTGGTACAATTCACCCTCGTAGCGACTTCCATCCGGCCAGACAAACGTCCCCCTGCCACGATCCTCGACCGCCATCCGGGTGATTTGATATTTTTCCTCTTCTGTTTTTCCTTTTGTCAGCATAGAATGTGGGCAGGGTTATGCCTGCAAAAAATTTTTCTGCCGCCCCTGAAACGTTCGATCTTTTGCGGCCTGGCGTCCCGATTTGACAAAAAACCGCTTTCTTGCCGCAGAGTTTAAGAAAAATGTCTCTCCATGTCAAAGAAAAAGAGTGGTATGATTTGAACATCCTTTGTCAATTCCAACATCAACCGACGCATCCTCCCGATTCATTTTTCTTGGATGATGCCGCCCTGATTGCACAGAGCAATTATTCTCCGCGACTCCATTGACATCACGAGCATTCTCCGCTTATAATAAAAAAAGCAACCAACTTATCGAAATAGGCAATTTCCAAAACCACTGATTACCATTTGAATCGAGGTTCAGTCCATGAACGACAAGGGAATCACAAAACGCACGCTCGTGAAGCAGTTGGAAGACCTGTGTGGAATCCTCGAAAAAATGAAAAAATCCGGCACAACCTACAGTCAGCTTTTCGAGGCGGCGCGGATCATCGCCAGCGCCGTGGAAACGAGGGATCCCTGCAAGGTGGGTCATCAATCAAGGGTTGCCGATCTGTCCAGAGCTATCGCGGAAGAGATGAATTTGCCGCTCGACCGGGTCCGCGGCGTTCACATGGCGGGCATCATCCATGACATCGGCACAATCTCCATCCCGGTTTCGCTGATCAACAAGCCGACCAACTACACCGAGAAGGAATTTCATAAGATGGTCAAACATGCCGAGTCCGGGCATGACCTGCTGAAGGATATCGATTTTCCCTGGCCGGTCGCCCGGATCGTCCTGGAGCATCACGAGCGGATGAACGGTTCCGGATACCCGCGGGGATTGAAGGGCGAACGGCTTCTGATGGAGTCGCGGATTCTGGCGGTCGCCGACGTCGTAGACGCGCTTTCCTCCGACCGGCCGCACCGGCCGGCATTGGGCATTGACGCAGCATTATACGACATTTCCGGAAACCGGGGCGTGCTCTTTGATCCGGGCGTGGTGGATGCCTGCATCCGGCTTTTCAGAGAGAAGCACTACAAGATGATCGAGGATTGAAACCCCGGACGCGCACCCGGCCCGTCCGAGACGAACCGCACATTATTTGAAACGGAAACCCCTGTCCCTGAAGAGCGCCACACAGGCATCGACCGCTTCGCCGTCGTAGAGAACATCCCTGTATTGAAGTATTTCCTTCAGCGCCTTCTCGATTCCCAACGCTGACCGGTAGGACCGACGCGAACAGATGGCTTCCACGACGTCGGCAACCGCCAGAATGCGCGCTTCGGGCATGATCGCCTCTCCAGAAAGCCCCCGCGGATAGCCGGAACCGTTCATCCGTTCATGGTGCTGATAGACCATCTGCGCAACCGGATGGGTGAAATCAATATTCTTCAGGATCTCATAGCCGATTTCCGGGTGCGTCTTGACCAGGCTATACTCGGCTGGACTCAGGTGGCGGGGCCTGGTCAGGACTTCCGCCGGGATGGATATTTTGCCCACGTCGTGGATTCTGCCGGCCACACGGATGCCGTCAATGACATCGGCAGGCAGCCGCATTTCCGCTGCAATGGAACGGGCCAGATCGGCCACTCTGTTCTGATGCCCGGCCGTATAGGGATCCCTGGTTTCCACGGCCATGATGATGACGTCAATGACGACCCCTGTCGCCCTTCTCAATTTTTCAAGGCTCTGCGCCAGAGCCTGCTCGGTCATCCGATGCGCGACCGCCAAACGGTCCAGTTCGGCAATCCGGTCCCGCAGTTCGCGAATTTCCCGGATCAGGGAATCTTCCGTCTTTTCCTGACCTTGCATGCCTGCCCTCTCCACTGTGGGCGCCCTGCCGACCCAATCGAATGAGTGATTCATGACGGCGAACCCCTCATGATGATAATATTCTTTCTACCACTTTTCAAATTCTTGGTATAAGGAAATCTCACATCAGACCGTTTCGAGGATCAGGCATGACGGCCGGCAATCCCCACACCTATCTGTTCAAGCCAGGCTTATGGCGGGCCGACGGCGAGTATTTCGACGCGGCAGGCAACGCCTATCCGGTCGAAGGGGAATTCCGCGTCACCCATGCGGATTCGCTCTGGATCAATGAAAGCCGGATGCGAATCGTCGGAAATGAGGACACGGCCTTCAGGAGCGAATACCGGATCACCCCCTTCTGCGAGGAACGGGATTCCACAAGCTGGAACGCCGCCAACGACGCCCTGGGCAAATTGACGGGCCGGCTGGTCCGGGCGGGGGACGCCATTCTGTCTCTCTACCGTTCCGAGGATTCGGAATATGCCGGCACGGAATTCTGGCTTCAGATCAGTGGCATCCTGTATCGAAACTGGGGGACGCTTTTTCGCGGCAGTGACAAGCTGTCGTCATGGATAATCCGGTTAAACCGGGTGTGACGGGAGGCCTGCGATGTTTACGAAGATTCCGCTGTTCTCGGTTCTGTGCCTTTTGCTCCTTTCCGCAAGCGCCTTCCCGGCCGCGTCGCCGGCCTCCGGCGAAGAACCCGGCAGGTGCCTACCGGTTGCCGCTTACCGCGTCAGCGCACCGCTGAACTTCTGCGGAGAAAGCGTGCCCCTCGAAAACCCCGACGTGCGGGAACGGATGGAGCGCGAACTGCTCCTGTCGGCCTGGAACCAGCCGCAGGTCATCCTCTGGATGAAGCGGTCCGGCCGCTACATGCCCACCATCGAAAGAATATTGCGCGAAAGCGGGATGCCCGACGATCTCAAATATGTCGCCATTGCGGAAAGCGCCCTGAAGCCCCATGCAGGCTCCTCGAAAGGGGCGAGAGGGGTGTGGCAGTTCATGGAAGGAACGGGCTTGCGGTATCACCTGAAGGTGGACGACGATTTCGACGAGCGCAGAAGCTTTTATGCCTCCACACGCGCCGCCTTGAAGTATCTGCAGGACCTTTACGCGATGTTCGGATCGTGGACGCTGGCGGCGGCCGCCTACAACATGGGAGAGGCGGGCCTGCAATCGGAAATGATCCTCCAGAAAGTCCACAGCTATTATCTGCTCCATCTTCCCCTTGAAACCCAGCAGTATGTCTTCCGCATTCTTTCCGCCAAGCTGATCCTTTCCGACCCGTCCCGATATGGCTTCCGACTCTCCGTGGAAGACCTCTATTCCCCCCGGGCTGTTGAGCCGGTAACGGTCCACTGCCCGCAGGACACGCCGGTCCAGATCATCGCCGAGGCTGCACAGACCTATTTCAAGGCGATCAAGGATTTGAACCCCGAGATCCGGGGACACTATCTCCCGGCGGGGCGCCACGACCTTTTGATTCCCAGGGGCGCTGCGGGGGGATTCCAGTCCCGCTTCGAGGCGCTCTTCAATCAGTGGCTGTCCGACCGGAAAATGAACACACATGTGGTCAAGAAAGGCGAAAGCCTTGCCGTGATCGCCGAACGTTTCAACGTGCCCATACAGGCCATTGCCGTTTGGAACCGCATATCCACGAAGAAAAAGATTAATCCGGGCGATCGCCTGATCGTCTTCCCCAACGGCATGAGGCCGGCGGAGGGCAAGAACCGCTGACCCGGTCCGGCTTCAGCCGGCGGCATGGAGTTCCGCAAGGAGGAAAGGGCATGAGAATATTCATCACGGGCGGCACGGGATTCGTCGGCACGACATTGACCGAAGTTTTGAGTGCCGGAGGCCATCAGGTGACGGTTCTCGATCGAACGATCAAGAATCCGCAGCGCTTTCCCGGCGTATCCTTCATCGAAACGGACAGCACCCTCCCGGGCGCGTGGCAGGAAAGCGCCGCGGAACACGAGGTCTTCATCAACCTTGCCGGCGTTTCCATCTTCAACCGCTGGAGTGAAAAAATCAAAAAGGACATCCTGAACAGCCGGGTCCTCACGACCCGGAACCTGGTGGATGCCATATCCCGCCGCCGGGGGAGGGAAGCCCGCCTCTTCAGCACGTCCGCGGTCGGTTATTACGGATTTCACGAGGAGGGTTCACTTGCCGAAGATGCGCCCCCCGGATCGGATTTTCTGGCTTCCGTCGCCGTGGCATGGGAAGCGGAGGCCCTTCGCGCCGCATCCTTCGGCGCCCGGGTGACGATCTGCCGATTCGGGATCGTGCTCGGTCGGGCGGGCGGGGCCCTCAAGCAGTTGATCCCCCTGTTTCGAAGCTTCCTTGGAAGTCCCCTGGGAAGCGGCCGGCAGTGGTTCTCCTGGATCCATGAGAGCGACCTGGTCCACATTTTCCTGTTCCTGATGGGACAGGACAAGGCGGAAGGTCCTTTCAACTGCACGGCACCCGAACCGGTGCGGAATGGGGAAATGACCGGAATCCTCGGCAAGGCGCTGGGGGTCCCCACGTTCATGCCGGCCGTTCCTGGTTTCATGCTGAAGCTGATCCTGGGCGAGTTCGGCGACATTCTTCTGCGAGGGCAGAAAGCCGTTCCGCAGCGGCTGCTGGACATGAAATATCCATTCCGCTTCCCGACCCTGCGGGAGGCCCTGCAGGACCTGCTGAAGAAGTGAAAGGCCGGCAGCCATGACCTACCGGATCCGCCCCGAATGCGCCTGTTCGACCGAGGACCGGAGCAAGTGGCTTTGCACGTACTGCCGGACGGAGCTCTTGTGTCAGTGTCCGCTATGTGCTAAGCACATCCCCGAAGAAAAAGCGATTTACTGCCGCGCCTGCGGCTTCAAATTGAGGCAGTCCATCGTTCCCATTCAATCGCTGCCTGACTCCAAATGCGAGGTCCCATGAAAAAAATCAAGAAGGTGCTGATCGCCAACCGGGGCGAGGTCGCGCTTCGGATCATCCGGACGCTGAAGGAACTGGATATCACCGCCATTGCCATTTACGAGAAGTCCGACAGCGACGGATACTATCTCCGTTTCGCCGATGAGACGGTCATGATCGGCAACCAACCCGTGAAAGACTACCTGGATGTCGAAAAGATCATCCGGACGGCCCGCGAATGCAACGCCGACGCCGTCCATCCGGGATACGGTTTCCTCTCGGAGAGCGCTGCGTTTGCCGAAGCCTGTGAGAAGTCCGGCATCCTGTTCATCGGGCCGCCTTCCGGCGTCATGAGAGACCTCGGCAGCAAGGTGATTGCCCGGGAAATCGCCGTCCGCGCCGGCATCCCCACCGTTCCGGGAACGGAAAGCCTGCCGCCAGGACCGGACGGAATCGCCCTGGCTGCCGCCTTTATCGACCGCCACGGCTATCCCGTCATGCTCAAGGCCACGGCCGGCGGCGGCGGGAGGGGCATCCGGAGGCTGTCCGGAAGGGAGGATCTGAAGGAACTGCTGGAGCGCGCCCGCTCCGAAGCCCGGCTGGCCTTCAACGACGATCGCGTGCACATCGAGAAGGCAATCGAACATCCCCGGCACATCGAAATCCAGGTGCTGGCGGACCGCTACGGAAACGTGGTCCATCTGGGCAGCCGCGATTGCTCGATCCAGCGCCGCCACCAGAAGCTGCTGGAGATCGCACCGGCAAACCTTCCCGCCGGCACCGCGGAAGCCATGCACTCGGCAGCCGTTGCGGTCGCCAAAGAGGCGCGCTACGTCAGCGCGGGCACGGTGGAGTTTCTCGTCGATCCACGGACCGGCGAGTTCTGGTTCCTGGAGGTGAACACGCGCCTGCAGGTCGAACATACGGTGACGGAGATGATCACCGGTCTGGACATCGTCCGGCACCAGATTCACATCGCCGAAGGGCGTGCCCTCGACTTCGGACAGGAGCAGATCCGCTTCAACGGCATCGCCATCGAGGTCCGGATCAATGCCGAAGACCCCCACAACAATTTCCTCCCGGAGGGCGGGAAGCACGTCGACATCTACCACTCTCCCGGGGGACCCGGAATCCGCCTGGACGGCATCATCTACCGGGGGTACCGCATCCCCCTGGCCTATGATTCCCTGCTGGTGAAGCTGATCGTCTGGGGATACGAGTGGAACCAGACCGTTCAGCGGCTGAAGCGCGCATTGAAAGACTTCAGCATCGTCGGCCCCAAAACGACGATCCCCCTCTATCTGTCGATTTGCGAAGAAACGCACTTCCAGGAGAGGACATTCGACACCGGCTACCTGGAGACTCACCAGGAAATCTTCAACTACCCGGAGCCGGTCCACTACATCATCGAAGACACGGTCTACACAGCCCAGGCTGACGAATCCGAGACAGCACCGGAGAAGGCGGCCGGGCCGGTCGGCAAGGAAGAGCTGCTGCTGCTCATGGAGAAGAAGCATCTCACCGCCCACGAAATCGAAATCCTCGCACGGGCGGGCGTCATCCGGTCTCCCATCAAGGGAAAGGTCACGAAAGTCGCCCTGGAAATCGGCGATGTCGTGCTGGTCGGCGACATCCTGATCGACCTGGAAGCCATGAAGATGCACACCCACATCATCGCCGAGGTCGACGGACGGGTCTCCGACGTCCTGGTTGAACCCGGGGACAATGTGGATGTGGGCGACACGCTGCTGCTGATCCAGGCGACCTGAAGCGAATTCGGGAACAGGCGAGGAGGGCAGGTTTGAAACAGGATTCCGTGATGCCGGTCAAGCAGAGAGACATCATCCTGGATTCCATCGCCGACGGCGTTTTCACCGTGGACCATCACTGGCGAATCACGTCCTTCAACCGGGCCGCGGAAAAGATTACCGGGGTGTCCCGCACGGAAGCCCTCGGCCAGCGCTGCCGCGACGTCCTGAAGGCCGAAGTCTGCGAAAAAAGCTGCTGTCTTCAGAGGACCGTGGCGACCGGCGAACCGATTGTCAACAAAACCGTTTACATCGTCAACGCCGGGGGACATCGCCTCCCGATCAGCATTTCCACGGCCCTGCTGAAGGATGACCGGGGCGTCATCATCGGTGCCGTCGAGACCTTCCGGGACATGAGCATCGAGGAGAAGCTCCGCAAGACCATCGAAGAAGCCTATTCCTTCGAGGACATCGTTTCCAAGAGCCACCGAATGCGGGAGATCTTCGGCATCCTGCCCGACATCGCCAACAGCGGCAGCACAGTTCTGATCGAGGGCGAGAGCGGCACCGGCAAAGAGCTTTTCGCCCGGGCCATCCACAACCTGAGCTCGCGGCGTGACAAACCCTTTGTCGCCGTGAACTGCGGCGCCCTGCCGGACACGCTTCTCGAATCGGAACTTTTCGGCTACAGGGCCGGCGCCTTCACGGACGCCAAAAAGGACAAGCCGGGCCGCTTCCGGCAGGCCGAAAGAGGCACCCTTTTCCTGGATGAAATCGGCGATATCTCACCGGCGATGCAGGTCCGGCTCCTCCGTTTCCTTCAGGAAAAAACCTACGAGCCCCTCGGTGCCATAGAGAGCGTGAAGGCCGATGTCCGCGTCATCGCCGCGACCAACCGGTCGCTGGAAAGTCTGGTCCGAGAAGGCAGGTTTCGCGAAGACTTCTACTACCGGGTCAATGTCATCCGGATCGTACTGCCGCCCCTGCGGGAGAGACTGGAAGACCTGCCTCTTCTCGTCGCGTACTTCATCCGGCACCTGAACGCCATCCAGAAGAAGGACATATCCGGCATCAGCGACGAGGCGCTTGCCTGCCTGATGTCCCACGACTATCCCGGAAATGTACGGGAACTGGAAAATATCCTGGAACGGGCATTCGTCCTGTGCAAGACCGGCATGATCGAACCGCATCATCTGCCCGAGTCGATCTACGCCCACCCCTCGGCGGCGGGCGTTGGGCAGCCGCTGGAAATCCTGTCCATGAAAGACATGGAGGCAATCTTTCTCACCAACGCCCTTCGCAGAAACGGCTGGAACCGCCTGAAAACAGCCCGGCAACTGGGCATGCACAAAAGCACCCTCTTCAGGAAAATCAAGTCGCTGAACATCGCGATTCCCACTGACAGAAAAAGCTCCGGAAGGGGTCGCAAAACGGCGACCAAATCCCTCTCATAAAAAAAGCATCACTGTCTCAAATTTTCATAACGCTTGGAAATAAATGGAATCCATCCTTATTTAAACTTTTCGCACGTATTGGCACGGATCGTGATATAATAAATCAAAAGGCTGTGGAAAGGGGGCGAGGCACATGAAAAAACAGATTTTGTTCTGGATGTTTCTGTCGGCTCTTCTTTTGGCCGCACCGGCCGGCGCGGCGCCGTCAGAGGCTCTTCCGCCCATTGTCTCCGTGGACTGGCTGGAGGCAAACTTGAAAAACCCAAAACTGATCATCCTCGACGTCCGCAAGGTGGAGGACTATCGGGAAGGTCATATCCCCAATGCGATCAACACGTTCCACGGAGCGTGGGCCTACAAGAGGGGCAAGCTTTTTACGGAAGTCCCCGATCCGGACGATCTGGAGGACACGATCGGCTCCGCGGGAATCGGCTGGGATTCCTGGGTCGTGGTCGTTGGCAATGCCAGAACCCTAAGAGAAATTTATCAAGTGGCCCGGGTGGCCTGCACACTCCGATATGCCGGGCTGGATGACGTCGCCATTCTGGACGGCGGCATGGACAAGTGGATCCGGGACAAAAAAATCCTGTCGACAAAGGTTGTCAGTGCAAAAGAGAAGCTTTTCAGGGGAAAATTCAGGAAAGATCATTTCGCCGACAAGGAATATGTCCAGAGCCGCATGGGAAAGATCGTCCTGCTGGATGTCCGGGAAGCGGACATCTTCACGGGAAAGCGAAAACTCGACTGCATTACGAAACTCGGCCACATTCCCGGGGCCGTCAACCTCCCCACTTCCTGCGCCTTCAACAGCGACGGCACCATCAAGAGCAAAGAAGCCCTCACCGCACTCGCGGAGGCTGCCGTGGGCAAGGATCGGTCGACAGAGATCGTCACCTACTGCGATGTCGGACAGTGCTGCCCCGTCTGGAAATACCTGATGAAGCGGCTGCTCGGCTACAAGAACGTCCGGATCTACGACGGCGCCATGCAGGAATGGACGTCGGACCCGGACGCACCGGTAACGAAATAGGCAAGATCTAACCTTTTTCAATTCAAGTCGCATTACTGCAATTAAGTTCTTGAAGAAAAGTTGCAATAATGCGACTTTCTTTTTCTGGCCGAAAATTTCCCTCCTCCATCGATTTTATCAATATCACTCGTAATTCAAGTTTCTGAATCCATTCTTCAATCCCATGGCACGGAACCTGTAATGCACCGTTGCAGTGGGGTCTGCATGAAAATCGCCATACCGGTCAGCGGGAATAGGGTTTCAACGGTTTTTGACGCCGCGGATGAGCTTTTGCTGATCGAAACCGGTCCTGGAAATGCACAGCAGCGGTCAAAAACCGTCTGGGTTGGGGAAAATGCCGTCAGCCGGATCGCCCGGATCCGGGAAATGGGAGTGCATGTCCTCATCTGCGGCGCAATGTCGGCAGCCGTGGAGCGCATGCTGGAAGCCGCCGGCATCCGTGTCATCTCCTTTGTTCGGGGAACCGTGGATGAGGTGCTCGACGCTTTCCACAACGGGAAGCTGGAAGAGGGACGTTTTTTTCTGCCCGGCTGCGCTCCCTGCGAAGGGTGGGAACAACAAAGGCGGCGGCAAGGACCGGGTGGAACAGAGGGCAGCGGGAGTGCATGAAGATCAAGGTCACTTCGTCAGGAAAGGAGCCGGATAGCGCCATGGACCCCCGATTCGGACGAACGCGTTCGTTCATGGTCGTCGACCCGGAGGCAGGGGCGTGGGATGCGCGGCACGCGCGAGCGGATTACCATACTGAGAAAGGCCTAAAAGAGCCCAAAAGGACCGATATCCGCACAGTATCCGGATCATAATAAAGTGCAGATGTCCAAAACAGCCTGTCCGGATAATGCTTCAGTGCATTTTCCAAATGTGGGGAAACAAATGCTGTCGAGAAAACAGTTTCTAAACAAGCTCCTGATCCACGCATGCTGCGTTCTAACCTCGTTCGTCAATGCACCTGAAAAATGTGAAACATCCGGAGATAAAATTTTTCTCGCTTCAACGGAGTTGAGCCCAGCCCTGTTGAATATGGAGGCCGAGCGGTTGGGAATCGATCCCGCCAAAACCGACGAGGAATATCTGCGCAGCAAGGTCTATGAAAGTTTACGTCAGGAATGCTGCCGGCAATTTGATTCATCTGCATAAAATGAAATCAGAAGGGAGGACAGAAATGGAACGATTTGGTGAAGGCTACTTGGAGGAACGCAAGTTGGTTCAGCGCTGGCCGCAGCCGATCCCGGCGATCGTGGCGCTGGTCGTCACGCTGGCGGTGTTTTACGCCACCTGGTGGATTTTTCAGGACCCGCGGGGCTGGCTGCGAATGTACACGCCCTATGTGGGCTACATGTACACCCGCTGGTGGCTGATTATGCTGATCTGGATGGTTTATATTTTCAATTATTGGCCTTTCCGGCGCAGTTGGCTGGAGAAAACGCATCCTCTGATCAAGGGAAGCATACTCACAGCCATCTCCGTCTTCATTCTGTATGTTCTCATCAAAGGATTTTTCGAGGGACTGCTGGGAAATTTCGGGATCGCTTATTTCAACCCTCAAAGACTCATGAAGCTTCCCAGGATGACGGAGTTCTTTGCCCTCGAGTATGCCTCGCTGGCCTGTCTGATGTTTGCAGCGATCGCCTCCTGGTTGAGCCCGGCTTGGGTGGTGGCCTGCGAGGAAGTGCCATGGAAGAACATGAAACAGCCCGGCAAAGGCATAAGTATTCTGGTCATGACCTTCTTCCTGAGCACAGTGATTTACTTCATGACCATGCACTCCCACATGGGCATTCTCTACTACCCTTGGCAGTATTTTACATCCATCGCACCGACGTATTGGGAACATTTCGCAAACACCGTCTCGGGAAACTTCCATGTGGCCTGGATCATGTGCTGCACAGTGATGGTCTGGGTTGTGGAAACCATCTGGGAACGCTTTCCGTTTAAACTGATCAAGACGGACTGGCTGCGGCGTGTGACGGCCTTCTTCGGGATCATCGCCCTTGCCTGGGCCATGCTGTTTTTCCTTTATTTTGCCCAGGAACTGACTTGGGGGCCGGCCATACGCGGAACGCGCCTGATCAACGCACCCGATTGGCGCTGGCTGCATGTCGGAGAGATGGCGGTTTTCTTCCTCGTACCGGCCATTTTTATCACCTTCTACTGCGGCAACTGGCCGCGGCGCTTCAGCCTGCCGGTCAACGTGCTCATCCGAACCATCATCACCATCGCCGCTGCCGCCCTTCTCTACATCATTTACTACAAAACTTCCCACGATTTTCTGGGTACCCAGAAGGGATTCATGCACGAATCGCAGTTCCCGATGATCCCCACCATCTGGCTGATCAACATCTGGTTGGTGCACCACTGGTTCATGGACAACTGGCCGGCTTGGAAGATGGTACCAAAGACAGCGGAAGAGATCGCCCAGGATCACGCAGCCGAAAAGGTGAAGCTGGCAGATATTCGGTGGAATCCGTCTCTGGGCTGGGGGCTTGGGGTCGGCGCCTTATGCGGCGTTGCTGTGTACTTCATTACCCTGAATATTCTGCCCTGGGTGTACAAATCCATCACCATCATCAAGTAGATTGAGAAAAGGAGGCGTTATGTCTGAAGATAAAGGCAAATTTAACCGTCGGGACTTTTTCAAGGGGACGGCTATGGGCATTCTTGGAGGCGCTGCCCTGGGGATGGGCATTTACTCTTACAGCCCCTGGCGCAAGTCCCACTTTCCGGGAGTGAAGCGCAAGATGGCGGACATCGGTACCTGCAAGAACGTCAAGGTAACCAATATCTCTGAGACCAGTTGGTTTAAGAATGCTGTTTTGATGGGCGACATCAAGGGTGCCGGTGGGCTCCTGGTCAACCAGTACAGCTACAACTGGCCACCATTCGGCGACGGTACCGGACTGGGAAAAGGTTCTTACGAAAAGGGCATTGCCAAGATCAAGCATCTGCTTCCGAACAATCTTGAGGAGGCCTGGTCGATTACGGAGAAACTTTCTGTAAGCCCGGATAACGCCGGCGGGTTTGCCGCGCTGCTTGAGGTGGAGGAACTGAGTGGCAAGAAGCGAAAATTCCTCCTGGACAGCGGCTGGTCCTATAAATGGATGGACGAGTGCTTCAAGCGCGAAGGCATCGACCAGATGCTGAAAAACAAGGAGATCGAGGCCCTGATCATCTCCCACGAGCACTTCGACCACTACTGGGGTGTGCCGGTCACCTACAAGTACGACCCGACCATCACCACCTATATCCCGGATGGGTTCTACCCGGAGGGTCTGCAGTATTTGAAGGATGCCGGCCACAAGGGGAAAGTAATCAAGGTCAAACCGGGGCTCAATCCCATCATCCCCGGCCTGGCAACATATGTCTTTGCCGTTCCCATCATCTGCCGGGTGTACGGGGAGCAAGCCATTTATGCCAATGTGAAGGATCACGGGCTGGTCAGCACCACCGGATGTTGCCATTTCGGCATCATCCAGTTTGCCGAAACCGCGTTCAGGGAGATCGCTTACGAGAAAAACCAGCTTTATGGCATTTACGGCGGACTTCACATCTCCCCTTTCGAGGACTGGGACCCCAAGTATGACGATTTGGTGATTTCCCTGGGCAAATACGGGTTTCAGAAAATCGGGTGCAACCATTGCACCGGAGTCCTCTGCGCCAAGAAGTTCATCGAACGCGGCTACCCGGTGCAAAAGGGAACAGCCCGGTATCGAACGCCTGATGCAGCATACCTGGGCAATGGGGACCGAATCGGTTTTGGGATTGAGATGTAATGACATCCATAAGGGAGGTGAACGATGTCAAAGTATTTTAAGGGAAAAAGGGGAATTCTGTTCCTGCTGCTGTTAATCAGCGGCACGTTTGGCTTCTTCGGAATAAAGGCAAGCCCGGAGATGAGGGAGGTAATCAATAACTTCCCCAATCGTGCTCAACGGGAAGTGGTCCTGCAAAAATTCGCCGAACCCGGCGTGTTGCCAAAGGAGCTGACGCTGTGCAACATGACGAAGCCGATCGTCACGAAATCTGAGGAAAAAGACGGCATTACCTATTACATGCTGGAATCTACAGTTGAGAAATGCGAGCACTCGCCGGCAGCCACGGGCACGGTGAGGATTTTCCAGATGGGCTGGAAAGATCGAAAGATCGTCAAGTTCTCATGGGGCGGTCCCAAGGGCGGCAAGGTGGAATATTGAAAAGATAATAATCGCAGTTATCCGGAGGAACTTTCTCAAGAAAGAAGGTAAATCATGAAGCGAGTCATGTTCATGGCCATTATGGGATACTGTCTGGCCGGTCTGGCCTGGGCCGGCCCCGTGACGGGCATCATTCCGGAAATGCAGGAATGCATGCAATCCCACAGCACGCCGGCGGAGTATGAGGCGGTGCTGAAAAAATACAGCGACCCCGGTCTCATCCGCCGGGCCATGGGGTTGCTGGTCATCAAGAAACCCTACGTGGTCAAGACCGAGCAGAAGGGAGAAATGGTCTGCTACACGGTGGAGGGCACCACGGTGGAGACATCCTATGAGCTGCCGGCTGACACGACCCAGACGTACAATGTATGCTGGAAGAACCGCCGGATTGTATCGCTCGAGTTCTACGACGCCAAACCCCAAGTGCACCAGGAAGTCATCCCGGAGATGCGCGAGTGCCTGAGATCCCACAGGATGCCGGCAGAGTATGAGGCGGTGCTGAAAAAATACAGCGACCCCGGCATCATACGAAAGGCCATGGCGCTGCTGGTCATCAAGGCGCCCTACGTTGTTAAAACCGAGAAGAAGGGGCCGGTCATCACCTATACGGTCGAGGGCCGCACGGTCGAAACTTCCAGTGAAATTCCGCCCGATACGGTTCAGCGATACACGGTGAGCTGGAAGAACGGGCGGATCGTTGCGCTGAATTTTTTAGGCCCGAAGAAACCTGCGAGGTAGCGAGATTCCTCACGGGCGGCCTGCTATGATTCGGGCATCGTCCCCGTGGAGTCTGAAGAAGGTCTGTTGTGGAGATGCATCATTTTTTCCAGGGCGACATCCGGACCGATCCGGCTGAAGCCGTCCAGGAGTTGATGCGCGCCATCCTGGTGCGCGCCCAGTTCGTGCCCGGTGTGCGCCATGCGCTTGGCTGGCGGGGCTTGAAGCAGTCCGTCACGGAGAAGGGGGAGGGCTGGACGGCTCGAATCAACGGCTTTGCGGGCGTTTTTGGATTGAATTTCAACGGCACGGAAGACGCACCGGGCTGGGTGGTCGGCACATTCGGTCTAAGCTATTTCCCAAGTGCCGACGAGGCACTCGTCGAGGGCTGCTCCCTGTGCGGAGCGGCTTACACGCAGCGCCCCGATTACATGTCTATTATCCGTGACTTTCTGCAACACGATGAGATGTCATCCCTTTTCAGGATCGGCACGCTGTTTCTGGCCAGCGATGTCCGACAACAGGCGCTTTATCTGGGAATGGAAAGTCTGTCTGCGCTGCGCAGCATTGCCACGGCTGGTGTCCGCATGCCTCGGAACGGGCAGATGGTGCAGGTGATTGAACCCGGTGGAACGGATCAGAATTTTCCGGCTTTGTCACTCAGTCGGGCTTTTTTCGACGTCCTGGCTGCCTCGCTGTCTTTTCACCTCGACCGATCTCCCGGCTGTCTGTTCGAACGGTCTTTCCCCGGAATGGAAATCGTCTATGACCCTGCGGGTACGATCGAAAAAATACCTGCTGTGGATATCGAAGGCGTCCTGATGGGCATCGGTTACGGCGAAGGCAAATTTGAAGATGCCTTCGACGCGCTTGCCGTTTCTCAGTGTGCTCCGGGCAGGGACCTTCGGTGGCGGCAGGGGGAGGCCGTCCCGCCGGTTTACGAAAGTATGCGGTGGTGGAATGCCCGCCAGACGAGGGATTACAAAACATTCGACAAGAGAATTATGGGGATGGATGAGCGGCCGCCGCTGGTGGTCTTGTCAGGTTTTCTGGGTTCGGGCAAGACAAGTTTTCTGCAGCACTTCATCGAGTATCAGACCCAGCGCAGCCGATTTGTCGCGGTGATTCAGAACGAAATCGGCGAGGTCGGTCTGGATGGGAAACTTCTGGATTACACGGTCACCGAGATCGATGAGGGATGCGTCTGCTGCAGCCTGGTGGGAAACCTGAAGCGGGCCGTTAGCGATATCCTATCTGATTTTCAGCCCGATTTCATCATCCTCGAAACCACGGGTGCCGCCAATCCCCTCAATCTGCTCGATGAGATCAGCGAACTGGAAGATCTGGTGCGATACGATTGTACGGTCACAGTGGTTGATTCACTCAACTTCGATTTTACGCTGTCCCGTTTTGCGATTGCGGTTGACCAGATTCGTGCCGCGGATGTCCTGGTGCTGAACAAATGCGATCTTGTCAGTGACGGGGATCTGCGCAGAGTGAGAAAACAGATTGGAAATCTTAACCCGAAAGCGATCGTCTTCTCAACCATCAATGGTGATTTGAATCCCGCGTTGATTTTTGAAACTGGGGACGCAGGGGAGAACAAGAAAATAGTGTCGCCGACATCGGGGTCGACTTTTCACAAAGCGCATGTTCAAGACGGGTTGAGGTGCGATACATTGACACTATCGGCGCCCATGGATCGGGGCGATTTTCTTTCCGCCGTTAAATCCTTCCCGGCTGATGTCTTTCGTGTCAAGGGAATTATCGAGTTCACCGATTCCCTTCGACCCATGCTTTTTCAGTATGTAGCCGGACGCTTTGAATTGTCGGTTTTCCCTCAACAGGACATCCGGGATCGTTTTCTGACGGTGATCTCCCGGGAAGAGAGTACGAATTTGGATAGCCGATTCGCGGAAGTTTTGAAAACGGCCATCGCCGTTTCGTGAAATTGTTTATGCTGGAATCTCTCCCTGGAAAGCCTCCCCTGTCCAGTGGATGACAGGGGAGGCTGTTGTGTGAATGTCGGAACATGAATCAACATTTAAAAACCAGCGCAGTAACGGGGGCATGGAAAAGCGTCGCGGAAACACCTGATAAGAGAGTTGGATGCGGAATGCAGCCCCGTTGACGTCGTTATATTTTCAATTCCCGGCAAGAATGGCTCGCGATCGGAGAGACCATTTTCAAGTCCGGTTTCACAAGGAGAAATGAACAGCATGAAAAACCTGAAAACCATTGAACCCCAGCCCGGAAAGGCCGCTGCGGGACCCGGATCGGAAGGGGAAAAGCTGCTTCGAGAATACCAGGAAAGCAGGCAGTTGAAGGAGCGGATGGGCATGATCCGGCACAAAATCATGGTCCTGTCCGGCAAAGGCGGCGTCGGAAAAAGCACGGTGGCCGTGAACCTGGCCCTGGCACTGGCGCTGGAGGGCATGAAGGTCGGGCTGCTGGACCTGGATTTTCATGGTCCCAGCATTCCGAAACTCCTCCGCCTGGAGGGGCAGCAGATGAAAATGGTGAACAAGGAAATTCTCCCCGTGCCGTTCACGCACGGCATCAAGGTCATGTCCATGGGGTTCCTGCTGCCGAATGAGAATGCCGCGGTCATCTGGCGAGGGCCCCTCAAGATGGGGGCGATCAAACAGCTCCTGGCGGAAGTATCCTGGGGTGAGCTGGACTACCTCATCATCGACTTCCCGCCGGGGACCGGTGACGAGGCCCTCTCGGCGGCTCAGCTTCTGCCCGAGAACGACGGCGCCGTCATCGTCACGACACCCCAGGACCTCTCCCTGACGGATGTCCGCAAGTCCATCGATTTCTGCCGCCAGGTGAAGGTCCCCATTCTGGGCGTTATCGAAAACATGAGCGGGCTCGTCTGCCCCCACTGTCGGAATGTCATCGACGTCTTCAAGCGGGGGGGCGGCGAAACCATGGCAAAAGAGCTCAACGTGCCCTTTCTGTGCCGCGTCCCTCTCGAGCCCATGATCGTCCAGGCCTCCGACCAGGGCCTGCCATTCATTTACCATTACAGCGATACAGAAGCGGCCAAGGCATTTGCCAGCGCCGTCGACCCGCTTCTCAACCTCAGGGACAAAGGGAAGGACAAAAGCATGAAAACAAAACCCGAAGTTACAGGCGAAGCATCACCAAAAACCGTGAAAATGGCGGTCCCCGTCGAAAGCGGACGGCTGTGCAACCATTTCGGCCATTGCGAGACCTTTGCCCTGATGGACGTGGATATGGAAAAGAAAGCCATCGTCCGGCGTGAAGACATACCCGCTCCTCCCCACGAACCCGGTCTGCTTCCGGCCTGGCTCCAGGAGCGGGGCGTGAACACGATCATCGCCGGCGGTATGGGATCCCGGGCCCTGGGGCTTTTCGCCGAGCGGGGAATCCAGGTAATCTTCGGCGCTGCGCCGGCCGATCCGGAAACGATCGTGAAAAACTATCTGCACGACGCCCTCGTCACGGGGCAGAACGTCTGCGATCACTAAACCCCAAGGAGCTGCACGCATGGAAATATTTGTACCCCGCCTGTTCTTTCTGACCAAGGGCGTCGGTGTCCACAAAGAGGAGCTTCACTCCTTTGAGCTGGCCCTTCGCGACGCCGGCATCGAGAAATGCAATCTGGTGCAGGTTTCCAGTATACTGCCGCCGGGCTGCCGCATGATCTCCAGGGCCAGAGGACTGGGGCTGCTTCAGACCGGCGCCATCACCTACTGCGTCATGAGCCGCTGCTGCAGTTGCGAACCGCGCCGCTTGATTGCCGCCTCCATCGGCTGCGCCATTCCGGCCGACCGCAACACCTACGGTTACATCAGCGAGCACCACGCTTTCGGACTGACGGAAAAGCAGGCAGGGGACCATGCCGAGGACCTGGCTGCCGCCATGCTGGCATCCACCCTGGGCATCGATTTCAACGTGGACGAAAGCTGGGACGAAAAAAAGGAAATTTTCAAGATCAGCGGCAAGATCGTCGGCACCCGGAACATTACGCAATCGAGCGTCCTGAAAAACCGCGGCTATACGACGGTTATCGCCGCGGCGGTCTTCATTCTTTGAATGCCGGGGAAGTGCCATGCCGATTCACGAATACCGGTGCGACAGGTGCGGGGCCGTTTTCGAACGGATCGAGGGATTCGATGCCGAGGGGCCGGGGTGCTGCAATGCCTGCGAAAGCCGGCGCCTGACGCGGATGCTGCCCCGGGGTGTCCGATCCATGGGGACCCGGATACCGGCCGGCCGGAGCGGAAGCACCTGTTGCGGCCGCGAAGAGAGCTGCGAACGCCCACCCTGCGGCGAGGGGGGCGGTTGCCGCCGCTAACCCGATCAATCTGAGAGGTCCAACGATGAAAAAAACCGAGACAAAAACAGCAAAACACGGGATGGCCTTTTCCGAAAAGGTCCTTGCATACGGGACAAACCCGACTCACCACGGCATCCTAGACCGGCCGCAAGGCCATGCCCGGGTGACCGGCTCCTGTGGCGACACAAACGAGATTTACCTGCGCATCGAGGGCGGAAAAATCCGTGACGCGAGGTTCGTCACAGACGGCTGCATGTACAGCCTCGCCGCCTGCAATGCCGCCACGAAGCTGGCAATCGGAAAAACGCTGCACCAGTGCCTGAGTATCAACCAGCGCTCCATCCTCGAGCACCTCCAGGGACTTCCGGACGACCACGCCCACTGCGCGCTCCTGGCGGCGACGACGCTCTACCAGGCCGTGAGTGATTACGTCAAGAATCACAATGCGTCGCCGACGGTAAAAAAACCAAACTCTCAAAAAAGGGCAGACCAGCCCTAAAAAAATGAATTTGAATGACAAATCGCATCCATAACATCAGCGCCTGGGAGAGTGAGAAGGGCCGCCTTGACTGGAACGCCCTGGGCTACAAGGGGGACCCGATGGACCCGAAAAACAGCTACAATATTCAGATGAACCGTTTTGCCAAGGTGTTGGGTTTTGAAATGAAGGACGGCATTCCGAAACCGCTTTTGGACATGCCGAGGGAGTCCCTGATCAATCTGGCCAACGACGGCGTCTGGTTTCAGGCCGTTGAGAACACCCGGGACATGTACGATGCCAAGCGGTGCAACGATTCCTGCTGGACGCGCTTTGCGCCTTTCGAGGCCTGGTCGATCAAGCAGTTCCTGGGGCTGCCGGAACAGGCGGGCATCGAGGGGTTGAAGAAAGCGCTGCGGTTCCGGATGTACGCCCGGATCAATGTCCAGTCGATTGTCGATGAAGGGCCCAATGCGATCGTCTTTCAGATGAACGACTGCCGTGTCCAGTCGGCGCGGAAGCGTCAGGGCCTGGAGGACTACCCCTGCAAATCGGCCGGTCTGGTGGAGTACCGGCATTTCGGAGAGACCATCGACAGCCGGATCCGCTGCGAATGTGTCGGCTGCCCGCCCGATCAACATCCGGCGGAATGGTTCTGCGCCTGGCGGTACAC
>Ga0116154_10001251_pt1 | contig 22270 bp, 24 predicted proteins | sample AD_UKC030_MetaG_FD_89898 | JGI IMG/M metagenome (GOLD analysis project Ga0116154, IMG submission 89898) | Active sludge microbial communities of municipal wastewater-treating anaerobic digesters from USA - AD_UKC030_MetaG | ecosystem: Engineered > Bioreactor > Anaerobic > Digestate | place: USA...
CGCTGCCGAGGCCATGGCCCTCTGGGCGCTGTTCGCGCATGTCCACGACGCCTTTTTCGTCTCACCGATCTTGCTGCTCTCCAGCCCCTTCAAGCGCTGTGGGAAGTCTCGGGTGCTCGAGTTATTGTCGGGCATGGTGCCGCGTCCCCTGCCCACTTCAAACATCACACCCGCCGGTCTTTTCCGGACCGTAGATAAGTATTGCCCGACCCTTCTGATCGACGAGTTCGATTCACAGTACCGGAAAAACCAAGACATAGAATACATCTTGAATAGCTGATGGCAGCGATCCTTTGCCCATGCAATGCAGACCTGCGGACTCTGTTCGCTGCGCGGCGCACCGAGAACGGTGAACCCCGGGCGTTCTCGACCTGGTGTCCGAAGGCGATCGCTGGAATTGGAATGCCCTGGGATACAATCCAGGACCGCTCGATCATCATTCGAATTCAGCGCAAGGGGTCCGGCGATAAGGTGGAGCGCTGGCGTGCGGACCGCGCGTCGGCCATCCTGGAACCGCTTGCTCGGCGAGCAGCACGCTGGGCGGAGGATCATCTTGACGACCTCAGGGACGCGGACCCGATCATGCCGCACATCGCCTCCGACAGGGCAGCCGACAACTGGCGGCCTCTCATCGCCGTCGCTGACGCGGCGGGCGGGCCGTGGCCCGAGTTGGTCAGGACCGCGGCTGCGGCACTGTCGGCGATCCCGGAGGACGATGACAGCCCATGCCTCGTACTCCTTGCAGACCTGCGGACTCTGTTCGCTGCGCGTGGCGTCGATCGGCTTTCATCCGAGGAAGTGGTCAAACACCTTGCCCAGATCGAGGAGCATCCCTGGTCGGAGTGGAGGAGGGGCAGACCGATCACCAAGTCCCAGGTGGCCCACCTACTCCGCGTCGTCGGAGTGCATTCCGGCAGCATCCGATGGCCGTCCGCAGGGACGTCCAAGGGCTACATGCTCAGCGACCTGGAGCCCGTGTTTCAGCGATACCTTCCGGTTCCCGTCCACCAAAGCGGCACAACGGCACACGCCCGAAATGATTCTGAAATTCAGTCGAATGAAGACGATGGATGTGTCGTCCCGAAAACGCAAAAAACCATGCAAGGTCGGGCGTGTGCCGCTGTGCCGGCTGAAGCAAGGGAACAGGCGGGGTTCAGGCCGCAACATGTAGTTCAGTGCACCCTCGAAGCTGAGGAGGAGGAGGGTCTCACGCAGTCCTGAACTTGCAGGTCTGCTGGCCAAGCTGACACCTGTAGACCTCTGCGTGGAGCTCGGGATTTCGAGCGTCCTGGAGGTGGTGAGCGACGTCCAACCGCCCGTCGATTTGCTGGCGGACCTCCAACGTCGCCACAAGGACCTGGCCGTGGCCCTATGGCAGCGGCAGGTGCTCGAGGACCAGGCGGACGCCCGCTTCCCATCATCAAGGTCTTCTGCCCAGCCTTGGCTGGCTGGGCAGCAAGATCTGTCTTCCTGCTTTCTTTGTGACCGCCCATCATTGGCCGCATCCGTGACGCCGTAAATCACCCGTGCTATCCTTCCGGCGGTTCACCATCCAACATCATTTCGGAGGCCCTGCATGAGCGAAGAAGCCAAGGTCCCTGAGGCGGTCGTGAAGCCCGAGGCGAAGCCCGAGCCGAAGCCCGAGGCCAAACCGGCCGTCACCAAGGAGGCCGCCAAGCAGGCCGTGGCGGCGGTCAGAGCGGCCATGCCGAAGCCCATGAAGAAGGCCGGGAAGACCGCCCTGGGCAAGACCAAGAAGACCGGGAAGAAGGCAACGAGGAAGACCAAGAAGATCGCGAAGAAGCCCTCCAAGCCCATCCCGAAGCGCGGCAAGAAGGTCTCCAAGAAGGCCCCGAAGCCCGGCCGTCGCCTGGGCCGCCGTGGTGTCGGCGCGGCCAAGCGGACGCGGGTCGTTGAGAAGTTCCGCGCGCTCATCGACGCGGGCGCCTCGAGGCAGGAGGCGGCGAAGCAGGTCAAGTTCGCCGACCTGACCCTGCGGCGCTGGGAAGCCGCCATGGGCCTGAAGCCCGCCAGCTCGCGTGGGAGGGGCGTGGACAAGGGCAAGGCGAAGGCTAGTGCCAAGGACGCCAAGACCAGGAAGCCCGGTCGGCCGAAGGGCAAGGTGGCCAAGAAGCGTGGGCGGCCTCGGGGTCGGCCAGCGTCTAAGCCTGTTGGCAGGCCTCGCGGTCGGCCGCGGAAGGTGCGCGAGGTCGCCGAGCACCCCTCCGACGGGCTCGCGCTCGTCTCCCCGACTGGGCATCGGGTTGAAGGGATTACGATCATCGACCTGCTGCGGGTGCTGAAGGTCCTGAAGTAGGTAGAGCCGACCCCGCAGTCGTTTTCCAGCCAACTGGTGAGCCTTCTCGCCCCGTGGCCCGAACGATGTCACTCCAGCCTCAAATGGGGGGATGGGACCAGGTCTCCAGTTCGGACAGGCTCGAACTACTCCTCGAACTCCCTGACTACCTCGAGCGCCGCCCGGCCCAGTTCCACGAGCTTCGCCTCCAGACCGCCGTGTTCCAGGTTGAGCTCCACCGGTTCGCAGTGAACCCAGCCATCCGACCGGGACGAGAACACGGGCCTCTCGCCGAACCCTGGTACGGTGAGCTTGCCATCCACCAGCCCGGCGACCCAGCGGTCCCTGAGTGCCTTGTTCGTCCTGCCTTTCCCCGAGAGGCGCAGCTGTGCATGCAGGTTGAGATTGATCCTGCCGGCCGAGTCGATGAGGTCCAGTGGCTCGTAGGGCGGCTTCTTCGCTGCCTTGAAGTGGAGGAAGAACCAGAGAGTGAGATTGGTCTTTTTGGTGGAGAAGCCCATGCGATCCTCGGCCGGCCACGGAGCCATGAACCCGATGCCGTGACCAGATTGCTCGAGCTTGCCTCGCACCGAGGAGACGATCTCGTGGATCATCGCCCGGTCCTTGTTGTCGTTCGGATAGACGGCCTTCTCCGCCTCGTCGATCGTCTTCTCAACGCACTTGAAGGCGTTCGTCAGGAACCACTGAGCGTTGGGACCCGAGGTCATGATGCTCGGGTCGTCTCCCACCAGCCCCAAGATTTCTCGCCAGGAGAGGTGTGTCGCAACGTCTCGGTCCGACTTGAACTCCTTGGCCTGCTGCAGCGAGCGAACATCCGAAAGCCCGACGCCCCCTGGCGCGAGGTAAACCATGAGTAGCCGATGGTTGGGTTGCTTCTCGTCGAAGCGCGCTCTTTCGCGGATGTAGTACTTCTTGAGCTGCCCGACCTGCTTGGAGCTCCTCCTGACCTTGTTTTCGACAAGGACGCTCCAAGGGGCGTCCTTGGCATCCATGCGGATGTCGACGCTCTCCTTCTCCACGTGGGTGGTCCAGGAGAACTCCGCCAGGTTTTTCATCTCCAGCCGGCCGAAGAACCAGCGCCTGAACTCCGCCGACTGGTCGAACACCATGGCCAGCAGCGCGGACGACGCGGTTTCTAACTGGAAGAGCAGGTCCAGCTTGAACACTTCCTGGTTCATGGATTCGGCTCCTTGGTTGGTCCTTGGTTGGTCATTGAGCCAACCAGATATTGCTGCCCTTCTTCGCCAGTCACAGCCCCAGCCGCCCACTTGGCCTGATTCCCAGGCTTCGAGCACAGTCCTGTAGGCCTCGAGCTACGTGTCGAGGTCTTGACCGTCTTCGCGATCTCCTCCGCCGTCCCGCAGGCGTCGGTCATCTTGTGGTCTACCATACACCAATTCCCCTGTGCGCCCTCGGACAGGAGGTCTATCCGGCCCTGGACACGGACCGGGCCTTTCGGTCCTTGCACGATGGCGTCCACCGGGACCTCTGCGAAGAGTCTCCCCTGTCTGCGGCCGTGCGAAGATCCTTGCTCAGCTCGCTCTCGAGAAGTCGGGCGATGCTTTCACGCAGGAAGATCGCGTGCTCCTGGACTCGGTCCCTGAAGAACCTGCCTGCGACCCCAGCGCGCCGGTACGTCGCCTTGTTGCAGCCAAAGAGGCGGACCTCTCGCTGGAATTCGAACCGGGTCGCCTTGGCGCCCGGGTACTTCTTGGAGAGCGCATACATAGAATCCCTCCTTGAGCGGTGACCTCGCTCGAAGAATACCACTGGCGTCTGACGGGGCGCAGCGGCTTTGCCGGCCATCGTCAGGGGTGGGTCCTGTCGTACCCACCTGCTACCCTGGTTTTCGGCACGCAGGCGTTGATCTTCGGTCTCGGGTCCGGGTACGATGCCCTGGCGGCAGTGACACGATGGACCTTTCGTTCGGGTAGGGGAGTGGGATGGCGCAGACACAGCCTCAGCCGGTCCCCGAGCAGGGTCAGATGGTCAAGGTCCGAGGACGCCACTTCCTGGTCCAGGACGTGTCCCCGGGCTCGGCCGAGCCCAGCCTGCCGCTCATGCACCGGGTGCTCCTGGAGGCCCTGGACGACGACCAGCTCGGCGAGAGCCTGGACGCGGTCTGGGAGCACGAGGTCCACCCCGAGGTCCATGACGCCCTCGACCTCCCCCGGCCCGAGTCCTGGGATCCGCGCCCGAGCTTCGACGCCTTCCTGCTGGCCTCCCGCTGGTCGCTGACCTCCGTCCTGGACGGGCTGCCGCTCCAGGCACCCTTCCGCGGGGCCATCCAGATCGAGGAGTTCCAGCTCGAGCCCGTGGTCCGGGCGCTCCGCATGCCTCGCGTCATCCTGCTCATCGCGGACGACGTGGGTCTGGGAAAAACGATCGAAGCCGGCATGGTCATCCAGGAGATGCTGGCCCGCCAGCGCATCCGCCGCATCCTGGTGGTCTGCCCGGCCTCCCTGCAGCGCCAGTGGGCCGAGGAGTTTACGATGGCCAACGAGATGCGCAATGAATCCACTCGTTCGGGGAGGCGGTATCTCGGAATTTCTGGCACTTTGATCGCAACTGTCATTCTTACCGGTGAGAGCGTCATGTGACCCGGAGGGGGAGCAGCGTGGGAACACTTCTCTTCTTTGACACCGAGACAACGGGGTTGCCAAGAGACCGGAGGGCTCCGGCCTCGAATACCCGCAACTGGCCGCGAGTCGTGCAAGTCGGATGGGCCCTTTACGACCCTGACGGTGTCCGGTTGTCGGCCGAGGAGCATTTGGTCAAACCCGAGGGTTTTCGCATCCCTTCCGCAGCAGCGAGGGTCCATGGCATTACTACCGCCGCGGCACAAGAGAAAGGGGTTCCCTTGGGCGAGGTCCTGAGTCGATTTCTTTCCGCCCTGGGCACTCAGGTTTCGGCCCTGGTCGCACATAACGCCCTTTTCGACCGCAACGTCATGGCTGCTGAGTTCTATCGGCTAGGTCACTCGAGGGAGCAGATCCGTTCTGCGCTACTCAGTCGGACTTTTCGCTGCACCATGGAGGAGTCGAAGGCGTTCTGCCGCCTACCAGGCCGGTACGGCAGCAATAAAGCGCCGACACTGGCCGAGCTTTTCCTGAGGCTCTTCAGCGGGAAACTCTCCCAGCCTCACTCGGCGCTCGTCGATGTGGATGCGTGCGCTAGGTGCTTCTTCGAGTTGCGGAAGAGGGGGGTGATCGGGTAATGGCACGAAACGCGTCGTACTGCCGATACTGGGGCAAGGCCCGGTCGCAGGAGAAGGGTGGGGGGTTCCACCTGCTTCCGTACCACAGCTTGGACGTGGCGGCGGTCGGGGATGTGCTGCTTCAGCAGCAGCGCGAGCTTACTGTCGGCCTCGCGACGTTTCTTGACACGGAAGCAGAACCCTTACGGTGCTGGCTGCGGTTTCTGTTGGCCATCCATGACGTCGGCAAATTCAGCGATGGTTTCCAGGGCCTTCAGCCGGACATGATGCAGTTGCTGCAGGAACGTGCTGGACGTGTGGGATACGATGAGCGCCATGATACACTCGGATTCCGCTTCGCTGCCGGCACCCCAAACCGCCCTGGCGTAGCTGTCCGCATGTTCGTTGGAAAGGACACGCCAGACCTCGATCCGGCCACTCGGTGGGATCTCCTCAAGCCCTGGTTGAATGCAACCGCCGGCCACCACGGGTGCCCACCGATCCTAAGGTGGAGCCCCCCACCGTTGTCTGACCAGTTCCCGAAGGCCGTTGTAGCGGATGCGACGGCCTTCCTAAACGACGTGCGCACGCTACTCCTTCCTGATGGTCCGCCGTTCAGCTTCGCGGACCCTAGCGGACTGAGGGCGTTCCGGCGGGTCTCCTGGCTTTTTGCCGGCCTCGCCGTGGCCGCAGATTGGATCGGGTCCAACGAGGCTTGGTTCGACTACTGCTCGAACCCCATGCCGTTGGCCGCCTACTGGCGAGGCCACGCCCTTCCCCAGGCCAAGAAGGCGGTCACCGAGAGCGGGCTACTGGCAGCGACGCCCGCGGCCTGGTCCGGTCTACGGGGACTGTTTCCGAAGATCGAGTCCCTGACGTCCCTGCAGCAGTTAGCGGAGGAGGTCGATCTCTCGGACTACCCACAGCTCTTCGTGGTGGAGGAGGTCACAGGGGGCGGAAAGACCGAGGCAGCCCTCGCTCTGGCGCACCGCCTGATGGACAAGCGGGCAGCCGATGGTGTCTACGTGGCCCTCCCCACCATGGCCACGGCGAACGCCATGCACCGCCGGGTGGAGAAGATGTATCGCCAGCTCTTTGCCGCGGGCACCTCGCCCTCGCTTATCCTTGCCCACAGCGCGAGCCGTATGGCCTTGGCACTGGAGGAAAAGAATCGCCCAGACCGGGACTCCGCTAGGGGTGAGGATACCTCATCCCGGCAGTGTTCAGAGTGGCTCTCCGACAGCCGGAAGAAGGCGCTGCTAGCCCACGTGGGTGTCGGGACGATCGACCAGGCCCTGCTCGCGGTCCTGGCGGCACGCCACCAATCGATGCGGCTTTTTGGCCTCTGTCGCAAGGTACTGATTGTGGACGAGGTGCACGCCTGCGATTCTTACGTGCACCTTTTGCTCTGCACCTTGTTGCGCTTCCACGCCGCCCTGGGCGGCAGCGCCATTCTCCTTTCGGCCACGCTCCCCGCCAGGATGCGTGCTGACCTCGTCAAGGCCTTCGGCGAGAGCATCAGTGCCGCAGTTGATGGCGCGCAAATAGATACCTACCCTCTCGTAACGCACCTCACGGCTGAGGGGTTGCGGGAGTATCCAGTGACTGCTCGGGAGAGCGCCTGCCGCCGCGTGGAGGTGTGTCCACTCCAATCCGAAGACGAGGTAAACAAGTCGCTTTCCGAAATCCTGGATGCAGGCGGTTGCGCCTGCTGGGTCCGGAACACGGTGGATGACGCTCTGGACGCATACCGTGAGTGGGTCGGTCGCCTCGGGCCGCAGCGGGTGACTCTGTTCCATGCCCGGTTCGCCTTAGTCGACCGGCTGCGCATCGAGTCTGGTGTCCTTGACCGTTTCGGCCCTGAGAGCAACTCGCAGGGGCGCCGCAGCCAGCTTCTCATCGCCACTCAGGTCGTGGAGCAGTCCCTGGACCTGGATTTTGACGGGATGGTGAGCGATCTCGCGCCCGTTGACCTCCTGATCCAGCGGGCGGGCCGCCTGAAGCGCCACACCAGGGACTGCGATGGAAACCGAGTCGAGGGCCTAGACCAGCGCCCGGCCCCCGAGCTCGGTGTCTTCCTGTCGAAGCCTATACCGGACGCAGACGCTGGCTGGTTCGCCAGCGTATTCCCGCGGGCGGCATGGGTGTACCCCCACCACGGCCAGCTCTGGCTTTCTGCCCGATGGTTGTGTGAGAGAGGCCACTTCACAATGCCCGAGGACGCACGCGCAATGATTGAAGCGGTGTACGGCGAGGCTGCGCAGGAAGGCATCCCCGAAGGTCTTCTTCGAGCTAGTCAGAGGGCTGAGGGTGAAGGAAGTGCCAACGCCGCCCAAGGCCGCCTGAACAGTCTCGACCTCGAAGCGGGGTACGAAGCTACCACGGCCCATTGGAAAGACGACGCCTATGCGCCCACGCGCCTGGGCGAACCAACGGTCACCGTCCGCCTAGCGCAGTGGGACGATGGAAGGCTGGTACCTTGGGCTGGCGCTGACCCTCGCCATGCTTGGCAACTCTCGCAGCTCACGGTACGCCGGGCACGCATTTCAGGCGAGTCACCTGGGCTATCGGCTACCGCGCTGGAGGCAGTTCGTGGGAGCATGCCAGACCAGGGCAAGCACTGCGTTGTCCTGCCTTTGGAGTCAGGGCAAGAAGGTTGGATCGGCAGTGTGAAGAACGGGAAAGGCGAAGCGGTTCGTGTATGCTATGACGGCCGCTTCGGACTCCAGTACCTGGGAGGAGACGGTTTATGAACCTGATTGAAGATGCGTGGATTCCCGTCCGCCGCCGGAGCGGAAAGATTGAGAGTATCACTCCATGGCAGCTCACAGATGGCTTTTCCACTGATCCCTTCGTACAGGTGGCCGCCCCTCGGCCTGACTTCAGCGGGGCCCTCGTTCAATTCCTCATAGGTCTACTGCAAACCCAATTGGCGCCAGAAGATGTGAGCGAGTGGAGACGGAAGCTGCGCCAACCACCGGTAGCGGAGGAGCTGAAGGCCGCATTCAAAGATGCCGGATCGTCTTTTCAGCTGGACGGCGAAGGGCCTCGGTTCTTGCAAGACTTGAACCTCGAGCGGGAGATCGCTGTTCTGGACTCGGCGGCTCAGGAGGACCGAACGAAATGCGTTGGAGACTTGCTAGTAAACATTCCCACCGGCAAGACACTTCGAGATAATACTGACCTTTTCGTCAAGCGGGGTCTCGTGGATGTCCTCTGCCCGGCCTGCGCGGCTGCGGCGCTCATCACCATGCAGATTAACGCTCCCTCTGGTGGACAAGGCCACCGGACCGGGATTCGAGGCGGCGGCCCCTTGACTACCTTGGTGCTCGGCGATTCCCTTTGGGCGACATGCTGGTTGAACGTGCTGGCGCAGCGCGAGTTTCTGGCCACTTCTGGTAATCCCGCCAAGAACTCGCCAGCGGATCGGTTTCCCTGGCTCGCACCGACAAGGACGAGCGAGGAGGGGCGAGGGACAACTCCGGAGGACTGTCATCCGACTCAAGTCTTCTGGGCCATGCCCCGACGCGTCCGATTGGTGTTCTTTGAGGAGGAGGCTACCTGCGACATCTGCAGTAAAGATGCAATGTGGGTCGTACGTCAATGCTTGACCAAGAACCTAGGGATCAACTACACCGGTCCATGGCGCCATCCGCTTTCGCCGCACTATATCCAAACGGACGGCGAACCAAGTTGTATTCATCCCCAGTCAGGCGGTATCGGCTACCGGCACTGGCTCGGGCTTGTTCAGAGCTTCGATGGCGATAAAGCAAAGCGGGAGCCTGCGGCGGTGGTACGACGCTATCTGCAGATCGGCGGCGAAGATCTGCGGCTCTGGGTCTTCGGGTACGAAATGGACAACATGAAGGTTCGATCCTGGTGTGACAGCAGCATCCCACTACTCATTTGTCCGGCGGAGATCTGCGAGGACTTTGCGTTTCGGGTTGGGGCTCTGGTGAGCAGTGCTGAATTGACTGGACGTGAGATCTGCGAGCAACTCAACAGGGCCCTGTTCAAAGCCCAAAAGGATAGGAAGGGGAAGGAAAAGAAAGTGAAGCGTGATCTCTCCTTCGTTTCAGGCAGGTTCTGGCAGGAGACCGAGCCAGGCTTCTACTGGGCCCTACTCAAGGTCCGCAGTGCGCTGCAAGGGGCTGGTGACGTGACGGCCACGATGGAGAGTTGGCACAGGCTTTTAGTCCATACGGCGGAGCACATCTTCGATGGCGTTTCCCAGACGGGCGCCTTCGAGGCGGCGGACCCCAGGCGGATCGCCCTCGCGTGGCGGGACTTGCAGAAGGCGCTCGGTGGGAGAAAGATGAGACAGAGCCTGGGACTGCATTAGAAGTTTCCGGCGGCACGCGCTAACAAGGAAAGGAGGGGGAATGGTTGAGCGATTCATAAGTCATGTGTTCACGGAAGGCGACGAGTCGTCGGGGATTCTCCTCGCCTGGTGGGTGGAGTTGGAGCAGAACAGGGATGAGAGGGCTAGCCTACGGCGAGCAAGGAGCCCTCAGGATGTGGCGTACTGCCCCTCGTTCCATCGACTGCTAAACCAAATGCGCGGTCAAGGCTACCCGTTGGGAGTGGAGGGCGCCACTGCCCTTGCAGTGGTTGCCGGGGTGATTGCCCACGTCAAGGCCCACACAGCCGATGCCTCGGTCGCGGAGAATATGGCTACGCCAAAAATGCCCGGTGGCGGCGCACGAGTGAGCGGGCTTCGGTTTCGCCGAATACTCGTCGTGCCGGACCGCGACGAACTCTACCCGCACTTGGTCCGAATAGTGCGTTTGCTTGGCGGGAGCGTCAACCTGGTGAGCCTTGCCAATGCGGCTTTCTGGTGGAACGAGAGGACAAAAAAGGAGTGGGCCTATAAGTACTACGCCACCGCACCGACAACGGAACTCTAGAGGAGGAATACCGATATGACCACGTTCATCCAGCTCCACTTGCTGACGAGCTACCCGCCTGCCAACCTCAATCGGGACGACCTTGGTCGCCCCAAGACTGCCGTCATGGGTGGCGTCCAGCGGCTTCGCGTTTCCTCCCAGAGCTTGAAGCGGGCTTGGAGGACATCGGAGCTGTTCCAGCGCGCTCTGGACGGCCATGTTGGGACCCGGACCAAGGAGATGGGCAGCCGTGTTGTGCTGGGCCGGCTGACAGAGGCTGGCATCCCAAAGGATGACGCGGAGAAGTGGGCGCAGGCCATCGCAGTGCGCTTCGGGAAGCTCAAGGGCACCGGGGGCGAGATTGAGCAGCTCGCCCACTTCAGCCCAACGGAGGTCGCGGCGGTGGGCACCCTCACCGCCACAATCATCGCCGAGCGGCGAGCGCCCCGCGAGGATGAGCTGGACGCCCTCCTGCAAGCCCACCAAGCTGCCGCCGACATCGCTCTGTTCGGCCGAATGTTGGCGGCCAATCCAGCCTTCAACATCGAGGCGGCAGCCCAGGTGGCTCATGCCATTTCTGTCCACAAGGTGGCGATAGAGGACGACTACTTCACAGCTGTGGACGATCTCAATCGCTGCGAGGAGGATATGGGTGCAGGGCATATCGGCGAAATCGAGTTTGCCGCTGGCCTGTTCTACCTGTACGTCTGCGTTGACCGGGACTTGCTGCGGGATAATCTTCAGGGTGACGAAGCTCTCACGACCACGACGCTACAGGCCATCACGGAGGCAGCCGCGACTGTGGCGCCTACCGGGAAGCAGAATAGCTTCGCGTCCCGCGCTTATGCATCCTATCTCCTAGCCGAGAAGGGCACATGCCAGCCGCGCTCCTTGGCCGTAGCTTTCCTTATGCCGGTCTCCGGTCAGGACATGATGACGAACGCCATCGCGACCCTGAACGGAACCCGCATGAACATGGATAAGGTCTATGACGCTCGAAACGACGTCGAGCCCTGCATAATGAACGCTGTGACCGGCGAGGGCAGCCTCAAGAACCTTCTCAGGTTCGTGAGTGAGCCTCTGCCCGCGAAGAAGAACCCATCATGACCTGCTTCCTCGTCTTCCGACTCTATGGCCCCATGGCATCATGGGGCGACATCGCCGTGGGCGAAGTGCGGCCAAGTTACACCTATCCCTCTAAATCAGCCATCCTGGGGCTCGTAGCAGCGGCTCTGCACATTGATCGGGAACAGGAGGAAATGCACCGCAACCTGGCAACCGCCTACGGATTCGCCGTACGGGTTGAGAGCATGGGGGTACCGCTCGTTGACTTCCATACAGTCCAGGTACCGTCGTCGGGCACCGGTCGCAACCGTCGGACTTCCACCACACGTAGGGCAGAACTCTGCACTCTATCCCGAGACAAGCTGAACACGATCCTCTCTCGACGCGACTATCGAATGGATGCTCTGGCTTCCGTGGCCTTGTGGTCGCGCGTCACCGCGCCGCCCTACCGACTCGCGGAGGTCCGCTCTGCCCTGGAGCGGCCGGGTTACGTGCTCTACCTGGGGCGGAAGTCCTGCCCACTGGCACTCCCGCTGGAGGCTCAGGAGATTCAGGCCCCGTCGGTCCGGGATGCGTTCGCTGCGGCCCAATTCGCCGAGTTCGACGGGCTGGGGCGTATCCACCCCTCAGGTCCACCGGTGCTTTTCTGGGAGGACGGTGCTGAGGCGGGGCTCTCAGCGCGGCAAACCTCTGAACGTAGAGACGTGCCACTCTCTCGACGCCGCTGGCAGTTCGACACCCGGCGCGAGCACAGCGCGCCGATTGGCGAGGAGGGGTGAGCGATGTTCTTCAGCCGGTTCACCCTGCATCCCGATGCTGACCGGTCCAGCCAGTTCTGGAGCGCGTTCCGCAACCCGTACAGCCTGCATCGGGCCGTCTGGGGGCTCTTCGGGGATCGAGAGGACCGGGCGCGGGACTTTCTATATCACCTGAAAGCCTTGGCTGGCCCACCCATTGTCTACGCCCTTTCGGCGCGTCCACCGGCTAAGGCGAGCGAGTTATGGCAGATGGAGATCAAAGAGTTTGCTCCCCATCTACAAGCCGGGATGCAGCTCGGATTCCACCTTCGAGCGAATCCGGTTCGGACGCGGGAGGGCAAACGCCACGACGTGGTCATGGAAGAGAAACACCGCCTCAAGGCGCAGGGTATAGCGAGAGCAGAGTGGCCGTTGGAGGCGGAGCTTGTTCAAGAGGCGGGTGCAAGGTGGCTAATTGGGCGCTCGAAAAGGGCTGGGTTCCAGATCCATGCCGTCAGAGCTGACGGTTACCAGCAGCATGAGTTTTCAAAAAAGGCCACCGGTCAGCGTGTGCGTCTGAGCACCGTAGACCTCACGGGTGTGCTTGAGGTGATCGACCCAATCGCCTTCCTTGACGCGCTAGGCCGCGGATTCGGTCCGGCCAAGGGTTTTGGTTGTGGGCTGATGCTGATTCGACGCGGCTGACGAAATACCTGCGGCCATCCGTCTCGACAGTGGATACGAGGAATCGTTTGAGTCAGAAGCGATGCTGTCGGAAAGTGATAGGAAACCGGAGAATAAAAAGTCCATGCTCCCACCCTTGAAACCCATTCCAATAAAGGACCGGGTCTCGGTCGTGTTCGTTGAAAAGGGACAACTCGACGTCCTGGACGGGGCCTTCGTGGTGGTGGACAAGAATGGGGTACGTACCCACATCCCTGTTGGGGGTGTGGCCTGCCTGATGCTGGAGCCAGGCGCTCGGGTTTCTCACGCCGCTGTGGTGCTGGCCTCACGAGTAGGGTGCCTCCTAGTGTGGGTCGGGGAAGGTGGTGTTCGGCTTTATGCGTCAGGCCAGCCGGGCGGAGCACGGGCTGATCGGCTCCTGTACCAAGCGAGCCTGGCGCTTGATGATGCGGCACGTCTCAAGGTGGTGCGGAGGATGTACGCCCTGCGGTTCAAGGAGGAGCCGCCGGCCCGGCGGAGCGTGGAGCAACTACGGGGTATCGAGGGGGCGCGGGTCCGGAAGATGTACGAGCTCATTGCACGCCAGCACAAGGTGGATTGGGAGCATCGGAACTACGACCACACGCGGTGGGAGAGCGGTGACATCCCAAACCGTTGCCTGAGCGCCGCGACGGCGTGCCTTTACGGAATCACCGAGGCAGCGATCTTGGCTGCGGGTTATGCGCCCGCCATCGGGTTCATCCACACGGGCAAGCCGCAGTCCTTTGTTTATGACATTGCCGACATCTTCAAGTTCGAGACCGTGGTGCCGGTGGCCTTTCGCATTGCTGCCACCCAGCCACCAGACCCCGAGCGAGCGGTGCGCACCGCATGCCGCGACTCGTTCCGGCAGACTCGGGTCCTACACCATATTGTCCCAACCATCGAGCAGGTGCTCGCCGCCGGTGAACTCCCCATGCCTCAAACGCCCAACGAGTCGGTGGCGCCTGCTATCCCCAACAAGGAGCAGCTTGGCGATGCTGGTCATCGTGGTTGAGAACGCGCCTCCGACGCTGCGCGGGCGCCTTGCGGTGTGGCTCCTGGAGGTGCGATCCGGAGTCTACGTGGGCAAGTACGGCAGGAGGGTGCGAGAGATGTTATGGCAGCAGGTGCGGGAGGGCATCGAGGATGGCAACGCGGTCATCGCCTGGGCCGCCAACACCGAGAATGGATTCGACTTCGAAACCTTAGGCCAAAACCGTCGCGTGCCAACCGAGATGGACGGCCTCCGGTTGGTCTCTTTCCTTTCCAGCGAGAGGATCCCGAATGACTAGTGCAGAGGAGTGGACCAGAGCTAAGCGCTTGGTACTTCTTTCGCACAAGAAATAGCGGTACTGTTACAATGGGTTGGAAATGGTGCGTTCCCCACGGGCGTGGGGATGGACCGTTGGTCCCCCCGGTGGAGCCGCCGGAGTTGGAGCGTTCCCCACGGGCGTGGGGATGGACCGATGGACATGGTGATCCCGACCTCGGTGGGCATGCGTTCCCCACGGGCGTGGGGATGGACCGAGGGCTCGGAGGAGGAGCAGGGGGGTGGGGTAGCGTTCCCCACGGGCGTGGGGATGGACCGCTGGATGACTACGCCAGGACGATCTCGCAGATGCGTTCCCCACGGGCGTGGGGATGGACCGATCGCCGAGATCGTCTCCGGCGGCACGGTCAAGCGTTCCCCACGGGCGTGGGGATGGACCGATCATGAGTCTCCCAGTTCTCACACTGGCAGAGCGTTCCCCACGGGCGTGGGGATGGACCGCACACACATGGCACGGTTGGCAGGGTTGGCACGCGTTCCCCACGGGCGTGGGGATGGACCGATGCCGGAGGAGTGCGCCTGGTTCGTGATGTAGCGTTCCCCACGGGCGTGGGGATGGACCGTTCGTGGGTGCGTCGGAGGTTCCGGCCATCCTGCGTTCCCCACGGGCGTGGGGATGGACCGGCGTCACCCGCCTGTCGAGGTCGTGCCCGAGGGCGTTCCCCACGGGCGTGGGGATGGACCGCTGCACCAGGAGGTGGACGACAAGCTCCTCCCGCGTTCCCCACGGGCGTGGGGATGGACCGAGGGTAGGGCTCGCCGCCCACCTCGGCCTGGTGCGTTCCCCACGGGCGTGGGGATGGACCGGTAATTCGCGCCTACCACCTCGACCGCTCGGGGCGTTCCCCACGGGCGTGGGGATGGACCGGCCATGGCCCGGCACCTGGACCGCTTCGAGCAGCGTTCCCCACGGGCGTGGGGATGGACCGTCGAGTTCGTCGTCGTACTCGTGCCCGTTGGGGCGTTCCCCACGGGCGTGGGGATGGACCGAACCACGACACGGAACAGGTCTACCCGTGTCAGCGTTCCCCACGGGCGTGGGGATGGACCGGACTACGATCCGCTCGATGCGTACAGGGGCCAGCGTTCCCCACGGGCGTGGGGATGGACCGGTGCGGGAGCATGGGGACGTGGTGTTCACGCAGCGTTCCCCACGGGCGTGGGGATGGACCGATTACCCAGCAGGTAGGGGGCCGGCTGGATTTGCGTTCCCCACGGGCGTGGGGATGGACCGTGGGCGAATTCGTCTTGTCTGGGGATCGAGCTGCGTTCCCCACGGGCGTGGGGATGGACCGCTATTTCTGGTCGTTCGTTTACCCGTTGTGGCGCGTTCCCCACGGGCGTGGGGATGGACCGTAGCCCATGGAGTAGGTCACCGTCCCCCCGGCGCGTTCCCCACGGGCGTGGGGATGGACCGATCAGGGTGTAGGCCACGGCCAGCGCGGGCACGCGTTCCCCACGGGCGTGGGGATGGACCGGCCAAGGGACGGCATTCGATCTTCATCTTTTCGCGTTCCCCACGGGCGTGGGGATGGACCGTAGAACCAGCCGTTGCCGTGGCAGAGGGTGCAGCGTTCCCCACGGGCGTGGGGATGGACCGTACCTCCGCAGGGTGCCCTACACCGGGAAGGAGCGTTCCCCACGGGCGTGGGGATGGACCGCGGGTGGTGGACCAGGCGGGAATTCCGTGGCCGCGTTCCCCACGGGCGTGGGGATGGACCGATGAGGGGTGACCTCGCCCAGGAGCAGCTCGGGCGTTCCCCACGGGCGTGGGGATGGACCGCCAGCCTCCTCGGGGTTCTTGAGCAGGCGTCCGCGTTCCCCACGGGCGTGGGGATGGACCGCCGACATCGTGAGCATGGCGCCCCAGGTCGCGGCGTTCCCCACGGGCGTGGGGATGGACCGAAAAGTGACCATACAAAATAAACAGAAAAAAAGCGTTCCCCACGGGCGTGGGGATGGACCGCCCGGCTGACGGGCACGCACTGAGCTGGTGATGCGTTCCCCACGGGCGTGGGGATGGACCGGTCGCCCTGCCGCACGAAGCAGGTGCGCACGAGCGTTCCCCACGGGCGTGGGGATGGACCGATGGCGGTGGACGTGCTGGCAGGGCTGAGTGAGCGTTCCCCACGGGCGTGGGGATGGACCGACAGAGGAGCTGTACGCGGTGGGCGGGTACGAGCGTTCCCCACGGGCGTGGGGATGGACCGGGCATGGCGTGCGACGCGGGGCGGGGCTTCCTGCGTTCCCCACGGGCGTGGGGATGGACCGTGGGCGACGACGGGGCGGCCGGTGTGGAGCGCGCGTTCCCCACGGGCGTGGGGATGGACCGATGCTGGCGGCCAGGCGCGAGGTGTTCGTTGGGCGTTCCCCACGGGCGTGGGGATGGACCGGCTGAGGTGGGGGAGTACGCGGGCTCCAGCACGCGTTCCCCACGGGCGTGGGGATGGACCGATCGTGGATGGTGACCCGGGGGACCGAGTGAAGCGTTCCCCACGGGCGTGGGGATGGACCGGTCATGCTCGGGTACGCCACGCAGGACCTGGCGCGTTCCCCACGGGCGTGGGGATGGACCGCTCCGGCAGACGCTGGAGCAGGCGCAGTACCAGCGTTCCCCACGGGCGTGGGGATGGACCGTACCCGACGTTGACGCTGCAGGAGTTGGTGGCGCGTTCCCCACGGGCGTGGGGATGGACCGAGCGAGAAGGGGCGGGCGCTATCCTGCGGAACGCGTTCCCCACGGGCGTGGGGATGGACCGGCGGGGTTCACGGAGCTGCCCCGGGCCAGCGGGCGTTCCCCACGGGCGTGGGGATGGACCGGTGGCGACGGAGACCCGGACGGGGTCGCAGGTGCGTTCCCCACGGGCGTGGGGATGGACCGCCGGAGCTGGTGACCATCGAGCCGGAGCCGCCGCGTTCCCCACGGGCGTGGGGATGGACCGTCCGTCTTGCTGCCGCGCTCGCTCACCTTGAAGCGTTCCCCACGGGCGTGGGGATGGACCGGTGAGCAGGCGGCGCTTGTGCCGCTCCTGCTCGCGTTCCCCACGGGCGTGGGGATGGACCGCTGTACACGCCGCCCATGCTCTTCTCCGCCAGGCGTTCCCCACGGGCGTGGGGATGGACCGATCTCCACCGACTGCTCGGCCGCCAGCCCCTGGCGTTCCCCACGGGCGTGGGGATGGACCGATCGAAATCACCGGCCTGGACAACTCAAACCAGCGTTCCCCACGGGCGTGGGGATGGACCGGGCTACATGGCCAGGAATTTCCCGGCGGGGAGGCGTTCCCCACGGGCGTGGGGATGGACCGATGCCGGAGGAGTGCGCCTGGTTCGTGATGTAGCGTTCCCCACGGGCGTGGGGATGGACCGTTCTTAGGCGTGGTTGCAAACTTCACGACGGGGCGTTCCCCACGGGCGTGGGGATGGACCGCAGAAGCGCCAGCAGGCGCGCGACCAGACCCTGCGTTCCCCACGGGCGTGGGGATGGACCGGTCGAGGAGGCCCAGAAGGCCCGGGTGGCCGAGCGTTCCCCACGGGCGTGGGGATGGACCGGCACACTTGGCCCCGCGCAGCCGCAGAACTGGTACAGCTTCACCTCCGGGGTGCGGGGAATCTCCTGGTCGTTCAGCTTCGGCAAGGGCGGACGCGCCCGCGCGGAGATCTACATCGACACCCAGGACGCGGAACGCAACGAGGAGATCCTCGACGAGCTGCTGCGGGACCGCGCCGCCATCGAGAAGGACTACGGCCAGGAGCTCGAGTGGGAGCGCCTCGACGACAAGCGGGCCTGCCGGGTGGCCTGCTACCGCGGCGGGACCATCGAGGAAGCCACCGAGAACCCCGTGGAGATCCTGGCCTGGGCGGTCGACCACCTGCTGCGGATGAAGCGCGTGTTCGGGCCGCGCATCAAGGGGTTCGGGGGGTGATGTACAACGTGGCAGCGGTCCTGCTCTGGTCTGGCGCCACCAGGAGGTGATCCATGGACCAGATTCGCGGCGAGTGCGGCGCAGAGGTTTTCGTAACGACGACCGACAGCATCGAAGGCCGACGGGTCACCGCCTACCTGGGCGTCGAGTGCGCAGAGAGCACGATTCTCACGTTCAATGGGCACCTGTCTGGGGACGAGTGCCGGAGCGCCGAACAGAGCACGCTCGAGGCCCTCAAGATGATCGCCGTGAAGAAGGGCGCCGATGCCGTGGTCGGGCTCGGCCTCACCATGACCCGATTCTCCGAAGATAGACTCCTATTGGTTATGGTCGGCACCCTGGTGCGCATGGAGCCGGTCAAGTAGGCCCTGCATCGGTGGGCGATCACGAGCCGCAAGAGTTGTAGGTGTCGATCGTATCGATTACGAGGCTAGTGCAGTCCAGGCCATCGAGGCATCTCTCCAGGAAGTCTTTGTCGAGGTAGTAGTTGAGGAGCTCCAGAGTGCAGCGCCCGTCCACGAAGGTGTAGGTCTCACTCCGGTCGGTGCAGGTACAGGTGCCGCTCGAGTCATCTGGGTACTTGCCTTGGGTCACGCACTCGCACACGCAGCAGGTGCGGCCGACGCAGTAATTGTCTACCGCCTGGTATGCGTCGGCGGCGAACTTCCCGCAGTCCTCCTTCCCCACGCCACCCCCGCAGCCGGCCGCCATGCAAACGAACGCGAGGCAAACCATCAACGCAGCGCGTATCGCAACCATCAGACCCTCCTGCTCATTCTGACGTGTACTTGTCCGCAACCTCGATCCAACCGCTACTTCCGAGCCGCATGACCAGCTTCTTGTCTCAGTATTGGTTAGCGTAGCACGGAGCTTTTTCCTCGGGAATGGATTTTCCGCTAGGTGGGCGCCGTAGCCACCGACCACGACGGGGCACCTGCCCGGTCCGATCGAATGCCACCGGCAGCCTGTGGGGCATTTCACGGAGATGACTCCCCTGCGCCCATGCGATCGCGGGGTGGACTAGGCTGCCTTGCCCCCCGGATTCGACTAGGCCTACCATCCTCACCAGGATCACCTCGGAGGACCGGGATGCGCACAGCCCCACTGGCCGCTGGCCTGCTTGGCCTCGCCTTCGCCCTGACCTCGAGTTCCATCGTCTTGGCCCAAGACCGCCCCATCGTGGCGGTGTTCCGCATCGAGGACAAGAGCGAGTCGCTGGACAAGAAGACCCTCGACCAGCTCACCGACTACTTGGGCGCGGCCATCGCCGAGGGCGGTGTGTTCCGGCGGGTGCCGCCGGGCGACTTGGACAGGGCCATCACGGTCCTGGTCAAGGACAGTTACAGGAACAGTTGCGACCAGAGCTGCCAGATCGAAATCGGGCGGGAGGTGGCGGCCACCAAGTCGCTGTCCACCCGCATCCTGAAGCTGGGCAGCACCTGCACGGTGACCGCGGAGCTCTACGACCTCAAGACCAAGGCCACGGACGTGACCGCCAAGGAGAGCGGGCCCTGCGGGGTCGATGGGCTCATGGCCTCCCTGGACAAGGTCGCGGCCACCCTGCGGGCCTACGGCTCGACCGGCAAGGCCTCCGGCTTCAAGGAGGGCAAGCTGGGCGGCAAGACCGAGACCTGGGACGTGGGCAGCGGCGAGGAGGTGGTCGTCGCCTTCAGCGCCCGGCCCGAGGCCGCGTTGGTCATGGTCGACGGGAAGCTCCTGTGCCAGAAGACGCCCTGCTCGAAGAGCTTGCCCTCGGGCGCGCACCAGGTCTCGATGCAGTCGGAGCGCTACCAGGAGCGCAGCGAGCGGGTGGTGGTGGTCAAGGGCGCCAGGCTCGACTGGGAGCTCAAGCCGGCGTTCGGCTGGCTCACCGTCCGCTCGACGCCAGCCGGCTTGCCGGTGACCATCAACGGCCAGCCGTCCGGGAACACGCCCTTGGAGAAGAAGGAGCTGGCGCCCGGTGGCTACGAGGTCCTCTTGGGCGGTTCCTGCCACGCTGAAACTGGCGAGCGGGTGAAGGTGGAGCTCGGCCAGGTCCGCGAGGTGTCGGTCAGCCCGGCGGCCAAGGAGGCCGGCCTCGAGGTGAAGGCCAAGGACGGGAAGGGCAATGACTTGGAGGCGGACGTCCTGGTCGACGGAGTGAAGGTGGGGGTCACGCCGGGGCGGTTCAAGGTGTCGGTGTGTGCGAAGGAGGTCGAGCTGCGGCACGCCAAGGTAGGGTCGGTGAAGAAGGCGCTCAGCCTCGTGGAAAAGCAGGTCAGCAAGGTGGAGGTGGAGCTGAAAGGCGGGGCGGTGGCGGGCGGGATGGTGAGGATTCCGGCCGGGGAGTTCCTGATGGGCTGCAGCCCCCGGGATGGTGAATGCCGGGGCGACGAACAGCCGTCGCACAAGGTCTGGGTGAGCGAGTTTTGGATGGACGCGACCGAGGTGACGGTGGCGGCGTACCAGAAGTGCGTGCAGGCGGGCCGGTGCAGCACGCCGAACACGGCCGACCAGTGCACCTGGAGCGCGGCCGGGAAGGAGCAGCACCCGGTAAACTGTGTGGACTGGACCCAGGCCAAGGGGTACTGCGAGTGGGCCGGCGAGCGCCTGCCGACCGAAGCTGAGTGGGAGAAGGCGGCGAGGGGAGGGACCCCGGGAGCGAGGTACGGGGACCTCGACGTGATCGCCTGGTACGACGAGAATTCGGGCGGCTCAACCCACCCCGTGGGCAAGAAGCCGCCAAACGCCTTCGGCCTGCGCGACATGCTTGGCAATGTGTTCGAGTGGTGCTCGGACTGGGACGGCGATGGCTACTACGATGGCTCGCCTGGCCGCGATCCGGCCGGGCCGGGCAGCGGGCAGTACCGAGTTCTGCGGGGCGGTTCCTGGAGCGACGCCTCGAAGTACTTACGAGCCTCCCTCCGCTACGGGCTTTCCCTGGTCAGCAGGAACGGCTACAACGGCTTTCGTTGCGCCAGTTCCGCGGCCATCGGTCCTTGAATTCTGGCTGCTGAAGTGCTGTTTTCTGATCTTCGGGTCCAGGGGCGGCCCTCTTCGAGGACCATACACACCATGGAGCCCCTGGTTGCCTTCCTTGCCTTCCTTGTGCTCCCGCCCTTGGCCGACTACGATCCCTCCCCAGAACCTCCAGGAGGCCGAAGATGAGGGTTTCTGCCGGCTCAGTCGTGGCCGCCCTGGCCCTGCTGTTCCTCGTCGAGGGTTCGTCTCAAGCCACCACGCCCCACCCGAGCCGCAGGTTCCACGGCGCTGACGGAAAGATAGAGGTGCGACTCAACCCCACCGCCAGAGAGGGCGCGCTCGAGATCCTGCGCGCAGTCCCGCCAGAGCCGATCAAGCTCGGTCTGAAGGACCTCAGCGCCGACCTCGAGCGCCGCTGGGGTAGGCGCTGGACGACGGCAGGAACGCACTGGTACCGGAACGCGATGGGGTTTGTCAGCCAGGACGAGAGGTACTTCTTCCTCCGGTCAGACTCCGGCGAGATCGTGGTTCTCGACCTGGGCCGTGGCCAGGTCGCCGCAAAGCCGCCGAAGGAGCCCCTGGACGAGGCGGGTCGATGGTTCCGGAAGAGGGCGGTGGAGCTGCTCGCATCGAAGGAGCCTGTGGAGCGCGAGACAGGCGCCCTGGCGGTCGGGCAGATGAAGATCCGGGAGGCGATCCCCGCTCTCAGGGCCTTGCTGGAGGACGACTCCTACGTTTCGGTCTATCCGAGCGAAGGCAAGCCCCACCGCGAGTACTACGTCCGCAAGGCCGCCAAGACGGCCCTGGAAGCGATGGGGGAGCAGGTGACAGGGGTCGAGACACAGGTCGAGTTCGACGAACGCTAGGTTCTTCCTACTTGTCCCTCGCCAGGAAGCCCTCGAGCACCATCTGGAGGAGCGCGTCGAGCTGCTCCTTCTTGGCCCTCGGGTTGCGCGTGTACACCGTGCCCTGGTCGAAGCCGTGCAGGCAGTTGCCCAGCATCTTGGCTGCCGCGTCCGGATTGGCCACCGTGAGCTTGCCGTTCGCGTTGCCCTGCCTGAGGACGCTCGCGTAGAGATCCTGCTCGGCCCCGCGGAGGACGGGGATCACCTCCCGGGCGATGGGCTCGATGTCGAGCGCGGTCTCC
>Ga0116154_10001252_pt1 | contig 22261 bp, 19 predicted proteins | sample AD_UKC030_MetaG_FD_89898 | JGI IMG/M metagenome (GOLD analysis project Ga0116154, IMG submission 89898) | Active sludge microbial communities of municipal wastewater-treating anaerobic digesters from USA - AD_UKC030_MetaG | ecosystem: Engineered > Bioreactor > Anaerobic > Digestate | place: USA...
GTCCCGACCCCCGGTCGTACGAAACGCCCTCGTAGCGCACCTCCGCGCGGGACCGGCCCAGCTCGCGGTAAAGCGCCGCGTAGCGCTCGGCGTCTTCCCTCGCGACCCCCTCCCGGAAGACCCCCTCCCTCCGGAGCTTTCCCTTCCTCCGGAGGTCGTCGGCCGCGAGAGGCCCGAGGTCTCCCGTGAACTCGGCCGGGGCCGGCGCCGCCGGCCGGCCCGCCACGACCTCGAAGCGGACGTTCACCGAGGTCTCGTCCGGCCCGGGCGAGACCCACGGCGTCACCTCGGCCTCGAAGTAGCCGCGCTCCTCGAGGACGCGGAGCGCCGAGCGCGTCGCCGTCCGGCCGCGCTCCTCGCTCCACGCGTCGCGCGGACGGGTCTTCAGCGCGTCGAGGACGCGCCCCTTCACCGGGATCCGCTCCCCCGCCACCTCCACCTCGGCGACGCGTGCCGCGGCGGAGAAGACGATCGTGACGGCGGCTCCCTCCGCAGCCGGCGCCGCCTCCACGGCGAGGTCGGCGAAGCGCCCGGTGGCGAAGAGGTTCCGCAGCGAGGAGTGGACGGCGCCCTCCGTCAGCAGCTGCCCGGGGCCGAGATCGGTGAGGCGCGCGAACGACGCTTCCTCGATCGGAGCGTCTCCCCGGAAGCCGAGCGACTCGATGCGCCGCCCCCAGAGCTCCTCCCCGCGCGCCGGCCAGGCGGCGAGGACGAGGAGCGCGACGAGAAGGAAGCGCGCCCTCAACGGAGCCTCTGCCGGATCTTCATCTCCGCCGAGTAGACGCCGTTCTCGTCCCGGAGGAGCTGCAGGAAAGCCGCCGGCGAGAGCTGGTACTCCACGAGGAGGACCTGCTCCTGATCGGTGGAGGCCTTGTAGGAGTAGGTGACCGTCAGTTCGTTCGAGAGCCTCTTGGCGACCGTGAGGCGCGGCGCGTCGAACGTCGAGCCGATGAAGACGGGGTCGATCTGGAGGCGATCGAGGCGGAGGAACTCCTTCGTCCGGCTCGCGGCGGCGTCGGTGGCGAGGCCCGTGATCAGCTCGCGGGCGGCCGCCACGATGTCCTGGTCGGTCGACACGGGAGAGACGGAGCCGATGCTCCCGGCCGTCGTGCTCGGGATCTCGCCCGTCGCGAGGATCGAGACGATCTGCGCCTCGGGCAGCTGCGGATACGACGTGAAGCGCGGGACGATCCGGGACGCCGTCCCGGAGACGCCGAGCGTGATCGCGTACTCCTTCACCTGCGTTCGCGCCTCGAGCTCGAAGTAGGGGTCGTTCGTCGCGGGATTCGCGAAGACGAGCTTGGCTCGCGTGACGTCGTAGCGCAGACCGCGGAGCTCGAGGCGGCCTCCCTCCGCGGCCTCGATCGTGCCGAGGAGGAGCGGGTGCCCGAACGTGCCGCGGACGGTCAGGTCGCCGGAGCCGCGCAGGCGCGCCACGTTGTTGCGGACCTCGAGGGCCCCGGAAGGGATCGCGACACGCACCTCGAGGTCGACGTCGTCGAACCGGGTCGGCTCGGGAGGCGCCTCCGCGGCGCCGCGCCGTCCTCCGAGGAGCGCCTGGAGGGAGAGGTCGAGGTCCTCGGCGTAGAGGCCCCGCGTGAGCGTCAGCTCGCCGCGGGCCGAGCGGAGCTCGTCGTCGCCGAGGAGGACGAGGTCGCCCGAGACGGTCGAGCGAAGGCCGGGGAACGGCTCGTTGCGGAGCCCGTCGAGGTGGACGTTCAGCCTCATCCCGGTCCACGCGAGGCCGTCGAGGGTCGCGGCGCCTGCGACCGCCACGGCTCCGTTCCAGCGGAGCGTCAGGTCGTCGGTCGAGACCCGACCCGGCGTCAGAAGGATCGTGCCCGAGATCGCTTCCACCGGCACCTCGCCCGGCGACGTGACGAGCTCGAGGCCGTCGAGCACGACCCGCCCCTCGAAGACGGGCCGCGCCGTCGTGCCGGAAGCCGTCGCCGACACCGCCATGCGGCCTTCGAGGCTCGCCACGCCGAGGAACGGCGCGAGGAAGCCGGCCTCCATCGTCCCGGTGGCCCGCACGTCGATCGCGCCCGCGCCGCCGGTCTCGACGCTCCCGTCGATCGTGACCTCGCCCTCCGGGAGCGCCGCCCCCTCTCCCGCCGTCCGACGCGCGCCGACGCGCGCTCCGACCCACGACAGGCGGCCCCCGCTCCACCCGAACGGGGCGGGCGCGGGAAGGAAGAAGCGGTGCGGCCCCATTCGAGCGTCGAGGGAGGCGACGCGCCCCTGTGCGGAGGCGAGGCCGGTCTCCGGATCGGTCCGGAGCCGTGCGTCGATCGCGAGCGTCCCGTCGAGACCGGCCTCGGGCACGAGCCCGAGGAGGCTCGAGTAGGCGCCCAGGGAGAGGACCTCGAGGTCGAGCGACACGTCCCTGCTCTTCCCGCGGGCCGTCAGCCGCGCGGTCCCCGGCGCCTCGGCCTCGGCATCGAGGTCGTCGCCGTCGAGCGCGAGCCGCACCGAGAGCGGCTCCCCGGCCCGGCCGAGCGCCTGGCCTCCGATCGCGGCCTCCGCCACCCGTCCCTCCAGAGAGAGCCTCGGCTCCTCCAGCGTGCCGCTCCCCTCGAGCGTCCCCGTCAGCAGGCCCGTGAGGCCGGGCGCCTCGCCGGAGAGCGCACCGAGACGCTCCAGCGGCAGCGCCGAGGCCTCGGCCTTCACCTCGAAGCCGTCGTCGTCGTAGCGGTAGAGGCCGTCGAGACGCGCGCTCCCGGCCCCGAGCGTCCCGCTCACGCCGGAGAGACGAAGCACCTCGGCCTCGAAGCCGAGCGTCCCCGCGACCCGGTCGAAGGGCTGGCCCCAGAGCGTCGTCTCCTCGAAGACGAGGTCCCCCGCGCCGACGACGCGTGGCGTGACGCCGGAAAGCGGCAACCGGCCCGTGACGCGCCCCGCGATCGGCAGGTCGAGAGTGAGGAACGAGAGGACGCGCTCTGCGGGCCAGCGCTCGGTCTCGAGCGTCAGGCCGCTCAGGCGGTATTCGTCCCCGAGCGCCCCTCCCCATCCGACCTCGCCTCGGACGACCATCCGGCCGTCTCCGTCCCGCGCGTCGAGGGCGTCCAGCGCGAGGACGTTCCGGTCGACGACGAAGTCGGCCGCCGTCTGTCCGAATCGGACGCCCCGGAGGACGAATTCCGAGGCCTCGAGGCGTCCGGCGATCCTCGGGTCGGAGAAGCTGCGTGCGAGCGTCGCGACGAGGCGCCCGCTTCCGCCCAGGTTCAGCTTCGGCAGGAGCGGCTCCCCCTGGATCGCGGGGTAGAAGTTCTCCGCGAGGCGCTCGGCCTCGCGGAGGTCGGGCGCGTCGATCGCCAGCTTCCAGTCGGGCTCCCACGAACCGATCCGGAGCGTCCCGTCGAGGACCGCCGTCAGCCCGCCCGCCGTGACGAAGGGGACCCCCGGGAACCGAATCGCGCCGTTCTCCACGAAGAGGGGGCCGCCGCCGGAGACGGGGAGCGCGTGGCGCCCGCGGACGGCCGACGGAACGCCGTGCGCGGGATGGAGCCGGATCACGCCGGAACCGTCGCTCCGCTCGACGCCCCCCGGCCCGAACGTGAGCGTCATGTCGAGGTCGGTCCTCGCCATCAGCCCCGTGCCGGACAGGCCGAGGTCCGAGAAGAACCGCTCGAAGTCGATCTCCCTTCCCGAGACGGCGATCCGGACCGGCAGCGGCGGACCCTTGATCCTCGCGAGCTGAACGAGCGCCTCGAGGTTCCCGCCCGCGTACGTGGCGCGGGAGACGTGCGCGAGGAGGCCCTCGGGGTCGACCCGCAGGAATCCCTCTCCCGTCATCGGGAACGGGCCGAAGCTCCCCCCCTCCTCGATCTCGAAGCGGCCCCGTATCCGGTAGCCGCCCCCGCGGGGCACGCGGACGCTCGCCACGGCGGACACGGGTCCCGACAGCGGGACGCCGGCGCCGAAGTAGCGGTCCAGGTCCTCTCCCCGCGCCCGGACGCGGGCGAGGACCTTCACCTCGGGATCCTTCAGGTCGTCGATGCCGCCGAGGGCGTCGAGAGCCAAGCCGTCGCCCCGAAGCCGGAGGCCGCGGAGCCGCAGGCGCCCGGGCGTGAGGACGACGTCGGCGCCGACCTCGAGGTCGAGGACGTCGCCGTCGTCGAGCCGGAACCGGGCCTTGCGGCATCCGAGGGAGGCGCGCGTCGTCCGGGAGAACCGGTTCGATCGCGCCGTCAACGCGGCGTCGTCGAGGACGACGTCGAGCTTCGATTTCCACTCCCGGAACCGGATCGTCCCCTTCTGGAGGACCGCCTGCCGGACGCGGACGTCCCGGCCTCCTCCGCCTCCCTTCGGGAGCGCCGCGGCGATGGAGGAGAAGTTGTTCGTCCCGTCCCCGAAGACCTCGAGGACGATCCGGGGAGAGATGAGCCTCACCTTCGGGAGGTCGATCCGGCTCTCGGAGACCTGGGGGATCCCCCGCAGGCTGATCTCCTCCGCCGAGAAGCACGACCCCGGCAGGCCTCGCGGGTCGTTCGCGACGAAGACGTCCTTCACGAGGAAGGCCGGGGGCACGAGAGCGAGGTCGAAGCCGCCGATCCGCACCTCGCGGCCGATCTTCTCGGACAGGAGCGTCTGCGTGCGCCGACGCAGGAGATCCTGGAACCGCGCGGAGCGGAAGACCGCGTACAGGACGAGGATCGAGAAGACGAAGAGGAGCGCGAAGAGCCGGAGGACCCGGACCTGCTCGAGGCTCAGCTGGGGAATCTGGGGGTGGGGGATCCGCCCGCCGAGCCCCTTTCTCGCCCCCATCGCGACGGCCGCCTACCCCTTCTCGCCGCCGAACGAGAGCTTCTTGGCGAGGACGTCGAAGAACGTGCTTCCCGGCGCCCTCACGAGGAGCGCCGTCTCCCGCGCGCGGGCGATCCGCACGCGCGTGGAGGAGCCGATCGGGAACCCCTCCTGCCCGTCCAGCGTGAGATAGACGTCGGACGGCTCTCCCTCGACGGCGAGGCCGAGCGTCACGTGGTCCGAGAGGACCATGGGCCGGAGGGAGAGCGTGTGGGGGCAGATCGGCGTCAGGATGATCGCCGGCATCGTCGGCGCGAGGATCGGTCCGCCCGCCGAGAGGTTGTAGGCCGTCGAGCCGGTCGGGGTGGAGACGATGACGCCGTCGCCCCGGTAGCGTAGGACCTGGCGTCCGTCCACCTCGACGCGGATCGTCGCGATCCGGGAGAGGGCGGACTTGCCGATCACCGCGTCGTTGACGACCCGGATCCTCCGGCGCGGCCGGCCCGGCTCCACGACGTCGACCGAGAGCAGGCGGCGCGTCTCGACGGGGGCGGTGCCGGCGAGCGCATCGGCCAGGAGGGGCTCCCAGGCGTCGGGCGGGCAGGCGGTCAGGTAGCCGAACGTCCCGATGTCGATCCCGAGGATCGGGACGCCCGGCGCCGGGTGACGAGCGACCGAGAGGAGCGTCCCGTCGCCGCCGAGCGTGACGAGGAGGTCGACGTGCCGGCCGATCTCCGCGCGCGGGAGTCCGCCCATCGCCGAGCGCGCACCCATCGACTCCGCGTCGTGGAGCACCTCGACGCCGCGCTTGCGCAGCCAGGCCTCGAGCCGGCGGGTGATGTGGATCGCCTCGCCGCTCGTCGTCCGGGTGACGAGGCCCACCCGCCGGACGGGCCTCCGGCGCGCCTTCGGTCGCGTCGACATCGGCCGATTCTAGTCGCTGCCGCTCGGTGGCGCGCCCCGCTGGAACGCCGCCAGCAGCTCCACGTTCCCGTCGGCGCCCGTGATCGGCGACGGGACGGTCCCGGCGTGGGCGAGACCGAGCGCGTCGGCGGCCGCCACGACCCGCTCGAGGGCGCGGGTCCTCACGGCCGGGTCGCGGACGATCCCGCCTCTCCCCACCTCGCCCCGCTCCGACTCGAACTGCGGCTTGACGAGGAGGAGAGCCTCGGCACGCGGGGCGAGGAGAGGCACCGCGGCGGGGAGGATCAGGCGCAGCGAGATGAAGGAGACGTCGGCGACGAGGAGCGAGCAGGGCTCCGGAACGTGCTCGCGCGAGAGGAGCCGTGCGTTGACCCCTTCGCGGAGGACGACGCGCGGGTCGGAGCGGAGCTTCGCGTGCAGCTGGCCGCGCCCGACGTCGATCGCGTAGACGCGAAGCGCCCCGCGCGAGAGGAGGACGTCCGTGAAGCCTCCGGTCGAGGCCCCGACGTCGAGGCAGATCCGCCCGGCCGGGTCGATCCCGAACGCGTCGAGCCCTCCGGCGAGCTTGACCCCTCCGCGCGAGACCCAGGGGTGCTCGGGGCCCTCGACGGCCAGCTCCGCGTCCGCGGGGAGGGGCGTCCCGGGCTTCGGCCGCTCGACGCCCTTCACCCTCACGCGCCCCGACAGGACGAGCGCCTCGGCTCGCGTCCGCGACTCGGCCAGCCCGCGCGCGACGAGGAGGAGGTCGAGCCGCGTCTTCGACGGGGACATCAGATCTCGACGACGACCTTCAGCGTCGCGCCCCCGCCCTCGGCGAGCGCGAACGCCTCGGCCGTCCGTTCGAGCGGGAGCCGGTGCGTGACGAGCCTCTCGACCGGGAGGGCGCCCGAGGCGATGAGGTCGAGCGCGCGACGGGTCTCGAGGGGCCCCGAGGAGTAGCTGAAGCGGAGTGTCAGGTCCTTGAAGTACGGGACGTTCGGCGCGATCGGCCATGTCTCTCCCGGCGCGACCGGAGAGAAGAAGACGACGCGACCCGCCGGCGCCGCCGCCTCGACCGCCGGCAGCACCGCCGCGGGCGACGTCGGGACGACGAAGACGGCGTCGGCCCCGCGCGGGGAGACGGCGTGGACCGCCTCGGGGAGGCGCTCGGCGGACGGGTCGACGACCGCGTCGAAGCCGTGCTCGAGGGCGAGACGGCGCCGGAGGGGATCGGGGTCGCTCCCGACGAGGAGGTCCGCGCCGGCCAGGCGTGCGAGCCAGCCGAGGAGGAGCCCGTTGGAGCCGAGGCCGACGACGAGCGCGGCGTCGCCGGCGCGGACGAGCGCGCGGTCGACCGCCTTGAGCGCGCAGGCGACCGGCTCGACGAACGCACCCCCGGTGAACGAGACGTGCGGAGGGAGGAGGAGCGCGTCGCGGGCGACCGAGGGCGCCTCGACGCGGACGTATTCGGCGAGCCCCCCGGGATGGAGGCGCGACGGCTTCCACTCCGGACACATGACCGGCTCTCCTGCCTCGCAGGAGCGGCAGGCGCCGCACGGGACGTGGTGGTGGACGAAGACCCGGTCGCCGCTCCGGACGTGGACGACGCCGGGTCCCGTCTCGGCCACGACTCCCGCGGTCTCGTGCCCCAGGACGGCCGGGGCCTTCGAGGCGACGTACCAGGGATGGACGTCGCTCCCGCAGACGACGACCGCCTTCATGGCGACGAGGATCTCTCCCGGCCCGGGCCGCGGGGTCTCCATCTCGACGATCTCGACCTGCCCGGGAGCACGGACGAGCGCGGCCTTCATCGCGGACGGGATCACGGCCGGAACGCCACTTTCATCTCCTCGCCGCGCGAGAGCCGCTCGAGCACGAACGGGTGCTTCTCCAGGGGGCTTTCCGACGTGACGAGGAGGTCGACCGGAAGCTCTCCCCGGGCGAGGAGGTCGAGGGCCGTCCGAGCGTCCTCCGGCGTGTAGTGGAACGATCCGGCCAGCGTCACCTCGTCGTAGTGGACGCGGTGGGCCAGGACCGCCAGGCGCGCCTCCCGGGCGAGGCCGGCGAAGAGGAGGACCGTCCCGCCGCGTGCGGCGAGGCCCGGGGCCTCCTCGGCCACCTCGGGCGCGCCGGTCGTCTCGACGACGAGCTCGGCCCCGCGCGAGCCGCTCCGGTCGCGGACCTGCGGGCCGAGGCTCTCCCGCGCGGAGATCGTGTCGGCGCCGAGCGAGGCATGCGCCGCGAGCCGGCCGGCGTTCCGTCCGGCGACGACGACGCGGGCCGCCCCGCGGCGCAGGAGCAGGGCCGTGAACATCAGGGCGATCGGTCCCGACCCGAGGACGAGGACCGTCCGCCCCGACGGATCGGGCAGCCGGCCGAGGCCGCGCAGGACGGAGGCCAGCGGGTCGAGGAGCGCCGCGGCGTCGGACGAAAGCGCCTCGGGGACGCGCCGGAGCGTCGAGGCGACGACGCGCGCGGGGATCCGGACCTGCTCGGCCCAGGTCCCCCAGACCGCGTGATCGAAGGCGGTCGGACAGTGGTTCGGGCGGCCTTCGCGGCAGTCCGCGCACTCCCCGCACGGTCCGCTCACGCCCGAGACCACGCGCTCGCCGACCGTGAACGAGACCCCCGCGCCGGTGCCCACGACGCGTCCGCAGTACTCGTGCCCGAGGACCGTCGGGAACGGCACCTTCGGATGACCGCGTCGAATCAGCTTCAGGTCGGTTCCGCAGGTCAGCGCCGATTCCACCCGGACGACGACCTCTCCCGGTCCCGGCACGGGCTCGGGGAGGTCCCGAAGGGCGACGTGCCCGGGCCGCTCGCAGACGAGCGCGCGCATCGTCCTCGTGACGTCAGCTCGCGACCCGGGACCGGAGCGGGACGACGCCCGCTCCGGCGGTCCCCGTCCGGAAGGCGCGGAGGAGCCCCTCCTCGTCGATCCCGAGCTCCGCCCGCTGCTCGGCCTGCGTGGCGTGCGGGACGAAGCGGTCCGGGATCCCGAGCCGGTGGACGCGGGCCGCGAGCCCGAGGGCGTCGAGCGCCTCGGAAACCGCGGAGCCGAAGCCGCCGGCGACGGCGTTCTCCTCGACGGTGAAGACGGTCGTCCCGGGCTTCACGAACTGGGCGAGGAGCTCGGTGTCGAGCGGCTTCACCCAGCGGGCGTTCAGGACGGAGAGGGACGCCCCCCCCTCGGCCGCGAGCCGCTCGGCCGCGCCGAGCGCCGGCAGGACCGGGTCGCCGATCGCCACGACGACGCCGTCCCGGCCGACGCGGAGGACCTCGCCCTTTCCGACCGGCAGGAGCTTCGGCTCGGCGTCGAGCGCCACGCCGTGCCCGGCGCCGCGCGGGTAGCGGATGGCGACCGGCCGGCCGAGGGCGAGCGCCGTGGCGACGAGGCCCCGCAGCTCGTTCTCGTCCTTCGGCGCGGCGACGTGCATGTTCGGGAAGACGCGGAGGTAGGAGAGGTCATAGGCGCCGTGGTGCGTCGGCCCGTCCGCGCCGACGACCCCGCCCCGGTCGAGCGCGAAGACGACCGGAAGGTCCATGAGGCAGACGTCGTGGAAGACCTGGTCGTAGGCGCGCTGGAGGAACGTCGAGTAGATGGCGCAGACCGGCTTCATCCCCTGCGTCGCCATCCCGGCCGCGAAGAGGACGGCGTGCTGCTCGCAGATCCCGACGTCGAACGTGCGCGCCGGGAACTCCTTCGCGAAGCGGTCGAGGCCGGTGCCGTCGGGCATCGCCGCCGTGATCGCGACGACCCTCTCGTCCTTCCGGGCCAGGTCGGCGAGCGTGTCGGCGAAGACGGCCGTGTAGCTCGGAGGCGCGGCCTTCTTCGCGACCTCGCCCGTCTCGACCTTGAACGGCGAAGGCCCGTGCCAGAAGACCGGGTCCTTCTCGGCGAGGGCGTACCCCTTCCCCTTCGTCGTCCGGACGTGGAGGAGGATCGGGCCGTCGTACTCCTTCGCCTCGCGGAGCGTCCGTACGAGGACCGGGAGGTTGTGGCCGTCGATCGGCCCGACGTACTTGAAGCCGAGCTCCTCGAAGAGCGTGCCGGGGACGAGCGCCTTCTTCAGGCCGTCCTCCAGGTGCTCGGCCATCTCGGCGAGCCGCTCCCCCTTCGGGAGCTTCTTGAGGATCCCGCCGACCTCCTCCCGGACCCGCTTGTAGATCTGCCCGCGTGCGATCCGGAGGAGGTAGCCCGACATCGCCCCGACGTTCGGAGCGATCGACATCTCGTTGTCGTTCAGGATGACGATGAGCCGGCGCTTGAGGTAGCCCCCCTGGTTCAGCCCCTCCATCGCGACGCCGCCCGTCAGGCCGCCGTCGCCGATGACGGCGACGACGGAGTAGTCGTCCCCCTTCGCGTCCCGCGCCGCGGCCATGCCGAGCGCCGCCGAGATGGAGGTCGAGGCGTGCGCCGCGCCGAAGACGTCGTACTCCGACTCGGCCCGGCTCGTGAAGCCCGAGAGCCCCCCCTTCTGCCGGATCGTGTGGAGGCGGTCGCGCCGCCCCGTCAGGACCTTGTGCGGGTAGCACTGGTGGCTGACGTCCCAGACGAGGAGGTCCCGCGGCGTGTCGAAGACGTAGTGCAGCGCGACGGTCAGCTCGACGGTCCCGAGACCGGATGCGAAGTGGCCGCCCGTCTTCGAGACGGAGTCGATCAGGAACGTGCGGAGCTCGTCCGAGAGGGTCGCGAGCTGCTCGAGCGTGAGGGGCTTGAGGTCCCGGGGCCAGTTCACACGGTCCAGGAGCGGGGTCGGACGCTGGGTCATAGAACCTTTGATGATATCCGGATCACCGGTCCCGGTGGGCCGCGTAGCCGGCAAGCGCGGCGAGGAGCCCCGGCTCCCCCTCCAGCGCCCGTGCCCGCTCGAGCGTCACGGCGAGAGCCCGCTCCCGCTCGGCGACGGCCCCAGCGAGGCCGTAGACGGAGACGTAGGTCAGCTTCTCCTGGGCCTCGTCCTTCCCGACGCTCTTGCCGAGGACCGCGGCGCTCGCGGTGACGTCGAGGAGGTCGTCGGCGATCTGGAAGAGGACGCCGAGCGCGTCGCCGTAGTCCGCCGCGGCCCGGCGCCGCTCCTCCGAGGCGCCCGCGAGGACCGCGCCGAGCTCGCACGCGGCCGAGAGGAGCCTCCCGGTCTTCTTCTCGTGGATCTCCTTGAGGCGGCCTTCGGTCCGGAGCTCCCCGTGGGCGTGTCCCGACGCAGCGAGGTCGAGCGCCTGGCCGCCGGCCATCCCGCCGGCCCCGATCGCCCGGGCGAGGAGGAGGACCGCCTCCGCACGTCGCGGCGAGAACGCCTCCCCGCGCGGACGCGACGCGAGGACCTCGAAGCCGAGCGACTGGAGCGCGTCGCCCGCGAGGAGCGCCGTCGCCTCGCCGTGGACGACGTGGCAGGTGGGCTTCCCGCGCCGCAGCGCGTCGTCGTCCATGCACGGGAGGTCGTCGTGGACGAGCGAGTAGGTGTGGACGAGCTCGAGCGCCGCAGCCGCCTCGGCGACCTCGCCGCGCGGCGCGCTGCTCCCGCCGAGGACGTCGTGGAACGCGAGTGCGAGCGCCGGCCGGAGGCGCTTGCCCCCGGCGAGCGTCGAGTAACGCATCGCGTCCGCGAGCGGGTCGCCCGGCGGAGGGAGGACGCGCTCGAGCGCCGCCTCCGCCTCCGACCTCGCGGACGCGAGGAACGCCTCGAGCGTCACGCCTCCTCCTCGTCGCCGTCCTCGCCGCCGCCCGTCTCGTCGTCGGCGTCGAGCGGCTCCGTGACGAGCCCGTCCGGCGTCTCCTTCAGGACGACGTCCACCCGCTTCTGGATCTCCTCGAGCTTGCCGCGGCAGAAACGGGAGAGCGCGACGCCCTCCTCGAAGAGCTCGAGCGAGGCTTCGAGGCCCCGCTCCGGCTCCTCCAGCTCCGCCACGATCTTCTCCAGGCGCTCGAGCGCCTTCTCGAACGTCAGCCCCTTCGGCAGCTTCGTCTTCGACGTCATGGTTCACCGTCCCTGGGGATGTCGGTCACGCGCGCGCGGAGCGTCCCGCGCGCGAGGACGATTCGAAGGGTGTCGCCGGGGGCCGCCGCCCCCGCGTCGACGAGGGGCGCCCGAGCACCCTCGAGGTAGGTCACGGAATAGCCGCGGGCGAGGACTCGGAGCGGGTCGAGCGCCGACAGGGCGCCGGCCAGGGCACCGAGGCGCTCGCGGGCGCCGCCGAGGCTCCGGGCCAGCCGCTCCGCAGCCTCCCGCTCCGCCCCTGCGACGCGCGCGAGGCCGAGCGTCAGCGCCGCCCGCTCGGGCCAGGCGACGACCGCCGCCTCGGAACGCAGAAGCCGTTCCCCATAGGCCGCGGGCAGCCGCCGGACGGCCGAGAGGAGCTCGCGCGACGACGACGAGAGCCGCGCCCGGAACGCCTCCGCCCGCGCCGGGACCGAGGAGAGCGCGGGGGCGTGGACGAGGCGCGCCGCGTCGGCGTGCGCCGCGAGCAGCCGTCCCTTCAGAGTCCGCGTGAGCTCGCGCGAGAGCCCCTCGATCCGGGCTTCGAGGTCCTCCCTGCGGGCGACGACGAGCTCTGCCGCCTGGGAGGGGGTCGCGGCGCGCAGGTCGGCGGCGAGGTCGGTCAGCGTGACGTCGATCTCGTGCCCCACGGCCGAGATCGTCGGGACGCGGCACGCGGCCACGGCCCGCACGACCTTCTCGTCGTTGAACGCGGAGAGGTCGTCCCGGGATCCGCCGCCGCGCGCCACGATCACGACGTCGGCGGCGTCGAGCCGCGAGAAGCCGTCCAGGGCCCGCGCGATCTCGACCGGCGCCGCCGGCCCCTGGACCGCGACCGGCCAGACCGTGACGTGCGCGTTCGGGAAGCGCGTGGAAAGGACCTTCAGCACGTCCCGCACGGCGGCGCCGTGCCGGGACGTGACGACCCCGATCCGCCGCGGGAGGAGCGGGAGCCTCTTCTTCCGCGCCGGGTCGAAGAGCCCTTCCGCAGCGAGCCGCGCCCGGAGCTGCTCGAGGGCGAGCTGAAGCGCCCCGGCGCCGACCGGCTGGATCTCGGAGACGACGAACGAGAGCTTCCCGCTCCGCGGATAGACGTCGGGACGCCCGCGCGCGAGGACCTCCATCCCCTCCTCGGGACGGAACGGGACCCGCGCGACGTCCGACGCCCACATCACCGCCGGGAGGGCGGCGCTCGCGTCCTTCAGCGTGAAGTACGCGTGGCCGGACGACCAGACCCTCCACTCCCCGATCTCCCCCTTCACCCAGGAGTCGGGGAGCGAGGCACGCAGGGCGCCGTTCAGCTTCGCCACGAACAGCGAGACCGGGATCGCCTTCGCCTCCGGCGTCCCCTCGCCGAACGGCAGCTCCGGTCCGGCCGGGCGGGCCGCCGCCCTCTTCGGCATCCGATAGCGGAACGACATCGCCCGATTCTAGGCGGCGGGCTCCGTCCCGCGCGCCGCCGCGAAGGGCAGGGCGAGGACCACGAGCATCAGCCGGAGCACCTCCACGTCGCCGAAGTTGTACTCGAAGATCCCCGCCACGAAGAGCGCGGCGTTCGCCGCGAGCGCGCCCCGCGCGAGCGCGCGGACCCCCGGGCGGGAGCGGTCCCGGGCGAGCGGCCACGTCCGGAGCGCGGCGACGGCCACGAGCGCGAGGTAGGCGAGAGCCGAGGGGATCCCGGTCTCCGCCGCGACGTTCACGACGTTGTCGTGGAGGTGGCCGACGGACGGCTCGACGAAGCCCGGCTGCCGGTAGTGCGGGTAGAGAGCCTTGATCCGCCCGGGACCGACGCCGAACAGCGGCCGCTCGGAGACCATCACGGCTCCGGCCCGCCACATCGCGAGCCGGTCGCGGGCGGTCACGTCGTTCCGGTCGAACGACGTGGCCGCCCGCTCGCGGACGCCGGAGGGAAGGACGAGGACGAGGAGGACGGCGAGGGGCGGGATCACGAGGCCCAGCCGGGGGCGGGCCGTCACGACGAGGACGAGGAGCCCGGCGGCGAGGCCGAGGTAGGCGCTCCGCGTGAACGTGAGTCCGACGAGGACCGTCGCGGCGGCCGCGAGGAGGCCGTCGGCGAGGCGCCCGGGCGCCGGCCCGCCCCGCGTCAGCGCCCGCGCCGCCAGGACGAGGGCGAGGGCCATCAGGAGCCCGGCGTACGTCATGTAGATCGACAGGCCGCCCGAGAGACGGGCGTCGACGTTGTCCTGCCCGAGGAGGAACCAGTCGACCAGCCCGCGCAGGACGAGGTAGAGCGTGGTCAGGCGGAAGGCGTCCACGACCACGTGCGCGTCGGCGTCATCGTCGACGAGGAGCGCGACGAGCAGGACGAGGGAGAAGGAGACGAGCCCCTTCACCGCCACGACCGAGCGCACGACGTCCGTCGAGAAGAGCGCCGAGAGGACGCTCAGGAAAACGAAGAGCGCGACCGGCCCGAAAAGGGGCGAGGACCGTCGTTCCCCCGGGCCGGGGAGAGCGCCGCGAGAGCGCGCCGAAAGGACGGCAGCCCCGAGGATCACGAGCGCGAGAGCGACGTTCGCGGGTGCGTTCCAGGGCGTGAGCGCGGCGCAGAGGACGAGGCCCGCGAAGGCCGCTCTCGGGAGCGGCGCCCGGCGAGCGAGAGGCCCCGGCAGGAGCTTCAGGACGCGCGCGCCCCGGCGGAGAGGGCTTCCTCGACGAGCATGACCGGGATGTCCGACACGATCGGGTAGACGCGGCCGCAGGCGGCGCAGTGGAGCCCCTCCGTCACGACCGGCTCCTCGTCGCGGAACTTGTCACGGTACTTCTCGACGACCTGCGCCGCCGCTCCGGCCTCGAGCGGGCAGAGGGTCACCGGGGGCCGCGGGTCGCAGGCCGGGCAGGCGAGGATGGCGAGGAGCTCGGGGTCGACGGCCATACGCGGATGCTAGCAGCAGGCGGCCTCAGAGCCGCTCCTGCAGCGAAGCGATCGTCCGGGCCCTTCCCGTCGTCTCGTCCACGTCGACGACGGCGCCGCAGAGCCTCACGTCCCGGGTCGCCGTCTCCATCCCGCGGGGCGTCTGGAACCGGAACCGCTCGAGGATGTTCTTGGGGTCGAACCCGATGATCCCCTCGTAGGCGCCGGTCATCCCGGCGTCGCCCTGGTAGGCCGTCCCCTTCGGCAGGACGCGGGCGTCGGCCGTCGGGACGTGCGTGTGCGTCCCGATCACGAGCGAGGCGCGCCCGTCGAACCACCAGCCGACGGCCTGCTTCTCCGAGGTCGCCTCGGCGTGGATGTCGATCAGGACGACCTTCAGCTCCGGGCACGAGGCCGTCATCTCGCCGAGGCAGGCGTCGCCGACCCGGAACGGCGAGTCCGTCGCGGCCATGAAGACCTGGCCCTGCAGATTCAGGACGCCGACAGGGACCCCGGCGGGCGTCCGCTGGACGACCCATCCGCGGCCGGGATTGCCGGGAGGGTAGTTCGCGGGGCGGAGGAGGTTCGGGATGTCGTCGAGATATGGGACGAACTCCTTCTTGTCCCAGATGTGGTTCCCCGACGTGAAGACGTCGATGGGGAGCTTCGAGAGGTCGGCGAAGATCTCCGCCGTCACGCCGAAGCCGCCCGCGGCGTTCTCGACGTTCACGACGGTGAAGTCGACCCCCTCGCGGGCGATGACCTTCTCGAGGAGGCCGAGCGCCTTGCGCCCCGGCTTCCCGACGACGTCTCCGACGAAAAGGAGCTTCACGATCCGGTCCTCCCTGGGATCTGACGAAGCCGCCCCGGGGGTCCCCCGGGGCGGCGGGCTTCCGTTCGGCTGACCGGGCGCTACTTGGCGTACTCGACCGCGCGGGTCTCCCGGATGACCGTGATCTTGATCTGCCCCGGGTACTGGAGCTCCGACTGGATCCGCTTGGCGAGGTCCTTCGACATCCAGAAGCACTCCGAGTCGTTCACCTGCTTGGCGTCGACGACGACGCGCAGCTCGCGGCCGGCCTGGATCGCGAAGGTCTTCTCGACCCCCTTCATCCCCTGCGTCATCTGCTCGAGCTTCTCGAGCCGCTTGACGTAGGTCTCGATGATCTCGCGCCGGGCCCCGGGCCGGGCCGCCGAGATCGCGTCGGCCGCGTTCACGAGGACCGCTTCGATCGTCCTCGGCTCGTAGTCGCCGTGGTGGCACTCCATGCCGTGGATGACCGCTTCGCTCTCGCCGTACTTCTTCAGGAGCTGCCGGCCGAGCTCGAGGTGCGTCCCCTCCTGCTCGCGGTCGATCGCCTTGCCGATGTCGTGGAGTATCCCGGCGCGCTTGGCGACGGCGACGTCGACCTTTAGCTCGCTCGCCATGTGGCAGGCGGCCCAGGCGACCTCCTTGGAATGCTGCAGGACGCTCTGCCCGTAGCTCGTCCGGTACTTCAGGCGCCCGAGGAGCTTGACGAGCTCGGGGTGGAGGTCGGCGATTCCGAACTCGTAGGCCGCCGCCTCGCCCGTCTTCTTGAGGTCCTCCCAGAGCTCCGCGCGGACCTTCTCGACGACCTCCTCGATCCTCCCGGGGTGGATCCGGCCGTCCTGGATGAGCCGCTCGAGGGCCCTCCTCGCGACCTCGCGCCGGATCGGGTCGAACGAGGAGAGGAGGACCGCCTCCGGCGTGTCGTCGATGATGATGTCGACGCCCGTCGCGGCCTCGACAGCGCGGATGTTCCGCCCTTCGCGGCCGATGATCCGCCCCTTCATCTCGTCGCTCGGAAGGTCGAGCACGGTGACCGTGGTCTCCGCGACGTAGTCCGAGGCCATCCGCTGGGTCGTCATCGCGAGGAGGCGCTTCGCCTTCATCTGCGCGTTGTCGACCGCGTCCTCCTCGATCCGCCGGATCAGGCCGGTCGCCTCGAGGCGGGCCTCGTTCTCGAGGTCGCGGACGAGGTCTTTCTTCGCCTGCTCGGCGGTCAGGCCGGCGATCTGCTCGAGCTTCGTCCGCTGGGCGGCGACGAGCTCCTCGGCCGCCTTCTGGGCCTCTTCCTCGACCTCCCCGAGGCGCTTCTCCCGCTTGTCGAGGTTCTTGGCGCGGTTCTCGGCGTCCTGCTCCCGCTTCTCGGCGCTGCCGATCTTCCGCTCGAGCGTCTCTTCCTTCGCGAGGAGCCGCTTCTCCAGGTCGGCGAGCTCGTTGCGGCGGCGGGCGACCTCCTCGTCCACCGCTTCGCGGGCCTTGAGGAGCTGCTCTTTGGCGTCGAGCTCGGCCTTCTGCGCGGACGCCTGGGCCTTGCGGACCTCCGCCTCGGCCTGGAGCTTCGCCGTCTCGAGGACCTTCTTCGCCTCGAGGTCGGCGAGGACCCGGGCGTCCTCCGCCCTTCCCCTCGCCTTCGTCGCGAGGACGAAGAAGACGCCGGCCGCCACGAACAGGATCGCGGCGATAGCGACGTAAATAATTGAGTTCACCTGTGATCCCCCTCGTCTTGCGTCTCGTCGAGGGTGATCCTGAGCCGGGAAACCGGATCGAGAGGCCGGAGATCTGCTGCCGCTAAGACGTCCTCGGTGAAACGAGGAAAAGGCCCCCGCCTCGGCCGTGTGAGCGATCGTCTTTGAACCCTTGCCAAACCAGGGAGAACGCCCCGGGGCGACCCGTCAGTTCCCCGGCCGGAGCCGGGGCGTCACAGGGTGGCCGGGCTGCGAGGCGTTCGGGGTTCAAATATCGGTTCAAGGACATGTGCTCAATCACGCACCGCGCAGGGTGCCACGCCATTCCGTTCCGGCGTCCGCCGGGAGCTCCGCAGGCAGGATTCCGAGGATCTCATCCAATTTCTCGACGAGACGGCCCGCCACCGGGACGAGCCGCCCCGGATCACCCATCCGGGTCTTCGTTCGGTACTGATGGAATTCGTCGGAGACGTTCAGGGCCGCAAGGATGGCGATCTTCGTCGAGTCGACGGTCGGGGCGTGCGCCGCGACCTCCCTCATCTTCCGGTCCACGAACGCCGCGAGGTCACGGATGTACTCCTCCTCGCCCGCCGCGCGGACCGAATAGGTCTGCCCGAAGATCTCCACCTGGATGACGGTCGGCCTGTTCTCCATCCCGGCAGCTCTCCTTCTCTGCTGCCGTTCCGAGGATAGCACGCGCCGACTCAGGCGATCGCGGCCGGCTCCTCCAAGCTCTTGACCAGACGCTCGATACGGGCTCGGACGTCCTCCCGCTCCGTCGCGAGGCGCGAAAGCTTCTCGTTCAGCTCGGCCACGTGCACGGCCCCTTCCCGGCTGTCCGTGAGCTCGGCCCGGAGCCGGTCCCGCTCGGCCGCCGTCTCCTCGAGCGCGGCACGCAGCCGGGCGTTCTCCCCTGCGGACTCCTTCGCCGCCGAGAGGAGCCGGGCCACCTTCTCCTCCATCGTTCCAAGCAGCTGCTCCAGCTCCGAGACGGCCTCCGGTGCCGTCTCTTCGAGAGGAGCCTTGTCCTTCCCGCTCATCTGGTTCTCCTTCAGGCGATTCCGTCCACCGCCGTCCCGGGGACGGCGAGGAGGCGCCGGGCGGCGTCGTCGCGCCAGCGATTGATCTCGTCGCGCTCCAGGGAGCGCTCCGCGGACCCGAAGGCCACGGTGAGGGTGGTCTTGACGTGCCCCTCGGGGACGCCCGCGCCGCGCCACAGGTACTTCGCGTCGACCGAGAGGAGCTCGGACGGGGCGCCGGCCCGAACGGCCGCGGCGAGCGTGTCCCAGGAAAGCGAGAACGGGTGGGTCACCGTCAGGTCCACCTCGCTCCCGGGGAAGCGCGACGGCATCTCCACGGACGAAGGGGGGGGTGGGACCGGGATCGCCGCGAGGTCGACGTCGGCCGCGACGACCTCCCCGAGGTCCCACTCGGCGGCGAGCGTCCCGGAGAGGACCCCGACCCAGCCGACGACTTTCCCGTCCACAACGACCTCGGCCGACCGGCCCGGGGCGAGGAACGGGAGCGCCGCCGGTCGGAACGCCGGTGCGGGCGCGCCGAAGCCGGCAAAGAGGGCGGCCACGACGCCCGAACCGTCGTGGAAGTCGGCAGGGCGCGCCTCGGACGCCCAGTGGACGCCCCGTCGGCCTCGCAGGAGGATCGCCGCACGCCGGGACTCGACCGGACGTCCTTCGACGAGCGCGTAGGAGCGCCCGACCTCGAAGAGGGCGAGGTCGCCGAGGCCGCGCCGGACGTTGTGCCGGGCGGCGCGGAGCAGCCCGACCACAGGAGTCGAGCGCATCGTCGTGAAGGGCTCCCCGAGCGCGTTCGAGACGACCGGGGGCGTCCCGTCGACGCAGGACGCGAAAGGAGAGTTCTCCTCGGCCGAGACGAACGAGTAGGTGCACGCCTCGGCGAAGCCCGCCGCGGCGAGGAGGTCCCGGGCGCGCTCCTCGCGGGCGAGGACCGGCTCGGACCAGGTCGGGTTGTACGGGTGCGGGAGCGTCTCCGGGAGCGCCGCGTAGCCGACGACCCGGATGACCTCCTCGATCAGGTCGCACTCCTGCTCGACGTCGACCCGCCAGGTCGGCACGGAGACCTCGAGGACTCCGGGCGCCGCCTCTCTCACGCCGAACGCGAGGGAGGAAAGGATCTCGACGCAGCGCTCGAGCGGCACCTCCATCCCGAGGAACGAGACGAGGCGCGCGTGCCGGAGGGTCACGCTCTTCCGCGGCCGCGGCGTCCCGTGCGCGTCGATCACCCCGCGCGCGACCGTCCCGCCGCAGTCGGCGAGGAGGAGCGCCGTGACGCGGTCGAGCGCTTCGAGCGTCGTCTCCGGGTCGGTCCCCCGCTCGAAGCGGTGGGAGGCGTCCGTGTGCATCCCGTGCCGGCGGGCCGTCTTCCGGACCGCGGTGGCCGTGAAGTGCGCCGACTCGAGGAGGACGCGCGTCGTGGAGGGCGTGATCGCCGTCGCGAGGCCGCCCATGACGCCCGCGAGGGCGACGGGCTTCTCGGCGTCCGCGATGACCAGGTCCTCCGGCGAGAGCGTCCGTTCCACGCCGTCGAGGGTGACGAGCGTCTCCCCGGAGCGGGCGCGGCGGACGACGATCGCGGGGAGTCCGTCGGCTTTCTTCGCGAGCGTGTCGAGGTCGAAGGCGTGGAGGGGCTGGCCGATGTCCCAGAGGACGTGGTTCGTCGCGTCGACCGGCGCCGAGATCGGGTTCATCCCGAGGCCCCGGAGGCGCTCCTGCACCGCGGCCGACGCTTCCCGGACGCGCAGCCCCTCGACGACCCGCGCGGAGTAGCGCGAGCAGAGGTCGGGGGCCTCGATCGTCACCGCCGCGAGGGAGGACGCCGCCGCCGGACCCTCCGGCGGCGCGGGCGCAGGGACGTCGCGGAACGCCCGTCCGAGCGCGCAGGCGGCCTCGCGGGCCAGCCCGCGGTGGTTCATCCCGTCGGGGCGGTTCGCCGTCAGCTCGACCTCGAGGACCGCGTCCTTCCCCTCCCCTTCCGTTCCCTCCACGATGAAGCCGACGTCCGTGAGGCGGCGGCGGAGCGTGGCGAGGTCGGGGAGGTCGCCGGGCAGGTACTGCCCGAGCCACTCGAGGCGGAACTTCATCGGGTCAGCTCCCCGGGAAGCCGCGACCGCGGCTCCCGTGTTCGCCGCGCGCGGAGCGCACGGTCAGCTCGTCGTGCGCAGAGCGCACGCTCAGCCCCACGTCCGGTCGAGGAACCGGACGTCGTTCTCGAAGAGGAGGCGCAGGTCGGGGATGCCGTGGAGGAGCATGGCGATCCGGTCGATCCCCATCCCGAACGCGAAGCCCGTGAAGCGCTCCGGGTCGATCCCCGCGTTCGCGAGGACGTTCGGGTGGACCATCCCGGCCCCCATGATCTCGATCCAGCCGGAGTACGAGCAGATCCGGCACCCCGTCTCGCAGAAGACGCAGCTCACGGCGCAGTCGACGCCCGGCTCGACGAACGGGAAGAACGTCGGCGCGAGACGCACCTCGGCACGGCCCCCGAAGAAGCTCTTCGCAAAGGCCGAGAGGGTCCCCCGCAGGTGCGCGAACGTGATCCCCTCGTCGACGACGAGCCCTTCCATCTGGTGGAAGACGGGCGAGTGGCGCGGGTCGATGTCGTCCTTGCGGTAGACGCGCCCCGGGCAGAGGACGCGGATCGGGGGCCTGCGCCCCTCCATCGTCCGCATCTGCACCGGCGAGGTGTGGGTCCGGAGGAGGAGCGCGTCTCGCCCCGTCCCGCCCCCCTCGACGAAGAACGTGTCGACCGAGTCGCGCGCCGGGTGGTCCGGGGCGAAGTTGAGCGACTCGAAGTTGTACCAGTCGGTCTCGATCTCCGGACCGTCCGCGACCTCGTAGCCGAGGCCGTGGAAGACGTGCTCGATCCGGCGCCGCACGACGGTCAGCGGGTGGAGGCGCCCGACCGGCGGGACGCGCGGCGGCAGCGTGACGTCGACGGCCTTCGCCGCCTCCGCGCGTGCGGCCGCGCGCGCGGTCGCCTCGGCCTCGAGCGCGTCGAGGCGCGCCTCGACCTCCTGCTTGAGGGCGTTCACGCCGGCGCCGAACGCGGCCTTCTCCTCCTTCGGCACCTCCTTCAGGCGCGCGAGGAGGGCGGTGACGACGCCCTGCTTCTTCCCGAGCCAGCGGACCTTCAGCTCGTGGACGTCGGCCGGGAGGAGGCCGCCGCGTCCCGCCGCGTCGGCGAGCTCAGCGTCGAGGAGGCCCCGGGCCTCCTCGACGCTGAAAGGTGCCGAGCTCATCGCTCCCCGCTCCGCCTCAGGCGGCGGCGAGGGCGCTCTTGGCGGACGAGACGAGGGCCGCGAAGCCCTTCGGGTCCTGGAAGGCGATCTCGGCGAGGACCTTGCGGTTCACGTCCGAGCCGGCCTTCTTGAGGCCCGCCACCAGCTGCGAGTAGCTGATGTCGTTCATCCGGGCGGCGGCGTTGATGCGGGTGATCCAGAGCCCCCGGAACTCGCGCTTCTTCTGCTTGCGGTCGCGGGTGGCGTAGGCGAGCGAACGCTCGACCTGCAGCTCGGCGATGCGGAAGCAGTTGTGCTTCGTTCCGTAGTAACCCTTTGCCAGATCCAGGATCCTCTTCCGGCGATCCTTCCTCTTTGTTCCGCGCTTGACGCGAGGCATGGCCTTATCTCCTCTTCCTTCTTACGCGTAGGGAAGCATCTTGCGGACGGTGTGCTCGTCGGCCTTGGCGACGAGACTCGACTTGGCCAGCTGGCGCTTCCGGCCGGAGGCCTTCTTCGTCAGGATGTGCCTCTTCATCGCGTTTCCGCGCTTGAACTTCCCGTTCGCGGTAATCGTGAAGCGCTTCGCGGCGCCGCGGTGGGTCTTCCTCTTGTGGGTGGCCATGGGCCGGGTTCTCCTTGCTCCGTGGTTCGGTACTGAGGCCTGGGAACGTCAGTGCTTCTTCGGCGGTCCGAAGATGAGGTGCATCCGGTTTCCGAGCATCTCGGGGTTGCCCTCCGCGTGGGCCTTCCCCTCGAGGTCCTTGGCGAGGCGCTGGAGGACCTTGCGCCCGTTGTCGAGGCGGGACATCTCGCGGCCGCGGAACTGGATCGTGGCCTTGACCTTGTCGCCCTCCTCGATGAACCGGATCATGTTCTTGACCTTGAAGTCGTAGTCGTGGTCGTCGATGTTCGGGCGGAACTTGACCTCCTTGACCTGGGTCACCTTCTGCTTCCGCTTCGACTCGTGCTCCTTCTTCTTCTTCTCGAAGGTGAACTTGCCGAAGTCCATGA
>Ga0116154_10001259_pt1 | contig 22172 bp, 22 predicted proteins | sample AD_UKC030_MetaG_FD_89898 | JGI IMG/M metagenome (GOLD analysis project Ga0116154, IMG submission 89898) | Active sludge microbial communities of municipal wastewater-treating anaerobic digesters from USA - AD_UKC030_MetaG | ecosystem: Engineered > Bioreactor > Anaerobic > Digestate | place: USA...
CCGCTGTTTGAGGTGAACCACCTCACCCGCCACCGCCCGGTTCGCGCTCATCGGCAGGGTCATTTCAGTCGACGGGGTCGAGGCCCTCGAATCGTACTTGACCGAGTTCTTCGAGCGCCGCCCAGACCTCAATCACACCATCCAGCTCCTCGCCGTGACCCACCCGCACATCGACCACGTCCGCGGAGTCGGCCTGTTCCTGTCCCCCAACTCGCCGTTCAAGGTCGCCAACATCATCACCAACGGGCTCGAGATCTCCTCCGGGGGAAGGCAGCAGAAGCGCCTCCACACCTGGGCGGAAGCCCAGGGAGTGCCCTTGCAGAAGATCTCCCTGAAGGACGTGCCTCCCAAGCTCGGGCTCACCAGCCCAATCATCGACCCGATCCGGTGCGAAGCCGTGGACCCGGAAATCCGGGTGCTGTTCAGCACTCCGGACGTGCAGCCGGGCGACTGGCGCACTGCCGAATTCGAGAACGTCAACAACCGGTCCATGGTCCTCCGCGTCGACTTCGGGGACACCTCCGTCCTCCTCATGGCCGACCTGGAGGAAAAGGGGATCTCTACGCTCCTCAACCTCATGGCCGACTCCCCTCTCCTCGACGCCGACGTCCTGAAGGTCGGGCACCATGGGAGCTGGAACGCGACCAACACGGACCTCCTTACCGCCGTCACGCCCGATCTCGCCGTCATCATGATGGGCCCGAGCGACCGCGAGGTCGCCTGGTCCGCCTGGGCCTACGGCCACCCGAGAAGGGACACGGTCGAGATGCTGGTCGAGGCAGTCACCTTATCCCGGACGCCCGCCGTCGAGGTGCCCGTGGCGACCAAGGCCAAGCAGTTCGAGCTCATGCGGGTCGACAAGGCCGTCTGCGGCACCGGCTGGGACGGCACCGTCGTCATCGAGGCCGGAACAACGGGGAAAGCAAGAAGGGTGGAGTGAGGAGATGCCGATGGAATTCAGATCTGAGTCGCGAGCATCAGACTAACTCGGGTGCCAGCCCCGCAGCCGCCAGGCGCCGATGCCCGTCTCCGCGGCGAACGCCGCCATCGACAGGCCGCTCTCTTGGAAGGCGTCCAGCGCCCTCCGGGCCGTCGCCTCGTCCCAGCGCTTCTTGTCTCGGATGTCTCGCAGATCCCGATCCGTCAGCCCGCCGATCCTTGCCCTGGCCACCGCGCACCTCCTTGCGTGGTGGCCAAGGTGCTCATGGCGCTGCAAAGAGGCCAGATGCGGTTGGCCGGACGCTTACCTCACGGTCGCCAGCGGAAGGTCCCGTCCACCGTCTGCGCGACACCGTTACGAAGGTACCCAAGCTGCATCGGCCGGCCCTGGCTGCAAAAAGTCTCGGCAAACGTCTTGAGCAAGGCAGAGCCCCGAAGAACATCCATGTCCGAGGAGAGGTGGTCGACAACCTCCTGCGAGACGAAGACGACCAGTTTCGCCCGTGCCCGCGAGGCCATCACGTTGAAGCGGTTCAAGCTCAACAGGAACTCGTCCTCGTCGGAAATGGCATCTGGGTCTCCCAAGGCGAACGTCGCGAGCATGACGTCACGCTGCTGGCCCTGAAAGCGTTCGACGGTGTCGACAGCTTCTCGAATGCCCTGGGTGCCTTGGGCCTGGAAGATGCTCTGCAGGCGAGAAACGGTCAGCGCTTGCTGGGCCCGGTGTGGGGTCACGATGCCGACCCCGTGCTCCCAGAACTCCTGCGCACTGTACGCACGACCAGAGGGCGGGAGCACGATGCCAGCGCTACTGCGTTCGTTCTGGAGCTGAGACTCCATCCGCCCGAAGAGCAGCCACGTCAGTGCAGCAATGGCATCAGCTTCGAACTGGTTCCACTGACTACTTCGGCCCTCCCGATAGACGAAGCAGACCGCTCGCTGGTCGGCGTCGAGCAGTGAGGCCCATTCTGGAGTCCAGAAGAGCCCCGGCGGCCAGTTGTTGATCGCTGCTGCCGGGGCGGGCACGGGAGACGTATAGCCCAACCTAAGACTCGGAGAGTGCGCGCGCAGTGCTCGTGGGTACTCAGCCACATGCGCGAGATCTACGATGGCCTGACAGGATCGGTAGTTCGTCGCCAAGACGCATGTTTGGATGCCAAAGCGATCCTGGAAGTACGTGAACACGGGCCCCACGATGTGGTCCAACTCGAGCGGCGGTGCCGCCTTGTGGATCGGCGGGAGCTGTTTCGGATCTCCAGCGATCACCACCGCCCCACCATCGACAGCTCCCGCGAGTTGCAGGGTTGACGACGCGACGTCGACCTGGGAGGCCTCGTCCAGAACAATGAGATCGAAAAGCGGCGTCGCAGGACCACCGACAGCGTCGAGAAGCTTGTGGACCTGGTGCGATGTTGCGGCAACCAGCGTAATCCCTCGGTTCTGAAGAAGCCTCCCCTGAAGTTGGCCGAAGCGCGCATTCCTTGAAGAAGCCGTGACGTCGATTCCTTGTGGTACCCGTGGGTCCAGCGGCCGCGTCGACGACCGCAACCTAGCAACCTCGACCGAGGGCAGCCCAAGGGCACCCGTCCCGGACAGTGTCCCCTGCACCTCTAGCAGCACGTTGTCGATGGCCTCGTAGGTTGGGCCGGTTACCAACACGCGAAGGGAGCGGCCACTCTGTGCCGCTTCGTGCAGTGCGCCCAGAACGATCGTTCTGAGAGTTCTGCTCTTTCCCGTTCCAGGCGGCCCCCAGATTAGGCGCAACCTGTGGGTCAGTGCCTCCTCCCACGCCTGCCACTGACTCTGGTTCAGATCGAAGCCGTTCTGCTGCAATAGCTGGCGAACAGGTCCGAGGTTGCGCTGGACCTGCGCTTGGTGGAGCTGCGTAGCATTCCAATAGAGTTCGCCCGCCGGACTCGGTTGCCCCCTTGTCGGCCGCCGGACTTGGCCCGTCGCTCGAACGACAGCAGGCAGAGCGTTGGCGATGGCTACAGGCGGATTGCCGATCGCATTGAGGGTTGCCTCGACCCGCGGGACGAGGAAGTCGCGGTGGACCGGGTCCATCATCACGTCTTGCGTGAGATCCAATACCTGCGCGGCTTCGAGCGCCTGCACGATCGGCCACCAGTTCCGATCGAAGTCCACGACGATGCGGCAGTGGTCACGGTCGATTGCGCGCACGGTGACCTGAGTGACCCACTGCATGGACGTCCATTCGCTTTGATTCCCCTGCAGCGGCAGCAGCAGGTTCTGGCCGGCAACTCGCCGCAGCTTCTCGCCAAGAAAGCCAGCTCTCGTGACTGGCGCCAACGCGAACGAGAAGTCTCCCTCTTTCGCACGAACCTCCGTCGAGCGCATGGCAAGTTCGAATACTTGGCGATGTTGGTCTGCCGGCAGTCCGAGCTGCATGAGAATCGGAGCAGCTTGAGCTGCCGAGAGCCGTCTCACGAGGCGTGCGCTCTTGAACCGCGCCTCCCGCTCATGCGGGGGCATCGCATGGACCTTCTGGATCTCGAGTTCATCAAGCGCCACGTTCAACTTCGTGAACACAAACCACAGGCGCGCATCGTCTGCCATTCGCCGGGGCAAGGCGGGTGGCCGAAGGTCGCCTATCCGAGGGGCGGTGCGGTTGAGCTGACCCTGAAGATCATCGCCAAGTCGTTGCGCAACGCTCTCCACGGCAGACACACGGACACGAACAGTCCGCTCGAGCTGCTGAAGTTGTTGATTCCAAGGGCGTGCACCGCCGGCCCGCGACCAGATCTCGTGGGCACGCTCGGACGGAATCTGATCGGACAGTGGGTCCTCGAAGAGCGAGGGCACATGAAAGAGGTCGTACGGAGCTTGGGTGTGCTGGGAGTGGTACTCGCGAGCGACGTTCAAGAGGCTGTAGTAGTGGGGAACCGGCGCAGCTACGACCGCTCGGATGACATCCCGCACCACCGTCACAGGGGACATGCGGTCAGAGAGATCGGGGTTGGCCACGAGGGCATCGGGCGGAAATAGCCACGCCAGCCGTCGCAGGGTGCGGTTCTGCATGAAGCTCGCGAGATGGCGCCCAATAATCCGCACGAAATGTTCGTACGTCACGGTGTCCCAGACATAGACTTGCACCGTGGCGCTCGAGTCCTGTGCCTGGGCCCATTGCATTGCCTGATCTATCGCATTGAGCACATTACCCAGCTCTCGTTCCTCTACTTGGAGGGAGCGCTGGTCGACGGGAAATACCTGCGGTCCGAAGCGTCGATAATGCAGACCGGCCCCGGCGCGCGCCTGACTGATCGCCCACACCGCCTGAAATCCAAACGCCATGGTAATGCCGCTCCCAAGGTCGAAGTCGGCGGTGATGTAGATCCGTAGGTCCGCCCACGCAGGCATGACGGCCGATGTCCCCACCTGCGGCGGCACGGAAGCCAACCCTGTCGTCAACGCCTGCGCTCTGCCCGAGACCACCGTGCGAGTGGCCCTCAAGACGTGATGAGAATCGTAGGCAATGTCCGTGGGCTGCGTGCCCGCAAGAGCTGCGACATTGGTGATTTGATGATCTTCAAGCGCAACGCGAGCCCCGCGAGAAACGAACGCGACACGACTCAGATGGTCTTGCGCTGTCGCCATTGGCCAGCAGTGTCCTGGGTCAGGCGTCGAACCCGGCCACGGATATCCCAGGTACTCACATCCGATGCAGCGATTGTCGACATGCCACGGAAGCTGGCCCCAGGGAGCTGCAAGGATCGCCGGCAGCTCCTGTTGAAGAAAGCGTCGCAGCCGAGGGGCAAACACCCCAAACTCGCCCTGCTCGAGGTCCTCCTCGAGAGCACCCAGAAGATCCGTCGTGCTGGGGGGGGTTCCTTGCTGTTGGCGCTCGCTCTGAAGGCGGACGATGGCCGAGGCATCATGCGACCCGGGCCACACGGTCGGTTCCGGCAAGACGTAGAATTGCCCTTGGAGGTTGTTGTCCGCGAGCCAGCCCGCCAGAGCCATCGAGTAGAACGTCACCTCGATGAAGTACGGAACTGAGGGCTCGGCCGTGAGCTTGATGTCGATTACGCGCAGTGCCAGACGCTGGTCTCCGGTCGGCACGTCGACGAGTGCGCCGTCGGGTTGAACCTCCTGCCGAACCGCAGTCGGAGCCGGCCCGAACACCTGGACCAGATCAGGTCGGAGTTGGCGGTACGCCATGTTCAGCGAAGCACGAAGCTGTTGGATTCCGAGCGCCTGCTCAAATGCCGGTCCCACATCGAACTGACACTGAACCAAGAACACGCCCGGCGCAGCCCTTGCGATCAAGCTCGCCATGGGCGTTTCGTCGAATTGGTAGGTTCCGGCCGGCGTGCGTCGCGGCGTGCCCACGAGCGCAGGCAGCCCAAGCGTCTGGACCAGATCGTTGAGCTTCGCCTCCTCCCACTCTTGGCCCGCGGCAGACAAAGCCTGCAGTCCCGGTCGCGCCACGTGACGAGGCGGCAACCCGAGGGCGAGGCGCTCCTGTGCGGCCGTTTGTCCATTTGGAAGCTGATGCTGCGTGTCGGGAAAGAGGTCTACACGCAGGCGCCTTTGGCAATCGCTTCGAAGGTAGTTCGAGATGACCTGCTTACTCAGTACCGGCATGGTTCCTCCCCTGCAGGGTTGCCTGCAGTGCCTCACGGAGGAGAACCGCTGATGACAGCCGCCCCCTCGTGCGCTTCGACAGTGCAGCCGCCACGAGGCCGGCCCTCTGCATGGTCAGACCATCGACATCCGTGAACTCAATCAGGGCACTGCGAAGGGAGTGTTTCCACTCCTCCGCGGCAGCGGCTGCGGATTTCTCAGCCGCGCGAGACAGCGACACGGCGTCCTCGTCGCGGCCACCATTCCCGTCGTCTCGGTGCAGAACGAATACCGCATCCCACAGTCCGGTTCCGTCGTGGGCATGAAGCCCAACGCCAGCCTCGCCTGGAGCAGGAAGGACGCGCACGGCCGAAAGGGGATGCGGCAGAATCGCCCTCGCCAACGCGAGCCACGCGGCAGGCTCGGCATGGCGATAGCTGAACACCAGGACCCCGCTAGGTTTCAAGACACGGGCAACTTCACCGAAGGCCTCGCGCAAGCCGAATGTGTATCTCTCGATCGACTCCTGGTCATTGCGCCGCGCAACGAGGCTCTCCAGGAGCACGTGCCCCTGGTCCTTGCTATCGCTCACCACGTCGAGCAGTCGTAGCCACGGCAGGAAGAACTCTGCGAGCTCCGAGTACGCGATGTTGTCGAAGTACGGCGGGTCCGTGAGAACAAGGTCTACAGATCCGGCTGGCAGAAACGATAGGTCTCGGGCCGTCCCACAGGACACCTGTGGCTTCTTCCCTGTCCGAACAGGCAACACTGCCCGAAAGCCGCCATCGAGAGTGGGCTCCTTGGGAGCCCGTGCGTACGCACGGGCTCTTAGCAGCTTCCGCACGGCATTGGGGAAGGAACCTCTCCCTGAACCGTCCGTCCATGGGTTGAGCTCAACGGGGCGCGGCACGTGGCGGAAGGCACGAACGCTGAAAAGAGGAGTCAAGCGCCGCCAGCCTGCTGCATAACTGGTGAGCATGCAGTTCGTGGGGAGGTGGTCGCTGAACGCCATCGCGAGCGCCGAGCGAACGGGTTCATCGAATCCGTCGATGGCCTCTGCAAGGAGCGACAGATGCAGGAGCTGCCGAGGGTTGAACAACTCGGTCCAGCGCTGATATCCATAGTCGACCAAGCGCGAATCGGCACGGTCTTCCGTCGAGATCCTTAGACCGGGGAACGTCTGAGGGTGAGATGCTTCCCTGCGACGGCACTCGGCTTGCGCGGCCTTGAATCGTCGGTCCGAGTGAGCGTTCGCCGTGAAGAAGTGGCGCTCGGTCATGGGAACCGGACGCCCGCCTTCCGCTCTCCCGAGAACCTCAACAGCGAACTCACGCCAACGCGGAGTCTCACCCGTGCGTCGACTGGTGTCGATCAATGCCTCGCGGCACGCGCAGCGTGGGCACTTCGCACGACCGTACTCGACCCGGCCGGAGGCCACTTCCGTTCGCTGACCGCAGTGGCGACAACGGAAGCTGTGATACGCTGCGCTTCGCGCTTCGATGCGACCACAACACGAGCAGAACACCCACTGCCGCTCCGATTCGATTGCGAGAATAAAGTTGGGATGCGCATCGTAACTCTCGCCGCACTCGCGGCAGGTCACGACCTGAACCCAGAAGTGATGCAGTACTTGGTATTCAGTTCCTTCGTCGGACACGAACGAGTGATACTTCCGAACGCGCCGACCCACGGAGTCCTTCAGGGTAACCAACGCAACCTCAAGATCAGGCAGGTTGGCAGCCATGAGTTCGAGACTCGTGACCGAGCAGGCTATGGGATCGACATCGACGGCAAACGTGGTCGCGCCAAGACGGCTTGCCTCGACGACCGACGTCCCACCTCCGACGAAGGGGTCGAGCACCGTGAGACCGCACAGGTTCGCTCCCCCGTAGTATCCCTCCCAGAAGTCGTCCTCCGGCCCCGACACAGCCCCTACCAGCAAGGCGCGAAAGACCGTGCCGAGCCGGCGGGCGAACCACTTGTGCGCGGTGTAGATCGCACGCGGACGGCGGCCTTCACGCAACGCGAGAGCAGCGATATCATGCATGGGCAGATTGCCTGCGTCGAGAAGGCTGCGCCGACGGAGTTGAGTCACCGCCATTAGATGTGGCCTTTCTTGCGGCATTCGAGACGGTCCGCATCGAGAAGCGCGCACTGTCCCTTGAGGCGGCGGCAATCAAGCTCCCGCCATCCCGGCACATGAAGGCTCATCAAAGCCTTGAATAGGCGACCGTGTGTTGGAAGGCGCAGATGGAGCAGTTCATGCGCGATGACGAAGTCCTGGAAGCGCGGGTCTTGGTCGACGAGATCGCTGGCCAATGTGACGGTGCCCGCCGACGAGCACGAGCCCCACTTCCGCCGCATGTCCTGCACACGGATCACCCTCGGGTTCACGCACAGCTTCACCGCCCAGGCCAAGGCCCGGCGTCGGAGTTCCTGCGTGGGGTAGAGGGAGCTCTTCATCATCGGCTACTCGGCAAGAAGCGTCGCGACGACCACGTCGACGACGCGAGAGCGTTCGTCCTTCTGAAGCGCCAGCAAGGGGCGGTAGAGGCCAGCACGCAAGCGGCGCTGCTCGTCAGCGTTCACCGCCGCGTTGGGGAACCGAGCGAGAAGCGCCTCGGCCTCCCTGGCGAGGTCCATTGGCGAGATACTCGCCTGCCTTAGGGCAGCGTCATCCCGCAGTACCCAGAACACCGAGAAGGCGCGCGTTGATAGCCCGCTCTCCTTGGCAGACTTCACCGCCGCCTCCTTCTCAGCGGCGAGCGCTGCAAGAAGGTCCATGGCCGCGAGCCCGTCGATCTTGCGGGATTCAAGATCCTTGAGGATGCGGTCAGCGCGATCCTTCAGCGGGTTGAGTACCGGGGCCGCGCTCGGGTCATCGTCGATGTCCTTCTGAAGCCCACGCACCAGGTTGAAGACCTTGCCCTCGTCGGGACCATCCTCGCCCTTCAACGACTCGAGCGTCCTCACGTCGAACGTGATGCTCTTGGTGAGCCGGCCGAGGCCAGTCTGGGTGGCGTTCTCCTCGATGAGCCGGCGCGTCTTGTAGGCAAGGTCGGCGACAAACCCGACCTTGTCCGCGTACGCATTGCGCACCGCCGCGTAGAGCTGCGCTAGGCCTTTGAAGGTCTTGATTTGGTCGCGAAGCTCGGGTGACGGGGACAGAATCTCCCAGAGGTTCTCAATCTCCTTGTACGCCTCGAAGAACGCCTTGCGCGCGGCAGGGTCAAGGAACTTGCCGTACACGACCCTCTCAAGGCGTTCATCTGCCGTACCACCTTCGCCTGCGTCGAGATACTCGGTCGAGGCCTTCGCGATCTTCTGCTTGAAGTCGCCCATCAGGACGTCGAGATCCTCGATCACCCCGCTGACATCGGAGGAGTCGAAGCGCAGCGCCTTCTTCAGCTCGCGCAGCACGCCGACGAAATCGATCACCAGGCCGACGCGCTTCTGCACTCCCTCGGCATCGACGTACGGGCGGTTCACGCGGGCGATGGCCTGCAGGAGCACGTGGTCCCGCATCGGCTTGTCCAGGTACATGCAGTACAAGAGCGGCGCGTCGTACCCGGTCAGCAACTTGTCCGTGACGATGAGGATCTTCGGGTCCTTGCCGACCTTCTTGAACAGCAGTCGCACGTCCTCCTCGCGCTCCTCGCTGAGCTGGAGTTCGGCAACGAGAGGACGGTCGATCGCGTCGGCAGCGTTCTCCGTGTAAACGGCCTCGACCCACTCGGGAGGAAGGATCTTATCGAAGGCGCGCTTGTACTTCGCGCACGCCTCACGGCTCACCGCGACGACGAACGCCTTGTAGTGGAGCGGGAGGACGTTCTCCTTGAAGTGCTCAGCGACGAAGGCCGCGACCTTTTCGATGCGGTCTTCGGCAGCCAGAAAAGTGCGCAGGCCCACAGCGCGGTCGAGGACCTTATTCAGCTCCTCGATGTCGGTGATGCCCTCTGCGGCGGCGAGGTCGAAGAACTCCTTGTCGAGGAGGTCAACCGGCGCAGCCATCTCGCTCGGTGCCATCACGTGCTTGATGGGCAGCGTCGTCTCGTCGGCGATGGATTCGGCGATCGAGTACCTGTCGAGGTAGCCGAGTTCGTCCTGCGTACCGAAGATCTTGAACGTGCCTTCGCCCTGCGTGTTGTGCGCGATCGGTGTTCCAGTGAAGCCGATGATCGTGGCGTTCGGCACGGCGGCCATGAGGTACGTGCCGAGGTCCTTGGCGACCGAGCGATGTGCCTCATCGATGAAGACGTAGACGTTGTCGCGGAGGCAGCTGTCCCTTCGGATCTCCTCGAACTTGTGGATCATCGCGACGATGAGGCCTCGAAAGTCGCTATCAAGCAGGTGCTGCAACTCGGCTTTGCTGTTGGCCCGCTTGGTCGCGATGTCCTGCTTCTGCATCTCGCCGAGCAGGCGCTCGACCCAGCCCTTGAGCTGGCCCTCGAGCTCGGTGCGGTCGACGACGAGCAGCACCGTCGCGTTCTTGAATCGGTCCTTGTCTTCGAGAATGAGCTTCGCCGACGTGAGCAAGGTGAAGGTCTTGCCCGAACCCTGCGTGTGCCAGACCAATCCGCGTGTCTTCGTCGGATCGGCGCAGCGGTCAACTATGGCGTTGATGGCCCGCTGCTGGTGCTGCCGCAGCACGGACTTCCGCGTCTCGCTGTCCTGGACGTAGAAGAGAATCCAATGCTGGAGCGTACGTAGGAAGTCAGTGCGTTCGAAGAACGCCTGCACCGCGAAGCGGTAGCTCTCCTCACGCGTCTGCTTCCACCGGGCCATGTCGCGCCGGTTCGCGTTCCAGGTGACGCCATACCAGTAGTCGAGCAGGTGCGTGACGTTGAAGATCTGGGGCGACCCGATCAGCTCGGGCGTCTCGAGCTCGTAGCGGCGGAGCTGCTTCACCGCGCGCTCGATCGCGTCGCCGTCCTTCGGATTCTTGTGCTCGACGATGCACACGGGCACGCCGTTGACGACGAACATGACGTCCGCGCGGTTTCCTTTCGGGCGCCCGACTGGCTTGATGACCCACTCCCAGGTGACGTGGAATGAGTTCGCGCTGGTGTTCTCGAAGTCGACGAGCCTGACCGCGCGGTGGCGCATTTCCTCCTCGTCGTACCACTGCCGCTCGCCACGCAGCCACGCGAGCATGTCGCGGTTGCCCTCGATGGTCGGCGGGATCGCGTCGAGCGTCTCGATGACGGAGCGGATCGCCTCCGACGACATCCACGGGTTGAACACCGCGAGCTTCGAGGCCAGCTCGTCACGGAAGAGCATTGCCGCGTCGCCGCCACGCTTCTCCTTCGCCGCCTCGGGCGTGAGCGCTGCCCAACCGATCTCGACGGCGTGCTTCACCGTCGGGAACTGCACGGTGCCGGCTTCGCTGATCTTAAGCGTGGTCACGATGCACGCCCCATCGCCGAAGCGGGAGGAAGGTATTCCAGAGCAAGGCTTGAAACGGAAAGTTCCCCCGACGTCAGTTGCTGGAGCAGCACCGACGACAAGTTCTCCAAGACGTTGCTCTTGTTGCGCAGGAGCACAAGTTCATGGTCCAGAGCGCGCAGTGCCCGTGCGATCTGTTGCTGCTCCTCCTCAGTGGGAGGCAACAGGATTGTCTTCTCTTTCAGGATCGTGAAGTGACGATTGTAGCCGCGGCTGGGCAGGCCGATCGCTTTACATGCGTAGTAAAAGAAGAGGGGGTCGATCCCTGCTCGTGGCTTGAGGATCTGAGTGCCGTCTGCGCCACGCACGAAGGGGAAGTCAACGAACTTGAACACACGGGTGTGGTCGCCAAAGACGACGACGGGTAGCGATGCAGAGATCAACCCATCAGCCTGGTCAGTCCAACCAGCGATCATCGCCTGTCCTTGATCCACGATCGGATAGGCGCCCTCTTGACGGTAATCCTTGGTCTGCAGCTTGGCGCCGGTCGGCAGCGAGATGCGGTCCAAGCATTCTTCAACAGTAGCACTCGTCCAAGATCCGCTCGTCATCGTTCAACCTCGCGAGAAAGAGGAGCCAGGAGCGCAGAGATGCGAACCGACCATTCGAGCTCCTGTGCGGTCACGGTTCGGTAGTTGGCGAGCAGCGCGGGAGCTGAACCCAGATCGGCTTGCTCGGCTACGCCGACGAACGTGCTGGGGTTGAGGTTGTAGTCCGCCTCAGCGGCTTGGTTGCAGTCGATCAGAACAAGCTCGCCGTCGACGGGCTCGCCCTTGAGGAAGGTAGAGGCAAGTGATCGGATTTCATCATTGGGCAGGTAGTTCTTCGGCCTGCTCTTGCGGAAGTGGCGACTCGCATTGAACAGTACGATGCGTCCTTTGCGAGAAGCCGACTTGCGCTTGTTCAGAACGACGATTACGCCGGGTGCTGGCGTGTTGTAGAATAGGTTCTCGGGCAGGAGGATCACGCCGTCGATCAAGTCCTGTTCGACGAACCACTTGCGAATGTTGCGCTCCTTGTCCTCGTTCTTTGACCCGGAGCCGCGAGTGACCGCTCCGGTGTCGAGGACGATGGCAGCACGCCCCTTCTCGTTCATGCACGCAAAGCTGTGCTGCAACCAGGCCCAGTCCCCCCGGCCACTCGTGATGCCACCCGTCGTTCGGAAGCGATCGAAGGGGTCGTTTGCGAAGACGTCGGGCGCGAACGGCTGGTTCCACATCGGGTTCGCAACAACGACGTCGTACGATCGGATCTTGCCCTCGGGCGTACGGAACTTCGGGTTGATCATCGTGTCGCCGCGCGCAAGGTCGATCTGCATGTCGTGGATGATCCCGTTCATCTTCGCGACGGCGTAGCTCTCGGCCTGCAACTCCTGGCCGGTGAGCTTGAGCGGCACCTTGCTGGTCGGGTCGAGTTCGCGGGCGACAAGTTGCAGCTTCACAAGCAAGCCTGCGGAGCCGCAGGCGTGGTCATGGCAGTCCTCGCCAGGCTTCGGCCGCATGATGTGAGCTATCAGGAAGCCCACCTCGGTTGGCGTAAAGAACTCACCGGCACTCTGACCAGAGCCCTCGGCGAACTTCCTGAGCAGGTACTCATAGGCGCGACCGAGGAAGTCGGGCTGGACATCCGCGAGGCCGAGCCGGTAGCGCGGGTCGGAGAACGTTTCGACGACGCCACGGAGCTTCGCGGGGTTGATGTCGCGTTCGCCGTTGCGCTCGGCGGCGAAATCGACGACGTCGATGACGCCAGAGAGGGACGGGTTCTGCTTCACGACGGAGCGTACAGCTTTCGTGAGATGCTCGCCGATGTCTCGCGGCTTTTCCTTGACCGGCCAGTCAAAGGTCTCGCGCCCCGCGATGACGGCCCAGCGCGCCTCGGCAGGGAGGTAGAAGCGCAGCAGCGAGTGATCTCCCTCGGCGATCTCAAGCGCCGTCTCGCGGTCGCCGTACTCCTCGGCGAGCCGGTCGATCTCGTCGTCGAACACGTCGGAAAGGCGCTTCAAGAAGAGAAGCGGTAGAAGGTAGTCCTTGAACTTCGCCGCGTCCTTCTCGCCACGGATCGAGCAGGCCGCGTCCCAGAGCATCTGCTCCATCGGCTTCGTCGAGGGCGTCTCGGCGGGACGCTTGCCTCGACGGCGACGAGTCACTTCACCTGCCGGCACCTCTGGCGCATCCGCCCCCCCTGTGTGCGTGTCGTCGATGCCAACCTCGCTGGCAAGAGCGGCGATGACCTCCCGAGCAGCCTTCTGCGGCATGTTCGTGCCTCCCTCCCACCGGTTGACTGTGGCGAACGAGACCCCGAGGCGGTCGGCAAGCTGCTCTTGAGTGAGGTCCAGTTTGCCTCTGATGGCTCTAAGGACGGCCGGGATGTCGTTTGTTGGTGCCATGTTTGTCATGTTTGCCATATAACAACACGGCTGTCAATCCCATTTATTGATCACCCCCGCTGCGTCAGTGAACATCCAGTGAGTTCAACCAGTTGAGCTGGCCATGAGCGTCTGCACCCGATGCGCCGCAATTCCCGCTCGCTCATCGGCTCGACTCCATCGACCGACTCAAGGAAGAGTATCCTCTCCTGGATGTCCGGCGCGAGGAGCGTGAGGTCCATGAGCTGCGTCAGCCTCGCGCGGGTCAGGCCGAGGCGGCGGGCGACCTCCGCGCGATCGCGGACGACGCCGGGTCGATGGCGTCCTGGATCTTGTGCGCGAGCGCGAGCATCACCGCGACGCGCGCTGGGCGGCGCACGGGCTCGGGCGGCGGCAGCGGCGGCCCGTCGATGAAGGTCTTCCCGTGACCGCGCTGGGCGCTGTGGAGCTTGCCGTCGAAGATGCAAACGCCCGCGGGCACCTCGGTCGGCTTCGTTTCGGTCATGGCGTCACCTCAATGGCCCGGGCCACTTCTTCAGCGTCAGGCCCCAGGTCGGTCTGGAAGGCGCGGACGTCGCCCCTCGGCTCGTCCACCTCAACGCGCGCCACCACGGCCCGCACCATGCGCGTACGGTTCTCGGGGCTGAGCGTGTCCCAGACCTTGTCGAGAGGCCACTGGTTGACCGCCAGAACAGCGCAACCGACTGCTTCAACGAGGTCCTGAGGAATCATGCCCTCTCCCAAAGCCGGCTGGATGCGAGGAGCGTTCTGAGTGGGGTGAGGGTACCACCAGCCCAGGGGGCTGAACAAGGGCCAGGGCGTTCCTTGAGGGTGAGCGCGGCCAGGTGGGGCTGGGAAAGGGCGGGACCGCGGGGAGCGACCGGGGGCTCCGGAGCGTTGCGAGCCACGCAAGCGAGGCGGAAAAAACCCCCGGGCTGGCCGACCTTCAAGGGCCTTCTCCTGGGGGGCGGCCCGGGGAGCCCCGGGGCCGCGGACGCTCCGGCCGGAAGGCCCGGGCCCCCTCTCCGGCGGGTCCGACCTCCGGCCCTCCGCCTGCAGAAGGAGGCCCCCCCGCCTCCAGGTGGCCCGGAAAGCCCTCAAGGACGCCCTCCGCGCCCTCAAGAAGGCCTCCGCGACCAGGGGTCCTGCTCTCCTTCGAGGCCGGAATCCTTCGCCTCCGAGGCCTGGGGATGGCCGTGGAGGTCCCGGCCACGGGAGAGGCGGACTGCGAGGTTCGGGTGGAGAGCGGGAGGGGATCCTTGGGCTCGGCAGGCTCCTGCCGGAGGTGGACCCGACGCCGCCGGCAGAAAAAGCTAATCCGAATTCTTGTGCCGGGTGTCTGTAAGAGGTGCGAGAGTCCAGCCTTCGGCAACGTGTCGGCTCACAATCTCCTCGCATTCCTGGATCTGGTCGTCCGAGCATCTGCCTCCGTGAGTCGAGAAACAGCATGGCGCAATGAGCACAGGCTTCGGGCCCTTGCACCTCTCCAGCATGGAGACGAGAGGCTCCGGCCCACCGCAGGAATCAATCCAATAAAGCCAGCTCTCTCGACCGCCACAGGCCTCCACCTTGCGCTCGAACTCCTGCGACTCTCCACAGCGTTTCACGAGTGAGCAATAAGCACTGGAATCGACCCCTCTCTTTTCGAGTGCCTCCATGAACTCGTGCGTCAGATCCACCTCGCGCTCTTTGTCGGCGATGGCTTTCTTCCCCATCCGGTAGTACTGAACGAAGCCCACCGACCAAAGCCGGCCAATCCAGAAGAGAGAACCGAAGCCTGTCAGGACTACCGCGACGCCGGAAAAGCCTTGCAGAAAACCAAGAATGCCGTCTTGTTCTCTGGCAAGCATGAGCATCAGACATAGAACGAAAGCCGCAATATAGATTGGAAGAACCATCCAGTCGAATAGCTCAAGAGATTCAAGCTGCCCAATATAGATGTGCTTACGCTTACCCATCTCGGCCTCCCTTGAAACGCCAGTGCACGCAGGATTTGACCTTCCCACGGCTCTGGCTTCAGGCATCATAAGAGCCTTCAATGGCTGATGTCCAACGCAGGCAGGACTGGTTGCGCTTGCCCTGCAGGCACGGACCAAGGGCAAGGGCATTCATCGAGGTCGGTGGGACAGGAAGCCCTTTTCCTCAAGGGTCAGGCAAGGCCGGAGGGCAACGTCAGGCGGAATGGGCTTCTGGCCGCGGCATTGCCCGGTCCCCCTGCCCTACCCATGCAGCGGGTCCTTAAGGGGCGCAGCCAGGACGGGCGGGATTCCACTTGCCCCAACGCGGCACCATGGTCAACGACATGAGGCCCGCGCAGTCCCCTGGTGGCTCTGCCACCCGTCCAGGGCGTCCTGCTCGAGGATCGGGGCCTCCCAAAAAGGTTCAGAGCACCGAACGGTCTGACGTGTCGTCGCGAGGCGCGGGAGCCCGAGCCGAGCCGCGCAGACGAGGAGAGAGCAGCGGAAGCATGGCAGAGGCCATGGTGAGCAGCGCAGCGAAGAGGCTGCCCGGCGCAGGCCGGGGGCCCGTGCCGCAGCAGGCAGGCCAGACCGTTCGGTGCTCAAGGTCAAGCTCCACCAGATCCGGACCCTGCCGGTGGATCGGGTCGGAAAGGTGCTCGGAAGGGCCTCGGAGGAGGAGCTGAACCAGATCCAGGCGGGGCTGAACGAAATACTGGGGAAGTGAGGAGCTGGACCGCTTTCTGCCGGCAAAGACCAGGGCATTCTGCATCAAGGGTGGTGCTGGGAGCCCCGGGAGAGGCGGAGGGACACCCCCGGGGATGGGAGCTAGGCCCCCAAAGGGTCTACGGCGCGGGGCAGCGGAGGGTGGGTCGCTACATCAAGGCGAGAGTCTGTCTTTCTGGACCAAGACGCGAACTGCTCTTTGCAGCAAGATCGGATGGGACCTGAACTGCTTCTTCTCCTCGGGACTATAAAGGGCATCCTCCGCGGCCAGACCGAGAAGGGTGCCGTCGGGCTGCATGGAGAGTTGGGCCGTGTACCAGACCTCCCCCGAGGCGGTCAGCACCAGGAAGAGTTCCGCCCCGCGGACCACCCCGGTCACGCGGTAATCCCCGAGTGTGCCCCGGATGACACCCTTTTCCTGGATGAAGATCCCGCTACCCAGGCCGCCCAGGGAGGCGCCTGCCTCCCACCCCCCGGAAAGCTCGAGCTCCGATGGTCCCCACTTCTCGTTGAGCCAGTCCCTGGCCTCACCCCAGCCCACGTTCCTGGCAAGCGCGCAGCCCGCGCTACCCAGAGATACCAGCAGCCCAAGCGCGATCAACGACCTCCGGAACATCGCCCCTCCTACCACTTGATAGCTATTCCTTCGCATCCATTCTCGGCCTTACGTGGTTCTCACAAGGTACCACACCGAAACCAAGGGCTTCAACGAAGCCACCGCCCCAGCCAGGAGTGCCCGCTCGAAGATCCTCAAGATCCTCAAGGGTCGGCCCGAAGGGCCGGGGCAGACGGAGGCCGGGCGGGCCCGGACGGGCTTCCACGCCAGACCCAGCTTCAGAAGCAGCCAGAGCTCGGCCAGGCCGAGCGGCTGGCCGACCTCGGGATTGCAGGTGCGCAGGATGTGGATCCACTGAGCCATCGGCGCATGCTGCCAGGACGGTCGGAGGGATTCAAGCCCTGGCATTGCCTTTCGAACGACCCAATGGGAGACTTCCTCCCAGGGGCAAGGACATGCGCTGGAAGAGGCAACTCGCAGGGATGGCGTTCGTCGTGGCGCTGGCCGCTTCAGCGCAAGGTTGCGGCCAGGATCCCGACTGCACAGCCGCCGCCGAGAAACTCGAGGCCTGCGGGCTCGGCAGGTTCGTGGAGCAGTACGATCTGGACACCTGCGCCTGCGAGGATATCGCGGCTTGCATCGCCGAGTGCGTGGAGGTCAAGAGCTGCGAGGAGCTCGAGGACTCCATTGCAGGCGGTGGCTGGACCTCCATCCTGTGCGCTGGCGAGGACTGCGGACAGATCGGCTTCTGACCGCCGGAGCGTGCGGGTGAGCAGCGTTGAGGTTCTGACCCAACTCCCCTCGACCTTCTGGACGATCTGGCGGATCGGGGCGGCGTCCGGGCCGCAAGGGGCGAGCAGGACCAGGGCCGAGGAGACCTTCTTCCTCAAGTGTAGGCTCGGCAGCAGGCGGGCTTTCGAGGAAGGCAGCGCCCTCCACCTGGAGCCGAACCTCGAAGAGGGCTTTTCCTCAAGGGTTGGGGCGGGGGCCGGGGCGGGCGAAGGCCGGGCAGGCCCAGGGCCCTTCCCCGTGGTGCTTTTGACCAATCCATCCTTCCTGTGTGCCCTGCCGTTGCATTCCATTCCACGCCTGCTAGACTTGGACTGCCAGCAAATCCTCCACAGGAGGCCGGGGACATGCAGGATAAGAGGATACCTTCGTGGTTGCTGGTCCTGCTCTGCCTGTTGATCGTCGGCCTGGTGGCCGCGCTGGTTGTTGTGCTCTCAGGAGATCGGCAGAGCGCCGGTCCGTCCGTCGGCGCAGATGCTGGGGTACCAGTTGTCGCCGTCCAGGCCATTTCGGACGATGCGCCCAGGAACGTGCAGGAGAACGCGCCGGCTCCGGCCGGATCTCGATCGACCAAGGTCGCCACCAAGAGATCCGAGAGCCGAGGCGCGGACCTCGACAGGATCAAGAAGCGCCTCGGCACGCTCGACCGGTCCAGGGCAGTCTCGGGCAAGTTCGTGGTGACGAAGGAGCTCGTCGGGGTGGACGAGCGAACTCTGGCGTTCTTCACCGAGGCACTGAAGGAGATCCAGCCCCTGCTCCGGGACTGCTACCGCAGCGCCATGCAGGCGGATCCAGAGCTATTCGGCTACGCCCGGGTGAACATCGGCCTCGTGGCCGACGACGAGTACGGCGCCCTGGTCGAGTCGAGCGACGTGGTCGGGGACGAGCGCATCGCCGGCTCGGAGGCGCTGACCGAGTGCCTGCGGGAGACCCTGTACGAGCTGCGCTTCCCGCCCCGGGAGGTAGGCGGCCGCATGAAGGTCGGCCTGGCGCTCATCTTCTCTTCGGGCGACGAGACCAACCCGCGAATCCCCGAGGTCCCCGAGGACGGCAAACAGATGACCTTCACCCTCGAGGATTGGCTGGTCGGGCGGCCGAACGAGTGAGCCCGGCCGGGTCCGCTTGCGCTCACTCCAGGAACGCCGTGTAGGTGCAGCTCGCGGCCAGACCGACGTCGTCTGCGGCCTCCAGGGCGGTCAAGGGCTTGAAGCCCAGCACCAGGAACCGGGTCTCGTTCGCCTCGACCTCCACCGGGCCGCTCATGGCCTCGTTCCTCGTAGTGAACTCCCAGTACTGCTGCGTCTCCGGGAAGCCGTTGTCCGCGGAGGAGTAGCGGTACATCCCGCTCGGCACCCGATACAGGAGGATGTCCGGCCAGTCCTGCTGCACGCTACCTCCGGCAGCGAGGTTCCAGGTCAGCCCGGCAGCCAACTCGACCTTGACCCCGTGGTAGTCGCCCTTGGGGAGGTCCGCCTGCTCCAGGTCCAGGACCGCATCCGAGGAGATCGTGATGGGCGCGAGGTTCTCGGCCACCACCTCCCAGGCCTCGCCCGTCTCGCTCAGGGAGATACGCTGGATGGTGAAGGTGACCGAGTTCACGGTCGGTTCGGCTTCGATGCGGCTGGCCTTGAAGGCCAGAGTGCCGGTGCCTCCCGACTCCCCGCAACCGGCTAGACCGAGGACCAGACTCACGACCAGCATCGTCCCCATGAAGCTACGCATGGAACACCTCCTTCCCCCGAAGGGAAAAACCGAGACCTCAAGGGCACCAACACAGCAGCAACCCCGCAGGGCTCCTCGTTCCGGGGAAATCGACGGTCTGCCCTGGTGCTCTGCTCGACAGGCAGTCAGACCGGGCCCGAGCCGCGCAGTTTCCGACCCCGAAGACATCCCAGCCGAACTTGGTCACTGGTCCCGCCCCGGCAGCAAGCCATCCCACCGACCGAGGCCCCGAGAGCGCCTGACCCGATGGCTTGCAGAGATGAGGATACCGGGACCTGAACGCAGAAGGCAAGCTGGACTGCTACCCCTCCTCAAGGGCTCGGTCCGGCAAAGGGCCAGGAGGCATAGGGCGACCGGGTCACGGGCTGGAAACGCCCTCCTCAAGGGTGGGGCAGGGAGCCTCGGGAGAGGCGGAGGGACAGCTCAGGGGGCAGGATCAAGCCCCCAAAGGCTGTCCCTCAAGGGTAGAATCCGGGCAGGTCTCCTCAAGGTGAAGGCCGGGAGGGGAGCCCTTTCGAGGAGGGCCGCGTCCTCCACTGGAGCCAAACTTCAAGGAGGGTCTTTCCTCAAGGGTTGGCGCGGGGGTCGGGGCGGCCGAAGGCCGGGCGGGCCCGGACGGGCTTCCCCGCCAGGCCCAGCTTCAAGAGCAGCCAGGGCTCGGCCAGGTCCACCACCAGCCAGGCTCCGGCCACCCTCACCCCACCGCGCCGTTGAGCAAGCCGAAGACGCACTCCGGCCGACCCGCAGCGCGGGGCGGGCCCAGGCGCATGCGCACGCTCGCTGGATACGGCGCGAAACCGTGCGCCTCGAGCAGCGCAACCCCTGCCCGGTTGGGCTCGGGCAGGCCCACCACCCACTCCCCGCCCTCTGAGCCTGCGGGAAAGGCCGCCAGGCAGGCCTCGAGCAAGGCGGCGGCAGCTTCGCCGTCCTCGGCGACCCATGGGCCGAGCTGGAAGCCCCTGGCCGTGGTCACGGCCATGGCAAAGCCAGCGAGCTCTCGGCCACGGCGGAAGGTGAAGGCGCCAGCCGCACGCGGCAGGAGCGCCCGGAGGAGCGCCGACCGATCATCGCCGTAGCGCGGCCGGTCGAAGGCCAGGAGCTCCGAGAGCCCCTCCAGCACAAGCGGATCGACGCCCTTGGATAGGCCGCGTTCAACGGGGTCGAGCCCCAGCGGCCGACGGAAGCGAAGCGACTCGAATTCGGGCAAGAAGCCCAGGCGCCGGTAGATGCCTTCGCCGGCAGGATCCGCCTCCAAGCGGATGGTCTCCCGCCCCAGGTCGCGGAGCCGCGCGATGCCGCTGGCGGCGAGCTCCTCTCCCAGGCCCCTACGCCGGAAGGCCGGCTGCACGATCAGGTTGCCGAGCCAGCCGGACTCGGCGAGTGCTGTCGTGGTCACCCAGCCTACTGGCTCGCCGTCCGCCAGAAGCACTCGGGCACCTTCGGGATCGGCCGCGAGCAACGCCTCGAGCTGGGCGCGGCTCGGCACCCAGCCCTCGGCGCCCATGGCAGCAAGGAGCGAATCCAGGTCCTCGGGCCTGAAGGGTCGGTGGTGTAACTCCACAAGCGGAAATCCAAGCGCGTTCCGAGATACGGGTCAACCTCGGACCGATTCTTCAAGGTGGGCAGGGGCCGGGCGGGAGAGCCCAGGGCGGGCCCCGGGGCCCTTCGGCCCTACCGGCTGGCCTGGGAGGCCTTCTCCGCGATGCCGAAGTGCCTCCGGAACCAGTTGAGCTGTTCGAGGAAGCGGCCGGCTTCGAAAAGGGCTGCGTCCTGGGTCTCGAGGTCCCCGTCGATCTCAGCCTGGGCCGCCTCCTCGAGGCGGTTCCGGTAGTCCCGCTCGAGGTCTCCGAGCCGGGTCAGGTAATGGCTCTCGTCGTCCCACTCGATAGAAGCGATCTGGGTCCTGTTCATCTCTCCGCATCTCCTTTCCAGGGCCTTTCGCGGCCTCTCACTCGAAACTGGAGGCCGCGAGGACCTGGAACAGCCGAGCGATGACCGGAGCGCGACCGCGAGGACGGCGCGGGGCGTGACGGGACCCGGCTCTGCGGGGCCAGGCGCACCTCGCGCGAGGACGAGCAGCACGGAGGGAGAAAGCGAGGCGAAGGACGCGAAGAGGAGGACCCAGGCCTACAGGCCAGACGGGACGACGAGAGCCAAGCTTGCCGGCCGAGGACCGGTGGGCGGGACGGACAAGATCCGGAGGCCCCTTCGGGGCGAGGAAGGGGCAAGGGACCCAGGGCATTCTTCATCAAGGTGAAGGCCCAGGGCAGGGTAGACGGGCGGGCCCGGACGCGCACAGCCCCCCTGCCCTGCCCCGCACCCAGGTGCCTTGCTTGCGGCTCTGGGGCCCCCTCCTTCCAACGGAAGTCCTGGGACCGACCCGGATGGGCCGGTCCCAGGCTGGGGTCAGTAGTCCGAAGGGAACAGCCCCCTCACCGGTTGTTCCATCCATTCGTCCCCGGGCTGGAACAACCAGGGGACGGCGCGGAACCACAATCTCTTCGAGGAGCCGCGCCGGAGGGTCGTGGCCGAGCGGTCGGCCTCCGTGATTCCTTTCTCTTCGAACTTCCTGCGTCGTCCGCGGAGGACCGCGGCCGGAAAGGAACTGCGCGGATTGCCCTGCTCCGCTTGGGAGCCGCGCTGTTCCTTTCGCCTCGAACTTCCTGCGTCGTCCGCAGAGGACCGCGGCCGGAAAGGAACTGCGCGGGTTGCCCTGGTCCGCTTGGGAGCCGCGCTGTTCCTTTCGCCTCGAACTTCCTGCGTCGTCCGCGGAGGACCGCGGCCGGAAAGGAACTGCGCGGGTTGCCCTGCTCCGCTTGTGAGCCGCGCTGTGATCCAGAGCTTCTTCTAGTAGTCGGACGGGAAGAGCCCCCTCACCGGTTGTTCCATCTATTCGTCTCTGGGCTGGAACAACCAGGGGACGGCGCGGAATCACCATCTCTTCGAGGAGCCGCGCCGGAGGGTCGTGGCCGAGCGGCTGGGGCTGTCGGCCCCGACGCTGCGGGCCTGGGCGCGGCGCTGGCGCGACGATCGATTGCGCCCCAAGCTCCGCGGTCGGCCGGGCCAGGGGCTCAGCGACGGGGCGCAG
>Ga0116154_10001270_pt1 | contig 22048 bp, 11 predicted proteins | sample AD_UKC030_MetaG_FD_89898 | JGI IMG/M metagenome (GOLD analysis project Ga0116154, IMG submission 89898) | Active sludge microbial communities of municipal wastewater-treating anaerobic digesters from USA - AD_UKC030_MetaG | ecosystem: Engineered > Bioreactor > Anaerobic > Digestate | place: USA...
GCCTACCGTCACCGGTTGATGGAGGGAGGCGACGTGGTGGGTCTCCTCAGTCTCAAGGCGCAATTCGTCGGGATCCTGGTCGGCGCCCTGGTGGTGCTGGCGCTCGGCATGTGGGACGACCGGAAATCCCTGCCGGCCTTGCCCAAACTCCTGGTGCAGATCATCGCCGCGTACGTGGCCATGGTTTATGGGGTTCGCATCGCGGGCCTCGCCCTGCCCGGCCTCGGGTTCGTCGATTTCCCCATCTTCCTTTCCCAGATCATCACGCTCCTGTGGCTGCTGGGTTTCATGAACGCCGTGAACCTCATCGACGGGTTGGACGGGCTGGCGGCGGGGTTGGCGGCCATCGCCGCCGGGACGTTCCTGGTGGTGTGCGTCCTTCAGGGGGAGACGAAGATCGTCCTTTTCTCCAAACAGCTGAAACTGGCGGCCATCCTCTCGGCGGCGGTTCTGGGGGCGTCTCTGGGGTTCCTTCTGTATAACTTCCATCCGGCGCGGGTGTTCATGGGAGACGGCGGCGCTCTCTTTTTGGGTTTCATGCTCGGCGCCATCAGCATCATCGGCACCCTCAAGACCAGCGCCGTGCTGGCGGTGATCATCCCGGTGCTGGTGGTGGCGCTGCCCGTGTTGGACGTGGCCTTCGCCATGTTCCGCCGCTTCCGCAGCGGGCAAGGCATGATGCAGGCCGACCGGCTCCATTTCCATCACCGTCTGCTGGCCTTTGGTTGGACGCAGAAGGAGATCGTTCTTTTGATGTACGTGGTCACCCTGGTGCTGTCCATCCTCACCATCCTCCTCACCCTGTTCAAGGGGCGGGTCTGAGTATGAGGGGGACGTTTGAAATTAAAAGTCGAAAGGTTGAAGAGGCGTGATGCCTAAAAGAGTAAAGATACTTTTTCTGTGCATGGGGAACTCCTGCCGGAGCCAGATCGCCGAGGGCTGGGCCCGCCATTTGGGCGGGTTCCGCCTGGAGGTCTACAGCGCCGGAAAGAAGGCCGTGTGCGTTCAGCCGCGCGCCCTCCGCGTGATGCGTGAAAAAGGCATCGACATCTCCTCTCAGTGGTCCAAGACCATGGACAAGATTTGTTTCAAGGATATGGATTACATCATCACCCTCTGCGGCGACGGCAGCCTCTGCCCCGACGTGCCCGCCACCGTGAAGCGCCTCCATTGGCAGGTCGACGACCCGGTGCCGGTCCGGGGCACCGACGCGGAACAGATGGACGCCTACCGCCGCACGAGGGACCAGATGGAACTCCGGGTGCGGGATTTCCTGAGGGCGTTGTGAAGAAGATCCTCTGCGTTTTCGGCACCCGGCCCGAGGCCATCAAGATGGCGCCGGTGGTGCTGGCCCTGCGGGCCCGACGCCGCGCGTTCAAGACCCTCGTCGCCGTCACCGCCCAGCACCGGGAGATGCTCGACCAGGTCCTCTCCCTCTTCCGGATCTCCGCGGATTTCGACCTGGACATCATGCGCGAAGGGCAGACGCTCACCGACGTCTCCGTGCTGGGCCTCCGCCGCCTGGAGCCGGTGCTGCAAAAGGCGAAACCGGACATGGTCCTGGTGCACGGGGACACCACCACCACCCTCATCGCCACCCTGGCCGCGTATTACCAAAAGATCCCCGTGGGTCACGTGGAGGCGGGGCTGCGTTCGTTCGACGCTCTCAACCCCTATCCGGAGGAGATCAACCGCCGTCTGGCGGACGCGGTGTGCGCCCTGCATTTCGCCCCCACCGCCGCGGCGCGGGAAAATCTTTTGCGGGAGAACGTGTCCCCGAAGGGAATTTTCGTCACCGGCAACACCGGCCTCGACGCCCTCCGGTTGGCGCTCGCCAACATCCGCGCCGGCCGGTTCCGGTCGCCGCGGGGCCGTTTCCGCCGGTTCGAGAGGGAAAAATTCGTCCTCGTCACCGCGCATCGCCGCGAGAATTTCGGAAAACCCCTGGCGGATTTCTGCCGCGCCGTCGCCGACGTCGCCCGACGCCGGCCGGAGGTTCACTTCGTCTATCCCGTGCATCCCAACCCCCACGTCCTCGGCCCGGTCCGAAAATTCCTGTCCGGCCCGCGGAACGTCCATCTGTTGCCGCCCCTGGATTATCCGGAGTTCGTCCTCTTTTTGCAGGCCGCCCATCTGGTGCTGACGGATTCCGGCGGTCTTCAGGAAGAGGCGCCGTCCCTGGGCAAGCCCGTGCTGGTGTTGCGGAAGGTGACGGAACGCCCGGAGGCGGTCCAGGCCGGGACGGTGAAGATCATCGGCACCGACACCGCGGTGGTGCGGCGGTGGGTTTTGCGGCTTCTGGAGGACCGGGCCGTCTATCGGAGGATGGCCAACGCGGTGAATCCCTACGGCGACGGCCGCGCCGCGGGAAGGATTATAGAAGCTATTAGTTACTATTTTCAGCTAAGCCGCACCCCTCCCCGGCCGTTTCATTGAGTTAATAAATTTAACTATTTCGTTTTCACGAGCAAAACGAATTGATTTATAGATATAAAAAATAGTATTTTTTCTTAACAAATTTGAGAAAAACTTTACTTGACTTTTGGTTCGTTCATCGTATACTTGAATTGACTCAATGGAATCAACGGTCCTCAGCCGGGCCGGGCGGGACACGTCTCAAAACAGGGGCCGCTTAAGACCATGCCACCCGATCGGATGCGAAGATTTTTAAAGAGCGCCGTCGGTCCGCTGGAAAATTCCCGCGGGTCGGTGGTGGTCCTCATCGTCATGTTGATCGCCCTCCTGTCCTTCATTCCCATCGGCGCCGAACTGGTGAAGGTCGCCCGGAAAAACATCAAATTGCAGACCAACGCCACCGTGCAGGCGGACAACGTGGCCCGCGCCGGCCTCACCGACGCCGTGGCGTGGTTCAAGCGACAGACCTCCCAGCCGGTGGGGAGCGTCAAATACGGCATGAGCTATCCGGACGCGGCGTTCTATCCCCGCACCAGCACCAACTCCGTCACCAGCGATACCATCGACGAATCGATCGGACTGGTCAAAGAGTATCGCATCGGGGAGAGCAACTGGTTGTGGGCGCGTTACGAGGCCCGCCGCCAGCCCGACCCTTCCTCCAACTCCATCGATCCCCACGCCGTTCACGACATCACCGACAAGCGGGTGGATGGTTTTGCCGCCGGCGACGGTTTGGCGTGGTACATCGAAAGCGTCGGCTACGTCTATCGCCTTCGGAACTCCACGGTCGCGTTCAACGTGGCTCCCAACGAGATCGTCGCCCGTTCGCGGGTGGCCACCGAGATCCGGCGCCTCTCGCTGACGGTCCCCGCCGCCGCCGTCCGCATCACCAGTCGGGCCAACGGGACCGTGAACGCCAACTGCCGCGTCTCCGGCGGCAACAACGCCGCCGGCGCCATGTACACCTCCGGCACCGGCGGGTCGTGGAGCGCCGGCACCCGGACCACGGGGACGCCGGCCCTGCAGTCCACCACCACGGCCATCAGCGTGCAGTCGGTTTTCGGCGTCACGGACTACGACCTGAAACTGATGGCCGACTACAACGTGACCTCGGTGAACGCCCTCCCCGCCTCCTATCCGTCCATGGCTTTGGTCTACATCAACGGCGCCGCCACGTTCAACAGTTCGCGCCCCCTGCGCGGCGGCGGCGTTCTCATCGTGAACGGGAACCTCACCCTCGACAGCGGTTCCAACACCCTCTTCAGCGGGCTCCTCTGGGTGAACGGCAACCTGACCGTGAACGGCCCGGCCATCATCTCCGGCACGGCGGTGGTGACCGGCTCTCTGACCATGAACGGCACCGTGGACGTGGCGGAGATCCAATACGACTCCGGCATCCTGTCGTCGGTGCGCCAGCAGGTCGGCCAATACCGCGAAAACAAATCCGCGTTCCACGTGTTCTCGGCGCAAAAATGAGGATCCGGGGCCGGTTTCCAAAAAATCAGCGCGGGTTCACCCTCGTCGAGGTGCTGATCGCCCTGGCCATCCTCAGCATCGTGGCGCTGGCCAGCATGAAGGCGTTCTGGTTCATCAGCAGCCAGAACGTCGAGGTCAACGAACGCTCCTTCGCCGCGCAGAAGGCCATCCAGATGATGGAGGAACTCCGCGGCCTCATCTCCGATACCAATTCCAACATCGGCGTGCTGGACGATTACGACGACGGCAGCGCGTATAAGACCATCCTCACCACCCGCGTGGACGTCACCGACCCCGCCGACCCCATCAGCGGCAACGACGGCTTGAAATACGTGCGCCGGGTTTCCGTCATCCAGATGCCCAACGAGACGTTGGCCCGCCGGGTCTACGTGCGGGTCTATAAGGCCGACACCAAGGAGGCGCTGGCGGAGACCGTCAGCGTGCTGCGCACCATCCTCAATCAGAACCTGCCGACCCAGGTCTACGACGTCTACGTGCTGGTCTTGGAGAACGTGCCCGGATGGTGGGTGTCGCTCTCCACCATGAAACCCATGTTCGACAACATCGCCCAGGACCTGGAGACGCGCAACCCCGGTTTGGAGCTCCGCCTGCACTACATCACCCGCCTGGCGTACGGCCGCGATCCCTATTACACCCCCTACATCAACGAGTCTGCCGCCAACCGGGCGGACCTGGCGGATCCCCAAGGGGTCTATTTTTATCCGGGGAACGTCAATAAGCCCAGCGTGGGGGACTTCCTCTATTACGTGCCGGACTCCCTGGCCGGACGCATCAACGTGGACGGAACGGTCACCAACGGCGCCTCCTACAGCATCGCCGATCAGTACAACCACGGGGCGCGTTATCCCGAGGAGGAGGCGATCTACGGCGCGGTGGTGGCCTCCGCCACCGCGGCCGGGGTGGATCCCCCGGAGATCAGTTACCGGATGCTGCTGGAAAAGATGAACTCCTCCCCGGCGGACTTCCTCAACTCGCTGGTCATCAACCTGCACGGCGAACTGGTGCCGTTGCCGCCCCTGCGCAACTATTCCGACGCGGCCAAGTCCACCGACACCGCCCTCAACAGCGCCAACGCTCCTTGGGCGCGGGTCGTCACGCATCCGGAACAGCTGTCCTATAACGCCAACACCGCCGTCAACCTGCGCGTCTATCCCTATTTCGCCTGGACGCCGGACTCTTACGCCACGAGCGCCGCGATCTCCACGGTGACCGTTCTGCTGACCAGCACCCAGATCCCCGCCGGCAACATCACCGTCCGCAAGTGCGCCGGCAGCGACACCAGCGCCTACGCCTGGCAGCTCGCCTCCGACACCACCGACTACAACGTCAGCTATCCGGCCGACGGCCAGACCCTCATCACCCTCTGGAACAGCCCCCTGCGGCATCCGCCCAACGGAAACTTCGGCCTGCCGACCACCGATCGCCTCTACGGGTTGGAATACATCCCGTCCCTGCTGGCGGCGACGACCTACTTCGTCGAAGGCGACCGGGATCTGACGACCAACTCCGGTTCGGTCCCCAAGAACACCGCCCGGTGGGTCATCCGGATTTCGCCCAGTTCCCTTGTGCCCGGCCGCCATACCGTCGAGACCCGCATCGGGCTCTCCACCATGACCGGCACCGCCGACAACGAACCCACCAACGTCTCCCGCACCTACGTCTGGGTGGGGCAGACGCCGCCGGTCACCGAGCAATATCAGTTCATCGGCGACGCGCGCCACATGCCGTACGCCGACGTGAAGACCAACCTGGGGTTCAACTGGTATTTCGAGAATTTCGACACCACCGATTACCCCGGTTTCACCAACCGCGCCGATCGATGGAACAGCGCCTGCAACATCGACATCCCGAGGTACTTCCAGATCCTGCGCGGGGCGCTGATGAACTCGGTGAGCCTGTGGACCAGCATGACGGGGTACTCCTTCTATTACGTCGGCATCGGCGGCGAGATCGGTTACGACGCCTCCAACGGGTTCGGCAGCGGTATCCCTGTCCGGCGGGTCCTCTGGGTTCCGGCCGGCGGCGCGTCGGAGGGGGTGGACGAAATCACCGACGCGCAGACGCATCCCTACATGCGCGTGATCTCGCGCGCCGACGATACCTGGTGGGGCATGCATTGGCTCGGGGAGCTGTACCCCGATTATGCCACCGCCACTTGGATCGCCAACGGCAATCTGCCCGTGGGGACCGGGAACTATTACCGTCGGCGTTACAACACGCTGGGATACAGCCTGGGGGATCCGCAAAAGAGGACCAACACCCGGGGGGCGGCCTCTTTTTTCAACGGCAACCCCACCGCCGGGAACAGCAACTGGTTCGACCATCAGTTCCGCGACGGCAACGGGGCCACCCTCACCAGTTCGGGCTCCCTGGTCGGTCAGGACTTCAATTTTTCGCTCCTGCCCACCATGACCGCGTCCCGGCCGTTCCTTCTGAACGACACCGACACGGGGTCCCAGCCGCCGGAATGGTCCGCGGCCACCTACCAGGCGGCGCGGAACACTCTCAGCACGGTGGAGGCCTACTACGAGACCAACGGGTATACGTCCACCGAGGACTCCAGCGCCCTCATTCGCATTTCCAACAGCGGCAACGTCTGCGGCATGATCATGAACGGCCTGTCCCCCCAGACCACCTTCGGTTCCGCCCAGATATCCAAATTGTGCATGGTGAACCTCCTGCGCGGGTTCATGATCATGGGCTCACCCTACATCACCACGGGCAACATCCCACAGCTGCCCCTGGTCACCATCTCCTCGCCGACCGTGACCGATGAATTCATTAACCCTTCCAGCATTTATTGTTCGTGGTCTGAGGCTTGGACCCGCTGGGACGGGGTACTGTACAGCACCCAGACCTATCCCACCGGGTACGTGGGAACCTCCACCGTCACCTACAACCTGAAATATTCCTCCGACAACGGGGCGTCCTGGAAGTTCGTCCAGACCGGCGGGGCCGCGGACGACGGCGTCTATAGTTCGGCCCGCGCCCTCGCCTCCCCGTACACTTGGAACGTGACCACCCTGCCCGAGGGGAGCTATTTGCTGCGCGTCGAGGGCTACCGCCAGGACCGCCGGCAACACTACACCTACCATCAACGGCGGGTCTACATCAAACGCTGATCCCCATGAGAAAATTTTTGAAACGTCTGGGACGTTCCGTGTTCCCGCGCGATCGGCGGGGGTTTACGTTCGTCGAGGTGCTGATCACGGCCACCCTGATCGCCATCCTGGTGATGGCCGTCATCCCGCTCTTCAACGTCACCCAGCAGGGATACACCAGTTTGGAGGTGAACACCGTTCTGTCTTCGGGCGGACAGGGGGCGCTCAATAAGATCCAGCACCGCATCGTGGAGAACAAACGGCTGTTCGGCAACACCACCGCCGACGCCGCTTTCTTGAGCCGCGTGCAGTTGGGCGGCGCCCCCGCGGCTCTGACGGGCAGCCACATGCCGCTCATCGTGTCCACCGCCTCCATTTCGCCCAGCACCTCCACCTTCAGCGCGGGCAACGTCGGCAATTGCCTGTTCTTCGCCAGTCTGGGCCCCGTGAAAGACCTCGACAGCATCACCACCTCGGCGGGCACCACCTGCACGGTGCGGGTGGATATCTATAATTTTCACTATTATTACGTGGCCATCGATACGGCCGCGCCCCAGGTGATCGCCGGCAAGACCAAGAGGGCCCTCTGGGAATGGCACAGCGTGGACTTCGCGGACTATCAGCAGTTGAACAACATCGCCGACGCCACGAAAAAACTCAACGTCGTGAAGGCGCTGAACACCGCGAACGTGCTTTATGCCTGGGACACCTCCCAAACGGCCGTCACCTCGGCGTTCTATACGTTGAGCTCCGCCGGCGCCATCGCCGCCGCCAGCTCGCAGAATATCCCCAAGTCGTCCGCGAAGAACATGATCGTGCTCCTGCGCGGAACCACCACGGGTGGGTTCCGCTACGGGATATCGCCGAACACCGACGGCCTCTCCACCTCGGATGTGGTCCCCCGTTTCGCCACCGCCTCGGGGGAATATCCCGGCGGCTTTGAGGTGATGATCGTGGGGGCCAACAGCGCCCGGCAGATCTTTATCCGTCTGGTGCAGATGGCGCAGGGCAGTTTCAAGGGCTACATCACCCGAGAACAGATCGTCCTTTCCACCACCCGGGACCTTTGGTAGCCGGTCCTCCGCCGCTTTGACCTCCCCGTCGCATTTTTGCTTCAATGGGACTTTCCCCGGAACGTCGTCTCCTCAAAGGGACCGGCGGCCGCCCGATAAAAAATAGAGAGATAACGAGGTTGAGCGAGGATATCATGCGTAGAGGTTTGTTCATTACCTTGGAAGGGCCCGAGGGGTCGCCGTCGACCGGCGGCTCCGCGGGGCGGAGCCGGTCACGGGCGACCGTCGGCGACGGGCGAGAGTTCGTGAGCGCCCCGGCTGAGCGAGAGGCCCATGCGTAGAGGTTTGTTCATTACCTTGGAAGGGCCCGAGGGAAGCGGCAAGAGCACCCAGACCCGCCTTCTCTGTGATTTTTTGCGCCGAAAAGGGCTCCACGTCGTCCATACCCGCGAACCCGGCGGCACCAGCATCGCCGAGGCCGTGCGGCGGATCCTCCTGCATCCGTCCAGCCGCATCGCGCCCATGACGGAACTCCTGCTCTATGAGGCCGCCCGCGCGCAGCACATCGCCGAAATCATCCGCCCCGCTTTATGTCACGGCGCGGTGGTCGTCTGCGAACGGTTCACCGACGCCACCGAGGCCTACCAGGGCTGGGGACGGGGTCTGGACCGGGAAGAGATCCGCGCCCTCAACCGCATCGCCACGGGAGACCTCCGGCCGCAGTTGACCCTTCTGCTGGACGTGCCTGTCCGGGAAGGGCTCGCCCGCGCGCGCTCGTTGGACAAGGAACTTTCCGTCCGCGCCCGGCGGACACGCGGCGGCGACCGGTTGGAACGGGAGTCTTTGGCTTTCCATCGTCGCGTGCAGAAGGGATATCGTTCCCTCGCCCGCAAAGAGCCGAAACGGTTCCGGCTCATACGCTGGGAAGACGGCATTGAAAACGTCCATGCCCGCCTTATCCGGGAAGTCGTTTCTTTTCTGAAAAAAAGAGGGGTCCGCGTTTAGTGCCGTCGTCTCGGGCCACGCCCGCCCTGTTTGAATCCGTTTCCATGCCGGTGTCTCCTGGTTTGAAGGGAACGTCGTTCGAGTCCGTTTTCGGGCAGGAGGCCGCCTGCGAGATCCTTCTTTCCGCCCTGCGCGCCGTCCGGGTGCCGCACGCCTACCTCTTCGCGGGGCCGGAGGGCGTCGGCAAACGGACCGCGGCGCTTCAGTGGGCCAAGACGCTCAATTGTCTTTCTCCGGTTTCCCCGGTGCGGGCGTGCGGTGCCTGCGGGAGCTGCCGGAAAATTTCCGCGCTCAACCACCCCGACGTGCTCTGGGTCAATTTCGAATATCAGGCGCACGTGCTCGAAGAACCCGTCGAAAAACAACGCATCCTCAAGATCAACACCGTGCGTGAAATGATCCAAACGCTTCATCTCAAGCCGTTGGAGGGGCGGGTGAAGGTGGCCGTCGTGGACCCGGCGGACCGTCTCGGCGCCGACGCCGCCCACGCCCTGCTCAAAGTCCTGGAGGAGCCGCCGCCGCAGACACATCTGATCCTGCTCGCCCAGGACCCCAGCCAGCTTCTCGGCACCATCCGCTCCCGCTGCCAATGGGTGCGTTTCCGGCCGCTGGCCACCGAGCTGTTGGCGACCTACCTGACGGCCCGGGCGCCGGACCGTTCGCCGGAGGATATTTCGGCCCTGGCCGCCCAGGCCGAGGGGTCCCTGTCGCGCGCCTTGGAGATCCTTGAACAGGGAGCGGAGATGGATTTCGATTGGGAGACCGCACCGCTCAGCGAACTGTTGCTTTGGTGCGAACAGTTCCGCGGCCGCGGTTCCCATCGGGACGAGGAAAAAGGCGGGGAATCGTCTCCCGTCCGCCGGGCCGAGGATTTTCTGCGGCGCTTGTTGGCGCGTCTCGAACTGGAACTGCGCCGGGGCGCCGGCGACCCGGAGAAGGTCCGCCGCGTGCTCGAGGCCCTCCATCAACTGAAACAGAACGTCTCGCCCCAGCTCGTGCTGGAAGTATTGCTTTTAAAAAGTCGCCGGCAGAGAAGGAAAAAGGAGCAGGCCATCGGTTAAAAGTTGAAAGGGAAGAGTTAAAGGGGGGAACGGGACTTTTAACTTTCAACGTCAAACCTTGAACTGGATTTCCATGAAAACTTTCTACATCACCACGCCCATCTATTACGTCAACGACGTCCCCCACATCGGGCACGCCTACACCACCATCGCCGCCGACGTTCTGGCCCGCTGGAAACGGCTCTGCGGCGAGGAGGTCTTCTTCCTCACCGGCACCGACGAACACGGCCAGAACATCGAACGCATCGCCCGCGAAAAGGGCGTGTCGGAACAGGTCATTTGCGACACGAACTCCCTTCGATTCCGGGAGTTGTGGAAAAACCTGTCGATCGAGAACGACGATTTCATACGCACCACGGAAGAACGGCATGCCGCCGGCGTGCGGGTCCTTTGGGACCGTCTCAAAACAGCCAAAACCCCCGCCGGGAACCCCGCCGTCTTCAAAAAGAAATACGCCGGACTCTACTGCCCCCGCTGCGAGGCGTTCAAGACCGAAGACGAACTCAATCAGCCGGGCAATCTCTGCCCCGACCACGGCCTTCCCTGCGAAATGACGGAGGAGGAAAATTATTTTTTCCGTCTCAGCGACTACGCGGATTGGTTTCGAGGCGTGATGGCGAACAAAGAGATGACCATCTCCCCGGAAAGCCGCCGGAACGAGGTCATGGGGGTTGTTCAACAGGGGCTTCAGGATTTCAGCATCAGCCGCGCCCGCGTGAAATGGGGGATTCCCATCCCGGACGATCCGGAACATGTTTTCTATGTGTGGGTGGACGCCCTTTCCAACTACATCACCGCTCTCGGTTTCGCCGCCACCGGCGAAAAACGCGCCCTCTATGAGCGCTTTTGGGAAAAAGGCGCCGACCGGCTCCACTTAATAGGGAAAGAGATCATCCGTTTCCACTGTCTCTATTGGCCCGCCATGCTTCAGGCGGCCGGACTTCCGCTTCCCACGCGCGTGTTCGCCCACGGCTGGTGGACCGTGGAAGGGGAAAAGATGTCCAAGACCCGCGGCAACGTGGTGGATCCCCGCGCCATCGTGGAGGAATACGGCGGACCGGGGATCGGCGTGGACGTTTTGCGCTACTTCGTTCTGCGCGAGGTTCCTTTCGGCAACGACGGCGATTTTTCCCGCAAGGCGCTGCTGAACCGCTACAACGCCGAGCTCGCCAACGCGCTGGGCAACCTCCTCAACCGCACGCTCCAGCTTTTGGAAAAGAACAACGAGGGGAAGATCCCGCCGCCGTCGCCTTTTTCAGGAGGGACCGCCTTGGAGAACTATCAGGACGCGATGGAACGGCTGGCGTTCGGCGAGGCGCTGGAAAGCGCGTTGTGGTATGTGAACGAGGGGAATTTGATGATGGATCGAGAGGCGCCGTGGAAAACAGTGAAGACCGATCGGGAGGCGGCGTTGCGCACGTTGTTTAAAAGCGTCACTCTCCTGAAAACGGCGGCCATCCTGCTGAGCCCTTTCATGCCGGCCGTTATGGGGGAACTTTGGAAACAATTGGGGGAACGGGAGAGTCTCGAAACCGCCGGTTCGCGTTTCCTTCGCGAGGGGGTTGTTCAATTCGCTCCCGGCCAGACCGTTCAAAAGGGCGCGCCGCTGTTCCCACGCAAAGAAGTGAAATAGTGAAATGGCGACCGGCGTAATAGAGAAAATCGCAGAGCGTTTCGACTGTTTTTAATTTTGTCTTTTACCATTCCATTGTTTCACCATTTCACCGAACGCCATGTTGATAGATACCCACGCTCACCTGAACGATAAGCAGTTCGACGCCGACCGCGACGAAGTCCTGAAACGCGCTTTCGACGCCGGCGTCGGCGCCGTCGTCGAGATCGCCGATCAGGAATCCGAATGGTCCCGCGCCCGCGGGTTGGCGGAACGACATCCCGGCCGCGTGTGGTGGACCGCGGGGCTCCATCCCCATCACGCCGGCAAGGTGGAAAAGGACATGGCGTGGCGGCTGCGCGACGCGGTCAAACACCCGCAATGCGTGGCCGTGGGAGAGATCGGCCTCGACTATTACCGAAACCCCGTTCCCCCCTACGATCAGCAAAAGGTCTTCTTCGAATGCGCCCAGGCCGCCGCCGAATCAAAGAAACCCCTGGTCATCCATTGCCGGGAGTCCGATGCCGCTTCTTGCGCGGCCCAGGACGACATGCTCAGCGTTTTGAAAAGTTTTTTCACCGGCGCGCCGGGGACGGCCAACCCGCCGCCGGGGGTCCTCCATTGTTTTCAGGGCAACTTGGATTTCGCCCGGGCTTGCCTGGAAATGGGTTTTTATATCGGCGTCGACGGCCCCCTCACCTACCCGAACGCCGCGGCTCTCCGGGAAATCATCGGGGAAATCCCGATGGACCGCCTCGTCTTGGAGACGGACTGCCCCTACCTGGCGCCCCAGTCCCGCCGCGGCCGGCGCAACGAGCCTTCCTATATAAGGGAGACGGCGGCGGCTTTGGCGAAAGTGAAAGACGTTTCCGTGGAACAGGTGGAACAGCAGACCGCACGGAACGCCGAACAGCTTTACCGCCTGGGCTTTTCCTCCGCGTCTTCGTCGAATCGGACGCCGTGACCGACTAAAGTCCGGACCAAAGTCTTGACTAAAATCACAATTGACAAAATCCCGGCACATGGGTACACTTGGAATGCCGAGATTTCTATGAACTATTCAACGCCCCCGCAGTCACGCGTCCGCCGTTTTTCCGGAATGTTTCTTTCCGCGGCATTCCTCATTTCCCTTCTTTCCCCCGTCGCCGTTCTCGCCGAATCCATCACCGTTAAATCGTTCCGCGCCCCCGTCGAGGTCCAACGGGTCAAGATTCCCAATAAATGGTTCCCGGCCCGCGTGGGGCTGGAGTTGACTTCGGGCGATACCATCCGCACCGGCGCCGGCGCCCGCGCGGATATCCGCATGGGGGACGGTTCCAAAATGATACTGGGCTCCTCCAGCCGGCTCACCGTCCAGGAGGTGGCGCCCAGCCGCGTGATGGGCCTGGATTTCGGCCGGGTCAAGGCGTGGGTGAAGAAACTCAAAGGGGGGAACAAGTTCGAGGTCAAGACCCCCATCGCCGCGGCTTCCGTGCGCGGCACGCAGTTCGAAATCGGCTACGATGAGGAAGGCAAGACCGGTTTCCTCGACGTCACCGAAGGCGCGGTGGCGCTCTTGAAGGACGGCCGGGAGGTGTTGGTCCCCGCCGGCGCGCGCATGGAGTTCGTGCCCGACTCGCCCCTGGGCGAGCCCGTCCCCGCCCGCAGCCAGGGGTCCCTGGATGAACGCGAAGGGATCCGCCGCGAAGTGGGCCTCGGCATGAGCAAGGAGGAAGTGATGAGCGCCGCCGCCGAGGAGATGCGTCTGGCGGAATATCAGGAAGGCAAGACCCTCATCGACGTCAACGGCGCCCGCGTGCGGTTGGAGGAATACATCATCCGCCGGCCCGTGGAGATCGCCGCCGCCGACCGCGACAAGGCTTTTAAGCTGGTGGTGCTCAACGAACGGGATGACCGCTTCGATTATTTCTACTACCGCGGCCTGTTCAATACCGCCCTTCCCGAGGACCTTTCCGTGGCGCTCAAGGACATCAACGGCAAACTTGGCGTCGACGCCCCCTCCTATTATTTGACCGCCTATGAGATGGGCCAGTCCAACACCATGGACTACATCAAGGACACCGCCTCCGGCGGACACCTGGTCAAGGTGACCTACGACGGCACCAACTACATCCTCACCGACCCCGCCAACGCCTCCAATACCCGCACCGTGGCCAAGGACGAGCAGACGGTGCTTTCCGGCGTCACTTACCACAAGATTTACGATCCCGTGAACGACCGTTTCTTCAGTCTCACCGACGCCCAATACAACGCGGGCGACTATAACGCGGCGGTCTACGACCCGTCCAACGACTCCTTTAAGTACATCGCCTCCGGCGACACGTATTGGCGCACCCGATACAACACCTATTCCCATGTCATTAACGGCGCCTCCAAGCAGTCCTATACGCCCAAGACCGCCGGTTTGAACACCCTGGCCATCGATTTGGACGCCACCTTCACCTACGCGGGCGGCACCCTGTTTTCCTTCACGGAGACCCCGTCGGGCTCGGATGTGCTCCACAACCGCGTCTCCCTCTATTACGGCGACGGCACCAAAGAGGTCTACGACACCTACATCATCTCCGACGAAGGAGTCATCGGCCCGGTCAGCGCTTTCAATAACATGAGTTCCGGTTCGGCGTTCAAATCGGAGCTGCTGAAATGGAACTACGAACAGGTGGCCGGTGCCACGGAGTTCAACGGCCGGAAGATCGATCTGGTGGTGGAACCCAAGATTCTGATCAAATCGGGACTGATAAAATGAGAAATACGAGATACGAGATACGAAATACGAAAGGAATCGCGCGAAAAGTCCGGAAGATTTTTCCGCTTTTCGTATTTCCGATTTCGTGTTTCATATTTTCGCCGCTGTTCGCCGCCTCCGTCACGCCGGTCTACGACCTCCGCTTTTTCGGCGGTCAGCATTTCTACAACGGCGACATCAGCGCCTTGTCGGGCAACGCCAACGTGCTCATTTCCCCCGCGGTGAAATTCAACGACACATGGTCCGTCATCCCCACCTATATGGGCGGCTATCAGGGCACCCGCGACGTGCAGGAACTGGCCGGCGGCGGCACCCTCTTTCAGGACTCCACCAACCAGGGCTTCACCGTGAAAACCATCTACGGGCTGACGCCGTCGGTGAAACTCAAGGGCACCGCGGGCGCCCGGGCGGAGTTCCTGCGCGAAACCAAGGACGAGAACTGGGGCGACGGCTTGTTCGATTACCGCAAATATACCGGCGGGGTGGAGACCGAATACAGCTATTCCCGGCAGATCGGCGGCCGGTTCGCCTACGATTTCTACACCCTGGATTTCCCCAACTATCGGTCGCTGGAGTCCAGCCAGGATTCCACCCTGGCGCGGGAACTGGCCGGTCAGGACGTGCTGAACAGCAACAACCATTTGTTCACCCTGAGCGGCTGGGCCCCCCTGCCCAGCGCCGTCCGTATGGAATTGACCGCCTACTATAATAGGAGGGACTACGGGGAACAGCCCGTGGTGGACGCCTCCGGCAGCCTCACCGGAACCGACCGCTCCGACACCAACCTCACCGCCGCGGTGGATTTCGCCCGCCCCTGGGCCCTCGGCGACAGCGTCCGCCTGGTCAGCGGCCTGCAGGTGGGATACGCCGCCACCGATTCCAACCAGAACCGATACGACGCCCGTAAAACGGTTTTTCTGAGAGATTATTACGACTACACCCAGATGTCCGTGGGTCCGCAGATCACCGCCGGGCTGGCCAATCTGCCCTGGATGTTGACCGCCTCGGGGAATTACAGCGTCCGGAACTATTCCGACCGGCCTATCCAGGACGCCAACGGCGACTACCTCTCCGCCGACACGGAAGTGACGAACATCACGACGAGTCTCGGCATGACGTATGCCCTCAACAGGAATTTCAAGGCCCGCGCCGTGGCCACCCTCGGTTGGAGCGACTCCAACCAGAAATACGAAAAAGTTTTCGTGTACAATTACAAGATTGCCAACTACCTCTTTGGGTTCTCGTATGAATATTAAGCGTCCTCTTCGCGTCTGCCGGAATGCCGTCGTCCGCGGGTTTGTCGCCCTGGGATGGCTGGCCGCGTTTTCCGTGGCCGCTTTGCCTCTCCGCGCCGGACAGATCGAGGGGCAGGTGGATTATGACGGGGTTCTTACCCCGAGCGGGTTTTCCCTCCGCGTGGTGATCTCGACCCCCTCCAGCAACGGCGGACAGGAACTTAACCGGGTGAGCCTCTCCACCGCCGCGTTCCCGGCCTCCTATTCGTTCTCCGGCCTTACGGAGAATACCACCTATTGGGTATGGGCGTTCCTCGATATCGACGACAATCTGAACCCCAACGACGCTGAACCGATGGGGGGCATGGGGCCCTTCCCGTTCTTCCTGCCGGAGCCGACATACGTCGGCACGGTGGCGGAGTCCACGAAAACCTATAACTTCAACCTTTATGACCGCGGGGTCATCTCCGTCAACCTCACCAACACCAGCGCGCAGTCCGGGGTCATCATTCTGAACGCCCATCCGGAGCCTTTCGTGCAAGGCGACGAGAACAGGGTCCGCCGGATCTACGCCGGTCCGGGGTATTACGAATTGGAGGGGCTGTTGCCCGGGGTGAACTATAAAGTCGAGTCGTATATCGACAAATCGCCTTTCAATAATCAATGGGATCCCCTGGAGGATAAAGGGGAATCGACGGAACAGGTCACTGTCTCCACCGGCACGCCGCCGGCGTGGTATGGGCCGTGGGACGTCACCATCACCAGCGCCAATTCGCAGGCCACCGGCGGCGCGCCCAACGGCATCGAACTGCGTGACGAATTCGGCAGTTCCTACCAGGCCCTGGTGGCCGGCTCCACCTCCACGCGCCTGCGTTTGACCGTGATGGACGATTATTGGCGGCCCACCATCTCCACCAAGGCCACGGACGTGACGTTCAATGTGTGGGGCCCCAGCGGGAACTACGCCGTCGATCTTTCCACCAACGCCGGAGCGTTCCATTTTTCCACGGGGACAAAACAGATCAGCATTATCTCGGCCAGCGTCAGCACTTCCCCGTATATTCAGTTCGTGGCGCCGACCGACGAGGGCTGGTATAACCTGGAGGCCTGGGCCGATGATTTTCCCGAGACGGGCAATTCCCGCTGGGCCTGGTACAATTTCCGGGTCCTTTCCGTCGGCAGCGGCATCAACATCACCTCTTTCCGCACCGATTCCGGCACCCCCGAGGTGGACAACGCCATCCCGCTGACCCCCAACTGGGACGGCTCCAACGACGCCATGGTGCTGGAGTTTACGTCCCCGTCGGACCTGCAGTGGGAGTGTGTGATATCGACCGTGAATTTCGATGTCAATGCCGAGGTGGCCCTCCGGCCGGAGAACGTGGTGGCGCGGCAGGGCGGCTGGGGGTGGGGCGGAACCAACTCGGTGTGGTGGGACGGCTACAACCAGAACGACGATTGGCGCAAAGTGCCCAACGGCACCTATTACGTGCGGGTGCAGGCGGCCGGCGGAGCCGTCGTTTCGCCCGTGAAATTTGTGAACGTGGAAACCGGGCTCCTCGGCGGTGTTGTCAAGTCGGGCGGCTCCCCCGTGGCGGATGTCCGGGTGGATTGCTGGGGCCCCAACAGCGGCGGCTATGCCGTTACCGACGCCAACGGCATGTTCAAGATCGCCGGGCTCACCATCGGCAGTTATTACACGTTGAATTTTTCCAAGGCGGGTTACGCCACCACGCGGCTGGAGAACAAGCAGGCGTCGGGCGGTTCGGGCAATAATTTGGGAGACATCACGCTGGGCGCCGGCGGCACCTTGCAGGTGAACGTCGCCATCAGCACGCCGCCGCTGTACGACGTGTGGGGCAACGTGTCCGTGCACGATTCGAACTGGATCAACACCGGCTGGGGCAACGTCCACGTCCGCGCCGGCACCACCACCGCCGACAACGGCCGGTGGTATCAGGACGAGAACAACAAGGACCCCGAATACGCCACCTACACGGTCGTCGGCATGGCGCCGGGAGACTACACGGTCGAATTCGATTTGCCTCAATACGGACGCCAGACGTATCCCTCCCTCGTGACCCTGGGGGTCAACACCACGACCTACATCTCTTTCACGGCCACGCGCAAGGCCAACGTGAGCGGGGCGTTGACTCTTCCGGCCCCCTACGCCGGCAACGGCGGGTGTTCCACCTGCGGCGACTGGATCTCGGTGGATGCCGTCAAGTCCGGTTCCGACCAGCCCTCCGCCTGGGGCGGCGGCAACATCATGCCGGGCGCCACCTCCACCACGTTCCGGGTGGACGGCCTGGATCCGGGTACCTATGTGTTGCGCGCCTATGCCCGCGGGTATAAATCGCAGACCAAAACCATTACGGTCGGCGCCACCGATCTTACCGCCGATTTCGACACCTTCCAGACCGGGGGGATCATTACCGGAAAAGTGACGGTCATCGGGAACAGCGTCGGACTCGGGAGCCAGACCTCCGGCGGCTGGACCGGTGGCTGCGGCGAGGGTAAATTTTCCGTGAACGTCAACGCCTGGTCGCCCAACACCTATATGGGGTCCTATCAGCAGATCTGCGTGGACGAAAGCGCCTCCTCCTCGGAGGCGAACATCGACATGCGCGGATTGGACGACGGCCTCTACTACATCTGGACCTGGCTGCCCGGGTTCCAGATCGAGCCGCCCGAAATGCCCAAACGGGTCACGGTCGAGAACGGCGCGGGGACGGCCAACATCACTTTCCGGCAATTGTCGGGCGTCCTGAACCTGAGCGTCTCCTTGCCGGCCGGCCATCCCAACCCCGCCCTGGTGTCCTACCAGCTGCAGAGTTACGGCGGCGGGGACTCAACGAGCAAATCGGGCGTCTTGGGCGCGGGCGGGACGGCGCAGGTCACCGGCCTGGGCACGGGTTTTTATTCGCTGAATCTGTCCGACGCCTACAGCGGCTTGAAGAAGAGGGCCGGGTTGACCGTCACCAACGGCCGCACCACCTCGCTGGCCGTGGACATGTCCGTCGCCACCAAACGCATCAAGGGGTCGGTGGCCGTGAACGGCACCATTTCTTTGATAACGCGAAGCACGGACTCTTTGCCCACCACGGTCAACGTCAGTTCCGCCACGGGCCTCTATAAACATTCCACTTTCCTTCAATACGATACGCAGGCCATGCAGTTCAACGAAATGCACGCCCCGCGCATCCAGGTGTTTTCTCTGCCGCTTTCCAAACACAGCAGCAGTCCTCCGGATCCCTATTTCGAGGCCAACGCCTCCACCGGCGATGCCTGCATCGGGCTGGTGGCCTCCACCACCACCGACGCTTGTTTCGATTTCGGCGGGTTTGTGCAGGGGATGTATCTGGTGAAGGTCCAGGAGGACCTCGACCCTCTGCCGACCAACACCAACTGTCCGGATTGCGAACAGCCGGGGAAACCCGATCTGGCCACCACCGACAAAACGGTTTTCATCAACGACGCCAACGTCACCGGCGTGGGCCTGAAGGTGACCAACGGGGTGAAACTTTCCGGAACCATCAGCCGGCCGGCGGGGGATACGGACACGACGGTCCGTACCTTCACCATCAAACTTCGCCGGGAAGACAACTCCGCCGTGTGGATGGCCACCGCGGCCACCACCGGCGTCGGCACCGCGGCTTATGAGATCCCGCATTTGGGCGAAGGGGACTACAACCTGGAACTTCAGGAAGGCGATCCGTTTACGTATCTCCCCAACGCGCCCGCCCCCAAATATACGCTGGCCCCGAAACGCATCACCGTCGGCTCTTCCGACCTGGTGCAGAACCTCACGCTCCTGCAGGCCGGGGCCATCGTCGGAAAATTGCGGGACGCCGACTCCAACACCCTCATCACCTCGCGCAACATCGAACAGTTCATTCCCGACGGGTTCTACATCAACGCCAACGCCAACCCCTGGGTCCCCGGCGGGTACGGCTGGACCGAGTGGGACATGTCCCACATCAAGATCTCCTCCGTCACCAACCAGTTCGCCATCTATCGGCTCCTGCCCGGGAACGTGTTCGACGTGACCGCCCGCATGGAGAACAAGAGCGGCGGCTTCAGCATGAGTTCGGCTGCCCAGGGCAAAAAGGCCTATTCTCCCGTCACCAAGTCCGGGGTGCGTGTCGCCGCCGGTCAAACGGTGGACATTGGCGTTCTCGATCTGAAACAGGGCGTCAGCGTCACCGGCACCGTCACGGACAAGAACGGAACGCCTCTGTCCAACATCCTGGTGGTGGCGAGGCCGTCGCTTCAAGAGGGCGGTAGCAGCTGGGATTCCCAGATACAGGCTTTTACCGACGCCGACGGCAAATACACGTTGATGGGGATCGACCGCAGCCAGCTTTATTACGACATCATCGCCTCCCCGCGGTTCAGTTCCGGCGACGGGAGTTTCTTTAACCAGATGTCCGGTATCAAATACGGGGAGGAGCGCATCCGCATGGTGGATGTGACCGACGACGCCCGCCGTGCCGGCGTCAACTTCAGTCTTACCGAGGCCAGCGGCATGCTGGTGGGGCGCGTCGTCACGGTGGACGGCGGCACCATGTCCACCCCCTTCGGCGACAGCAGCCGCGACGAGAACAACCGCAAGGCGGCGGTCATGCTCCACCTGGCGGGCGTCCCCCTGGCCGACAACCCCTTGGGCGAGATCGAGGAAGAGACCGACGTCATGGGGAACTTCCAGGTCAACGGTTTGAAGCCGGGTTCCTATACCGTGCGCATCATCTCCATCGGATACGCCTCGGCCAAGAAAAACATCGTGATTCAGGCCGGGTCCAACGACATCGGTACCATCACGCTCCAGAAAGGCGCCACGGTCAGTGGAAAGATCACCAAACCCAACGGCAGCTATCCGAACAGCGAAGAGGCCGGCATGGTGGTCGGTGTGGACGAGGATTTCGAGGAGTTCAACTTCGGCAACGTCGAGACCAATGAGACCACCAAGGAGGTCACCGGGTATAAGATCACCGGTTTCAAGCCCGGCGTGACCTACGCGCTCCTTATGGTGGCCGAGGAGGGGAACGACATCGTGTTGGGCAAGACGGGGCTCACCTTCGCTTCCGTCACCGACAATAAGACCATCAACCTGGTTTACCGACCCGTGACGCCCGCGGTGTATGCCAGCCAGTCGCGGTCGGGCAGCATCTACACCCTCCGCTTCTTCTGCACGCAGAAGTTGCGCAACCTCACCGCCGACGACAACGATCTGACCAAGATCGTCACGTTGGCGGCCGGCGGCGGGCAGATCCTCTATTCCAGCAGCACCATCGGCAGTTCGCGCGATACCATCTCCGTCGTCTATTCGGCGCCCGCCAATGAGCGGTCGTTCCGCCTCCGTCTCTCGTTCTCCACCATCAAGGAAGATCCGGACACGGGTTCCAATTTCATCTTTGCGAAAGAGTTCAAGTTCTACGCCGGCGCGCGGCGCATGCGCATCGTGCAGATCGCCAACCTCATGGGCGGCGAGGCCATGCTGCAGGGCGACCCCACCGGAAGCAACTACATCTCCGGAGCTTTTGAGGTGGACCGCTCTTCCCGCGTGGAGGTGGGCGTGGTGAGCGCCGCGTCCCTCGACGATTTGTCCGCCGCGCCGGCCGCCGGGCCGCTCGCGCCCGCCGCCCGCGCCCAGAGCGTGAAAGACGCCTCTCTCCACTTGGGTCCCGAGGCCTATCCCTCCCCGGAACTCTATTCCGCGGTGCAGATGGCTCCCGCCGTGAGTCCCTTCAGCGCGTTCTATGACATTTTCCTGCCGGCCGGGGTGAACCATCAATTGAAAAAACAAGCCCTGCTTTCGTTGAAATACGATGATTCCGTCACGGACACCGCCAAGTTGAACGTTTACTATTATGATCCCAACAACAACGTGTTCCTCATCGAAAAAGAGGACCGCGTCGTGGACGCCGTCAACAAGACCATCACCGTCGGCGTCAACCACGCCTCCACCTTCGTTGTGCTCAACAACGACGCGGCCATCGTTACGGGCAACACCTACAACGGCACGGAGATACTCATCCATAACTTCCCCAACCCGTTCAATCTGAAACCGAAGACGGTGAACCTCAGCAAGTCCGCCACCACCCCGTCGGCCACCGTCGACGGGACCATGATCCGTTACGCCCTCCCGGCCGGGAAGGCGGGCACCGTGAAATTTGAGATCTACAACGTGGCGGGGGAACTGGTCCGCACCATCACCGAAACCGCTCCGACCGGAGGGAATTTCTATTACACCGAGTGGAACGGCCGGAACGACGGCGGCAAACAGGTGGCCTCCGGCGTCTATCTCGGCCGGTTCACGATCAACGGCGGCGATGAGCGCTTCTTTAAGATGGCGGTTCTGAA
>Ga0116154_10001274_pt1 | contig 22031 bp, 13 predicted proteins | sample AD_UKC030_MetaG_FD_89898 | JGI IMG/M metagenome (GOLD analysis project Ga0116154, IMG submission 89898) | Active sludge microbial communities of municipal wastewater-treating anaerobic digesters from USA - AD_UKC030_MetaG | ecosystem: Engineered > Bioreactor > Anaerobic > Digestate | place: USA...
CCCCCCCTCGGGATTCGCCCCCCCTTGGGATTGACCCCCTCGGGACTACCCCTTCGGGAGCTACCGCGTCAGCTCGACGCGGAACGTCGGGGTGACGGTGAGGACGAGGCTCGCGATGCGGCAGCGGCAGCCGTCGCGGACGAGGCGGGCGTCGACGCGGTCCCAGATCCAGCGAGCGAGGTTCTCGGCCGTGGGGACGGTCTCGCGGAACTCCGGGATCTCCTCGTTCAGGTTCCGGTGGTCGAGCGGCCGGTCGACTTCCTCCTTGAGGATCCGGTCGAGGTCGACGAGGTTCAGGACCATGCCGTCCTCGGAGTCGATCTCGCCCGCGACCGCGACCTCGAGCGCGTAGTTGTGCCCGTAGCCGGAGGGGTTCGAGGCGGCGCCGTACGTGGCGCGGTTCCACTCGTCGGAGCGATCGCGCCGGAAGAGGCGGTGGGCGGCGTTGAAGTGGATCGTCCGCGAGAGGAGGATCATCGGGCGGGATTCTAGTGTCGCCCGGAGGACGTTGCCTCCCGTCCGGACCTCGAACATCATTCGCCCGGCACGGAGCCGACGGACGACGCATGCAGCTGCCTCCCGGCACACGACTCGGGCCCTACGAGGTCCTCGCGCCGATCGAGGCGGGGGGGATGGGCTCCGTCTACCGCGGGAGGGACGGGAGGCTCCTGCGCGACGTCGCCGTCAAGGTGCTCCCCGCCGGGCTGATGCGGGACGAGAGGGCCGTGGAGCGGTTCCTGCGCGAGGCGCGCGCGGCCGCGGCCCTCTCCCACCCGAACATCGTCGCGATCCACGACGTCGGCGAGGCCTCGGTCACGATTCCGGGTCCCTTCGGCGGGGCCGAGACGCGCATCCGCTATCTGGTCGAGGAGTATGTCGACGGCGGCTCGCTCCGCCGCGCGCTTCGCGGGAGCGGATGGCGGCCCGACGTGGCGACGGTGGTCGGCTGGGCGATCGGAATCCTGCGGGCCCTCTCCGCGGCGCACGACAAGGGGCTCGTCCACCGCGACCTGAAGCCCGAGAACGTCCTCGTCGACGGGCAGGGGAACGCGAAGATCGCCGACTTCGGCCTGGTCCGCTGGATCTACCCGCACTCGGCCGCACCCACCCCGCGCGACGAGGACCCCGCCGGCGCGGCGGCGCTGACTCAGACCGGTTTCGTCGTCGGGACGCTCGGCTACATGAGCCCCGAGCAGGTGCGCGGCGAGCCGGTCGACGCGCGGAGCGACCTCTTCGCGTTCGGCGTCCTCGTCTTCGAGCTCCTGACGGGCTCGTCGCCGTTCGCCCGTTCGAGCCCCGACGCGGCGCTCGACGCCGTCCTGAACCACGAGCCTTCGTCGCTCACGGTCCTCGTGGCGGGAGTCCCGGAACGGCTCGCACGGGTCGTCGCCTGGTGCCTCGAGAAGCAGCCCGGGCAGCGCCCCGCCTCGGCCCGTGCCCTCCTGCCCCACCTCGAGTCGATCCAGCGCGAGCTCGCGACCGCACCTCTCGAGCCGACGGCTGCGCTCCCTCCCCTCCCTCCGCCGGGGGCGGCCCGGCGCAGCCCGTCCCCGCTGGCCTGGCTCGCCGGCGCGCTCGCCGTTCTCCTGGCGTTCGCCGGCGGCTTCGCCGCCGGCCGTTCCCGGCCCGCCCCCGCCCCGGAGGCGACGCTCGCCGGAGCCTGGACCGCACACGCCGTCCCGCTCCCGGCGTCCGTCCCCGCCGAAATGGCCCTCCTGCCGGGCGGCCGCAAAGCGATCCTCGGGAGCGGCGAGCTGCTCGACACGACGACGGGGGCGCTCCGCCCGCGCGCGCTCGGCGGCGCGCTGACAGGGCTGGTGGTCGGCCGGACCGGCTCGGCGGTGGCGGCGACGTCCGCCGCCGGCGTCGTGGAGGCGCCCCTGCCGGCCGGCACGCCGCTTCGGACGCTCGTTCCGGGCGCCGCGGAGCCGGCCTTCTCCCGCGACGAATCGCTCCTCGCGTACGTGCGGCGCGAGGGGGGGACGAGCGAGCTCTGGGTCGCGAAGCGCGACGCATCCGAGGCGCGCCGCGTGGCGCGTGCCGAGGCGACGCTCTGGGCCTGGCCCGCCTTCTCGGCCGACGGGGAGAGCCTCCTGTTCTACGACGTCGAGCGGGGCGGCCCGAACGCCGGGACCGGCTACCTCTTCTCGGTGAGGATCGCCGACGGGACTCCCGTCCCGTTCGGCCCCGACGTGCGCCTCGACCCGCGCGGCCGCCCGGCCGTCGCCCGCGACGGCAGCATCGCCGTCCTCGAGGCCTCCTCCCGCCGGGCGCTCCTCCTCGAGCGCGAGGGGCGCTCGTCGGTCGCGCTGCCGTTCGGGGCGGGCCTCGTCGTCCTCACGGCGTCGCCGGAGGGAGGGACGCTCGCGACCCGCTCGGAGAGCGGGCCGCTCGTCCTCTGGAGGCGGGTCCCCGGGGCTACTTGACGCCGAGCAGCTCGACCTCGAACAGGAGCGTCGCGCCGGGCGGGATGACGTTCCCCGCGCCGCGGTCGCCGTAGCCGAGCTGCGGCGGGATGAGGAGGGTCCTCTTGCCGCCCACCTTCATCGTGGCGACGCCCTCGTCCCACCCTTTGATGACCCGGCCGCGCCCGATCGGGAACTCGAAAGGCCGGTTCCGGTCGAGGGAGCTGTCGAACTTCGCCCCCTTCGCGCCGTTCTCGTAGAGCCAGCCGGTGTAGTGCATGACGCACGTCTGGCCGGTCTCGGGCGACGCGCCGGTCCCGACGACGAGGTCCTCGTAGCCGAGGCCGGATTCGGTCTTCACCATGTTCGACTCCTTCTTCGCGGCCTCGGGGGCCGGCTCTCTCGTCGCAACTGCCTTCTCGCCCGCGGCCTTCGCCGCCGCGGGCTTCTGGGCGAGGGCCGGAAGCGCCCCGGCGATCGCGAGGGCGCAGAGGAGCGCCGTCGTCTTCTTCATCGTTCGTCCTCCACGTTCCGCATGACGCGGAGGCGGAGGCGGAGGCGGAGGCGGAAGGGTACCCGATCGGCCCGCCTCGCGCCGGGCCTTCACCCGCCGGCCGCGATCTCCCTCTCCAGCTCCTCCACGTCCTCGCGGCTCCCGATGTAGAGCGGCGTCCGCTGCTGGTTCTCCTCCGGGAAGATCGAGACGATCCGCCGCGTTCCGTCGATCGCCATCCCGCCGGCCGCCTCGACGACGGCCGCGAGCGGCGCCGCCTCGTACATCAGGCGCAGCTTCCCGTCCGGCTCGACGTCGGCGCCGGGGGAGAGGAAGACGCCTCCGCGGAGGAGGATGCGGTGGACGTCGACGACGAGGGCGCCCGAGTAGCGGGTCGCCAGCGGCCGCCCGCGCGACGGGTCCGGGGCGCGGAGCGACTCCACGAACCGTCGCGGCGCCTCGGGCCAGGCGGCGAGCCCGCCCTCGTTGCACGCGTAGTAGGGGCCGCGGCGCGGAATCCTCACGTCGGAGTGCGAGAGGAGGAACTCGCCGACCCCGGGGTCGAGGGTGAAGCCCTGGACGCCCGACTTCGGCCCGGCCGTGTAGACGAGCATCGTCGCCGGGCCGTAGACGAAGTACCCGGCGACGACCTGCTGCTGGGAGATCCGCGCGAGGAGCTCGGCCTCGGAGAGGATCGGCCCGGACCCGCCGATCCGGCGGACCGAGAAGATCGAGCCGACCGCGCCGTTGATGTCGAGGTTCGAGGCGCCGTCGAGCGGGTCGACGAAGACGACGTACTTCCCCGCCGAGGCGGCGACCGTCTCGTTCTCGGGGAGGCGCGCCGGGAGGTCCATGTGCTCCGTGACGACGGTCGGGACGAGCTGCCCGTAGGCGAAGGCCTCGAGGAAGATCTCGTTCGCGAGGGTGTCGAGCTTCTGGAGGCGCTCCTTCTCCACGTCGGTCACGCCGGAGGGCCCGAGCACCTCGGCGAGGCCGGCGCGGGAGAGGACGCGCGCGATCCTCTTCCCCGCGAGCGCGAGCTGGGAGAGGAGCGCCGAGAGCTCTCCGGTGGCGTGCGGGTAGCGCCTCTCCGTCTCGAAGAGGTGCCGGTGGAGCCGGGTCCCGATCGTTCCGTACGACGTCGTCACGTCGTCACCTCTCCGCGGGCCGCCCTGGCGGCCGCCCGCGCGGCGCCGAGGATGGCACAGGAGTCGTTCCGGACGACGCGGATCGGGATTCGGGCGAGCACCGGCGCGAAGCGCCCCTTGGCCGTGAAGGCGGTGAAGAAACCGTCCCTGAGGAGCGGGAGGATCTTCGGGGCGATGCCACCGCCGAGGAAGACGCCACCGGTGGCGAGCGCCTTCAGGGCGAGGTTCCCCGCCTCGGCGCCGAAGAGGGAGACGAAACGGTGGAGCGTCCGCTGGCAGACGGGGTCCGTCTCGTCGAGCGCCGCGCGGCTGACGACGGGCGCAGGGTCTCCCGAGGCGGTGATCTCGCGCGCGAGCCACTCCGGCTCGGGGACGCCCGAGAGCTGGCGCTCGAAACGGTAGAGGGTGCCGAGGCCCGGCCCGGAGACGACGCGCTCCCAGGAGACGTGGCCGTGCCGGAGGCGGAGCGTCTTCAGGAGCTCGATCTCCTCGTCGTTCCGCGGGGCGAAGGAGGCGTGCCCGCCCTCCGACGGCATCGGCACGAACCCGGACGGCGTACGGAAGAGGATCGCCTCGCCGAGGCCGGTGCCCGCGGAAATGAGAGCGCCGTTTCCGCGCGCGTCGGCCTCGCCCCGGTTCAGGACCTCGAAGTCTTCCGGGGCGAGCTCGTCGAGCCCCCAGGCGTTCGCCTCGAGGTCGTTCAGGACCACCGCGGGGACGCCGAGCGAGGAGCCCAGCTCGGCGGCGTCGATCGCGAACGCGACGTTCGTCCCTTCCGCCTTCCCGTCGCGGACCGGGCCGGCCACGCCGAACGCCGCGCCCTCGAGGCCCGGCTCGCCGCCGACGAAGGCGGCCGCGGCCTCGACGAGGCCCGTCACGTCGCGCGTCGGCACGCGCGTGCGGCGGCGCTCGACGAGCGCGCCGTCAACGAGGTCGTAGAGGGCGAGGCGAAGGTTCGTCCCGCCGACGTCTCCCGCGAGCAGCATCGTCACACCTCCCCCGCGGCGGCGCGGTCGAGCAGGAAGAGCCTCTCGCCGTCGAGAGGCTCGACGCGAGCGGCGGGGAGAGCGCGGTCTCCCGCGAGGACCCGGGCGAGCGCCGCGCTCTTGCCCGTCCCGGAGACGACGAACGCGACGACGCGCGCCGCGTTCAGGAGCGGGAGGGTCATCGTGACGCGCGACGGCGGCGGCTTCGGCGCGCCGTCGACCCTCACGACGAGCCGCTCGGTCTCGCCGGCCGCCGGGTGTCCCGGGAAGAGCGAGGCCGTGTGGCCGTCCTCGCCGAGGCCGAGGAGGACGAGGTCGAGGACCGGGATCGCGGGCGCCGGCGCGCCGAGCCGCGCCCGGAGGAGCGCCTCGTAGCGCTCCGCTCCGTCCGGCGCGAGGGCCGGGACCGGGTGGACGTTCTCGGGCGGGATCGGGACGCGGAGGAGGAGCGCGTCCCGCGCGGCGGCGTCGTTCCGCTCCCCGTCGCACTCGCCGACGGAGCGTTCGTCGCCGAAGAAGAGCTCGACGGAGCCCCACGGGACGAGCTCGGCCCAGGGCGCGGCCGCGAGGCGCCGGTAGGCGGCGAGCGGGGTCGTGCCCCCGGCGAGCGCCGCGCGGAACCGCCCGCGCTCGGCGACCGCCTCCGAAGCGCGGACGGCGAAGAGCTCGGCGACCCCCTCCGCGAGGGCCGACGCCGACGGGAAGACCGTGACCTGCGTCGTCGTCACGCGCTCGCTCCCGCTACGGCCGCCGCCACCGCCGGCCGTACCGCGCGAGAAGCTCGGTCGCCGCCTCCGGGCCCCACGTCCCCGCCTCGTAGTTCGGCAGGTCGGGCGGGGGGCTCTCGGCCCAGACGTCGAGGACCCCCTCGACGAGCTCCCACGCCGCCTCCACCTCGTCGCGGCGGGCGAAGAGGGTGCCGTCGCCGTTCAGAGCGTCGAGGAGGAGCCGCTCGTACGCGTCGGGCGTCGCCTCGCCGAACTGCTCCGCGTAGCGGAAGTCCATCTTCACCGTCTCGACGCGCATCGTCGGCCCGGGACGCTTGGCGCCGATCCGGAGCGCGATCCCCTCGTCGGGCTGGATCCGGAGGACGAGGACGTTCGGCTCGCCGACGGCGCAGCCCGCGTGCCGGAAGAGGGCGATGGGCGGCGTCTTGAACGTGATCGCGATCTCGGTGACCCGCTTCGGCAGCCGCTTGCCGGCCCGCAGGTAGAACGGGACGCCGGCCCAGCGCCAGTTCTCGATCTGGAGCTTCCAGGCGGCGTAGGTCTCCCGCGTCGACGCGGCTGCGACGTCGGGCTCCTCGCGGTATCCGGCGACGGCCCGTCCCGCGATCGCCCCGGGGGCGTACTGTCCGCGCACCGTGTCGCGCAGGACCTCCTGAGGCGACGGCGGCCGGACCGAGCGGAGGACCTTCACCTTCTCGTCGCGGACGACGTTCGCCTCGAACGCGACCGGCGGCTCCATCGCCACGAGGCAGAGGAGCTGGAGGAGGTGGTTCTGGACGACGTCCCGGAAGATCCCCGCCTCCTCGAAGAACTTCCCGCGCCCCTCGACGCCGATCGTCTCGGCGACCGTGATCTGGACGTGGTCGACGTACCGCCGGTTCCAGAGCGGCTCGAAGATGCCGTTTCCGAGGCGGAAGACGAGGATGTTCTGCGTCGTCTCCTTGCCGAGGTAGTGGTCGATCCGGAAGACCTGCCGCTCGCGGAAGGAGGCGTGGACCGCCTCGTTGAGGGCGTGCGCCGAGGCGAGGTCGTGGCCGAACGGCTTCTCGACGACGAGGCGCGAGAAGGGGCCGTCCCCTTCGACCGGGTGGACGAGCCCGGCCGCGCCGAGGCGCCGGGCCGCGTCGCCGATCCCGGACGGCGGGATCGCGAGGTAGTAGAGCCGGTTTCCCGGCAGGCCGCGCTCCGCCTCGATCGCCTCGAGGCGGCTCTTCAGCTCCCCATAGCTCGCGTCGCTTCGCAGGTCGCCCCGGACGGCGTGGAGCCGGGCCGCGAACGATCGCCGCGCCCCGGCGTCGGCGCCGCCCCGTCCGTGCTCGTCGAGGGCGGCGTCGAGGTCGTCGCGCCACGCCTCGTCGGAGCCGACGGACCGGGCGAAGCCGACGATCGCCGTCTCCGGGGCGAGGAGCCCCTGGCGATGGAGCTCGAAGAGGGCCGGGACGAGCTTGCGGCGCGCGAGGTCGCCCGAGCCTCCGAAGATGACGATCGTCGCCGCGGGGGCCGGGGCGGGGCTCACGCGCCTTCCGTCACTGAGGCCGGATCCTCACCGTCTGCGCCGATTCCCGGAGGGCGGCGCGCCGCCTCTCCTCGACGACGGCGAGGAGCTCGTCGTACGAACGCTCGAAGAGGACGACTCCCTCCCCCTGGAGCTTCTCGCCGAGCGCCTCGACGTCGAGGCCGAGCTCGGCCAGCTCGTCGAGCGTCCGGCGCGCCTCGTCGACCCCCTCGAGGACGGTGTCGCCGGGGTCGCGGCCGTGGTCGAGGAGCGCGAGGAGGGTCTTCTCGGGAAGGGTGTTCACGGTGTCGGGGCCGACGAGGTTCTCGACGTAGAGGAGGTCGGAGTAGGCCGGGTTCTTCGTCCCGGTGGAGGCCCAGAGCGGGCGCTGGACGCGGGCGCCCTTCGCCGCGAGCGCCTTCCAGGCGTCCGTCCCGAAGGCCGCGAGGTAGTCCTGGTAGACGACCTTCGCGTTCGCGAGGGCCGCCTTCCCCGTCAGCCCCTCGAGCTTCTGCTTCAGGGCGCCGGAGGCGATCGCCGCCCGCTCGCCGAGGAGCTTGTCGACGAGCGTGTCGACGCGCGAGACGAAGAACGACGCGACGGAGGCGACCTTCGACGGGTCGCCGCCGGCGGCGACCAGGGCCTCGATCCCCGCCTGGTAGGCGTGGGCGACGTCGCGGTAGTGCTTCCGGTTGAACATGAGCGTCACGTTCACGGAGACGCCCGCGGCGATCAGCTGGCGGACGGCGACGCAGCCGGCCGGCGTCGCCGGGACCTTGATGAAGACGTTCGGGCGCCCGAGGAGGCGTTGGAGGCGCTTCGCCTCGGCGATCGTCCCCTCGATGTCGAACGCGAGGCTCGGAAGGACCTCGAGCGAGATCCAGCCGTCCTCGGGGTTCGCAGCGTGCTGCGCGGCGAAGAGGTCGGCGCCGGCGGCGATGTCGCCGCGCGTCAGCTCGTCGTAGAGGCCGAACGCGTCCTTCCCCTCGTCGGCGAGGTTCGCGATCCGGTCCTCGTAGTCGCCGTCTCCCTTGCCGATCGCCTGGCCGAAGATCGTCGGGTTCGAGGTGACGCCGTAGACGGAGCCGGCCGCGATGCGGCCCGCGAGCTCTCCCGTAGCGATCATCCGGGCCGAGATGCTGTCGAGCCAGACGGCCTGGCCCCGCTTCCGGTAGTCGACGGAGCGATTCATTCGGGTCCTCCTGGGATGTCGGGCGGCCGGGCCGTCCCGGGGGTTGCCGGATCGTATACCGGCGTCGCGACGCCCTCCCCGCGCCGCAGGACGGCGCCCCCGGGGCCGGCCGGCGCGGCTCCGATCCCGAGCGCTCCGGTTTCGTTCTGGCCCCGTTCCCCCGGCGGCGCTACTCTGGCTGATCGATGAGCCGGCTCGCCCGCATCCTCCTCGTCGCCGCGTCGGCCTCCGTCCCGCTTCGAGCCGCGGAGCCGCCGTCTCCGCCCCCGCCCCTCTCCCTCTCCGACGTCCTGCGCGGAGCCGCGGAACGCGCGCCCCTCGCCGCGGAGGCGGAGGCGCGGCGCGCCGTCGCCGAGGCCGACGCCGCGAAGGCCCGCCGCCTCCCGAACCCGGAGGCCTCCCTTCGCGTCGAGAACTGGAGGCGCGGGAGCGAGGCGCGGCCGTTCGACGCCGGGACGGACCTCGACGTCGTCGCCGAGCTCGCTCAGCCGCTCCCCGTCTTCGGCTCCTGGTCCGCACGAAAGGGCGAGACGGCCGCCCTCGCCCGCGCCGCGGGCGCCGTGGCGCGGGGAGAGCGGGAGGCCCTCCTCCTGGAAGCGGCTCGCCTCTACCTCGCCGTGCTCCGGGGCCGGGACCTCGTCACGGCCCTCGCGGAGAGCCGCGACGTCCTCGGGACGATGGTCGCGACGATGGAGAAGCGGGTCGCCGAGGGATGGTCGGCCGAGGGGGACCTCCTGAAGCTGCGCGCCGAGCGGGAGCGCGCCGAGACGCTCCTCTCGCGGGCGACGCTCGAGAGGGACGAGGCCGCCGGCCGCCTCGCCGCCCTGCTCGGCGAGGAGACGCCCGTCGACCCGGCGCGGCTCTCGCGGCTCGCGCCGGCGCCGCCCCCGGACGGGGCGCCGGAGGCGCTCGCCCGGGAAGCCGCCGCCGCCCGGCCCGCCGTCGTCGAGGCGCGCGAGGCCCTCGAGGCCGCCCGCGCCGCGCTCCGGCTCGAGAAGGCCCTGCGAGCGCCGGAGCCGTCCCTCTCGGCCGGCTACAAGAGGACGGGAGGGCTCGACACGGCCCTCGCCGGCATCGCCCTCCCGCTCCCGCTGTTCGACGCGAACGGCGCCGGAATCGCACGGGCCTCCGCCCGCCTCCGCGGCGCCGAGGCCCGCCTCCGCGCCGCGGAGCTCGAGGCCGCTGCGGACGTCGCCGCCCGCCTCCGCGCCGCCCGGGCGTACGCGGAGAGGGCGGCGCGCGCGGAGACGGAGCTCCTCGCCGCCGCCCTCGGCGCGCGGTCCGCAGCCCGCGCCGCCTTCCGCGAGGGGGCCTCCGAGGTCCTCCCGCTCGTCGACGCCGAGCGGGTCACGGCGGAAGCCGTCCGCGAGACCCTCGACCTGACCGTCGACGCGGTCCTCTCCTCCCTCGCCGCACGCCTCGCCCTCGGACAGGAGGTCGTCCCGTGAGCACGAACCCCGGAGCACCCGCGCCGGAAGGCTTCTGGAAGCGCCACCAGCGGCACCTGCCGCGCCGCCTCCCCCGCGTCCTCCTGGCCGTCGGCCTGCTTCTCGTCCCCGCGGTCGTCGTGATCCGCCTCTTCACGGCGAAGCCCGGAGAAGAGGCCGCTCCCGCCGCCGCCGCGACCGACGCCGTCACTCTCGGAGAGAAGTCCATCGGCCTCGCCGGGATCGTGGTCGCCGAGGCGCGGAGCGTGACGCGGGCGGCGACGTTCGAGGCGCCCGCCGTCCTCGCGCTCGACGAGGCGCGGACGGCCCGGATCGGCTCGCTCGTCGAGGGGAACGTCGTCCGCGTCCTCGCCGAGGTCGGCGACCGCGTCGGTCGCGGGGCCGTCCTGGCCGAGATGAACAGCGTCGTCGTCCACGTCGCCTGGGCCGACTACCGGAAGGCGGTGTCGGAGCGGCGTCGCCGGGAGACGGAGCTCGCCTACTCGACTCAGGCCGCGGAGCGCGCCGGACGGCTCCACGCCGACAAGGCGCTCTCGCTCCAGGAGCGGCAGCGGGCCGACGCGGACCTCGTCGCCGCGCGCGAGGAGCTCGACCGGGCGAACACGGAGGTGCGGCGCGCCGAGGAGGCGCTCGAGCACCTCGGCGTGACGAACGCCGAGGACCCGAGCGGCGAGTCGGGCGAGTCGATCCCCGTCCGCGCCCCGCTCGCCGGGGTCGTCCTCGAGAAGTTCGTCACGGCCGGGACCGCCGCCACGCCCGGGACGCCTCTCTTCGTCGTGAGCGACCTCTCCGCCCTCTGGGCGATGGCCGAGGTGGACGAGACGCGGATCCCGCTCGTCGCTTCCGGACGCCCCGCGAAGCTCTTCGTCGCCGCGTGGCCCGACCGCCCCTTCGACGCGAAGGTGACGTTCGTCGGAGACGCCGTGAACCCGAAGACGCGCCGCGTGACGGTTCGCTGCGCGGTCCCGAACCCCGGCGGGCTGCTGAAGCCCGAGATGTACGCCCGGGTCTCGCTCGGCGAGTCGGCCCCGCGGCCGATGGTCGTGGTGCCGGAGGCCGCGATCCAGGAGATGGACGGCAAGCCGCACGTCTTCGTCGCCGGGGAGAAGGGGCGCTTCGCGAAGCGGGAGGTCGCGCTCGGCGCGACGAGCGAGGGGCTCGTCGAGGTCCGCTCCGGCGTCAAGGCCGGCGAGAAGGTCGCGACGACGGGGAGCTTCCTCCTGAAGTCGCAGCTTCTCTCGGCCTCGGCGCCGGCGGAGGAGTGACGTGGCGGCCGGAGAGCGGGGCGAGCGGAAGCACCGCGGCGAGGCGGAGGCGGTGCCGCGTCCGAAGGGGATCGAGCGGTTCGTCGCGGCGGCTTACCGGCGAAGGCTCGCCGTCCACGCGATGGTCGCGTTCCTCGTCCTCTCGGGCCTCTGGGCCTGGCAGGAGCTCCCCGTCGAGGCCTTCCCCGACCTGACGAACAACCAGGTGGTCGTCGTGACCGAGGCGCAGGGCCTCTCGGCGACCGAGGTCGAGCAGCAGGTGACCTACCCGATCGAGACGGCTCTCATGGGGGTGCCCCGGTCGCAGGAGGTCCGCTCGCTCTCGAAGTTCGGCCTCTCGATCGTGACGGTCGTCTTCGACGACGACGTGCCGGTCTACTTCGCCCGGCAGCTCGTCGCCGAGCGGGTGAACGACGCCCGCGCGCGCCTCCCCGAAGGGACGGAGCCGGCGCTCGGGCCGGTCGCGACCGCCTTCGGCGAGATCTACCAGTACCTGATCGAAGGGGACGTCGCCGACCCGATGGCCAAGAAGACGCTCCAGGACTGGGACGTCCGCACACGCCTGCGCGCCGTCCGGGGCGTCTCGGAGATCAACTCCTGGGGCGGGCAGACGCAGGAGTTCCACGTCCTCGTCGACCCGCCGCGGCTGGACCGGTTCGGCCTGACGCTCCGGCAGGTCGTCGACGCCCTCGCCGAGAACAACGCGACCTTCTCCGGCGGCTTCATCGAGCACCGCTCCGAGCGCTTCACCGTCCGCGGGCTCGGCCTCGCGAAGGGGATCGACGACCTGAAGCGGATCGTCGTCGCGACGGTGGACAGCGTCCCCGTCTTCGTCTCCGACGTCGCCGAGGTGACGATCGGCGAGATGCCTCGGAGCGGGGCCGTGACGCGCGACGGGAAGGGCGAGAGCGTCGCCGGCATGGTCATCATGCTGAAGGGCGAGAACGGGAAGCGGATCGCCGAGCGGGTGAAGGCGAAGGTCGCGGAGATCGCCGAGAGCCTCCCTTCGGGGCTCTCGATCGTCCCGTTCTACGACCAGAGCGAGGTCATCGACCGGACGTCCCACACCGTGAGGAAGAACCTCCTCGAGGGGTCGCTCCTCGTCGTCCTCGTCCTCTTCGTCTTCCTGAAGGACCTCCGCGCCGCGTTCGTCGTCGCGGCCGTCATCCCGCTCTCCATGCTCGTCGGCTTCCTCGGGATGAAGCTCTTCGGCGTCTCGGCGAACCTGATGTCGCTCGGCGCGATCGACTTCGGCCTCATCGTCGACGGCGCGGTCGTCATGATGGAGAACTTCATCCGCCGGAAGACGGAGAGGGGGGCGGCCCCGGCGCCGGGCGAGGACCCGCGCAAGAAGCACGAGACGGTGATCGGAGCCGCCGCCGTCGAGGTCGCCCGGCCGATCCTCTTCGGCGTCCTCATCATCATCGCCGTCTACCTTCCGATCTTCACGCTCGAGGGGCTCGAGGGGAAGATGTTCAAGCCGATGGCGATCACCGTCTGCTCGGCGATCCTCGGCTCGCTCCTCCTCTCGTTCACGGCCGTCCCGGTCGCCTCGGCGCTCGTCCTGAAGGAGGAGATGCACGAGCACGACGAGGGGTGGTTCCGCAGGCTCCGCCGCTACTACTCCGTCCACCTCGCCGACGCGATGGACCACCGGAGGCGGACGCTCGGCGTCGCCCTCGCCGTCGTCGCCGTGGCGCTCGCCTCCGTGCCGTTCCTCGGGAGCGAGTTCATGCCGAGGCTCGACGAGGGGGCGATCCTGATCGAGTCGCGGAAGATCCCCTCGGTCTCGCTCCCGGAGTCCGTCGAGATCTCGACGAAGCTCGAGCGGATCGTGAGGACGTTCCCGGAGGTGAAGCAGGTCGTCACGAAGATCGGCCGTCCGGACGTGGCGACCGAGGCGATGGGGATCTATCAGGGGGACGTCTACGTGAACCTCCACCCGCGCGAGGAGTGGACGAGCGGCCGGACGAAGGAGGAGCTGATCTCGGCGATGGCGGCCGCCCTCGCCGACCTGCCGGGCGTCGAGGTGAACTTCACGCAGCCGATGGCGATGCGGCTCGACGAGGTCGTCTCGGGCGTGAAGGCCGACGTCGCCGTCAAGGTCTTCGGCCCCGACAGCGCGGTCCTCGAGCGGCTCGGCGGCGAGGTGCGGCGCGTCCTCGAGACGGTCCGGGGCGCGGCGGACCTGCAGGTCGAGGTCCTCTCGGGCGCCGCGCAGGTCGAGATCGACCTCGACCGGGCGCGGATGGCGCGCTACGGCCTGAACGTCTCCGACGTGAGGGACGTCGTCGAGACGGCCGTCGGCGGGAAGACCGCCACGGAGGTCCTCGACGGGCCGAAGCGCTTCGCCGTCGTCGTGAGGCTCCCCGACGAGCTCCGCCGGAGCCCCGAGGCGATCGCCTCGATCCTCCTGACGGCGCCCGGCGGCGAGAAGGTGCCGCTCGGGAAGGTGGCCCGCGTCGCGACGGCGCCCGGCCCCGAGGCGATCAGCCACGAGCAGGGCTCGCGGCGCCTCGTCGTCCAGACGAACGTCCGCGGGAGGGACATCGGGAGCTTCGTCGCCGAGGCGCAGAAGGCGATCCGGGCGAAGCTCTCGGTGCCCGCCGGGTACCACCTCGAGTGGGGCGGGCAGTTCGAGAACCAGGCCCGGGCCACGAAGCGGCTCATGGTCGTCGTCCCGCTCTCGCTCGCGATCATCTTCGCGCTCCTCTGGCTGACGTTCCGGCTGACGCGCCAGGCGGCGCTCGTCATCCTGAACGTCCCCTTCGCGCTCGTCGGCGGGATCGCCGCGCTCTGGCTGCGCGACCTGAACCTGAACCTCTCGGCCTCGGTCGGCTTCATCGCGCTCTTCGGAGTCGCCGTCCTGAACGGCGTCGTCATGATCACGTCGGTGAACCGTCTGCGCGAGGAGGGGATGGGGCTGCGCCTCGCCGTCCTCGCGGGCGCCTCGACGCGGCTGAAGCCGGTCATGATGACGGCCCTCGTCGCGGCGCTCGGCTTCCTGCCGATGGCGCTCTCGCACGGGGCGGGGGCCGAGATCGGGCGGCCTCTCGCGTCCGTCGTCATCGGCGGGATCACGACCTCGACGCTCCTGACGCTCATCGTCCTGCCCACGCTCTACGAGATGGTCGAGGCGCGCGTCGCGCGGCGACGAGCGAGCTGAGGCGGATCAGCGACGGTCAACATCGGGCCCCGGCCCGGGGTCGACCCGCCAGAGCTGGAGCATCGAGCCGCCGTACGCGCCGACCTCGGGCGTCCGCGCCGGGTCCTCGTAGACCTTCTCGAGCCGGGTGAGCGGCGCGCCCCACGGCCCGCGCTCGGGGCGCGCGCGCCCGCCGTCGTAGTAGGCGCGCCACCAGACGGTCGCCTGCGCGAGCCGCGTGACGGTCGGCGGCCCGCCTCCCGCCGCCTCCCGCAGGAAAGCCTCCCCCGGCAGGCCGAGGCGCCGCGCCGTCTCCGGCAGCCCCGCGAGCGGGCTCTCGAACGCGACGAAGCGGACGCCCAGGTGCCGGCACGCCTCGACGAAGCGCTCTTCCCGCGTCTCGAGGTAGAGGCCGAGAGCCCGCTCGTAGGCGCGCGGGTCGCTCATGCTCCCGAACGGGTCGACGAGGACGCCCCGCCCCGCGCCGACGAGGAAGACGAAGCCCCAGTTCTCCGGCGTCAGGACGCGTCCGGGCTCGGGACGCCCGCGGAGGGCGACGGCGGCGCGGAGGGCCGGACGCGCCAGGTCCGGCACGACGGGCGCCGGGCGGTGGACGAGGCCCGCTCCGCCCCAGACGGCGGGGGCGAGCGCGAGGAGGGCCGCGGCCCGGCCCGGCGGCCGGTGCCCCAGCCTCGCCACGACCGCCCCGGCGGCGACCGCCAGGAGCGCCGCCGCCTGGACCGCGAAGCGCGCCCGCGAGAAGGCGAGGAGCGTCAGGGCGACGGTGAAGAGGAGCAGGACGCCCGACGCGGGAGTCGCGCCCCGCCGCCGGACGATGAGGACGGGGAGAAGGAGCAGCCCCCCCCCGAGGAAGAGGAGGACGGCGGGAAACGCCGCCGCCCCGCCGGCGAGGAGCGGTTGCTGCTCGGCCACGCGGTCGATCCACGGGTCGCCGCCGAAGAACTTCGAGCCCTCGAGGAAGGCGGGAAGCGTCCCGGGAACGGCCGCGGCGATCGCCGCGCCCGCCGCGCCCGCGGCGGCACCCGCTGTCGCGCGGCCCCATCCTCTCCGCCGGAGGAGCGCCGCTGCGCCGAGCGCGGCCGCGGCGCCGAGGAGCAGGCCGGCGTGCGGGGTGCCGAGGAACCACTGGCTCTCGGGATAGCCCTCGGACCGGGTCGCGCGATGCACGAGGACCGCGGCCGAAGCGAGGGCGAATCCGGCCGCGCCCGCGAGCGGCGCGCGGGAAGAGGCGGCGAAGAGGAGGACGACGGCCGAGAGCCCGGCGACGAGGAGGAGCGCCGGGTGGACGAGGAGCGCCCCCGCGACGGCGCCGCCGAGGAGGAGCCCGTCGGGCGCGGCCCCTCCCCTCGCCTCCGCGGCCCTCGCGGTCGCCGCGAGGAGCGCGAGGACGAGGAGCGGCTCGGCCGCGTGGTGGTCGATCCGGCTCACCTGCGCGGCCTCGACGAGCGCCGGCGTCAGGCCGAGGAGGCCGCCCGCGACGAAGCCGGGAAGGAGGCCCCACCGCCGGGTCGCGAGCGCCGCCGCGACGGCGGCCGTCAGGGCGCCGAGGAGCGGCGGGACGAACGCCGCCGCGTCGAGCGCCTCCGCGACGCTCCGCGCTCCGGCCGCTACGGCGAAGGCGGCGAGGCCGAGGTCCCAGGCCGGCGGCCAGTGGCAGAAGAGAGGCGCGACGCCGCGGAGCGGGTCGCTCTCGAGGACGAAAGGGAACCGCGCGAACGTGTCGGCGACCCGCCGCGCATGGTAGAGGTCGTCGAACGGGGGGAAAAGGGCCCGCCCGTCGGGGAATGCCTCCGCCAGGTTCGAGAGGCGTGCGAGCGCGGCGAGGAGGAAGACGACGAGCGCCGCGCCGAGAGCGAGGCGGCGCGAGCCGCCATCCCGCGGCGGTCCGCCCGCCTCCCCCGTCACGTCGCGGCTCCCTCCTCCTGTCCCCGCAGGCCGTACTTCGCCATCTTCGCCTTGAGGGTGTTCCGGGCGAGGCCGAGGCGGCGGGAGGCGTCGCGGATCTTCCCGCCCGCCTCGGCGAGCGCGCGCTCGATCAGCTCGCGCTCGAGGCCGGCCATCCGCGCCTCGTAGTAGTCGGGGTCGACCGGAGGCTCGGGTCCCCCGGCGGCCGGGGCCCGCGAGACGAGGGGGCGCCCCGCGAGGAGGAGTGGGGAGTCGAGGATCCACGGGAACTCCTCGGGGGTGAGCCGCTCTTCGGGGCTGAGGACGAGGGCCCGGTGAAGCGTCGCCTCCAGCTCGCGGATGTTCCCCGGCCACGGGTAGCGGGCGAAGAGCTCGAGGACCTCCGGCTCGACGCGGCGCGGGTCGGCGCCGAGGTCGCGCGAGAGCTTCGTGACGAAGTGCTCGACGAGCGCCGGCAGGTCCTCCAGCCGGCTCCGGAGCGGCGGGAGCTCGATCGGCACGACGTTCAGCCGGTAGAAGAGGTCCTCCCGGAACTCGTTCGCCCGGATCGCCGCCTCGAGGTCCAGGTTCGTCGCCGCGACGATCTTCGCGTCGCACTTGAGCGTCTGCGTCCCTCCGACCCTCTCGAACTCCTTGTCCTCGACGACGCGCAGGAGCTTGGCCTGAATGCCGAGCGACGTCTTCCCGATCTCGTCGAGGAAGATCGTCCCTCCCTGAGCGAGCTCGAAGCGCCCGGGCTTCTTCCGGTCGGCGCCCGTGAACGAGCCCTTCTCGTGCCCGAAGAGCTCCGACTCGGCGAGCGTCTCGGGGAGCGCGGCGCAGTTGAACTGGATGAACGGCCCCTGCGCGCGGGGCGAGAGGGCGTGGAGTATCCGCGCGACGAGGTTCTTGCCGGTCCCCGACTCTCCGCGGATCAGGACGGTGACCGGCCCGGCCGCGGCGCGCGGGAGGGTCGCCTTGATCCGGCCCGCCGCCTCCGAGCTCCCGACGAGCGCGTCGAGGTTCCAGCCGCGCCCGAGGTTCGCCTTCAGGCTCTCGTTCTCGACGGAGAGGCGGAGGCGCGCCTCGAGGAGCTCCTCGACGAGGCGGGCGTTCTCGATGGCGACCGCCGCGAGGTCGGCGAACGCCTCGAGGAAGGCGCGGTCCCCTTCCGAGAAGAGCCGGGGGGCGTTGCGGTGGTCGACGTAGATCGCCCCGGACGCCCGCTCCTTCACGAGGAGCGGCACGCAGAGGAAGGAGACGATCGAGTGCGCGTGGATCGACTCGCGGCCGGAGAAGCGCGGGTCGACCCGCGCGTCGGCCGAGCTGACGGAGCGGCCGTCGGCGACGACGCGCTCGACCACGGAGCGGGAGATCGCCTCCGCCTCGTCCTCGCGGCCGGTCTTCAGGTTCCGCGCGACGCGGACGGAGAGGCGGCCGGTGACCGGGTCGCCGAGGAGGATCATCCCGCGCTCGGCGTTCAGGCGGCGGAGCGCGAGGTCGACGATGTCCTCGAGGACGGCCGACAGGTCGCGCGTCGAGTTGACGATGCGCGAGACCTCGTAAAGGCCGATGACCCCGAGGCCGAGGGACGCCGGGCCGGCCGTCTCGGCGGCCGCCTTCGTCGCGATCCGCTCGAGGACGCCGCGCGTCCGCTCCAGCTCGCGCAGGGCGCCGATCCGCTCGAAGAGGCGGGCCGCGGTGCCGAGGCGGGCCGCGGCGCGCGCCTTCTCGAGCGTCCGCACGCCCCACTCGTAGTAGCAGCGGCCGAGGTCGTAGACGGCGCCGATCTCCGAGAGGGCCCGTGCGGACTCCTCGAACAGGCGGTCGACGTCGCCCGCGCGGTGCGCCTGGTGGGCGGCGCGCGCCTCGAGCGAGAGGATCCGCGCGAGCGTGTGGCGGTCGCCGAGGCGGCGCGCGATCTCCGACGCCTCGGCCGCCTCCTTCTCGCAGCGGGCGAGGTCCCCCGCCCGGAACGCGAGCTCGGCCGACTCCACGAGCGCCCGGCCGAGGCCGTCCGCGGCCCCCGACTCGGCGAGCGTCTCGAGGACCTGGTCGAGGTGACGCCGAGCCTCGTCGAGGCGCTCCCGGTCCCGCTCGAGCAGCGCGACCGGAAGGAGGACGGACGCCACGAGCGGCGGCTCGCCCGTCCCGCGGGCCGCGTCGAGAGTCTCGAAGAGGGAGCGCTCGGCCCGGTCGAGGTCTCCCCTCTTGCGGAGGAGGTTCCCGAGGGCGCGGCGGGCATCGACCGCGACCCGTCCCGGGGCGTCGCCGACGGCGTCGAGCGCGAGGCGGTAGCTCTGCTCGGCGTCGTCCCAGCGGCCGAGCGCCTCGTCGCACGTCCCGAGCCCGACCGAGGCCTGCGCCTGCCCGAGCGGGGCGCCCAGGCGGCGGTGGATCTCGAGCGCACGCTCGAGGCCGGCCCGCGCCGCCGCGTAGTCGCCGCGCCCGCACTGGAGCATCGCGAGGTTCGCGAGCGAGGCGGTGATCCCCCAGAGGTCGCGCGAGCGTTCCGCCTCGTCGAGGCACTCTCGCTCCATCGCCTCGCTCTCGTCCCACCGTCCCGTCCGGGCGAGGACCGCCGCGAGAGACGAGAGCGCCCTCCGCACAAGGTCGTTGCGCTCGCTCCGCCGGGCCGCCCCGAGGGCCGACTCCAGCCTCTCCTCGGCGAGCGCCACGTCGCCGCGCAGGAAGGCGACGGAGCCGAGCGTCCCGAGGAGGAGCGAGCGGAGGTCGTCGGGCAGCTCCGGTCCCGCGAGCTCCAGGGCGGCGAGCGCCTTGGCCTCGGCCCCGTCCACGTCGCCCCTTTCGAGCCGCGCCCGGGCCGAGGCGTCGAGGAGCCGGGCCCGCTCCTCGGTCGTGCCGACGGTTCCGAGCTCCCCCTCCGCCCGGTCGAAGAGCGCACGCGCCGCCTCCACGTCGTCCCGGCGGAGCCGGATCATCCCGATCTTGAACGTGAGGAGGGCGGCCTGGCGGCGGACGGCCGGCTCGCTCGCGTCGGGACGGGCGCCCAGCTCCTTCAGGAGGAAGTGGTATGCCGCGAGCGCCCGCCTCCAGTTGCCGGCGCGGAAGTGGACGTCGCCGAGCCGCTCGCGGACCGCCGCCTTCTCCCCGGTCCGCCCCGCCAGGTCGAGGAACTCCAGCACCCCCTCGTACGACCGCGCCGCCTGGTCGTAGGCGAAGAGCCGCTCCGCGCGGGCTCCGGCGGCCAGGCCGAGCCGGATCGCCCGCTCCGGCTCGCTCCCGCGGAGCGCGTGGAGCGCGGCGGCCGGGAGGAGATCGGCGCGCGCCTCGAGCCTCCCCTCGAACCAGGCCGCCGCGGCGTCGTGGAGCGCGCGGCGCCGTTCGTCGGGAAGCGAGGCCCCGAGCTGCTCGCGCGTCCGTGCGAGCGGGAACTCCCAGACCGCCTCCCCCGCGAGCTCCCGCTGCACCAGGAGCCCGGAACGCGCGAGGGCCCCGAGCGCATCGGAGAGGGCGCCCGCCTCGGGTTCAGCCGCCTCGACGCGCTCGGGGAGCCCGACCTGCGAGAGGCGGAGGGCGAGCTCGAACGTCAGGTCGGCGGGGACGATCGAGAGCGCCGCGAGGAGCTCGCGCCTCTCCGGCGGCAGCGCCGCCAGGCGCGAGTCGGCCCGCCCCGCGGCCGGGCTGGCGCGCCCCGGGCGGCGGTAGAGCTCGGCGTCGACGACGAGCTGGCCGTCGCGCAGCGTGACGACCCGCCGCTCGACGAGCTGCTCGAGGAGCGCGACGACTCCTCCGGGCCAGCCCTGCGTCTCCTGGAAGACGAGCCGGGAAAGGTCCTCGGGGAGGTCCCTCCGCGCGAGCGCCCCGGCCGCGGCGGCGACCGTCTCGGCGTCCGAGAGCGGCCCGAGCGTCCACGGGGGGAGCGTGAGGTCGTCGATCGGGGCGAGCGCCTCGTTCGGCCCGCCCCCCGGCTCGGGCGGCGGCGCGGGCTCGGCGGCCGCAGCGACGACGATCGGGCGCGACTCTGCGGCCTTGAACAGGAACGACAGGAGCGCCGCGGTCGCGCGATCGGCGAGGTGGAGGTCGTCGACGAGGACGACGAGCGGACGTTCGCCGGCCTCCGCGCGCCGCGTCGCCTCGAGCGCCGAGAGGACTCCGTCGAAGAGCGCGAGTCGGCTCGACTCCTCGGTCAGCCGCGAGATGGGCGGCGCCTCCACGTCGGTCGCCGCGAGCCGGGCGACGCGGGCGAGCGCGGCGCGCGCCGGCGCCCCGGCCGAGCCTCCGCGGCGAGTGAGGGCGGAGAGGACGTCGAGGACGGGGCGGTAGGGCGTCCGGTCCTCGGCGACGGCCCGCGCCTCGACCACGAGCGCCCCTTCGGACTGCGCGAGGACCCGCCACTCGGCGAGGAGGCGCGACTTCCCCGCCCCTTCCGGGCCAAGGACGACGATCGCCTTTCCGGAGCCTTCCGCCGCGTGGCGCAGCGCCTGCGCGAAGCGGCCGAGGAGCTCGGCCCGCCCGCTGAACGGAGGCGCCAGGAGCTCGGGGCGGGCGTCCCACGTGGAGCCGCGGACGAGGCCGAAGTCGCGTCCCAGCTCGTCGAGGAGGGCGCGGGCCGACGGCGTCCGCGCCGCCGGGTCGCGCTCCATCAGCTGAGAGAGGATCCGGTCGAGCCGGCTCGGCAGGCCCGGCGCCACGTGCGAGGCGACCGGCACGTCCTCCTCGAGGTGGAAGCGGAGGACCCCTCCCAGGTCGCGCCCCGCCGTCGGGAGGACTCCCGTGAGCGCCTCGTAGAACGTGACGCCGAGGGCGTAGAGGTCGGCACGCCGGTCGGGAACGCCTCCGCGGAGGACTTCCGGCGCGAGGTACGCGGGCGTCCCGCGGATCCCCGCCACCTCCTCCCCGCGCGCGAACGCGAGGCCGAAGTCGAGGAGGACGGCGCGCTCGCCGAGCACCCGCACGTTCTGGGGCTTCACGTCGCCGTGGACGATGCCGCGGGAGTGGACGTAGGCGAGGGCGTGGGCCACGTCGGCGAGGGCCGAGAGGTTCTCGAGGGGGGCGTGCTCGCGCGCGAATGCCGCGAGGTCGGGGCCGTCGACCTCGTCGGTCGAGAACCAGGCCCGCCCGTCGGGCGTCACGCCGAAGTCCCGCGCCCTCACGATCGACGGGTGGTCGAGCGCGGCGAGGAGCCGGAACTCCTTCCGGAGCGCGAGCGTCTCCTCGCCTCCCGGCCCGCCCGCGATCTTCAGGACGACGCGGCGGCCCGTCTCCCTGTCGAGCGCGGCGACGACACGGGGCGACGTCGCCTCGGAGAGGGCGCCTCGCGCCTCGAAGCGCGGCGGGAGCGCGGCCGCGTCCCGGCTCATTCCGGCGGCGGCGCTCCGAGCAGAGGGACCGCCACGCCGAGCGAGAGGAGCCGCGCGACGATCGACTGGCGCAGGTCCGCGAGGCCCGCGCCGCTCACGGCCGAGATCGCGATCTCTCCCGCCGGGGCCACCGCCCCGACACAGTCCGTCTTGTTGTACGCGAGGAGGACCCGGTCGGCCGGGACGCCCATCTCGGCGAGGACCTCCTCGGCGACCCGCCGCTGCTCGTCGGCGTGCGGCGAGGAGGCGTCGACGACGTGGACGAGGAGGTCGGCCTCCTCGACCTCCTTCAGCGTCGAGCGGAACGAGGCGACGAGGGCGTGCGGGAGCTTCCGGAGGAAGCCGACCGTGTCCGACACGACGACCGCCCGCCCGCCGACGCCGAGGAGGCGCGCGTGGCGCGCGTCCAGCGTCGCGAAGAGGCGGTCCTCGGCGAGCTCCTTCGAGGAGGAGAGCCTGTTGAAGAGCGTCGTCTTGCCGGCGTTCGTGTATCCGAC
>Ga0116154_10001277_pt1 | contig 21986 bp, 20 predicted proteins | sample AD_UKC030_MetaG_FD_89898 | JGI IMG/M metagenome (GOLD analysis project Ga0116154, IMG submission 89898) | Active sludge microbial communities of municipal wastewater-treating anaerobic digesters from USA - AD_UKC030_MetaG | ecosystem: Engineered > Bioreactor > Anaerobic > Digestate | place: USA...
CAGCGCGGCGTAGAGGTCGGCGGCGCTCGCGGGCCTGCGATCGGGCCGCTTGGCCAGGCAGGCGAGGATGAGCCTTTCGAGGTAGTCGGGCAGGTCGGGACGCAGCGAGCCCGGCCGCGGCGGCTCGGCGGAGACGTGCTTGTGCATCACCTCCGCCGCCTCCTTGCCGAGGAAGGGGCGCTGCCCGGTGAAGAGCTCGAAGAGGACGACGCCGACGGTGTAGAGGTCGCTGCGCGCGTCCATGCGCTGCCCCATCGCCTGCTCGGGGCTCATGTAGTACGGGGTGCCGACGGTGTGCCCGTCGAGCGCCGCGGCGTCTCCCCCTTCGTCGGTCCGGGCGATCCCGAAGTCCATCAGCTTCACGACGCCGTTCGGCAGGACCATGATGTTCTGCGGCTTGACGTCGCGGTGGATGATCCCCGCCTCGTGGACGGCCGAGAGGCCCCGGCAGAGCTGCTTCGCGATCTGGAGGCCCGGGGCGAGGGCCACGGCGCCCCGCCGGTCGAGCACCTCGCGCAGCGTCGTCCCGGGGACGTACTCCATCGTCAGGAAGCGGACGCCGTCCGCCTCGCCGAGGTCGTGCGTCCGGACGACGTTCGGGTGCGTGATCTTCCTCGCGAGCCGGATCTCCTGCTTCAGCGTCTGGGTCGCGTGCGTCCCCTCGGAGAACGCCTCCGGGGTGAGGACCTTCAGCGCGACCTCCTCGTCCAGCTCCCGGTCGAGCACCTGGTAGACCGATCCCATCCCCCCGCGGCCGAGGACGGAGACGACGTCGTAGCGCCCGGCGAAGAGCGCTCCGACGCGGGGCCCTCTCGCCGCCGCGAGCGCGGCGTCCTGGGGGAGCGCCCCGGCGGCGGTCGCCGACGTGGGAGCGAGGTTCCGCGTCGCGTCGGCCGGTCGCCGGCGCATCTCGGCGAGGAGCTCCTCGAGCTGACGCTTCTCGCGCAGCTCGCCGACGAGCGCCTCGAAGGCCCGGGCGAGGAGCGCCACCTCGCCGCTTCCGCCGGACGGGAGCTTCACCTCGAGCTCTCCCTCCCGGACCGCGATCGCCCCGGCGGCGAGCTGCTGCAGGGGGCGCGCGATCCGGCCCCCGAGGAGGAAGCTGACCGGGACGGAGACGAGGAGGACGCCGAGGCCGACGAGGAGGAGCGTCTCCCGGATCTTCCGGAACGCGGCCGTCTCCTCCTCGCGTGAGCGCGAGACGACGACGGCGCCGAGCGTCTCGCCTCCGGCCGCGCGGAGCGGGACCGCCTTGACGACGCGTCGGTCGCCCCCGACGAGGAGGTCGAGGGGCGCGGAGTCGGCGTCCCCCTCCAGAAGGCGGGCGAGCACCGACGGGTCGCGGTCGAGCGCCGGCAGGAGGCTCGCGGCCCCGAACCCCTCCGTCGCGGCCGCGACCTCGAGCTTCGTCGGCTCCCCCTTCTTCCCCGTCTCGGCGACGAAGGCGACCTGCCCCCCCGTCAGGTCGCGCAGCTCGCGCGCCCGTGTCGCGTCGAGCGGGACCGATGCGGCGACGACGCCGACGAGACGCGCTTCGCCCTTTTCCGGGTCTCCGGCGACGACCGGGGCCGCCGCGACGACGGCGAGCGCCGCCCCCTCCCGGATCGTCGCCGAGGACTCCGTCCACTCCTCGAGCGGCGAGGAGACCCAGGCGACCTCGCGGAACGAGCGCCGCTCCTCCTCGCTCGGGGGCCGGTCGCTCCGGGCGATGAGGACACCGGCCCGATCGAAGAAGAAGAAGGTCCTCGCGTTCAGGATCGCGGCCTTGTCCTTCGCGGTGTCCCAGACCGTCGCGGGCGGAGAGTCGAAGATCGCCTTGATGCCGGGCTCCTCCGCGACGGAACGGAGAGTCGCCTTCAGCTGCGACTCGAGGCCGGCCCGGTAGACGGCGACGTCCCCCGGGATCGTCCGAAGCGCCTCGCGGATGCTCTCCTCGGCGATCCGGTTCGCGCGCCAGGTGGAGAGCGCGACCGCGGCGCCGAGCGTCACGACGACGAGGAGGGCCGCGGCGAGGAAGAACTGCGTACGCAGGCGAAGGCCTCCCGGCCTCGGGACGCTCCCGCCGCGAAGGGGGGGGCCCGAGGCCCCCGAGGAGCCCTCGCGCGGGGCGACCATCGTCGGCACGTCGTCGGGCGAGGGGGCGTCAGTAGCGGTTCTCATCGTCGTCCGGAGGCGGGTAGTCCTTGCCGTGCTTGTTCTTGTGGGGCGTCGCCTTCCACTTCGAGGCGTCGAGCGTGACGGAGACGTCCGTCGTCCCTCCGGCCGGCACCGAAGCGCTCCCGCTCCACTCCCCGCCCCTCTCGTCCCAGGCCTTCACCACATGCCGCCCCGCGGGGACCGCCCCGATCGCCGCCACGCCGTCCGCGCCGGTCTGCGCGTAGAGCTCGCCGTCGAGGACGACGACGTAGGCCGCCATCTGCGGGTGGATGTTGCAGTAGACGCGGACGACGCCCGGCTCCTCGAAGCGGGCTGTCCGGGCCGCGCCGTTCCTGTAGAGGCCGAGGTCGAATCGCCCCGGCTCCGACAGGCTGAAGACGTTGTGGAAGATCTTGTCGAAGTTCGGGAAGGAGACCGCGGCCCCCTTCGGCACGGCGAGGACGCGCGGCTCGAACCGCTTGTCGCGCGAGGCCATCTTCGGAGGCGGCGCCGCCCGGCGGCCGCGGCTTCCCGGAAGCCAGACGACCGCTTCGGGCGCGGGGAGCGCGCGCCCGTCGGCGCCCGCGACGAGGACCCTGACGCGCAGCGTCCCGGTCGGGATCGGGGTCGGCGTCGGCCGGGGCGTCGCGGTCGGGCGAGGGGTCGGGCTCGGCGCCGGCGAGGGGACAGGCGCCGGCGGCTCTTCCGGACGTGGCCGGGCGCTCTCGACCGGCTCGCCGTCTCTCCCGGCTCCCGGGTCCGGCGTGCCCGGAACGACCGGCCCGGGCGTGCCGACTGCGCCCGGGTCGACGGGCGCTGCGCCGTCCGCCTGCTCGGCCGGCGCGGGGGTCGGCGTCGCGGTCGGAGTCGGCGTCGGCCGCCGCCGCTTCCACCACGACCCCGTGGCCGGGGCCTGAAGGAGCAACAGGGCCGCGAGCGCGGCCACGAGGAGTCTCGACATTCGGAACGGGGCGGATTCTAGTCCCGGAGCGACTCGTTCTCGGAACGGAGGCGGCGGACGGCGGCGACGACCTCGGCCGCGGCTTCGTCGATCTCGCCTTCGGTCGTGAAGCGGCCCACGCCGAAGCGGAGTGTGGCCTTCCCGAGCGGCTCCGGCACGCCGAGGGCGCGAAGGACGTGGCTCGGCTCGCCGCTCGCCGTCGTGCAGGCCGAGCCGGAGGAGACCGCGACGCCGCGAAGGGCCGCGACGAGCCGGGTGCCGTCGACCCCCGCGAACGAGAGGCTCGCGTTGCCCGGGAGGCGGTCCGGCCCGGAAGGCGGCCCGTTCGCGGTGACGCCGTCGAGGGAGGAGCGGATCGAGGCCTCGAGCCGGTCCCGCAGGCGGCCGAGTCGTTCAGCTTCCGCCACCCTTTCCCGCCGTGCGATTCGGACCGCCGCCGCGAAGCCGACGATCCCGGGGACGTTCAGCGTCCCCGACCGGAGGCCCCGCTCGTGCCCTCCGCCGTGCAGGATCGGGGCGAGAGGGACGCGCGGCCGCGAGCGGACGTAGAGGGCGCCGATCCCTTTCGGTCCATAGAGCTTGTGGGCGCTGAGGGACGCGAGGGCGACGCCCCCGCCGGCCTCGAGCGGGACCTTCCCGAACGCCTGCGCCGCGTCCGTGTGGAAGGCGACGCCGCGCTCCGCGCAGAGCGCGGCGATGCGGTCGACCGGGTTCAGGGTCCCGACCTCGTTGTTCGCGGCCATCACGGAGACGAGGGCCGTCCGGTCGGTCAGCGCCGCCTCGACGCTTTCCGGCGAGACGCGCCCCTCCCGGTCGGGCGGGAGGACCGTCACCTCGAAGCCCTCCCGCTCGAGGGCGCGGCACGGGTCGAGGACGGCGTGGTGCTCGACGGCGGAGGTGACGATGTGTCCCCCGCGCCCGCGGGAGGCGCGCGCGACGCCGAGGATCGCGAGGTTGTTCGCCTCGGTCGCCCCCGACGTGAAGACGATCTCGCGGGGCCGGGCGCCGAGCGCGTCGGCGATCTCCTCGCGCGCGGCGTTCACGGCGCTTTCGGCCGTCCAGCCGAAGGCGTGCTGGAGGGAGGCGGCGTTGCCGAACTCCTCCGTCAGCCAGGGAAGCATCGCCTGAAGGACGCGCGGGTCCAGCGGCGTCGTCGCCTGGTGGTCCAGGTAGACGGGCCGCCGGCGCGTCACGGCGCGGAGCCGGTCGTCCCGGACGCGTCCGGGACGGGGACGTGGAGCAGGTCCTCGAGGGAGATCGCGTCGAACGCTCCGTTCACGAGGTGGTTCAGCCGGCGCATCGCGTCGGTGGCGACGCAGAACGGACGGGTCCGGCAGCGCCCGTTGGACATTCCCGCGGCACAGTAGGTGAGCGAGATCGGCCCCTCGAGCGCGTTGACGATCGCCCGGAGCGTCACCTCCGCGGCGGGCCGGGCGAGACGGTAGCCGCCGCGGCTCCCCCGCTCGGACGAGACCAGGCCGGCCCGGGCGAGCTTCTTCAGCACCTTGGCGACGATGGTGGCGGAAACGCCGAAAGCGGCAGCGAGCTCGGTGGTCGAAACGCACGCGTTGCGGCGCGCGATCTCGGTCATGACGAGGATGCCGTAGTCGACGATGCGGTTCAGCTTCAGCATCGCGGGCCCCCGACCGGCCACTATAGGCCCGGAAAGGTGCGGGTTCAATTCGCGGCAATCGAGCGGCATGACGCCCGTCACCCCTTCCGGCTTCCAGAACGTAGACTCCCGGCGCGTGCCCCCGTTCCTCTCCCCCCTTCCGCGCGTCCGCCTCGTCGACGCCTTCGCGCGGCCGTTCGACGGCGTCGTCGCGGCTGCCCGGACCTGCTACAGCCCGAAGGGGATCGTCACCGTGGACGACGTCGCGGGGGACCCCCTCGCCGACCCGGCCGAGCGCGCGCGCCGGCGCGAGAGGCGGGACGCCCTCGCCCGGGACGTCTACGCCGCCGGCCACCACACCACCTTCCAGCACGCCCACCTCCAGTTCACGCTCGAGAACGTCAGCCGGCAGCTCGTCTGGTCGTTCCTCCACGCCCACCCGCACTACAACTCCGAGCAGACCTCCCAGCGCTACGTCGAGGTGAAGCCCGGCCGCTACGCCGTTCCGGCCCTCGCCGGCGAGGCTCTCGAGGTCTACCGCGCCTGCTGCGAGATGCAGACGGAGGCCTACCGTCGGCTCGGCGACGCCCTCGCCCCCCGCGCCGCGCGCGCCTTCTTCGCGACGTTCCGGGGCCGCGCCAGCCAGCCCGAGCGCTGGGAGAGGGCGATCCGCAAGCGGGCCCTCGAGGTCGCCCGGTATGCCCTGCCGGTCGCGACGTTCACGACGCTCTACCACACGGTTCCGGCCGTCACGCTCCTGCGCTACCGGCGGCTCGCCGAGACGTTCGACGCGCCGACCGAGCAGCGGCTCGTCGTCGAGGCGATGACCGACGAGCTCCTCCGGCACGACCCCGCCTGGGCCGCGGTCCTGCAGGAGCCGATCCCGCTCGAGGAGACGCCGGAGCACGCGCTCGCCGAGCGCCTCTTCTCCGCGCCCCGGTGCGACCGCCCGGGCGACGGCTCGTTCCGCTCCCGCTTCGACGCCTCCCTCGACGGCCGAGTCTCGAAGCTCGTCGACCGGAAGGCGCGCAACGAGGAGCTGCTCGCCGAGGCGGTCCGGGAGGTCGTCGGCGTCACGCCCGAGACGCTCTCCGACGACGACGCCATCGCCCTCGCCGTGGACCCCGCCGCGAACCGGCTCCTCGGCGAGTCGCTCAACCTGACCGAGCACGGGAAGCTCTCCCGCGCGCTCCACCACCCCGCGTACACCTTCCGGAAGAAGCTCTCGCACACCGCCGACAGCCAGGACCAGCGGCACCGGACGACGCCCGGCTCCCGCCCGACGCTCCACGCCTACCTCTCCGACGAGCCCGACTACGTCACCCCGATGCTCCTCGAGGAGCCGGGAGAGGCCCGGACGCTCTACGACGAGACGATGGCGCGGACGTGGGAGGCGATCGCACGCCTCGGCGCCCTCGGAGTGCCGGACGAGTTCCGGGCCTACCTCCTCCCGAACGCCGTCGCGCTCCGCTTCACCGAGTCGGCCGACCTCGCCGGCCTGAAGCACAAGCTCGCGATGCGCCTCTGCTGGAACGCGCAGGAGGAGATCTGGCGCGCCTCGGTCGACGAGGCCGAGCAGGTCCGTGACGCCGAGCCGCGCATCGGCCGGTGGCTCCTCCCTCCCTGCGGGCTCCGTGCCCGCGCCGGCGCGAAGCCGGTCTGCCCCGAAGGGGAACGCTTCTGCGGCGTCCTCGTCTGGAAGCAGGACCTCACCGCCTGGCGCCGCCTCCTCTGACCGCCCCCTCCCCGGATGGGGTCAGGTCCGTCTTCCGTTGCCGGGGGACGGGGGCGTCGCGGATCGCCTTCTCGACGTCCGGGCCCTTCGCGGAGCGCGCGAGATCGAGGAGCTCCTTGCGGTCTCGCGCCACGTCGGCGCCCGCGGCGATCAGGCTCCTCACCATCGGCAGGTCGCCTCTTCTCACCGCCGAGTGGAGGGCCGTCCAGCCGTGGGTGGTCCGCGCGGTGACCTTCGCCCCGGCGGAGAGGAGGACCTCGACGACGTCGAGCTTCCCGGCCTCGGCGGCCGCATGGAGCGCCGTGGCGTTCCCGGCCCCCTTCCGCGTGACGTCGGCTCCTCCCGCAAGGAGCGCGCGAACGACGTCGGCCCCCTGCCCCTCGGCCGCCGCGATGAGGAGCGGCCTCCCGGCATAGCCCACGCCGTTCGGGTCCGCGCCCGCGGCGAGGAGGACTCGGACGACCTCCGCGTGCCCCCGCTCGACCGCCGACTCGAGGACGCTCCCTCCCGGCTCGCCCGTCGTCGCCGGCATCCCCGCGGCGAGGAAGAGCCTCACGGCCTCGATGTCCCCATCGCGGACGACCCGGTCGAGGGCGCTCGGGGTGAGCTCGAGACCCCGCTCCTCGAGAGTGGCCTTCGCCTGCTCTTCGGAAGGAAGGCCCGGATCGGTGGTCCGCGTCGGCTTCGCCGCCGGCCGGAAGAGCGGCGCGTCGAACGTCGCGTCGAACGCGAACGAGAATCCCGGGTCGTCGAAGACGATCCGACCCGCGAGCCGGCCGGCCGCAGCAGGGGCCGGCACGAGCCTCGCGACCTCGCGCACCTCGAGGCCCGCCGGCAGCTCGTCGTGGTGGAAGAAGACGGCCGGAGCGCCGCCGCCCGCGCCGAGGACGACCTCGACGCCGCGGAACCCGAACGACGGCAGCCGCCTCAGGAGCTCCTCGAGGACCTCCAGCGGCACCGGCTCCTCCGAGAGGACGAGCCGCGTCTCGTCGGCCGCCGCGTTCCGCGGCCGCACGACGACGGCGTAGGCGTGGCGCAGCGGCGTCTTCGCTCCCTGGGCCTTCATCTCGCCGCTCGCCGTCCCGGTCCACGTCGCCGGCTGGGCGGCGGGAAGGGACCCGCCCCCGGACCCCATCGCCACTGCGCTCGACGCGGCCGGCGCCGCCGCCGCGAGGGCGAGGAGGAGGGCGGCCGCGGCCCGCGCAGGAGATCGCCTCCTCGCCGGCGGGCGGCTCGCGTCCGGCCCCCTTCTCACTTCGCCCCCGCCGCCTTCAGCATCGCCACGACGTCGTCCTGGTCTCCCTTCCGGGCCTGTTGAAGCGGCGTCCCGCTGTACTCGGCCTTCGCGTTCGGGTTTGCCTTCAGCTCGAGGAGGAGCTGGACGATGTCGGGGAAACCGCTGGCGATCGCAACATGGAGCGCCGTCTCGCCGACGTTCACCTTCGTCGGGGCCTGGTTCACCTTCGCCCCCTTCGCGACGAGCAGGCGGATCGCTTCCGGCTTCCTCCCCATCACGGCGTGCTTGAGCGGCGTGTAGCCGATGTCGTCGACGACGTTCACGTCCCCGCCCGCGGCGACGAGCACCTCGAGCGTCTCGAGGTTCCCCTCGTAGGCCGGCAGGAAGAGGACCGTCCGCCCGTCCGTCAGCTTCTCGTTGACCTTCGCTCCCTTTGAGATCAGGTAGCGGACGATCTCCAGGTCCTGGCCGACGACCTCCTCGAGCGGGCTCTTGACGAACCAGTGGACCTCCCCCCGGTCGTTGACCCTCCGGTCCTTCTCCAGGCCGTTCACGTCGGCGCCCGCCTCGACGAGGAGCCGGACGATCTCCATGTTCTTCCGCCAGCAGGCCTTCACGAGGGGGTTCGACGCGACCGTGTCGTGCACGATCGGGGTGTTCGCCGAGTGCCCGGCCGCGAGGAGCTCCTTTACGGCATCGACGTCCTGTCGGTCGATCGCCACGTCGAAGAGGTGCCCCGGTGACGACTCATCCTCCCGGGCCGCGGCGGGGACGGCGAGGGTCAGAAGAGAGAGAGCGAGAACGCATGGCCCGGCGCGGTTCATACGGCACCTCCGAAACGTGATTCGTTTCGACAGACCCTATCACCGGTTCGATCGCGCGATCCTTCGGGCCCGTGCGCGGCCGCGCCCCGCGCGTCGCGCCTCAGGGCGCTTCGAGCGCCTCCTCGATCCGTCGAATCGCCTCCGACGCGGACGCGGCCTCCGGCACGAGGACGACCGGGAGGCAGCCCGGCACCTCCTCGCGGATCGCGGTCCGGACGGCCGCGTCGTCCGTCACGACGGCGTCGACGCGCGCCGAGCGCGCGAGCCGCTCGAGCGTGGCGTCGACGCCCCGGGCCGTCAGGAGGACGGAGGAAGGAGGGAGGAGCGCGCGGAGGTCGTCCGCGAGCCGGTCCCGCCGCGAGGAGACGAGGAGGTGCCGCACGGCTCCGTCACTCCGCGACGAGGAGCGGCGCGGCGACCGGGAAGAGGGGCTTCCCGCTCCGGATCCCCTGTCCCGCGTAGACGACTATGTAGTAGTGCCCGGGGCCACGGTCGAGCGGGATCGTCAGCTCGATCCGCCCCGCGGCATTCGCCCGGAAGTCGCCCGACTCGCCCGACTGCCAGCGCGTCCCGGCCGGCGGGTAAGGCCGAAGCGTCCGCCACGGAGGCGGCAGCCCGTACGACGCGCGGGCCGCGATCTCGGCGCGCGACATCGGATTCGGGACGGGCGCGAAGGCCACCTCGATCGCCCCGACGCTCCAGCCCTTCGGGAGCTTCAGCGCGAGCGGGGCGCCGCCCCCCGCCCTCACGGGGCCCGCCGGCAGCTCGGCCCATTCGAGGACGCGCCGGCTGTACTCCTCCGTCATCCGCATCTCGCCGCCGACGAGCGCGAAGCCGATTCCGACGTGCGTCCAGATCGGGTCGAGGATGGTCCGGCGGTGTCCGTCGTTCGGCGGCTCCTCCGCCATGAAGGCCGCGTGCATCCGGAGGAGGAGCTCGGCCGGGCTCTCCGTGAAGTCGAAGCCGGTCCGGCTCTCCGCCGCGAAGTTCTGGGCGTGGTGGTCGATCCCGCCGGCGAGGGCCCAGCGCAGGTACGGGGCCCGACCGGCGAGGTCCCAGTGGCCCGTCGTCCGGTCCCGCGCGGCCTGCTCGCAGAACTCGTCGCCCACCTTCGCCCCGAGGAGGTCGTAGGCGAGAGGAGGCGCGCCGTGCTCGGCGCGCTCGCGGTTGATGACGCGCAGGAGCTCCGCCTTCGCGGCCGGGACCCGCTCGACGTAGGCCGGCGCGAGGCCCGGCAGGACGACGCGGAGGGGCGGCGCGTTCCGGGCCCCGTCCAGCGGCAGGGCCGCGACGGCCAGCAGCGCCGCGCCGAGGGCGACTCCCCCTACGGGCCCGGCCGCTCCCGCGCGGCGTTTCGATTCCGGACGGACCTCTTTCACCCGTAGAATGTTACGGGCACGAAGGCGTGCGGTTGCGGCGTTCCGGGAACGGACACCGCCCGGAAGGATCGTCCCCGACGGCCCGGCCGCCGGGATCTTCCGCCGCGTTCGCCAAAGACCCGGCCCCGCCGCCCCGAGGGCGGCAGGAAGGAACGAGCATGTACGCCATCGAAGAGATCCACGCCCGGGAGATCCTGGATTCGCGCGGCAACCCGACGATCGAGGTCGAGTGCCTCCTCGAGGGGGGCGCGTCGGGCCGCGCCGGCGTCCCGTCGGGCGCCTCGACCGGGACCCGCGAAGCGCTCGAGCTGCGCGACGGCGACCCGAAGCGCTACGGCGGCAAGGGGACGCTCAAGGCCGTCGACAACGTCAACAAGACGATCGCTCCCGAGCTTCTCGGCTTCGACGCCCGCGACCAGGCGGGCCTCGACCGCCTCATGTGCGATCTCGACGGCACGGAGTTCAAGTCGAAGCTCGGCGCGAACGCGACGCTCGGCGTCTCGATGGCGGTCTGCCGCGCCGCGGCCGAGGGGTGCGACCTCCCGCTCTACCGCTACCTCGGCGGGACGGGCGCGGTCTCGCTCCCGGTGCCGATGATGAACGTCGTCAACGGCGGCGCCCACGCCGACAACCCGCTCGACCACCAGGAGTTCATGCTCGTGCCGGCGGGCCTTCCGTCGTTCCGCGAGGCGCTCCGCGCCGGGGCCGAGACGTTCCACGCGCTGAAGTCGATCCTGAAGAAGAAGGGGCTCGCGACCGGCGTCGGCGACGAGGGAGGCTTCGCTCCCGCGATCGGCACCGCCCGCGAGGCGCTCGACGTCATCGTCGAGGCGATCGGCAAGGCGGGCTACAAGGCCGGCGAGCACATCTTCATCGCTCTCGACCCGGCCGCCTCCGAGTACTTCAAGGACGGGACGTACGTCCTCGACGGCGAAGGGAAGAAGCTCTCCCCCGCGGAGATGGTCGCGTTCTGGGAAGGGATCGTCGCGGACTATCCGATCGTCTCGATCGAGGACGGCTGCGCCGAGGGCGACAAGGCCGGCTGGAAGCTGATGACCGAGAAGCTCGGCGCGAAGATCCATCTCATCGGCGACGACCTCTTCGTCACGAACCCGAAGATCCTCGCCGAAGGGATCCGGGACGGCATCGCGAACGGCCTCCTCGTGAAGGTGAACCAGATCGGCACGATCACCGAGACGCTCGAGGCGGTGCGGATGGCGCAGGTCGCCCGCTACGTCACCGCCGTCTCCCACCGCTCCGGCGAGACCGAGGACACGACGATCGCCGACCTCGCCGTCGCGACGAGCTCGATGTTCATCAAGACCGGCTCCGCGTCCCGCTCCGAGCGGCTCGCGAAGTACAACCGCCTCCTCCGGATCGAGGAGGAGCTCGCCGACGCCGGCCGCTTCCACGGCCTGGCCGTGAAGAAGTGACCGCGTGAGGAAGGCCTGAGGAGCAGCGAACGGCGTTGAGGTTCGAGCGGATCACCGGCCCGAAGAAGGGCCTCGTCTCGCGGACGGGGGGGCGGCCCGTGCTGCCCTCCCGCCCCGCGCGCCGTCTCGACGAGCCGTCCGCCTCCGGCCCCGCCGCCCGGCCCGACCGGCCCCACGCCCACCCGCTCTCCTACGTCGGCTTCTCCCTCCTCCTCTCGTTCCTTCTCTTCGTCTTCTTTCTGGCCGGCGACCGCGGCTTCCTCCAGGTGAGGAAGCAGAAGGCGCAGGTCGCCGCGCTCCAGGCGGAGGTCTCCGCCATCGCGGGGAGGAACGAGGCGCTCGAGAAGGAGATCGAGAGGCTGGCGAAGGACCCGGCGGCCGTGGAGAGGATCGCCCGGGAAGACCTCCAGCTCGTTGCGCCCGGCGACGTCGTCCTCGTCCTGCCGCCCGGCTTCGAGGAGAAGGTCACGCCGACCCGGCCGCCCGCCGGCGTCGCCGCCCGCTGAGGAGCGCCCGACCTCCTTTCGCGCGTCCGGCATGACGCCCGTCATATCGGCCACGGAACTCCCCCCGCCTCCTTCCCGTATCCGGCCCCGAACGAAACGAGCCCGGTGCTCCCGGGGCCGCTCCCGACCGGAGCGGAGGAGGTCGATCCATGTCCTGGTTCCTGCAGTTCGCCCATCTCCTCGCCACCGCCGCCTGGATCGGCGGGATGATCTTCATGAAGGCGATCCTCGTCCCGAGCCTCGCCGTCCTCGAGCCGCCGCAGCGCGGACGGCTCATGGGGAGCGTCGCGAAGCGGTTCACCGCGCTCGCCTGGACCTCGACGCTCCTCCTCGCCGTGACCGGTCTCCTGAAGTCCCCCGAGGGGCTCCTCGGCGACACGGCGACGGACGTCGGGCTCCTCCTCACCGTCAAGGTCGCGCTCTTCGGCGTGATGGTCGTCGTCGGCACGGTCATCACGTTCGCGGTCGCGCCGAAGCTCGTCGCCCTCGCTCCCGCTCCCGGCTCCACGCCAAGCCCCGCCTTCGTGACGGCGCAGAAGGCGCTGGACGCGCTCTCCGGGGCCAACGCGCTCCTGGGGCTCGTGATCGTCGGGATCGTCTCGGCGTTCTGAGGCGCCGCGGCGCGGGAGGCCGCGCAGGCCGCCTCCCCGCCGCTCCCGCGCGCGCCGCTTCTCTGAGACGATCGGCGCGTGATCTCACGCGCCGACGCCGCGGCCCTCGACGCCGCCGACCCGCTCGCGTCCTTCCGCGACCGCTTCGTCCTCCCCGAGGGCCTCGTCTATCTCGACGGCAACTCCCTCGGCGCGCTGCCGAAGGGGGCCGCCGAACGCATGGTCGAGGTCGTCTCTCGCGAATGGGGCGCGGGACTGATCCGGAGCTGGAACGACGCCGGGTGGATCGACCTGCCGCGCCGCGTGGGAGACAAGATCGCGCGTCTCGTGGGCGGCGAGCCGGGAGAGGTCGTCTGCACCGACTCGACGTCGGTCAACCTGTGGAAGGTCCTCGCCGCGGCCCTCTCGCTCCGCCCGGAGCGGCGGACGGTCCTCTCCGAGGAGGGGAACTTCCCGACCGACCTCTACGTCGCCGAGGGGCTCGCGCGCCTCCTCGGGCAGGGGCATCGGCTCCGCCTCGTTCCGAAGGGGGAGCTCCTCACGTCTCTCGACGCCGACGTCGCCGCCCTCCTCCTGACGCACGTCGACTACCGGACCGGCGTGCGACACGACATGGAGCGGCTTACGCGCGCCGCGCACGAGGCCGGCGCGATCGCGATCTGGGACCTCGCCCACTCGGCCGGCGCGATGCCGGTCGACCTCCGCGCCGCCGGCGCCGACCTCGCCGTCGGCTGCGGCTACAAGTACCTCTGCGGAGGACCCGGCGCCCCGGCGTTCCTCTGGGTCCCGAAGCGCCTCCAGGACTCCTTCGTCCAGCCGCTCTCCGGCTGGCTCGGCCACGCCGAGCCGTTCGCGTTCGAGAGGGTCTACAGGCCCGCCGAGGGTGTCGGCCGCTTCCTCTGCGGCACGCCGCCGATCCTCTCGATGTCGTCGCTCGACGCCGCGCTCGACGTGATCCTCGAGGCCGACCTCGCGATCGTCCGCGCGAAGTCGGAGGCGCTCACCTCGTTCTTCATCGAGGCGGTGGAGCAGGAGTGCGGCGACGCCGTGCGGCTCGTCTCCCCGCGCGTCCCTTCCCTCCGCGGCAGCCAGGTCTCCTTCACGCACCCCGACGCCTACGCGGTGATGCGGGCGCTCATCGAGCGAAGCGTCGTCGGCGACTTCCGCGCCCCCGACGTCCTCCGCTTCGGCTTCGCGCCGCTCTACGTCGGCTTCGTCGACGCCTGGGACGCCGCGAAGGCGCTCGCGGACGTGCTCTCGTCGCACGCCCACGAGCGCCCCGAGCTCCGCCGCCGCGCGGCGGTGACCTGACCTACCGGTAGCGGGCTCGCGTCCAGTAGCCCGGGACCCAGCGGCCCCAGCGATCGTAGTAGCCGTTCACCCAGACCGCGTCCAGGAAGGGCTTCCTCACCCAGCGCCCCTCGACGAACGCCCAGCGGTCGCGATCGCGGTAGCGATGGTCGTTCCGCCACCCGTCGTCGCGGTAGCGGTCGCGATGGCGACGGTCCTCGTCGCGCCAGCGGTCTCGGCGGTCCCGGTGGTCGCGCCGGTCGACGCGGACGTCGACGTGCGGCGGCGGCGGGAGAGGCGCGTGACGAAGGACCTCGTGCGGAGGCGGCGGCAGCGGGAGGTTCACGTGGATCCGCAGGTCCGCCAGGGCCGACGGCGCCACGGCGAGTGCCAGGGCCGCCGTCGCGGCGAGGAGGATGTTCCTGTTGGCGTTCTTCATGTCGGACCTCCTGGGACGTTCTCGGGAGCCCGTCGCTCCCGTCCTCGTCATTGCAGGGGCGATGCCAGCCGTCCGCGCCCCGGGAGGTGTGCGCCGGATCACCGCGAGAGACGAAAAGGCCCCCCGCGACGTCGCGAGGGGCCTTCTCCCGGCCTCTCCGGAGGACGGAGGTGCCGCGTTCGTCGCGTTTTCTCCTACGCCGAGTGGATCCGGTCCTCGAACGCCGCGAGAGCCGCCTTCGCCCCTTCGCCCATGGCGATGACGATCTGCTTCCACGGCACGGTCGTGACGTCGCCCGCCGCGTAGATCCCCTTCGTCGACGTCCGGCACTTCTCGTCGACGACGATCTCGCCGAAACGGTTCACGTCGACGAGGCCGCGGACGAGGCCCGAGTTCGGGGCGAGGCCGATCTGGATGAAGATGCCGTCGATCGGGAACGTCCTCTCGGCGTCGGTCGCGCGGTCGACGACCTTGATCGCCGTCACCTTGCTCCCGTCGCCGAGGATCTCCGCCGTCCGGTGGTTCACGATCACCTCGGTGTTCGGGAGCTTCCTCAGGTTGTCGACGAGGACCTTGTCGGCCTTCAGCTCGTTCATGAACTCGACGACCGTCACCCGCGAGCAGATCCCGGCGAGGTCGATGGCCGCCTCGATGCCCGAGTTGCCGCCGCCGATGACGACGACCTCCCGGTCCTTGTAGAACGGACCGTCGCAGTGCGGGCAGAACGCGACGCCGCGCCCGATGTACTCCTTCTCGCCCGGGACGTTCAGCTCGCGCCACTGCGCTCCCGTCGCCATGACGAGCGCCTTCGTGCGGAGGACCTCGCCGCCGGCGAGGCGGACGGTCTTCAGCTCTCCGTCCTCGATCGCCTCCACGCGGCGGTTGTCGAGGACCTCGACCGGGTAGCTCCGCAGGTGGGCGAGGAGGTCGGCCGCGAGCCTCTTCCCCTCGGTGCGCGTCGTCCCGATCAGGTTCTCGATCCCGAGCGTCTCGAGGACCTGCCCGCCGACGTTCTTCGCGACGAGCGCCGTCCGGAGCCCCTTGCGGACCGAGTAGATCGCCGCGGACGCGCCCGCGGGCCCGCCGCCGACGACGAGGACGTCGTACGGATCGCGCACCGGGAGGTCCTGCGCCGCGTCCGACGGCGCGGAACCGAAGCGCTCCTCGAGCGCGTCGAGGAGCTCCGCGAGGCCGGCCCGGCCGACGGAGACCTGCGCGTTCTCGTGGCCGAGCGAGATGACGGTCGGGACGCCCTGGATGCCGAGCTTCTCGACCTCCCCTTCCGCGAGGCCGCCGTCGACCATCTCGTGGACGAAGTCGGGGTGGATCACCGCCATCAGGTTCAGCGCCTGCACCACCTCGGGGCAGTTGTGACACGACAGAGAGACGTACGTCCGGAGGCGGACCGGCCCCTTCAGGTGCCGGATCCGGCTCTGGATTCCCTCGTCGGGCCGCTTCCCCTGCCCCGCGGCGTACTTCACCGCGAGGACGAGCGACGAGAACTCGTGCCCGCCCGGGATGCCGCGGAAGAGGATCGTCGCCGCGCGCCCCTCCGCCGCCACCTCGAACGCCGGGATCGCGCTCGCCTCCCCTTCCACGCGGTGGACGATCTTCCCCGGCGCGGTCGCGGCCACGTCCGCGAGCATCGTCGTGAGCTCCCCGTTCTTCGGGTGCTCGGACGGACGCTGGCGGAGGACGACCGTCACGGGGAGGTCGCTGTAGATCTGCTGGAGCTGCGCGGAGAGAGAAGCGTCGAGCATCGTTGTCCTCTTCGGGGGCGTGCGGGAGTCGAGGCGGGAAGGAAGGCCGTCCGGCGCGTGGTCACGCACCTCGAGCGGCCGGAGGGGGACCCGGCGTTCCCGCCGGATCCCCCGTGGACCGGGACGTGAATCAGATCTTGCCGACGAGGTCGAGCGAGGGCTTGAGCGTCTCCTGGCCGGGGGTCCACTTGGCCGGGCAAACCTCGTTCGGGTGGCTCGCGACGTACTGCGCCGCCTGCACCTTCCGGAGGAGCTCCTTGGCGTCGCGGCCGATGCCGTTGTCGTGGATCTCGGCGATCTTGACCTGCCCCTCGGGGTTCACGACGAACGTGCCGCGGTAGGCGAGACCCGCCTCGTCGATGTGGACGCCGAAGCCCTTCGAGAGGATGTGGGTCGGGTCGGCGAGCATGACGTACTGGATCTTCTTGATCGTGTCGGAGGCGTCGTGCCACGCCTTGTGCGTGAAGTGGGTGTCGGTCGAGACGGAGTAGATCTCGACGCCCATCTTCTTGAACTCGGCGTAGTTGTCGGCCAGGTCGCCGAGCTCGGTCGGGCAGACGAACGTGAAGTCGGCCGGGTAGAAGAAGAAGACCGACCACTTGCCGGCGAGGTCCTTGTTCGAGACCTCCTTGAAGGCGCCGTTGTGGTAGGCCTGAACCTTGAATTCGGGAATCTGGCTGTTGATGACGGGCATGCTCGTTCTCCTTGCGTTCTCTGCGGGCGAGTCGGCCCGCTCTTTAGACTTTTTCTAATTTACGACAGGATCGAAGAAAAGGCAAGCCCCGTTCGACCGATTCGTTTTCCCGGCTCGAGGCGGACCCCGGCCCGGGACCGCTCCTCGCCTCAGTCCCTTCACGAAGCACCTGCGCCCGCGACTTCGCTTGACTTCCCTCCATACCCCCGGTATCTTCCCCCTCCCCTGACGCGGGGTGGAGCAGCCTGGTAGCTCGTTGGGCTCATAACCCAAAGGTCGCAAGTTCAAATCTTGCCCCCGCAACCAACCATAAGATCCGCGGAATCAAGCGGTTAGAAGGCCCGGCGGAAACGCCGGGCTCTTCGTTTTCGGGAGCCTCCCCGGGCCTCGGGCTCGCCCGGGGCCCCGCGAGTCGCACGGAGGCGCGCGAGCGGACGGGGAACGAACCCGCCCGCGGCGGGCTCGGCGCGGGGCGCCGCTCGCACCTCGCTGCCCCGCCCCGCGACCGGGACGGAACCCGTCCCCTCCGTCGGGCCCAGGTGCGCGCCGGGACGAGCTCAGGCCGAGATCACGCGGCGGCAGCGAGGTCCGCTCCGTTCCGGCGGGACCATGCCGAGGTCGCGGGATGGGACCGGGCGGCTCCGACGACCTCTGGCGGTCGAATCGGGCATCGCCCGCCCGGCAGGAATGGATTCTCTCGTCGGCTCGTAGAATTCCGCCCTCGCCGTTCGTCGTTGGAGTGAAGGCCGGGCAGACAGCCTCGCCCGAGGGTCAGGAGAAGACCATGCCGCAGTACCTCGTTGCCGGTTACCTCCCCGACGATTTCGACACGTCGCAGATGGACGAGGCGGTGGGCCGCGAGATCCACGCGCTCAACGAGGAGATGATCGCCGCCGGCGTCCGGAAGTTCGCCTGCGGCCTCGGGGCCGCGAAATCGCTCCGGTCCCGGGCCGACGGCGGGGTCCTCGTCACCGACGGACCGTACCTCGAGACGAAGGAGCACATCGGGGGGTTCTGGATCCTGGAGTGCGCCGACATGGACGAGGCCGTGGCGTGGGCGCGAAAGGGCGTCGCCGCCATGCGGGGGCAGGTCGAGGTGCGGGAGATCTTCTTCGTTCCGACGCCCGAATAGCCCGACGCGCGCCCCGCCCGACGACGCAGAAGCCGCCCGACCTCGAGGCGGGCATCCGAGAGAGCTGTCGCCCGACCTGGCCGGAGGAAACATGCCGCAGTACCTGGTCGCCATCCAGCATCCCGAGGACTACGACGCGACGCAGGAGGGCGAGGCGATGATTCGCGACATCGCCGCGCTCAACGAAGAGATGGACGCCGTCGGCGTCCGCTTCTTCGCCGGCGGCCTCGAATCGGCGAGAGGCGCCCGATCGCTGCGCAGGCAGCCCGGCGGCGGGATCGCCATCACCGACGGCCCCTACCTCGAAGCCAAGGAACACGTCGGCGGCTTCTGGATCCTCGAGTGCGCCGACATGGACGAAGCCCTGGCCTGGGGTCGAAAGGCCGTCGTCGCCTGCCGTGTTCCCGTCGAGGTGCGGGCCTTCCTGAGGACCCGGCCGAAGCGGGAATCGCCCGGCCGCGGAGGCTCGGAGTGAGGAAGCGGACCCGGTAGCCTCACGAGCATGAGCGACGTCCACCAGGCGATCGAAGCCGTGTGGAGGCTCGAGTCCACACGGCTCATCGCCGCGATCGCCCGCGTCGTCCGCGACGTCGGCCTCGCCGAGGAGCTCGCGCAGGAAGCGCTCGTGACGGCCCTCGAGGTCTGGCCCGAGGAGGGCATCCCCGAGAAGCCCGGCGCCTGGCTGATGACGGCCGCGAAGCGGCGGGCGATCGATTCGCTGCGGCGCGGCCGCATGCTCGAGCGGAAGCACGGGGAGATCGGCCGCGAGCTGGAGGAGCAGCAGCAGCGGCTCGGAGACGCCCTGGACCACGCGCGGGACGAGGTGATCGACGACGACGTGCTGCGGCTCGTCTTCACCGCGTGCCATCCCGTGCTCGCCGTGGAAGGGCGCATCGCGCTCACGTTGCGCCTCGTCGGCGGCCTCACGACGGCGGAGATCGCGCGCGCGTTCCTCGTCCCGGAGAAGACCATGGGGCAGCGGATCACTCGCGCCAAGAGGACGCTCTCGGAGGCCCACGTCCCCTTCGAGACGCCGCGCGGGGACGAGCTGCGCCTCCGGGTCGAGTCGGTGCTCCTGGTCGTCTACCTGATTTTCAACGAGGGCTACACCGCGACGGCGGGCGAGGAGTGGATGCGCGCGGTCCTCGCCGATGAGGCGCTGCGCCTGGGCCGCATGCTCGTCCGCCTCCTCCCCGGCGAGCCGGAGGTCCACGCGCTCGTGGCCCTGATGGAGCTGCAGGCCTCGCGCAACGCGGCACGCCGGGGCCCGAACGGCGAGGCCGTCCTCCTCTCGGATCAGGACCGCTCCCAGTGGGACCGCGCGCAGATCCGGCGAGGGCTCGCCGCCCTCGAGAGGGCGCAGAGGCTCGGCGGCGGCGCGCGGCCCTACGCTCTGCAGGCCGCCCTCGCCGCCTGCCACGCGCGCGCCCGCGCCGCCGAGGAGACGGACTGGGAACGCATCGTCCTTCTCTACGACGCCCTGCTGCAGGTGCTTCCCTCTCCCGTCGTGGCGCTCAACCGCGCGGTCGCCGTCGGCATGGCCCGGGGACCGGCGGCAGGTCTCGATGCGCTCGACGCGGCAACCGCTCTCGCCGGCGAGTCCGCGTTCGCCGGCTACCACCTCTTCCCCAGCGTCCGCGGGGACCTTCTGATGAAGCTGGGCCGGCTCTCCGAGGCACGCGACGAGATCCGGCGCGCTCTCAGGATGACGAAGAACGTGCGGGAACGAGAGCTCCTGGAGAAGAGGCTGAGGCAGTGGGAGACGGCCTAAGATCCCGCCTCCATGCCCGTTTTCCACGCTGGCCGCGATCGCGTCCGGCTCGAGGCGCCGGAGCCCGCCGTTCCCGAGCTCGCCGCGTCCCTCTGGCCTGAGGTCCCCGACGCCGACGCCCGCGCCGACGAGCTCCGCCTCCGGATCGAGGTGAGCGACGGTGCGGTCGAGGGCGACCCGGAGGAAGCGCTCCTCTGGGACGTGAGCGGCGACGAGACGCGCCTCCTCGCGCCGGGAATCGAGCTAACGGTCCGGCCGCGGGCGCGTCGCGCCTCGGCGACCGTGGCTCGCGCGCTCGTCTCCTCGCGCCCGGACCTCGTGACACGGCTCCTTCTCGAGGCGCCCGTGACCGCGATGAAGATGGTGATGATGCAGCTCCTCCACGCAGGCGCGGTCGTCGGCCCCGCGGGCGCCGTCGTCGTGCGCGGAGCGGCGGGGGCGGGCAAGTCGACTCTCGTGGCCGCCTGCCGCGCGGCCGGCCTCGGATTCCTCGGCGACGAGAGCCTCGTCGTCGACCGGGACGACGCCGACCGCCTCGAGGCGACGCTCCGCGACCTCGTCCTCACGCCGGAGTCCGCCCGCCTGCTCGGCCTCGAAGGGGCGTCGGTCCCGGCCTTCTCGGGCGGCGAGCGGAAGCGCCGCGTGCCGCTGCCGGAGCCGCTCGTGCCGGCCGACCGCCTCGCGCGCCGCGTGGCGACGCTGCTCCTCGGGCCGCGCGAGCCGGGCCCCGCGCGGCTCGTCCCGGTCGCGGGAGCCGCGTTCCTGGAGGCGTTCGCCGCCGGCGAGATCCCGCAGGAGCGGATGTACGGGGGAGATCCCGCGGCGATCGCCCGGGCGTGGGCCGGCCGGGAGACGTACTTTCTGACGGGAGCCGTCGACCTCGGGGGCGCCGTCGACCAGATCCGTGATCTGGTGCACGGGTTCGGCGCCCGCTGAATTCCTAGACTGCGTCTCAAAGAATGAGCGCAGCCGGACCCCCCGTCCTCCTCGCCCACTCCTGCTTCCTCACGCACGACCCGAAGCAGGTGAGGAAGATGCGTCCCTACTCGCCGCTCGCGACGCTCCTCGCCGCCTCGGTCGTCCGGCGCTCGGGGCGGGAGGTCGCCCTCTTCGACGCGATGCTCTCGGCGGGCGAGGAGGAGTTCGAGGCGGTCCTCGCGCGCGTCGCCCCGCGGGTCGTCGCGATCCTCGAGGACAACTTCAACTTCCTGACGAAGATGTGCACCCAGCGGAGCCGCGAGGCGTCCGTGCGGCTGATCCGGAGCGCGAAGGCGGCCGGCGCGCGCGTCGCCGTGAACGGGTCCGACGCTTCCGACGACCCGGCGTTCTACCTCGACGTCGGCGCCGACGCCGTGATCCTCGGCGAGACGGAGCGGACGATCGTCGAGCTCCTCGACGCGTGGGACCGCTCCCCCGACGCCGACCTGTCGGAGATCGCGGGCCTCGCGCTCCCCGCGGGCGCCGTCCGCGCGGCCGGCAGCGCCCCGACCCGGACCCCGCCGCGCCCCTTCGTCGCGGACCTCGACGCCCTTCCCCTCCCCGCGTGGGACCTGGTGGACGTGGAGCGCTACCGGAAGGCGTGGACGGAGGCGCACGGGCGCCTCTCGTGGAACATGGTGACGACCCGCGGCTGCCCCTACCGCTGCAACTGGTGCGCGAAGCCGCTCTACGGGGTCCGCTACGCGCAGCGGAGCCCGGAGCTGGTCGCCGCCGAGATGAAGCTCCTGAAGGAGACCGTCGGTCCCGACCACGTCTGGTTCGCGGACGACATCTTCGGCCTTTCCCACCGCTGGACGGAGCGGTTCGCGGAGGAGGTCCGGGAGCTCGACGCCTCCATCCCGTTCACGATCCAGTCCCGCGTCGACCTGATGTCGCCGACCGCGGTCGAGGCGCTCCGCCGCGCCGGGGCCGAGGAGGTCTGGATGGGGGTCGAGTCGGGGGCCCAGTCGATCCTCGACGCGATGGACAAGGGGACGACGATCGCCCAGGTGCGCGGGGCGACCCGCCGGCTGAAGGAGGCGGGCATCCGGGCCTCGTGGTTCCTCCAGCTCGGCTACCCCGGCGAGACGTGGGCCGAGATCCTCGCGACGCGCGAGCTCGTCCGCGAGGAGCGCCCCTCCGACGTCGGCGTCTCGGTCGCCTATCCCCTCCCCGGGACGGTCTTCTACGAGCGCGTGAAGAGCCAGCTCGGCGAGCGGTCGCACTGGAAGGACAGCGACGACCTCGACATGATGTTCGAGGGGACGTACTCGGCCCCGTTCTACAAGCGGGTCCGCGACCTCCTCCACGAGGAGGCCGCGCTCGGGGCGATCCCGCCGTCCGAGACGATCGGCCGGCGCCGCCGGAACCTCGACGCCGCGTGGCTCGCCGCGGAGCGCGACGAGCCGCGTTCGCGCACCGCGGGCGCGGCGCTCCCGACCCGGCAGCGGGGCTGACGGTCGCCCGACCGGGACGAGCCGATGACGG
>Ga0116154_10001287_pt1 | contig 21903 bp, 15 predicted proteins | sample AD_UKC030_MetaG_FD_89898 | JGI IMG/M metagenome (GOLD analysis project Ga0116154, IMG submission 89898) | Active sludge microbial communities of municipal wastewater-treating anaerobic digesters from USA - AD_UKC030_MetaG | ecosystem: Engineered > Bioreactor > Anaerobic > Digestate | place: USA...
ATCCGGCCAGCCAGCGACCGTCCGGCGAGAAAGCGAGCGAGGTCGTGTACCCGCCCTCGTTCCGCAGCCGCGACACGATGGTGTTGCGGCGCAGGTCCCAGACGCGCACTTCCCAATCCTCAGCGCCACTCCTGTTCACGACGTTCCACGGAAACGCGACGAGGTCGTTCGTCGGCGAGTAACCCATGCGCACGCCCATGCTCGGCTGGACCAGCCCGGGCACGGGTTGACGGGTCTCCAGATCGTAAACCACGACTTCTCCGATGTGCTCCTGCACGATTAACCGGCGGCCATCGGCGGTGAACGCGAGTCCGCCGATTTGTCTGGGTCGCGCGCAGAGCCGAAACGCCGCCTGGCTGCGCGACTTCTGCCAGAGATAGACCCATTCCCAGCCGCGCAGATCGGTTGATGGTCGAGGGTTGATGGTTGATGGTCGCTGCCCGGTGGCAACGGATGACTTGGTTGGCGGGGCGTAGCGGTTGAGGAGTTCCTGCACGCGACCAATGTCCTCTTCGGCCAGGGCGCGACCGGCCAAGTCCATGTCGGCGGCGTAGGCGTGCTGGCGGGACACCAACTCACTCGCTTGGGCGCGTCGCATCTGCCAGGTGGTGGTCACCAGACCGAGCGCGAGGCTCATGACCACCGCGCCCAAGGCCGCGGCCAGCTTCGGATTCCGCCAACACCAGCGCCAGGCTCGCTCGGCCCGATGCACCGGACGCGCGCGGATCGGTTCATTCGCCAGGAACCGGCTTAGTTCGTCCGCCAATTCCCGCGCGCTCGGGTAGCGTCGGTTCTGTTCCTTCTCGAGGCACTTCAGACAAATCGTCTCGAGATCCCGCGGGACGCTGGGATTCAACAGCCGCGGCGCGACCGGCTCGGTCTCGATCACCTGCCGCAACAAGGCGGTGAGCGTCTCGCCCTGGAACGGCGGGCGCCCGGTCAGCAGATGGTAGAACACTGCGCCCAGTGAATACACGTCGCTCGGAACGCCCACGGTGCCGCGCTTGCCTTCTGCCTGCTCGGGCGAGAGGTAGCTGGGCGAACCGAGCACTTGACCGCTGACGGTCAGTTGAGAGTTGAGAGTTGAGAGTTCCGAGTTGTCCAGCCAGTCTGCCGGGGTGACGGTGCCGGCGGCTTCGTTTGTTGTCCCGGCCTGGGCCCGATCCGCACCCGCGTTTGCGGTTGTGACGGAAGGCCCGCTGCCCTGATCGCCTCGAGGCGGGACAAAGAACCGCTTGGCCAGGCCGAAATCGGTGATGTGCGGCTGGTCGTCCGGGTCGATGATGATGTTCGCCGGCTTGAGGTCGCGATGCAGGATGCCATGCCGATGGGCGGAATGCACCGCTTCCGCGATCGTCTTCACCCAGGACACGCTGCGCGTGTAATTTGAAATCTCAAATCTCAGATTTGAGATGACTTCCGCCAGGTTCTTCCCCTCGATGTAGTCCATCGAGAAGTAGAGTTGGCCCTGGTGTTCGCCCACCTCGTGAATCGCGACGATACTGGGATGCCGGAGCTCTGCCGCCGCCTGGGCCTCCGCGCGAAAGCGCTGCACTTGGGCCTGCCCCGCCAGGCCACCGCCCAGGATCATCTTCACGGCGACGATGCGATTCAGACTGATCTGGCGCGCCTTGTGCACAACCCCCATACCGCCGCGGGCGATTTCCTCGAGCAATTCGTAATCGCCGAAGGTCCGCACGCCCGGCCGCGGCAAGGCCGCCGTCGCAGGCGTTTCTACATCCGGCGGGGGCGGGCGCAGGGCGGCACCCAAGAGGCAGGCCGGGCAAATCCCATGCGGCGCGTCCGCTCCAATCGGGCGGCCGCATCGACTGCATCGACGTTCATCTCCATTCATCCCCGGTTCCTCCTCCTCCCCGCTGTCTGTGCGGTCTGTTCATGCAGAGACCGCGGCGAAGAGGTGGCGCATTTCCTCCTCGATGTCATCCAGCGAGGCGACTGTGTGGGCGATCTCGTGGCGCAGGAGTTCGCCATAGCGATGACGCAGGCGGCAAACCGTCGTGCGCAAGCTGGTCTCGCTGGCGCCCAGCCGTTGCGCGATCTCGGCGTACGGCGGCGAGTCCCCATCGTCCAGCAATCGTTCCTTCAGGTGATCGAACAGCGGTCCTTTGCCCAGCCCGATCAGTTCGGCTTGCAGCCGGTCCAGAACGCGTTGCAGCAGAGTCAGTGCCCAACTCCGGTCAAACAACCGGTCCGGTGTCAGTGCGGCCAGGCCGTGCCGTCGGTAATGCCGTTCCGCCCAATCCTGGTTCCAGGAAACGAACCGGACGGCTCCGCCCCGTTTCTGCGCCTGCTCGTGCCGCCATTGGTCGACAAGAAAACGCTCGACCGCCACGCGCAGGAAGCAGCGGAAGCGACCGCGTTCGGGCGTAGCCTTCGCGAGTGTCTGCGAATCGAGCAGGTGCAGAAAGAACGACTGGGCGAGGTCCTGGGCATCAAGCGGGGTGGAGCCGCGCGTGCGGAGATAGGCATAAACGGGATACCAATAAGCCTCGCAGAGTTGCTCGAGCGCGGCCTGGGCGCCGGGCGCCGCGGGGTCTCCCGCGGCCAGGACGACACTCCAATGCGTTTGGCTCGGCCAATCCGCCGCCTCACTCCGCGCTCCGGTTGGCCCCGGCTTCGTCATACCGCGCTGGTGGGAACAGCTCTCCTCTCGCCCGGATCGGTCACGGCCTCCGCGATGCGCCTGATCCGGAACTGGGCATGTCGTCGGTCCTTTCGGTTTCCGTCCCTCGTCTTACGGAGACGCATGCCACGTGCCCCTGGCGTAGGAATGCCGCTTGCTATCCCTTTTGCCCTGGCATGTCAATGCCGCAGAACGCGTACGCGAGCTGGGACGCGCCATCCGTCCGGTTTCACCTTGAACACATCCCTCCGTTCGCCCATGCTCGCCACTCGAAACAGCCACTTCCCACGAGATGAGAAATCGGCCGCCTGGCTGGCCTGAGGTGAAGCGAAAGCCGGCGGATTCTCTGTTCGCCCGATGCGCTGTATTTGCCGTGCACATTGATGTCGTCGAACCATGAAAGCACTCGCCGCCCTCTTTGCCCTCACCCTCGCAAGCCACGCCGCCGCACGGAGCATCGTCTGTCCGTCCGACGCGCCGCCCAACGTGAAACTCGCGGCCAAGGAAATCCGCCGCTACGTGTATCTGCGCACCGGCGAGTTGATGCGCGTGACCGCGGAACCCGCGGACGCGTCGGACCAGCGCATCGCGCTCGTGCTCGATCCCTCGATGGCGTCGCAGACCTATCGCCTGCGGTCCGACGCCCGAGCGCTCACGATCGCCGGCGGGAGCGACGTGGCCGTGCTCTATGGCGCCTACGCTTTCGCTGAGCAGCTCGGCGTCCGGTTCTACCTCGATGGCGATGTCATCCCCGACGCCCGCATTCCTTTCGCGCTCCCGCGCCTCGACGAAACGCGAGCCCCATTGTTCGAGACGCGCGGCATCCAGCCCTTTCATGATTTCCCCGAAGGACCCGACTGGTGGAACCAGGACGATTACCTCGCGCATCTCTCGCAACTCGCGAAGTTGCGGATGAACTTCCTGGGTCTGCACTGCTATCCGGAAGGCGGCGTCGGCCCCGAACCGCTGGTCTGGATCGGGCTCACGAACGACCTGGCAGCCGACGGCAGCGTGAAGTTCAGCTACCCGGCCTTCTGGGCGAACACGTCCAAGGGCACTTGGGGGTACGCGCCCATGAAGACCAGCGAATACGCAGGCGGAGCGGCAATGCTCTTTCCGGGTGACGACTACGGTCCCGACGTGATGGCGGGCCTCATGCCGCGGCCGGTCTCGCCGGAACAATGCAACGAGATGTTCGAGCGCGTGGGCCGACAGATGAAGATCGTGTTTGCCAACGCCCGGCAGCTCGGCATCCGGACCTGCATTGGCACGGAAACACCGCTGCACATCCCCAAGAGCCTGCGCGAACGACTTCAGGAGCTCGGCATGGACCCCGCCGGCACCAACACCGTCCGCGCGCTGTACACGGGCATGTTCCGGCGCATCGCCACGGTGTACCCGGTGGACTACTACTGGCTCTGGACGCCGGAAGACTGGACGTGGGGCGGGAACAAGCCGGGGCAATTGGAGGCGACGATCCTCGATCTGCGACTCGCACTGGCTGCCCTCGAGGATCTGGGGCATCCCTTCACGCTGGCCACATCCGGCTGGGTGCTCGGCCCGGCCCACAACCGGGCCGCGCTCGACGAGATCCTCCCCAAGTCTTCCCCCATGAGCTGCATCAACCGGCAGGTCGGACATGAGGGCGTCGAACCCGCCTTCGCCAACATCACAAGCCGCCCGAAATGGGCGATCCCGTGGATGGAGAATGACCCGAACATGGTCGGCCCGCAGCCGTGGGTGGCGCGGATGCGTCATGACGCCGTGGACGCGCGCCGCTATGGCTGCACGGGGCTGCTGGGCATCCACTGGCGCACCAAAGCCCTCGCGCCAAACGTGGCCGCGCTCGCGTCCGCAGCCTGGGATCAGTCCTGGGTGCCGGCGAACTCCGAAGCCGACAAGGTCAGCGGAGGCACACCGACTCCGTCTCCGCGCGATCGAGCGATGCCGGTCGAGGAGTTCTACCTTGATTTCGCCCGTGCCCATTTTGGGGACTCGGTCGCCGAATCCGCCGGGAAGCTGATGGCCAGGATCGACGGCGTTCACATGCCACAAGCCAGCGACTGGAAGAACGGCCCGGGCAACCTCGTTCCCAACGCCGCCCCCTGGAACGAAGCGCGCTCGCACTACGCGTTTGTGGAAGAGTTCGCCGCGCTGCGCCCGCGGGTGCAAGGGCCGGGGAACCAGGAGCGGTTTGACTACTGGCTCAACACCTGGCGCGCGGCAGCCGTGATGGCCGAGGCCTGCTGCGTTCGCGGCCAACTGGACAAGGCCATGGCTGAGAAGCAATACGACCAGGCCCTCGACCACCGCGTCGAACTGGCGCGGGTGTGGAGCCGTCTGTTGTCCCTCCAGACCGCCATCGTCAGTACGCCCGGCGAATTGGGCACCATCGCGAATCTCGAACAACACACGCGCCGGGAATCGCACTTTCTCGACGCGCACGACGCGGCCTTGAGCAAGGCCCTCGGCAAGGACTTGCCGGTCGAGACCGCGCCCTCACAGGACTACACCGGCCCGGCGAGGTTGATCGTTCCGACCATCCGAACCACGGCAACCAAAGGCGAAGTGCTCACACTCCGGATCATTGCACTCGACAGTCAGCCTGCGGATTCCCTGACCGTTCACCTGCGTCCGTTGGGGGAAGGCTCGTGGCAGAGCATCCCCGCCCTTCCACGCGGTCGCGCGGTCTTCGAAGCGCCGCTGCCGTCCGCCCAACAAGACTTCGAGTACTACATTTCCTCCCCGCGAGATCTCGTCTGGCCTCCCACCGCACCGGGCCTGAACCAGACGGTTGTGGTCAGAGAATAGCATTGGCTCAACGCGATGAAATACGCGGGTTGGATGCGAACCGCCTGGATGTCGAGCCCATGAAACCCTGGTACGAAGAACTGTTCTCGAACTACGCCCGGACCTACGACCGGGAATGTTTCACCCAGGGCACACAACAGGAAGTCGACTTCATCGAGACGGAGATCGCCGCCGACAAAACCGTGCGAATTCTCGACATCGGCTGCGGCACCGGACGCCATGCCATCGAACTGGCCCGGCGCGGGTATCAGGTCACGGGCATTGACCTGTCGGCCAACCAACTCGCTCGCGCGCGGGAGAAAGCCCTCGCCGCGGGCGTGCAACCGGTCTTCGAACAGCGCGACGCGCGAACTCCGCATTTTCTGGGTGCATTCGATCTGGCCCTTATGCTCTGCGAAGGCGGTTTCTCGCTCATGGAGACCGATGCCATGAACTTCAAAATCCTCGAAAATGCGGTCCGGGCGCTCCGGCACGGTGGCAAGTTCATGTTCACGTGTCTGAACGGACTGTTCCCCCTGGCGCGGTCCGTCAAGGACTTCGTCAACGCGGCGCCCAGCGGAGTCCGCACGCTGGACACGGCGTTCGACCTGAGCACGCTCCGGATGCGATCGCAGGTGGATTATACGGACGATGATGGCGTGACCCGCCGGCTCGACACCGACGAGCGCCATTACATCCCGTCGGAGCTGACTTGGTACATGCACACGCTGGGCATGTGGAACGTCTCCGTGTTCGGATGCACCGCCGGCGACTTCCGGAAAGGCCCGCCCACGCCCGAACACTTTGAACTGCTGGTCATCGCGGACATGGCCCGCGAACACGAAGGGGTCAGATCTCTGGATTCTGGTTATGACAGAATCGGTTCGCGAGCACGGACGCAAGCGGATACCAAATCAAGAATCCAGAGATCTGACCCCGCGAGGTTTCCAGACTTCAGCAGCTCCCTCCTAGGGAGCGTTCGAGTAATATGTGGGAAGCCAATTGTCCCACCGGTGGTATTGCACGAAATCGACCACCATGAAGGTATTGCTGTCCTGGTAGCCGGTATGTTCCGGATCGGCATTGAAGCTGGTCTGGTCAGGGGGAAAGTAGATCGCAACACCATGCGATCCGTCCATGTCCGGGGAGGTGTGGTACTCTTCGATGACAAGAGCGGTTACGGCAGCCTTGAGAGCATTTGCCGCATTGCGAAGATCGGCGGACGATGCGGTTGCTGACACTTTGTCGGCAAAACCGTAGATATCCGTTCCCCAACAACTCGGGGAGCCCCAGGGGTGGTATTGCCGCGCAGCGCCCCTCGCGCTCTTGAGGACACTCCATTCGGAGGTTGCCTTGTCTGCAAAAGCGTCGATGGCGAAAGCCAGCTCATCAATCTTGTCCATCTCATAGGCAGCTTGGGTCACGCCGCTATAGCCCGCATTGCCATAACGGATCACAATCCTCCGCGCGAGATCGGCAGGACTCATGTTCGGATTGCCCGTCAGGTCGGTCAATATGGTATCGTAGGGCCATCCGTCACCTGGTTCCGTCTCTTCAGAAGCGACAAGATAGTTTGTCACGTCGCGGAGCGCGTACGCCACTTCCACCATGCCCATCAGGCAGGCGTCAAATCCAATCAGATCGATCTTTACATGGGTAGCATTCCTGCCTTCGAGCCGCTGTCTTGCGTCAGTCAGGGCGGTCTGAACTTCTCTCATATAGAGGACATCCATGTCCGTATCATCCGTAGCCACCGCCTTCACCACTCGCTCATCAGCGCCGCTCCTCCGCATGCCTGCGATTTGCGCCGCCTTTTCCCTGTTCATTCTCCAGCCATCGCCGTGGTTCCAGATTGCCAGCGCATAATGGTCTGCCGGATAGTTGGTGATGCCCCATTCGACGAAGTCTCTCAGCACGTTGGGATTGCCCATGTTGAGTTCCCCCATATCCTGCAGCGGTGGCGAGGCGGGGGTGCTGCCACTCGAAATCAAGAACCGCCTCGTCCCCGTCCAGTTGTTGTACCCACTTGCGCCTCCAGCAATGCGGTCCATTTGAACAAGCACGGTCACGCCGGCAGTGGATCCGACGGAGGCCATCTCCAGAAAGTCCTTTAACCCGGCGGACTCCAGGTTGTTGTCAGCATCGAGGTAAACCATGAATGTCCAGCTTCGTTCCCCGGGCACCACAAAATTCTCCTTGCTGTAACCGGTTCCATTCTTTGTCTTCACCGAGACCAGTCCTGTAACCGCTCCGACTGGCACCTTTGCATTGAGAGTGTTCTGCGAGACGACCGACACGTCCGACGCCGGTACGACGACGGCGCCGAACCCGACTGTGTTCTCAGGCACCGTGGCGCCAAACCGTCCGCCCAGGATCGTCACCTGGGTTCCCTCGGGTCCCGTGTTGGGATTGAGAGAAGTGATGTAGGGCGTGCAGCCCGGAAGAATCAACAACGCCAATGTGCCCACGGCTGTGACCACGTTTGCTTTCATGCGGCTCCTCCTACTTGTTTTGAGTTCAGGTTCCTTTGCGGGAATGTCGTTCCTGTACTCGATCGCTAAGGGAATGTCAAGATGAAACCAGAGAAGACGAACCAGAGAGGAGCCCGCATAGCAGTCCTCTTGCGAGGTCTGACCGCCCTGTGCACCATCGGGGTGTGAAACATGCGTGCCAGGGGCGGATCCCATGATCCGGTGTCCTGGACCTATGACTCCGTGTGTATAATGGTCGTGCGATTTGCGCGACCCGAGAGTCGCAACTTCGGCAGTCAGCGCGCTCCGAGCAGAGCCGCGCCGGTCAAGGCACACCGCTCTCCAGGAATACGGGATACTCCGTCAACCGGAGGCGCAACAGACCGCCGTTGGCCTGAAGCGCCTCGGTTTTGGGTTCGGTCGCGTCAAGATCGGTGACGATGCGGGTCAAGCGCACCGGTCCGTCCGGGAATGGGAGGGCGGCGTCCATTTCGGCGAGCTGTTCGTCGTGGTTCTGGCCGACGTGATCGTCACAGAAGGCGACGAGCACCCGGCGCCCGCCGCGGACGGTGCATTCATACGCGTAGAGATACTCGGGCAACGGCAGGCGGCGGCACGCGGTGATACCGTCGAGTTTTTCGATAAGGAGCTTGTAGGTGTAGGCGGCGGGCCAAAGGCGGTCGAAGGTGGTGCTCTTGTAGCCGCCCACGCCCAGCGGATAGACCGCCAGCGGCATCTGCGTGTCCAGGGCCCAGCCGTTCATGAGTTTCCTGGACCCGGCGTGCAAGCCGACCAGACAGTTCTTCACCACCATCGCCGACTGGAGCCCGCGATACCAGCGGTTGACGGACGGGAATTCCTTGTCCCGCGGCGGGCGCGTGATCCGGATGTAGTCGAGGCTGCGCGACGGCGTCGGATACGGGTAGAGAGTGGTCATCGGCAGGACCATGGCGTCCAGAAGCGGCAGGGGGCTGTACATTTCCGCGCTCCAGATCTCGGTGGCCGGGCGACCGGCCTGTCGGAGTTCCTCACGGCACCGCGCGACGACGCCGTAGTTCGACCGGCGCGCATCGAGGATGTCGTAATCGAACTCGAGGCTGGCGCGGCTGAACTCGTCCATGCGTTTGAGGAACGGGAGCATCACTGGCGCGGTTCGGGGCAGAAGTCGGTCCACGTAGGCTCTTGTGCGCGGCTCCATCTCCGCCGCATAGAACCCGCTCATCGGCATGAAACAGACGCCGGACAGAATGATCTTCACTTGCGGACACGCGCGGCGGGCGGCTTGGGCGACTTGGTGCAGATGCGCGCCGTATTCCTCGGCGCTGCCGCCCCAAAACAGCTCGTTGTAGCACTCGTTGCCGGGCCAGGTCCGGCTTGCGGAACTCGCGGTTGAGGGCGAACACGTAATCGAGGCCGAAGGGCGAGTCCCAGCCTTCGCGGACGTATTGGTTCCACGCGGCGCGGTCAGTCTGCCGGGGCACTCGAGACATCTCCGGGACCGCGTCCGGCGCGGCTACCGCCGAGACGGCGGCCACGAGCAGGCCCAGAACAAGCAGCCGGGGGGGCCGACATCCCGGAATTCGCATGCGCGATCGTGGTCGAGGCGGCGCGGCGGACGCATGGCGGCGGAGCAGGCCGAACAGTCCCGGTGATTGGAAGCGCAGGAAGCTCATCGCGACGGGCCCTTCGATGCATCGTTCACAATTCCCTCCTGACGGCGTTGGCGATGTCGCGGCCAAATTGTTTGAACACGCTTGGGCTATGCGTTTCACACAGGGGCAGGCAGACACTCTTAATGACATTCGGGAATCTGGACTGCGCGCAGGTCCACCGGCTCGAGCGTCCAGAGTTGCAGTTGGTTGGACCAGTCGTGCCGGCTGTCGGCATGGGCGCTCTTGGGCTGGCATGGCGGGCAGTCGCCGGCTGGCGGCGTCTCGCCCGTGCCGCAGCAACGACTGCAATCGCTCTCATGGTTGATGTTGGAGATCGATTGGAGAGCTTGATGTCGAGAAGGTTCGGTTTCGAGACCATCCGGATGCGACATCACCCGAGGTGGCAAAAAGTGGGGAGAAATGCAGGCGAGTCCCCAAAGGCCGGCCGCTCATTCGCCCGGAGCCCAAATCTGCCTCGTCTTGCCTTGAACGGCCCATCCTGTCCGGGCACACTCTGTCCACGTCGAATCGCCATATGCCTACCAACCATTGGTTGTTTTTCGGGACATTCCTGTGGTCGTGCCTGGTGTCGCCGCGCGGCGTCGCGGACACTCCCACCTTTGTCGAAGTGCCCCTCGAAGTCGCCGGTTTCAGGAGCGCGTCCCTCTCCTGGGGCGACTATGACGGAGACGGCGACCTCGACCTCCTGGTGGGCGGGTACACTGCCACCGGCCACGAACTCCACCTGCTCCGCAACGACGCGGGTGTGCTGAGGTGGGGGCTTTTCACCGTGGTGACCGGCGTGACCGGCGCAACGGCGTGGGGCGACTACGACCGGGACGGTGACCTCGACTTCGCCGCCGGCGGCCTGTTTCGCCTCCTCCGGAACGACGGCCCGGGGGGCTTCACCGCTGAGGGGGCCGAGATCACCATGTTCGGCCTGCCTTTCTGGGCGGACTTTGATCGGGACGGTGATTTGGACCTGCTGCTGGCCGGGGCCGCCTTCGACGAGCCTCAATCAAGCGACCTCGATTTGCGCCGCCTCCGTCTCTACGTGAATGAACCGGGAAAGCCCTGGGCCTTGCGCTGGGAACTGGCGCTGCCGCACAACGCCCGTCCGCCGCTGGTGGACGACTGGGACCACGACGGCTGGCCCGACATCGTTTACCCCTACATGCACTCGACGGCGACCGGCGACCAGATGAAGCTGGGCTTCCTGCGCAATCAAGCTGGACTCGGATTCGCGGCAACCGAAGGCGAGTTCTCCGGTTCGGGCTGGCCGTACTTCATGGACTGGGGCGACTACGAGAATGACGGTGACCTCGATGCCGCGTTCACCGGTGAGTCGTATCCGTCTCCCCAGCGCCTCCTCAAGCTGGTCCGCCACGACGACGCCCAGCAAGTGCTGCTCGATCTTCCCGGCGCGGGCGGCTTGGCCATTGCCTGGGCCGATTTCGACAACGACGGCCATCTCGATCTGAGCACGACGGACGAAGCCGAGGGTGCTGTCGGATTCCTTCGACTGCACCATAACGCGAGCACCGGGCCCACCCCCGAGTTCACCGCCACCGACCTGCCCTTCCGCGGGGCCGGCTTCGGCGCGCTCGCCTGGGCGGATTATGACAGTGACGGCGACCTGGATTTCGCCCTGACCGGGTTTACGAATGGCGTGCCGAGTCTGCGCCTATTCCGCAACGAGACCCAGAGCCGCAACCCGCCACCGACCGTGCCGGGTGCGCTGCAGGCCACCGTCGGTCCGAACGGCTCGGTCGAATTCGCATGGACGCCCGCCACCGACCCGAACCAGTCGGGCGGCCTGACCTACAACGTGCGGGCCGGGCGCAGTGCCGGCGGGGTGGACCTCGTGACGCCGAATGCGGATGTGGCGACCGGCCGCTTGCTGGTGCCGCAGCGTGGAAACGCCGGCACGATCCCGCGCTTTGTTCTCACAAACCTCCTGGCGGGCGTCTACCACTGGAGCGTGCAGGCAGTCGATCTGGGCTACGCGGCGTCGCCCTTCGCTGCCGAGGCACAGTTCACCATCCCGCCGGGACCGCCGCGAGTGAAAGACGTCACTGCCACGGACGTGCGTTACCAGCATGCGACCCTCAGCGGCGTGGTGATTCCCAACGGCGCGCTCACCTTGGCCTGGTTCGAGTACGGGCTGGACACCAGCTATGGCGTCGCGACGGCGCCCCAGGCCGTCGGTGAAGGGGCACTTCCGGTCGGCGTAACGAATGAGCTGGCGAACCTCGAGACGGCGGTCACCTACCACTTCCGCCTCGTGGCGGAAAACGCCGCCAGCCTGGTGTCGAGTCCGGACGCGACTTTCACGATCGAGAACACCGCCCCGTTGCTCAGCCCGACAACGACGCGGGTGATCACGTTTCCGAACGTCCCGTCCGCGCCGCTGACGGTGTTCGTGTCAGACCTGGAAACGCCGGCCGATTTGCTCGAATTCACGGCCAGGGCCGCGCCGATGTCGTATCACAACACCAACCTCCTCGCCCCGTCCGGTATCGTGTTGGGTGGAAGCGGAACCAACCGGACCGTGACGCTGAGTCCCACACCCGGCGAACGGGGGATCGTACCGGTGGTGCTGACCGTCCGGGACCAACACGGCGGGCAGACCAGCCGGCAGGTCGAGTTCCGCGTCGAGGATTTCACCGTGCTGTTCCAGTTGGCGCGCGACCCGGGCGAGGATTTGGCATGGGCGGATGTGGATCGTGACGGCTGGCTGGACGTGCTGGGGAGCATGATTTGGCTGGTGAACCGGAAAGGGACGAACCTCGTTTACGCGGCGGGGTCCTACAATCAAATCACTGGCCCCATGTGCCTGGCTGACGCCAATGCTGATGGTTGGGTAGACTTCGCGGTGACCGGCACTCGGTCCAGCCAGAGGACGACTCAGGTCTATACGAACCGACCTCTCTCGACCACGCCCGCGTTGCCGTGGACCTTCCTGGGATTGCCCACGCCTTTGATGCCCGGATTCACCGGTGCATCCTTCGCCTGGGCTGACTACGACAGTGACGGTGATCCGGACTTGGTGGCGTGCGGCTTGACGAACCTCCAGCCCGCGTCGGCGTTTGCCACCCAAGTGTGGCGCAACGACGGCGCGCTGCTGTTCACCGGCGTCGCCGATGTCTTGCCGCACCTGTCGCTCGCCTCGATGGCGTGGGCGGATTACGACGCTGATGGCGACCTCGACGTCTGCGTGCTCGGCAGCACGAATCGAGCGACAACCGGCGCCTTCACCCGCCTCCTGCGCAATGACGGCACTGGTGCCTTCACCGACGCCGGCGTCGTACTCCCCCAGCTTTGCAGCGGCCTCGTGGCCTGGGGCGATTGCGACAACGACGGGCGCTTGGACCTCGCCCTGGGCGGCGCGGGCATGATTGGCAACCGGCCCACGAACATCGTCACCGTGTTTCGTCAAGAGAGCGATAAGGTCTTCACCGAACTCGCCCGCCTTGGCGCGGTGACCGCGGGCCGCGTCTGGTGGCTGGACTTCGACAACGACGGCGACCTGGACCTCGCTTATATAGGGATGGACGTGCGCATGACGTTCATGCACGTGTTCAAGCTCTACCTCAACGAAGGCGGCGGGCGTTTCACGGATATCAGTCCGCCCGAGGGGGCGCCGGCCTGGGGTTTGGCGGACGCCATCGCTTTCGGTGATTTTGACGGCGACAGCGATCTCGACCTCGCGTCACTCAGCACGCTCTTCCGCAACAACAGCCTGCGAGCCAACACGCCTCCCGGCGCGCCGTCGGACCTCGCGACTTCGATCAGTGACCAGGCGGTCACCTTCACGTGGGCATCGGCGACCGATGTCGATCAGGCGGATGGCCTGACCTACAACCTGCGCGTCGGGACCACGCCGGGCGGTGTGGACATCATGAGCCCCCTCGCCGATCCGAAGACTGGCTGGCGGCACATCGTGGCCCCGGGCAACGCCTGGCAGAGCGGACGCTGGACCCTGCGCGGACTGGGCCCCGGCACCTACTACTGGAGCGTCCAGGCGATAGATCATTCTTTCGCCGGCGGCCCGTTCGCCGATGAGCAGAGCTTCACGCTCGGCGGCATCGCCGCTCCGGAGTTCATCGGTGTCCGTTGGGAACCGCCGGGTTCAATCGTGCTGACCGTGTTCAGCGCCGCCGCCGGACGCTTCGCCCTCGAAACCTCACGCGATCTGGATCTGTGGGCCTTGCACGGCACGCACAACCTGCCCGCTGGCACCTCGACGTTGACGATCAATCAACTCGAAGAGGACGTGGGCTTCTACCGGTTCAGGCGCGAGTGAGAGACGGCGGCCGATTCCAAGCGGCGGATCCAGACATTTCGATAGCGCACCGGATTGCTATGATCCTGGAGGAACAGGGGCCCCTTGTCCACCAGGCCCTGCAACGGCGCGGCCGTGGTGGATTCGATGCCGACCGGGACATGGTCCTGGATGAGCACACCGTTATGCAGGACGGTGAATGACCCGGGCTGGACCGTGCCATCCGCCAGCTTTCTCGGCCGATGAAAGATGATGTCGTAAGACTGCCATTGCCCGGGAGGTCGGCAGGCATTCACCAACGGTGGGTGGTGGCCGTAGAACGCGCCGCATTGGCCGTTCGGATAGGTCTTGTTGTTCCAACTGTCCAACACCTGGATCTCGTAACGGCCCATCAGGTAGACACCGCTGTTGCCGCGACCTTGCCCCTCCCCCTTCGAGACGGCGGGCGATGCCCATTCCACATGCAACTGGCAATCGCCGAACTCTTCTTTCGAGAAGATCCCGCCGCTGGGCGTGACCTCGATCGCGCCGTCCAGCACCTTCCATTGCGGCTCGGCGCCCCGCTCGCCGCGAAACTGGGACAGGTCCCTGCCGTCAAACAACCGGACGGCATCCGAGGGAGGGCTGCCGACCGGGCCGGGATCGACGATCGGCGGTTCCTGCTCCGGCTTCGGTTCAGCGGCTGCCAATGGAAACAGGAGCGATGCTGCCAGCACCAGGCCGGCACGGGAGATGAGGTTTGTGGCGGGTTTCATCAGAATCGAGGTTACTTACAATTCCCAACCTGGCCGGACTGCGGGCATGAGATAGGAGTTGGCTTCTCCACAGTTGGTGAATCTCCCGGCTGTGGCGTCCCACTCGAGCACCTGGCCGGGGAAACGGATGGCGATGGCGCCCAGCAAGGCCGCCTGGGTCAGCGGACCCCCGTAACCGAAATCCGAACCGGCCTGCCGGCCCGTGCGGATGGCCTCGAGCCAGTCCCACGCGTGATTCTTGACTCGCGGGATTTTCTGCGCCGGGGCGTTCTTGCCCGAGTACTGATCCATGAGCGTCTCCGGGGCGAGAGAGCAGCCGCCCGCACCATGCGAACCGTGGACAATCATCCCTTTGTCGCCAAAGAGAATCGCCCCGGTGCCGGGGACCTTGTCATCCTTGTCGAAGCCGGCGGGCTGCGGGATGCGGTTATCCCCATCATGCCAAACCAATTTGACCGGGCCGCGGTCCTGCCGGGCGGGGAACTCGAAGGTGATCCTGGTCGCCGGCGGGTAAGTGAGGCCGTGCTTGGCCGGATCGTAGTCGGTGACCTCGGCTTGAACGCTCGAGGGCTCTCCCAGGTCGAGCGCCCAAAATGAGGGGTCGATCACGTGGCAGAACCAATCGCCGATGGTGCCGGTCCCAAACGGCATCCAACCGCGCCAGTTCCAGTGCACCCAGAAGGGAGTGTAGGGCCGAAACTGGACCGGGCCAAGCCACAGGTCGTAATCGAGGCTCTGAGGCACATCGTAAGCCTGCTGCAACTTGTCCAGGTTCCGTTTCTGGCTGTAGACCTCCTTGAACGCATCGCAGGCGGCGTGCACGGTGTGGACCTTGCCGACAGCGCCGGCCCAGACCCACTCGCACAACTGGCGGATGCTCCCACTCGAGTGGCCCTGGTTGCCCAGTTGCGTGACGACTTGATGTTCCTTGGCCGCGGCCATCAGAGCGCGCACCTCGCCGTAGGAATGCGCCAGCGGCTTCTCGCAGTATACGTGCTTCTGACGCTTCATCGCCGCCATGGCGATGACCGCGTGGGTGTGGTCCGGCGTGCCGATAACCACGCCGTCGATGCCCTTGCCCATCTGGTCGAACATCACCCGGAAATCCTTGAAACGTTTCGCATTCGGGTATTGGGCGAACTTCTTGGCCGCGTAGTCATCGTCCACGTCGCACAGGGCAACAATGTTCTGCCCCTCCGCCGCCATCGCATCGATGTCGCCGCCCCCCTGGCTGCCGATGCCGATGCCGGCCAGGTTCAGCTTGTCGTTGGCGGAGGGCGCTCCCGCGCCCCGCGCGATCGAGCGGGGAAACAGGTCAAAGAGCAACACACCCGCGGAGGAGCGGGCCAGGAATTGGCGTCGGTTCATAATGGAGAGATTGGAGTGGTCACATTGCGGTCCAGCACACGGCACAGAGATCGAGTTCGGGTGTCACGGCGGCAGGATGCGCTAGCCTGCACCGGTTGGCAATGCTCAACCAGACCTCGAAACGAGGTTTACCGGTCTCGTCCAAATCCGGCCAGGGCTCAGTGAACGGCTCGTCCGGCACGATGTCGCTATCGAGTCCAAACGCGACGCCCAGCTTCTCGGCGAACCGGCACCCGCCATATTGGCACCCGCCGCGCCGTGTCGTGTCGTGTTCGGGCGCCTGGGCACCCGCCAACGGCTCCGCCTCACCATCCACCAGGAATGTGAACAGGCCCCCTACGACTGCAAACAGGACTGCCACGGTCTTCATCGGATGGGATTCTTGAAGTTCTTGCATGGCATGCCTCAGGCGGCCCCTCTCACCTTCAAGTGGTATTTGCTGGTCAATTGGTCGAGCATCATGGTCACGATGGCGCAGGACATACCCAGATTACCCACGCCCAGAGGTTTGCCGGTCACCGAGTCGTAATGCTCGTTGACGCCATTGACGAGAGCGTTGGCCACCGTCTTGTCCGCGATGTCTGCTGCAATGCCACGGTAACCCTCCCTGGCGAAGGCGGCCGCCACCTGGTAGTTGGGCACCGGCCACACATCCCCGCGCCAATAGCTGGCAGCCACCCAACGCTTGTCATGACGATCCACCGTGGGAATGGGCAGAGGCGTCTGCCAGTGGTCGGTTTGAATCGCCTCGGCCATGCGCCCGGTCATGGACCGGGTGGGAATCTCGGCGATCAACGGCATCCAACCGCCGATGGTCCCAATCCGGATCTTCTCGAGTGTGTCCCGCTTCACCGCCAGAAACACTCCGCTCTCCGCGTCCCACATGTGCTCCCGGACGGCAGCCACACATCTGTCGATGCGTTTCTGCCGGCGCTTCGCCATCTCGGTGTTACCCAGGATCATGGCCAGGCGCACCAGGCTCCGTTCCGCCTGGATCAAATACCCCGTGTTCCCCGGCACGCAGATGTCGCCATACCAGCGACCCTCGCCTGCCCAAGGCCACGGCGCCGAATCCCGCCGCCTGGGGTGTGCTGTAAGTTTCAGGTCGTCCAGGCAACACTCGTTATCAAATGTCTCGTATCGGCCGTGCTGGACATCGTCGCTGTAAGCTCCCACGGCGATCAAACCGGCATCGGTCACATCCCGCTCACGCCAATACCATTCGTGGAACTTCTCGATGGGTGCGAGGCATTGTCGCAAGAGGTCTATGTCTCCGTTGCGTTGGTAAACGCGCTCGAGACCCCACCCGAGGATGGGAATCTGTGAATAAGCCGGGTACTCATACCAGGGCTTAACGTTGCCGCGCGGCTCGATCATGCATGCCACCATGTCATGCGCGTAGCTCGGGAAGCGGACGTTCCACCGCTCCTGGAAGTCCCAGTAGTTCTGAAAAACGTCGCGGATGGTTTCCTTGTGTTCCGGCAGGATCGCCAACAGGTCCACCACGAACATGGTGTCCCAAATCCACTGGCCATAGAAGGCATCCCCCGTGCCGGCCTGCAGCCACCGCCGCTTCGCCGTTCCCTCGGGCGGTTTGATCTTGGCCAACACGCAGTTGCGCATCACGTCGGCCGCCAGCCGGACAAGCCTGGGGTCATCCGACTCGAACAGCGATTCAAGTGCGCCGCCGGACGATTCCGCGGCGCTCGATCCGATGCCGACGCGGGCACTCGCCAGCAACACTCCGATTCCCACCCCGGAACTGGTTTGGAGGAAGCGCCGGCGGTTCATGGGGACAGGGTGCTATCAGGCGGCAAAGAGGCGGGCCAAATCCACAGTGAAGCTCGGAACCATCGCGCTGGTTACGGTTCCACCAGGTCCATGGACACAACTCTCGGCGTATCGCTCACCCTGCGGCTGGCGGTGGACTTCGATCTGATTTTCCGGGCCTAGCACCAGCCAGACTTCCTTCACGCCCGCCCCGGCGTAGGCGCGGAGTTTGGAGCGGTCGTACTCATGGGTGCTTACGCAAATCTCGACCACCAATTCGGCAGTTGCGGGGTGGGCTTCGCGGAAGTCGGGGATCCTGCCATGCACCACCGAAAGGTCTGGTTCCGGTTCGGAATCCGCGCACGTGATGGGTTGCTCGGTGCGGACGATGAAAGCCTGAGGCACGGCGGCTCGCAGGAGTTCGAGCAGGAACTGAACGAGGTAAACGTGGAAAGGTGACTTGGGCATCTTGCGGAAGATCTGACCGTAGAGGAGTTCTGTTTTCTCAGGGATGAGGCCCAATTCGCCCAGCGCGTGATACGCTTTGACTCCAAGCGGCCAGATCTGAGGGCCAGCGGCGATCGGCATCGGTTTCTCAATGACCGTCATGCTCGAACACTACCCCTGTGCCGCGTGTTCCCTCAAGTTCATTTGTCGGGCCGGCTCCACACCCGCGCACACTCTCGCGCCGAAGTCCGTCCGATCCGCATCTCGCCGCCCTGCATGCGAGGATGAAGCCGCCGTCAGACTTCGCCCCGACTCGTGATGGCAAGAGCCCGCCCTGGCTGCAGGCTCTGCCACCCGCGCCTCACGGCTGGGGCAAGGTCCGTGGCGATTTCTACTGCGTGAAGGCGGAGCTTGCACGGAAGCGGCCCGGGCGCGAGCGCGCCCGATTGCCACAGCGAAAACCAGAGTCCGGATCTGAGACTCCGCGAAGCTCTATGAAACAGCCGTCTCCCGACGCCGTATCCCATGTTTCCGCATGCGCCAATAGAGGGTGCTCGCGTTCATCCCGAGCCTTTGCGCTGCGCCTTCCGGACCTTTGATCTTCCATCCGGTTGCCTGGCAAACACGGAGGATATGAGCGCGCTCGTTGGCTTGAAGGGTATCGCCAGGGGATGCGTGTTGAGTGATGCCACACGGCTGCGGGCTCATGCGGGAACTGGGTGGGGCGACGGCCCCCAACTGGATCGCTTCCAACCGCAACAAGGCGCCGGGCGATAGGATGATCGCGCGCTCGATCACGTTCTCGAGTTCGCGGATGTTTCCGGGCCAATCATAGTCCGTCAGCCAGACGATAGGTCGCATCGAACGCATCCCCGGTGGCCAGCGATCCCTCCACGGCCAGGCGAAAAGCGGACACATCGTCCGGGTGCATCATGGCGATCGCCTGTTCGGTCGTTGCGGGAAAAGTGCCGGGGACCAGTCCCAGCTTGCTCTCCGGAGGTATCTCACCGAGCGGCGCCAAGGCAATGATGCTCCCCGTGACGCGCGCCTCTCCCAGGGCGGTGAAGGGGTTCGAGGCCAGTTTCCAGAGCCGGTCCTGCGCCGATGACGGAGTGCGCCTGTTTCAGGACTGGATCAAGACCGGCGCCCGCGTCGACCGCGCCACGCCTTTATTGCGGATGCTCCTGGATCCCAGGCCCAGGCCCACTCCCGGGGCAATCAGCAACACGGGCGTGCACACTCCCGGCAGAGCGCGGCGGGACGCCACACTCGGGGTGGAGACGGGGGCGGCGCCGCTAAAGCGATTTCGGTCGAGACACCGTGATCGGGGCCTACACGCTCCGCACGCACCGTAACTGCCAACCGAACGCTCTGCCTTCGCACCCCATCGAACCATGAAATCGAAAGCCAACGTTGCCGCACTGAGCATGTGCCTGTCCTGCGCCCTGGCCGTGCCGTCCATCCACTGCGCCCTCGCCCAACAACCCACTCCGCAGGAACGGGTCGCTGCCCTCGAGGCGTCGATCGCAGCCAGCCAGGCGATCCTCAAAGACCGCCTTCCCCCCGACCCTGCCTTGATTGAAAAGACCAAGCAGGCGGGCAAGGTCTCGGTCTCCCCGCAGCCAGATCAACGCTCCCGCCTGCCCTTCTCGGACTACCTCAAGCCCGGCGACCGCCTGGCCCTCGATGTTGACCTCGGCAGCAACCGCCCCGTGGAGGCGAAAGTGCTGACCTACCTCGACTCGAAGGAAGAGCTGGTAAGCCTTGACGTGAAGTTCGGGACGCTGGACAACAACGGCGTGCACGCGACGACCACCGAGCTGGATGCCCCATCCAAGTCCCTCGCTGTCGACCTCCAGAACTCCGGCTACCGCAGAACCGGAAATTGACCTGAACGACCGCAATCCGCACCAACATCGAGCCGGCTTCGCAAACCCTCGACTCACCGCCTGCCATCGCGTATGCCCCATCAAACCATGAAACGTTCCACCAGACCGACTCTCGCGAGCGCGCTGCTTGCCGGATGCGCCGCACTCACAAACACCGCCCAGGCGGGCGGCATCATCCTGTACGAAATCGCTACACCGGACGTCGGCCTTGCCGCCGCCGGCTACGCGGCGCGGGCGGACGACGCCTCGACCGTGTTCAAGAATCCAGCCGGCATGAGCCTGCTCGAGGGCGCCCAGTTCCAGGGCGGCCTCCAGGCTCTCTACGGCAACATCTCCTTTTCACCCGATGCCAACACGTCGCCCCGGCTGGGTGCGGATGGTGGCGGCAACGCCGTGGGCTGGCTGCCCGGCGGGAACATGTCCGTGGTCGTGCCGCTCGGCGAGAGGTGGCGCGTCGGTCTGAGCGCTTTGTCGTATTTTGGGCTTGCGGAGGACTATGGCGACGATTGGGTGGGCCGGTATTACGTCCAACAGAGCGCGCTGTTGGGCATGAGCGTTCTGCCGTCCGTGAGCGTCCAGGCCACGGAATGGCTGTCGCTCGGCGCGGGCATGAACGCGATGTGCGGCTTCCTGGGCACGGACGTTGCCGTCAACAACTCCCCGATCGATCTCCGCGACACCCCGGATGGCCGGATGGAGTTAAAGGACCAAGCCTGGGGCTTCGGGGCCAACGCCGGGGTCCTCATCAAGGCCGGCGAGAAGACGCGCGTGGGCGTCAGCTACCTCTCCCCGGTGGAACTCGACTTCGCCGACACGCCCTCGTTCACGGGGCTGGGTCCGATCCTGGAACGGGTCCTGGCCGATCCCGGGAGGTTGGACCTGGGCGTGACCGTGCCGCAATCCGTCATGGTCAGCGCCTACCATGCCCTCGACGAGAGATGGGCACTCATGGGAAACGTCGGATGGCAGAATTGGGAGCAGTTCGGCCAGGTGCAGGCCGGTGTCGAATCCGGCGGCGCGACAACGCTCGAACTCGAATACAAGGACACCTGGCACGGCGCCTTGGGCGCCCAATTCAAACCGTCCGACAAGTGGCTCCTTTCGGCCGGGGCGGCTTACGACAGCGCCGCCGTTGACGATGAAAACCGCACCGTCACGCTGCCGATGGGAGCGGCTTGGCGGTTCGGCTTCGGGGCGCAATACCAGATCAGCAAATCCCTCAACCTCGGTCTTGCGCAGACCTTCATGTGGCTCGGGGACCTGGGCGTGGACCAGGGCTCGGACCTGAGCCTTCGCGGGCGCGTCTCGGGCTCGTACGACGACAGTTGGTTCTCGATTACCTCCCTCAACCTGACGTGGGTGTTCTGACGAATCGGCAACGAAACACACTCTCAACCGATATGAAGCTGAAACCGAGAAACCTCCTGGCCCTCCTCGCCCTCGCCTGGGCGGCAACCTTCATGCCTCCCTGCGGGGCAACACCAGAGGCCGGCGCGTCCTCGCACGCGAACCGGTCGAGCCTCCCCATGCCCAACACCATCCGGCCCAGTTCGGTCGTCTACGACGCGAAAAGCCCGGACGCCAAGTTTCCCCCCATCCCGCAACTGCGCCCGCCCAGGGGAGCGCCCAACGTCCTGATCGTTTTGATTGACGACGCCGGCTTCGGCTCGTCGAGTGCGTTTGGCGGCCCGTGCCAGACGCCGACGCTCGACAAACTGGCGGCGGGCGGTTTGAAGTACAACCGGTTTCACACCACCGCGCTGTGCTCTCCGACGCGCCAGGCGCTGCTCACGGGCCGCAACCACCACTCCGCCGGCATGGGGAACATCACC
>Ga0116154_10001288_pt1 | contig 21892 bp, 16 predicted proteins | sample AD_UKC030_MetaG_FD_89898 | JGI IMG/M metagenome (GOLD analysis project Ga0116154, IMG submission 89898) | Active sludge microbial communities of municipal wastewater-treating anaerobic digesters from USA - AD_UKC030_MetaG | ecosystem: Engineered > Bioreactor > Anaerobic > Digestate | place: USA...
GCGCAAGCCCGCGCTCCCGCCCCCTCCGCCGTCCGCCTCCGCGGTCGGCGAGCTCCTCTCCGAGGCGATGGCGAAGGGCGGTCACGCGAAGCGGGTCCCCGCGGCCACGGCGGCCGCCGAGAAGGCCCGCCTCGAGCGGAACCGGGAGGCCGACGCCCGCCTCCAGAAGCAGATCCGGCGCGCCGTCCAGGCCCTCCTCGACAAGAAGGCCGAGAAGCTCGTCGTCCTCAACCTCCAGGAGCTCGGCGCCTTCGCGGAGTACTTCGTCCTCGCCTCCGCCACGAACGAGCGGCAGGCGCAGGCCATGTCCGACGCCGTCGAGATGGCGATGAAGGCAGAGGGGCGGCGCCCCTTCTCGCACGAGGGCTACAACAAGGGCGCCTGGATCCTCCTCGACTACGGCGAGGTCGTCTTCCACCTCTTCCACGAGGAGGCCCGGCGCTTCTACGGGCTCGAGCGCCTCTGGGGCGACGCTCCCGAGGAGACGCAGGCCTTCACCGCCTAGGCGTCGCGGGCCGAGCGGCGTGACGCTCCTCGCCACGCGCCATCGCGGCCTGGCCTCCGACCTCCAGAGGCTCGAGCGGGGCCTCGGCTCCGACGCCACCATTCTCCTCCTCGGCGGCCCGGGCACCGGCAAGGACCGCCTCGCGCGCCTCCTCCACGACCGATCGCCACGCGCCGCCGAGCCCTTCGTTCGAGTCGACCTCGCGTCCCTGGCCGACGACCTCCTCGAGAGCGAGCTCTTCGGCCACGAGCGCGGCGCCTTCACCGGCGCCGTCGCGGGCAAGGCGGGCCTCCTCGAAGGGGCCGGGCGCGGCACCCTCTACCTCGACCGGATCGACACGCTCTCCCTCCGCGCGCAGGGAAAGCTCCTGCGTCTCCTCGAGGAGCGGCTCCTCCGCCGCGTCGGCGGCACGCGGGAGACGCTCCTCGAGGCCCGCTTCGTCGCTTCGGCCGCCCCCGACCTCCCGCGCCGCGTCCGGGCGGGAGAGTTCCGGGAAGACCTCTGGTACCGGCTCGCCGTCCTCACCGTCCTCCTGCCGCCGCTCGCCGAGCGAAGAGCCGACCTCCTTCCGGCGGCCCGCGCCCTCCTGCGCGCCGCCGGGGGGCCGAAGGGCTTCACGCCGGAGGCCGCCGCCGCACTCCGTGCGCACCCCTTCCGCGGCGGATTCCGCGAGCTCGAGAACGTCGTCCGGCGCGCCGCGATGGAGGCCTCGGCCGCGGGCGCTCCCGCCGTCGACGAGCCCCACCTCGGCCTCGTCTCCGCCGCCGAGCCGGAGGCCCTCCTCGAGTCCGCCGCCTCCCGAGCCTGGCCGCTCCGCCGCCTCACCGACGCCTACGTTCGCCTCGTCCTCGCCGAGGCCGGCGGAAACGTCGCCGAGGCCGCCCGCCGCCTCGGCATCGCCCGCAAGACCCTCTACGAGCACCTGGGGTCAGGTCTACCTTCTACACTCTGCGGCTCGGGCCGCAGAGTGTAGAAGGTAGACCTGACCCCCTTCCCGATTCGTCTGCCGCGGGCGGCGTGGGGCTGTGCTAGAGTCCCGCGATTCCGGAGAGGCCGGCACGGTGGATTCGGCCCGCCGGACGGGCGCCGCGAGGCGTCCGGGAACGACGGAAGGGGGAGTGTCCCCATGGCGACGAAGAGCGCGTCCGCAACGAAGAAAGCCCCCGCGAAGAGCGCGACGAAGGCTTCCGTGAAGGTCCCGTCGAAGGCCCCTGCCCGGCCGGCGGCGAAGGCCGCCCCGAAGGTCGCCGAGAAGGCCGCCCCGAAGGCCGTCGAAAGAGCTCCGAAGGACCCCCTCGAGAAGCATCGCAAGCACCTCCTCGCCAAGCAGGAGGAGCTCCTTCACGACCTCTCCCGCAACCGGCAGGTGACCGACGAGTCGGTCGACGAGCAGGCGCAGGACATGGTCGATCGGGCCACCTCGGCCTACACGCGGGAGTTCGCCTTCTCCCTTTCCGAGTCCGACCGTCGCACCCTTCTCCTGATCGACCAGGCGCTCCTCCGCCTCGACCAGGGCACCTACGGGACCTGCGTCCACTGCCAGGGGCACGTCCAGGAGAAGCGCCTCGAGGCGGTCCCGTGGGCACGGCACTGCCTCGAGTGCCAGGAGCTGCAGGACAAGGGCCTGCTCTGAGCCCGGCGAGGCTCCCCGTGCGCGGCGACCCCTTCGGCCCCCTGGCGCCGCTGCTCGCGGCGGTCGCCGCTGCTCCGCTCCCACCGGTCCTCGTCGTTCTCGGCGACGACGAATGGTTCGTCGGCGAAGCCGCGCGCCGCCTCGCGAAAGCCTTCGGCACCGCGTTTCCCGACGGCGAGGTCTCGGAGTACGACGGCACCGGCAACGGGGTCCGGGAGGCGGTCGCCGACGCGGCCACCATCGCCCTCTTCGCCACGAACCGCCTCGTCTCGCTCGACGTCACCGATCTTCTCCGGACGAAGAAGCTCTCGGCCGATGAGATCGACACACTCCTCGACGACGCCGCCGAGGCCGGCCTCGGCGCGCCGCCCGGCGCACCGTCGGAGCCGCGCGTCCTCGAGCGCCTCGCGCGCAAGGCCCGCGCCCTCGCGCGCGAGACCGGCGCCTGGGTCGAGGGGGACGCCGCCGAGAGCGCCCGAAAGCTCGCGGGACGCGGCAAGCGCTCCGACCGCGCTCCCGAGCTCGCGCGCCTCCTCGACTGGCCCGTCGAAGACGGCGAGGCGGCCGAGACCGCGCTCGGCCGCCTCCTCGAGTACGTCACCCGCGCCGGCGCCGGCGACAACGTCCTCCTCCTCACCGCCGTCTCGCCCGACCCCGAGCACGCCGTCCTCTCCGAGCTCGCCCGCGCCCCGCGCGCCGCCCTGCTCGCCCGCGACGACGCCGCGCGCCGGGAGCGCCTCCACGCGCTCGGCCTCGAGCGCGTCCTCGAGCGGGGGAAGACGGCCGAGCCCGACGTCTTCGAGACGCTCACCGAGCGGGGCCGCCTCTCGGCCCGCGCGTTCCTCTCCGAGCTCGACCGCCTCGTCGACACCGCCGTCGGCAACCGCGTCACCTCCGAGGCCGCCGCGCGCCTCGTCGTCGACGAGCGGAAGGAGTACGGCTCCGACTTCGTCGAGGCGGTCGCCCGGCGCCGCTTCCTCGAGGCCCTCCGCATCGCCGAGCGCCTCCTCGCCGCCGACGACTTCACCGCCTTTCGTCCCTTCGGCAAGGACGGTCCCGCAGCCGCCGCGAAGAAGGGACCGAAGGGCGAGGCCGCCTTCTTCCCGCTCCTCGGCCTCCTCGGCGCGGAGCTCCGTCGCATGCTCGCCCTGAAGGCCGCGCTCGCCGAGCCGGGCGCGGACCCCGGCCCGCGGCGCGCCGACTACCGGACGTTCGTCGATCGGCTCCTTCCGCGCCTGAAGGCCTCCCGCGCGGGGGCGGCGCCGATTCCCCTCGACGGCCACCCCTTCGTCCTCCACAAGGCGTACCTCGCCTCCTTCGACTGGTCCCTCGACGAGCTCGCCGACGCCCTCGTCGGCCTCGCCGACGTCGACCGCGGCGTCAAGACCGGCCTCGGCTCCGGGGCCGAGCTCCTCCAGACCTGGCTCCTCCTGCGAAACCCCGCGCTCTGACGCGACGGCCCGACCGCCAGGCGCGACTCGCCGAGGGGCCCGGCCCGGCTCCGGGCTCGAGCGCCCTTGCGCCGAGCCCCGCTTCCACCTAGGATCTGCAACTTTGTCTCAGGAAATGACCGGTCGCGGAGAGCGCGGGCGGCAGGAGGTTCGGGATGAATCGCAGGCAAGTGTTCGGGGCGGCCGCGGCGATCATGGCGGCAGGGATGCTCTCGGCCACGTACGCGTCCGCCGACGACAAGAAGCCGGCCGGCGAGACGCCGAAGGCCGAGAAGAAGACGATCAAGTGCATGGGCGGGAACGCCTGCAAGGGGAAGAGCGAGTGCGGCGTGCCGGGAGCGCACACGTGCCACACTCGGAACGCGTGCAAGGGGAAGGGCTGGGTGATGGTCGCCTCCGAGAAGGAGTGCGAGGAGCTGAAGGCGAAGAACGCCGCCCCGGCGAAGAAGTCCTGACCGCGGCGCCGTTCCTCGGTCACGGCATCGGCCTGCGCCGCGAGCATTACGCGGCGATCCTCGCGGGAGAGGCCGCCTGCGACTGGCTCGAGGCGATCTCGGAGAACTACATGGCCGTCGGCGGACGCGCGAGGAAGGTCCTCCTCGCCGTCCGCGAGCGGTACCCGATGACGCTCCACGGCGTCTCGCTCGGCATCGGGAACACGGATCCGCTCGACGAGGCCTATCTCGACGCCCTCGGAGCGCTCGCGGCGGAGGTGGAGCCGGCCTGGATCTCCGACCACCTCTGCTGGACCGGCGTCGAGGGACGTACGTCGCACGACCTCCTGCCGCTGCCGTACACGGAGGAGGCTCTCTCGAACGTGATCGAGCGCGTGCGGCGCGTTCAGGATCGCCTCGGGCGTCCGCTCGTCCTCGAGAACGTCTCGAGCTACGTGACGTGGCGGGCCTCGACGATCCCGGAGGAGGAGTTCCTCGCGGAGCTGGCGCGCCGGTCGGGCTGCGGTCTCCTGCTCGACGTGAACAACGTCTTCGTGACCGCGACGAACCACGGGCGCGATCCGCGGCGCTGGCTGGAGGCGATCCCGCAGGGAAGCGTCTGGCAGCTCCACCTGGCCGGACCCTCGGAGGCGGGACCGCTGCTCGTCGACACCCACGACCACCCGGTGCGCCCCGAGGTGTGGGAGCTCTATCGCGAGGCGGTGCGCCGCTTCGGCGAGGTCTCGACGCTCGTGGAGTGGGACGACCGCATTCCCGTGATCGGCGTCGTCCTCGCGGAGCGCGACAAGGCGGCCGCGATCGCGGCCGAGGTCCGGGAGGGGCGAAGCGCCCGGGTCGAAGGGGACGGTCCGCCCGAAGCCGAAGCCGCGCGCCCGGCGCGTGCCGGGGCATCGGCGCAAGAGCCGCTCCGAAGAGCGGCGCGGGTGGACACGACGGAACACGGACCTGCCCCGGTTCTCGGTGCGCCGCCAACGGAAGACGGGCCCGGCCCCGCCTTCGGGCTGCGGGGCGCGCAGGGGGTGATGCTGGGCCTGGTGCGGGCGCCGGAGGGGGTGGCGAAGGCGCTCGAGGAGCGAGGCGGGGCGCGGGAGGAGGTCGCGGCTCTCTTCGCGGGCGACGAACGGCTGCCGGCCGTCGAGCGGCTCGAGCTCTACGCCGGGATGTACTTCTTCCGGCTGCGTGACTCGCTGGCGGAGGACTTCGCGCGGACGGCCGCCGAACTCGGGGAGGCGCGCTGGCATAACCTCGTGACGGACTACCTCCTCGCGCATCCGCCGACGCGCTGGTCGCTCCGCTGGGCGGGGGAGGCTCTCCCGGTGTTCCTGCGCTCTCATCCGTACGGGGCGGAGCGGCCCTGGCTGGCCGACGCCGCGACGCTCGAACAGGCGCGGAACGAGGCCTTCCAGGCGCGCGACGCGACGCCGCTCCGGCCGGAGGAGCTCGCGCTCGTGTCGCCGGAGGAGTGGCCGGAGCTGCGGTTCGCTCCCGCGCCCGGCACGGCGGTCGTCGCGAGCCGGTGGGACCTCGCGGGATGGTGGGACGACGCCGCGTCGGCGGAACCCCCCGACGCGCTCGAGGAGGAGGCGACGCTCCTCGTCTTCCGCGACGCCGAGGACGACGTCCGACACGAGGCGATCGCCCCCGAGGAGGCCGAGGCCGCACGCCTCCTCCTCGCCGGCGCCCCCTTCGCGGAGGTCTGCGGCGCCTTTGCCGACGCCGCGACTGACGAGACCGACGCCGCCCGCCGCGCCCTGGCCCTCGTACGAAGGATGGGGTCTTGTCTACACTCTACACTCCGCGGGAACGCAGAGTGTAGAGTGTAGACCAGACCCCATCTCATGGAGAGGTTCTCGAGGCGCGACGGGCGGTTCGTGGCGCTCTGCGTCGCGGTGATCGTGGCGGGGGCGGCGGTGGGAGTGCCGCTCTTCCCCCGGGCGTTCCCGGAGGCCTCGATCGACTTTCGCGTGACGCGGGAGGAGGCTCAGCAGGCCGCGGAGCGGGCGCTCGCCCGAAGGGGATTCGACCTGGCGGGGCGGCGGGCCCTCGCGATCTTCGATCACGACGACACGGCGAAGGTCTTCCTCGAGCGGGAGCTCGGGCTCGAGCGGGCGCGGTCTCTCCTCGGGGGAGACGTACCGGTGTGGCGATGGTCGTTCCGGTTCGTGAAGCCGCTCGAGAAGGGGGAGCTCCTCGCGTTCGTGGCGCCGTCGGGGGAGCTCCTCTCGTTCCGAAGGGTCCTTCCGGAAGGGGCGCCCGGGGGCGATCCGGGGTCCGCCCGGGCGCGCACACTGGCCGAGGAGACGCTCCGCGAGCACCGGGGGCTCGACGCCGCGACGCTGAAGCTCGTCGAGGCCAGGGAGGAGAAGAAGCCCGCCCGCGTCGACCGCACCTTCGTCTGGGAGTCGCCGACCGCCTCGTGGAAGGGCGCCGCGATGCGCTACCTGGTGGAGGTGCAGGGGGCCCAGGTCGGCCGGTCGACGCTGTGGCTCGAGGTGCCGGAGGCGTGGCGCCAGGAGTACGCGACGCTCCGCTCGAAGAACCACGCGGCGGGGGCGGCGGCGACGTTCGGGCTCGTCCTGACGGCGGTGGCGCTCGTGGCGGCGTTCTTCGGGCGGCTGCGCCGGCGGGACGTGCCCTGGCGCACGGCGATCGGCTTCGGGCTCGCGGGGGCGGCCCTCCAGGCGGCGGCGTCGCTGAACGAGCTGCCCCTCACCCTCTTCGGGTACGACACGACGGAGAGCTGGGGGGCCTTCGTAGGTCAGGCGGTCCTCGCGGACCTGGGGAGCGCCAGCCTCCTCGGCGTGGCCCTTCTCCTGCTCGTCGCGGGGGGAGAGCCCGAGTACCGGCAGGCGTACCCCGACAAGCCGGCGCTCGGACGCCTCTTCACGCGCCGGGCGTTCGGGACGAAGCGGTTCTTCCTCGGGCTCCTCGCGGGGTACGCGCTGACGGCCGGCTTCTTCGCCTGGCAGGTCCTCTTCTACCTCTCGGCGGAACGGCTCGGCGCGTGGTCTCCGGCCGACGTCCCCTACTCGAACCTCCTCGGGACGATGTTCCCCTGGCTCGGGGTCCTCCTGATGGGCTTCGTCCCGGCGACGACGGAGGAGTTCTCGTCGCGGATGTTCTCGATCCCGTTCCTGCAGCGGTTCGCGCCGACGTGGGTCGCGGTCGGCCTGCCGGCGCTGATCTGGGGCTTCGCCCACGCGGGCTATCCGAACCAGCCTTTCTGGGTGCGCGGGGTGGAGGTGGGGCTGGCGGGGGTCGTCGTCGGAGTGGTGATGCTCCGCCGGGACCTCTTCCCTCTTCTCGTCTGGCACTTCACCGTCGACGCGGTCTACACGTCGCTCCTCCTCGTTCGCTCGTCGAGCCCGTACTTCGTCGTCTCGGGCCTCCTCTCGGCGGGCGCGCTCGTCCTTCCGCTCGTCGTGGCCGGGGCGCTCGCGTGGCGCCGCGGCGGCTTCGTGCCGGAGTCGGGCCTGACGAACGGCGACGTCGGCTCGGCGCCGCCGGTCTCCCCCGGCGCGGCCGACGAGGCTCCGGCCTTCGCGGAGCCGAGGCCGCTTCCGTCGCGGGCCGTCGTCGCGGTCCTGGCGGGCGCCTCGGCTCTGGTCCTCGCAGGCGCCGCCGCGTTCCTGCCGTCCGGGAAGCTCGACGCGGCGGCCCGCGTGACTCGGACGGAGGCGCTCGACGCGGCCCGCGCGTTCGTCCGCGGGCAGGGAGACGACCCGGCGCGCTACCTCGTGACGGCGCGGATCGACTCGGCCCTCCCCGCGCTCGAGGAAGCGAGCGAGACGGGGCGCGGGCTCCTTCCGTATCGCTGGGAGCGGAGCGCGGAGCGCTGGCTTCTCGAGAAAGGCGGCCCGGAGACGCTCCGCCGCTGGGCCGGGGGCGTCCTCCCCGGCGGGGTCTGGCAGGTGCGCCTCGCGCGCGAGCGGGACCGCCACGCGTGGTGGGTCGTCGTGGACGCGCGCGACGGGCGGGTCGTCTCGTTCGCGCGCGACCTCCCGGAGGAGGAGGCGGGCGCCGCGCTCGCGCCGGACGCGGCCCTCGGGAGGGCGAAGGAGGCGGCGCGGGCGCGCGGCGTCGATCCCGACGGGCTGGCCGTCGTCTCGGCGGTCGAGAAGGAGCGGCCGGCGCGGAGAGACCACAGGATCGTCTTCGAGTCGACGGATGACGCGGCGGGCGAGGCGAGGCGCCGCGTCCTGGTCGACGTCGCGGGCGGGAGGACGAGCCTCGTGGCGACCGCGCTGAAGCTGCCGGAGGAATGGGTCCGCGCGTGCCGCCGGAGCACGGGAGCGACCTGGGCCGCGCTCGGCGCGAAGGTCGTCGGGTTCGGGACGGTCGTCGGCCTCGGTCTCGTCGTCCTCCTCCTCGCGCACCGTGGAGGCCGCGTCCGCTGGCGCGAGGCATCCCGCTGGGCGGCGCTCCTGACGCTCCCGGCGCTTCTCGAGCGAGCCTCCCGCCTGCCGACCCTGCTCCTCGCCTGGCCGCCGGAGACTCCGCTCGCCGCCTGGTCGGTGTCGGCAGCGCTCGGAATCCTGGCGGGCCTCCTCGTCTCGTACGCGCTGGCGCTCGTGGCGTGCGGTCTCGTGTCGGCGGCGGCGCCCCACGCGCTCGGCCTCGCACGCCGCCGGTCCCCGGGAGCACGCCGCCGCGCGCTCGTCGCGGGAGGGGCGACGGCGCTCCTCGTCCTCTCCGCGCGTCGTCTCGCGGACGGCCTGCGCGGCCTCTTCCCGGCCTCGGCGGGCGTCGGGGGCCTCGACCTTCCGGCCGGCGTCGACGGCTGGCTGCCGGCGGCGTCGTCGCTCGCGTCCGCGACGGAGCTCGCGCTCCTCGCGGCGGGCGGCGCCGCGGTCGCGGCGCTCCTGGCGCGGGACTTCCGCCGGTCGCGCGGCGGGTGGGTCCTCCTCGGCCTGGCGGTGACGGGGTGCTGGGCGCCGCTCGAGGCGTGGGACGCCGCGGAGGTCGTCGTTCCGCTCCTCGTCGGGGCGCTGCCGGCGGCGGCGCTGGCCCTCGGGGCCGCGCTCCTGCTCAAGGACGATCCCCGGGCCTTCGCGACGGCCGCGGCCGGAATCGTCCTCCTGCCGGAGGGGGCGGCGTTCGCGGCGTCGGGAGTCCCGTCCTGGGCGTGGAGCGGGGGGCTCTGCCTCGCGGCCGCGATCCTGGTCGCGCTCGCGCCGGGTCGGAAGGACGCCGGCGCTATTCCCCCGAGGCCTTCGCCCCGCGCGGGCTGACGCGACGCCACTCCGATTCGGAGAGGCGGTCGGCGGCGCCGCGCCCGACGGCGCGGTGCATCTCGACGAGGAGGCGGGCGGCCTCCTCGTCCTCGAGCGGCGGAGGACCGAGGCGCGTGAGGAGAGCGTCCGGGTGCTCGGGCGAGAGGAAGCGCGTCTTGAGCGTCGCGAGCGGAACGAGCGGGCGGTAGAAGGCGTCGAGCCGCACGTCGGGGAGCGGCTCGAGCGGCGCGGCCGAGGCCGCCGCCGCTCGAGCCGCCGGGGCGGGGGGCGCGGCCGGGGCGGCACGCCGGGTGCGGGCCTCGCGCAGTCGGGCCAGGACCTCGTCCCGTCCCTTCCCTCTGAGGAGGAGAAGAAGGAACGGGTCGCGGTCGAATCGTTCGGCGAGGGCGACGTGGACGGCCGCGGCGTGGCGGCAGGCGGCGCCGTCGGGGCAGGCGCAGGTGACGGCGACCTCCGTCGGGGAGACGGGGAGGAGCGCCCCTCCCGCGGCCGCGAAGACGTCGTCGGATTCCTCGGGGAGAAGGCCCGAGAGGAGCTCCGCGGCGGTGCGGGCCCGCTCGGCGAAGGCCTTCAGCGCGCCGTCGAAGACCTTCTCGTTCAGCGTCCGGAGGCGCAGGCGGACGTGGAGGACGGACCGCCCCCGGTCGCGGACCTCCGCCTCGACGAGGCCGGGCTTGACCGAGAGGGCGGTGAGGGCTCCTTCGGCGACGAGCGAGCGCCCCTTCTCGAGGCGTGCCTTGCCCGCGCCGGAGGCGGCGGCAAGCCAGCGCCCTCCCCAGCCCTCGGGGGCGGGCGGAGCGGCGGGGAGGTCGACGAGGCGCTTCTTCGCCGACACGTCAGCTCCCTTCCCCGGCGTCGACGGCGTCGCGGCTGAGGGCCACGAGCTCGGCCAGCTCCTCGTTGGAGAGCTCCGTGATCCAGCTCTCGCCGGCTCCGATGATGGAGCGGGCGAGCTCCTTCTTCTCGTCGATCATGTGGTCGATCCGCTCCTCGAGCGTCCCGCGGCAGACGAACTTGTGGACCTGCACGTGCCGCGTCTGGCCGATGCGGAAGGCACGGTCGGTCGCCTGGTCCTCGACCGCCGGGTTCCACCAGCGGTCGACGTGGAAGACGTGCGAGGCGCGCGTCAGGTTGAGCCCCGCGCCGCCCGCCTTGAGCGAGAGGACGAAGAACAGAGGCGGATCGTCGTCCTCCTGGAAGCGGCGGACCATCTCGGCGCGCGCGAGCCGCGGGACGCCGCCGTGGAGGAAGAGGATCTCCTTGTCGAACTTGTCGCGCAGCGCACGGACGAGGAGGTGCCCCATCTCGCTGAACTGCGTGAAGAGCAGCGCGGGCCGGTTCTCGGCCTCGGTCTCCTCGAGCATCGCGAGGAGGCGCGTGAGCTTGGACGAGCGGCCGTCGAGGCGGCTGCCGTCGCCGAGGAAGAGGGCCGGGTGGTTGCAGATCTGCTTGAGGCGCAGGAGGAGCAGCAGGACCTTCGCCCGCCGGCTCTGCCCCTGGGCCTTTCCGATCCCCTCGAGGAGCGCCTTCGTCGTGGCGCGGTAGAGGGTCGCCTGCTCGCGCGAGAGGCCGACCCACTCCTTCGTCTCGATCTTGTCGGGGAGGTCGGGGGCGATCGCGGGGTCGGTCTTCGTCCTGCGGAGGAGGAACGGAGAGGTCAGGCGCCGCAGCCGCTCGCGGGCGACGGGGTCGTGGTGCCGCTCGATCGGAATGGAGAACGTGCGGCGGAACGACTCGTCGGAGCCGAGGAGGCCGGGGTTCAGGAAGTCGAGGATCGCCTTCAGCTCGGAGAGCCGGTTCTCGAGCGGCGTCCCGGTGAGGGCCGCGCGGCGCGTGGAGCGGAGAGCGCGGACGGCGCGCGACTGCGCCGTGCCGGGGTTCTTGATGTTCTGCGCCTCGTCGAGGGCGAGGTACTCCCAGGTAACGTCCGTGAGGAGGGCGCGGTCGCGGTGGGCGAGGGAGTAGGTCGTGACGAGGAGGTCGGTCTTCTTCACGAGGGCGAAGAAATCGTCGCCGGCGGCCCGCTCCGGCCCGTGGTGGACCGCGACGGTGAGCGTCGGGGCGAAGCGGTGCGCTTCCTGGACCCAGTTCTCGACGACGGACGTGGGGCAGACGAGGAGCGAGGGGCGGATCGCCTCGCCCGCCTCGCGGGCGGTGAGGAGCGTCGCCAGGAGCTGGATCGTCTTGCCGAGCCCCATGTCGTCCGCGAGGCAGCTGCCGAGCCCCCGGGAGAGGAGGAAGCGGAGCCAGGTGACCCCCTTCTCCTGGTAGGGACGGAGCCGGCCCTCGAGCTCCTTCGGCGTGACGAAGGGGGCGTCCTTCTCGGCGTCGGCCTGGAGGAAATCGGCCAGCCAGCCGTCGGCCGTCAGGACGTCGACGCCCGGAGCGGCGTCGTCGTCCTCGTCGAGGCCGCTCGCCATTCGGAGGAAGTCGGCGAGCGAGGCGCGCCCCGAGGGCTTCTTCTCGAACAGGGCGAGCGTGCGCTGGACGCTCTGCGGGTCGAGGAGGACCCACTCGCCGCGCACCTCGACGAGCGGTACCTTGCGGCTGGCGAGCTGCTCGAACTCCTCGGGCGAGAGGAGGAGGTCGCCGACGGCGACCTTCCAGTCGAAGTCGACGAGGGTGCCGAGGCCGAACCGCGTGACGGCGACGCCGCTCTTCCAGCGGCTCTCCGCGGCGTTGAGCCGGAGCGACGGCTTCGTCGTCCGCCCCTCGGCCGGAAGGAGGAGCTGGACGCCCGCCTCGGAGAGGAGCGGGGCCTCGGCCGAGAGGAAGCGCCAGGCCTCCTCGAGCGCGAGAGGGGCTCCGACCGGGTGGCGCTCCTCGAGGCTGCGCCGGATCGGCTCGCAGAGCTTCGCGACGCCGCCGAGGCGGGCGAGGAGCGTCTCCTGAGGGTTCACGAACCGCCGGCCGAGGCGCCGGAGGCTCGAGGCCGTCTCGTTCCAGATCTCTTCGGCGTAGAGCTTCAGGCTGGGGTCGTCCGCCGCCTCGAGGTGGTAGCCGAGGCGCCAGGAGGGCGCACCCTCGGCTTCCGGCTCGGGGGGGAGGAGGCGGACTCCGAGGCGCAGCTCGCCCTCGGGCAGCGCCTCGAGGAGGGGGATGCTCCAGGCGCCGAAGCGCTCCGCGACGTCGGCCGGGACGGCCTCGGCGGCGGTTTCGTCCTCGCGCCCGTCGCGGCGGACGGCGAGTCGCGCGAGCGCGAGCCCCTCCGGCCCGGGGAGACCGCGGCGGCGCGGCTCCGGCAGAGTCTCGGCGAGGAGGGCCCTCGCGGCGGCGTCGGTCAGGTCGTCGACGACGCCGCGCAGGAGGAATGCCGCGGCCGGGTAGAGGCCCTCCGAGGCGGAGCCGGGCCACGCGATCGCCCGGCTCGCGGCGGGCATCGCCTGGGCGAAGACCTCGACGCGCTCCTTCTCGTGGGGGTCGGTCAGGACCGGGCGCCAGCGGGCGTGCCCGTCCTCGACGGCCGGGACGAACCGCCTGCGGTGGAGGAGGTCGAGGACCCAGCCGGCGACGGCCGACCAGTACTCGGTGTCATCCCCGAGGGAGAGGCCGGCGCGGTCCGGTTCCTCGGCGAGCGAGAGCAGGGCCTCGAAAGCGCGCTCGGACGGGACGAGCAGCCCCTCGACCTCCAGCGGCTTCAGGACCGTCTCGCCGGCCGCGTAATCGCCGTCCTCGCGCAGGGAGGAGCGCGTGGGGACGGGGCGCGAGCGGAGCGTCGGGACCGTCAGGACGAGGCGGAGCGGCCGGGCGCCTCCCGTGGCGACCGCGAGCCCGGCCGACCGGAGCGCCGCGGCGAGGAGGGACGGGTCGACGTGCCGGGGGTGCTCGGGACGCTGCCGGGCGCCGACGAACGGGCCTTCTCCCCAGAGGAAGAATCCCGTTCCGGGGAGTGGCCCCGTCGGGGGCAGCGGGTTGCCGTGGAGTACGAGCAAGCCGCCCATTCTCGCGCATTTCGACTCGGGCGGCGCGACCGGGTATCCTCCGCCCCTGCAACGATGAAGCCGTACGAGATCTTCCGCCGCCTCTCGACCGCCGAAGCCGACGCCCTCGTCCTCTCCGCCTGCGAGGACGACGAGATCCCCGACAAGGTCGCCGGGAGCGTCCTGACGCTCCAGCGCGTGCCGCTCAAGCGATTCGAGCGGATGACGGACGAGGTCCGGCGCGCCCTCGTGAGGAAGACCCTCCGCGACCGGCGGGCCGAAGACCTCGCGCTCTTCGTCCTGTCGGCCGGCCTCGTGCGGGAGCGGGGCGAGATGATCGAGGGCTTCCTCTCCTCGCTCGACCTGCCGCACGACGGACCGAACCTCACGGCCGACGGGCCGGTGGCAGAGCCCCCGCGCGAGCGCCTCGTGAAGGCCGTGGCGGACCTCGCCGGGAAGCACGGCGCGCGGGACGCGGCGCTCTTCCTCCATGCCTTCGTCGAGCAGCCGGACGTGGCGTGGCCGGTCCTCGCAGGGCTCCTCGACGGCGACCCGAAGCTCGCCCTGGAAGACCGCTCCGCAGACTGAGCCGGGCGCCCGGCGGGACGGCGGCGTCCGGCCGGACGTCGGCTAACATCCTCGTGCGCCCGCGCCCGAAGGCGCGCGGCCGGAGGTTGACCATGATCCCCGAGAAGCTGAAGGCCGCCCTCGACGAGCACGTCTCCGCGGAGGTCGGCGCTGCCTACCTCTACCTCGCCATGTCGGCCGACTTCGAGTCGAAGTCCTTCAAGGGTTTCGCGCGGTGGATGCGCATCCAGTTCCAGGAGGAGATGGCGCACGCGCTGAAGTTCGTCGACTACATGCTCTCGCGCGGCGCGACGATCGGCTGGAAGGACGCAAAGGCCCCGGCGAGCACGTTCGGGTCGCCGCTCGAGACGTTCGAGAAGACCCTCGCGCACGAGAAGGACGTCACGGCCCGGATCCACAAGCTCTACCACCTCGCCGCGGCCGAGGGCGACACCGCCACGCAGGTCTTCCTGCAGTGGTTCGTGACGGAGCAGGTGGAGGAGGAGGCCCGCGTCACCGAGATCGTCGACAAGATCCGGATGGTCTCGGACCGCCCCGGCTCCGTCCTCTACCTCGACAAGGAGTACGGCAAGCGCCAGGCCTGAGGCCGCACTCCTCCCGGTTCGCTGCGCAGTCAGGGGGCGCCGTCGGCCCGGGCCGACGGCGCCCTTCGTCCATTCGGACAGGGAGGAGCCCGGCGGCGAGCAGCGGCCCCCGGCCCGCAGACTGTAGAACGTAGACCAGACCCCTCGGCCTCGGACCCCTCGGCCTCGAGCCCGCTCGCCCCGGGCGCGAGCGCCGCGAAGGGGGGTGGGCGGGGGGAGCGGGGTGGGGGACGCGGCAGATCAGCTGCCGGTGGAGCCGTACCTCGCGATGCCCCTGCGCCAGAGGGCGACGTTGAGGAGGGCGAAGACGACGGCGACGAGCGGGACGGCCCAGAAGTACGGAAGGTACTCGCCCCGCCGGAGCGCGAGGGCGGTCGGGTAGAACGAGGCGAAGGCGAACGGGATGACGGTGGAAAGGAGGAGCTTCACCTTCAGGTCGTAGATCGTGATCGGGTAGCGCCCGAACGACATGAGGTTGAAGACGGGGGGCGCGAGGCCGACCCGGTCCTCGACCCAGAAGCTCGCGGCGGTCAGGAGCCCGAAGACCGAGACGTAGAGGACCGCCCCGAAGACGGCCCAGAGCGGAAGGAGCGCGAGGCCGAGGGGCGAGACGTCGGGGAGCCGCGACACGGCCCACCCGATCGCCACGGCGCCGGTGGCCACCTCCTGGAGCGACTCGAGGCGGAAGCTCTCGAAGAGGACCTGGAAGAGCGGCGAGACGGGGCGGAGGAGGATGCGGTCGAAGCGCCCTTCCACGAGGTAGCGGTCGGCGAACTCCCAGAGGTTCGACGAGACGACGCTGAAGAGCCCGTACGGGAGGAGCGAGAAGCCGTAGAGGAAGACGATCTCGGGGAAGGTCCAGCCCGCGAGGTGCGGGAAGCGGGAGAAGAGGAGGAGGACGACGGAGAACGACGCGGCCGTGCCGAGGAACGAGGCGAGGGCGGCCGCGGCGAAATCGGCCCGGTAGGCGAGGCGGGCCTTCGCGTACTGGGCGAAGTAGAGCGCGAGGAGGCGTGCGTGGAAGCGGACGCGGCGCACCGTCAGCCCCCCTGGACCTCGATGCGGCGCGCCGTCGCCTTCCAGAGGAGGCGCCCGAGAAGGAGGAGCGCGACGACCCACGCGGCCTGCAGGCCGAGGGCGCGCGCGGCGTCGGCGCCGGTCGCGAGGCCGAGCCAGATGCGCCCCGGCGTGTCGTTCATGTGGAGGAACGGGAGCCAGACGAGGACCTTCCTCACCGGCTCGGGGAAGAAGGCGACCGGGACGAGGAGCCCGGAGAGGACCTCGAGGACGAGGTACTTCGCGCGCAGGACGCCGAGGATCGAGGTCGTCCGGATGGCGACGAGCCCGACGCAGAAGTTGATCGCCCCGACGAGGAGCGCCGAGAGGAGTCCCGATAGGAGGTAGAGCGCGAGCGCGGCCGGCGAGGCGGGCGGGAGGACGGGGTAGACGACGACGAGGAGGAGGCCGATCGGAAGGGTGAAGAGGACGAGGCGGAACGCGCTCTCGCCGAGCGCCTGCGAGAGCGTCATCGCCTGGACGTCGACCGGCTTGACGAGCGTCATCGCGAGCCGCCCCTCGCGGACCTGGCTCGCGATGTCGCGGTCGACCTCGTTGAAGTAGAAGCTCCGGAGCGCCCAGCCGGTCGCGACGTAGGTGAGCATCTGCGGGAACGTGAAGCCGCCGAGCGTCGCGCCCTCGCCTTTCTCGTGGAAGAGCGCCCTCCAGATGTAGTACCAGACGGTGGCGTTGAAGAAGTAGGTGAGGACGCCGACGAAGTAGCGCGCGCGGTAGGCGAGGATGTTCAGGAACGAGGTCCGCGCGAAGGCGAGGTAGGGGCGCGCCGCGGCGGCGAGAGCGGTCACGCGCTCACCCCCGGCGGACGCCGCGGTGGGAGACGAAGCCGGGCGCGGCCCCCTCGGACGGAGGCGGGGCGTCGGGCTTCCGGAGGGCGGCGTTCTCGCGGTAGATGCGGGAGACGACCTCCTCGATGTCGGGCTCGCTGACGGCGAGGTCGAGGACGGGAAGGCCGCGGACGATCTCGCGGATGACGTCGGCGGAGGAGGCCTCGCGCTTGTCGACCGCGAGGAGGTAGCGGCCCGGCGAGAGGCGGCCCGCCGTCCAGGGCCCGATGACGAGGTCCTGCGGGTCGCCCGGCGGCGGCTGGGGAAGGTCGAAGCGGATGCGCGCCTCGGGGAGGTGCTCGTCGCGCAGGCCGCGCAGGCTCCCGTCCCAGAGGACCTGCCCGTGGTCGATGAGGACGACCCTCTCGCAGAGCTCCTCGATGTCGTCGAGGTCGTGCGTCGTCAGGATGACGGTCGTCGAGAGGCGGCGGTTCGCCTCCTTGAGGAACGCGCGGACGTTGGCCTTCGCCACGACGTCGAGGCCGATCGTCGGCTCGTCGAGGAAGAGGAGCGGGGGCTCGTGGAGGAGCGAGGCGGCGAGGTCGCAGCGCATCCGCTCGCCGAGGGAGAGCTTCCGCACGGGCTGCGAGAGCAGCCGGCCGATCTCGAGGAGGTCGTCGAAGACCTTCATCCGGCGCTCGTAGTCGGCGCCGGAGACGCCGTAGATCTCGCGGAGGAGCTGGAAGCTCTCGACGACGGCGATGTCCCACCAGAGCTGGGTCCGCTGGCCGAAGACGACGCCGATCGACCTCGCATAGGCCCGGCGCTCGCGCCAGGGCACGAAGCCGAGGCAGCTCACCTCGCCCGAGGTCGGCGTCAGGATGCCCGTGAGCATCTTGATCGTCGTCGACTTGCCCGCGCCGTTCGGGCCGATGTAGCCGACCATCTCGCCGCGCGCGAGCTCGAAGGAGACGCGGTCGACGGCGGTGAGCGTTCCGCGCTCGGCGCGGAAGAGCCCCTTGAGCGCCCCAGAGAGGCCGGGGGCCTTCTTCGTCACCTCGAACGTCTTGACGAGGTCGCGGACGCGGACGGCGGGGTCGCTCATTCGTCCGTGCCGGCAGCGTCGTCGCCCTCGGGCCCGCCCTCCCGCTCCGCGTCGTCCGCGAGGTCGGCGCCGACGCCCGGGTGCGCCGCCACGGCCGCGGCGGAGGGCGCCGCGGCGATCGCGATCTCCCCCTTCACGCCGGGCCGCCTCCCGAGGAGCGCGGCGACGGACGAGGCCGTGCCGCGCAGGACTTCCTCGTGGAGCTTCGTCAGCTCCCGGCCGAGGCAGACCCGCGGATCACCCCAGGCGCGCGCCATCTCCTCGAGCGACTCGACGACGCGGAAAGGAGACTCGAAGAGGACCCGCGTCTCGTCGCGCGCGGCGAAGCGGGCGTACCAGCGGGCGCGCTCGCCGCGGCGCGAGGGAGGGAAGCCGAGGAAGGAGAAGGGGACGGCCGGGAAGCCGCAGACCGAGAGGATCGCGGCGACGGCGGAGGGACCGGCCACGGGCTCGACGCGGTGGCCGGCCTCGGCGGCGGCGGCGGCGAGAAGCCTCCCGGGGTCGGAGACGCCCGGGGTTCCCGCGTCGGAGACGAGGGCCAGCGTCTCGCCGCGCGCGAGCCGCTCGAGCATCTCCGGGATCCGGCGGAACTCGTTGTGCTCGTGGCAGGAGACGCGCGCGGTCGACAGGCCGTGGCGCGCGAAGAGGTTCCCGGTGCGACGCGTGTCCTCGCAGTAGACGAGGGCCGCCTCGCGGAGCGCCGCGAGGGCGCGCGGCGAGAGGTCTTCCAGGTTGCCGATCGGAGTCGCGACGACGAGGAGCCGCCCGGCGGCGGGGGGAGGCGAGGCCACGCCGGGATGCTACCAGCGAGGTCCGCCGGGGCGAGGCGCGCCCCCGCCGGAGACGCTCCCGCGGGCGGCGGTACGATCGGGGGGATGAGGTGGCTCGCTCTCCTCGCGCTCCTCGCGCTGGGCGCGGCCGGAGAGGCTCCGTCCCGGACGACGGGGCCGGCGGTGACGCTCGACCGGATCGCGGCGGTCGTCGGCGACGAGATCGTCCTCGAGGGCGAGGTCTCGCGCCTCGCGGCGATCGGGTTCCTGCCTCGGCGCGAGGGAGAGGCCGAGCTCGCCTACCGCGACCGGCTCCTCGACCTGCGGGTCGTCGAGCTGCTGCGGGAGAAGGAGCTGCGCCTCCTGACGGGCCTCGAGCCCGACCCGGCCGAGGTCGACGCGCGGCTCGACGAGGTCGCCGCGCGGTACGAGGCGGGGGCGGGCGAGCCGTTCGAGCGGGCGCTCGAGCGGGCCCGCACGGGCCGCGACGAGGTGAGGAGCTGGATCCGCCGGGGGATGGCGCTCGAGAGCTACGCGCGCGAGAGGCTCCTCCCGACGGTGCGGGTGACCGAGCCGGCGATGCGCGCGTTCTACGACGGTCCGTTCCGGGCCGAGGCCGAGAGCCGGGGCCTGACGACGCTTCCTCCGTTCTCCGAGGTGCAGGACCAGCTGCGCGAGCTCCTCCGCGAGCGGCTCCTGAACGAGGAGGTCGCGAAGTGGACGGAGGGGCTCCGCGAGAAGACGCGGATCCTCGTCTACCGGCGTCCGCCGATCGCCTCGGCCTCGGGCAGCGCGAGCCGGTAGGCGCGGCGGTTCGCGAGGACGCGCCTCACGTAGGTCCGGGTCTCGGCGTAGCTGATGGCGGCCAGGAGCGCCTCGGCCGGCCGATCGCTCCCGCCGCTCCAGAGGACGGTCTGCCCCGCGCCGGCGTTGTAGCCCGAGGCGGCGCGCGTGGCGTCGCCGTCGAAGCGGTCGAGGAGCGAGCGGAGCGTCCGCGCGCCGAGGCGGATCGAGCGAGCGGGGTCGTAGAGGTCGGAGTAGGCGGGGGGCGCCTCGTTCAGCTCGCGCGCGGCCTCGCCCGCGGCGGGGAGCGTGAGCTGCATCAGGCCGCGTGCGGCCGCTGGCGAGGCCGCCTCGCGGTCGAACCGGCTCTCCTGGCGCATGATGGCGTAGAGGAGGTCGCGCGGGACGCCGAGCTCGGCGGCCGCCTGCGCGACGAGCCGGTCGAAGGGGCGGGGGGCGAGCCCGCGGCGGATCGTCCGCGGAGCGAGCTCGAGGAGGAAATCGCGCGGGACCTTCCGCGAGACCGCCTCGGCCGCTTCGAGGGCGGCCGGGCCGGCGCCGGCGTCCTCGGCGAGCCGGGCCGCGACGAGGCTCCCGAGGAGCGTGTCGAGGCGGCGAGCCTCGCGGACGATCGGCTCGGCGTCCTCGGCGAGGCCGAGCTGGAGGAGGCGGCAGGCAGCGGCGTCGCCGCAGAGGTCCGGGAGGGACTCGTCGGGAAGCTCCGGCGCGAGGAGGACGTCGGCGTAGCGCGGGAGCGCGCGGTAGGCCTCGCGGAGAGCCTCCTTCGCCTCCGCGTCACCGAGGGCGGCGGCCGGGAGGAGGCGGTCCTTCGCCGCCGCGGCTCTTCCCGCCCGGAGGAGGCGCCGACCGTCGGCTCGGGCCGATGCGACGAACCTCTCGCGGCTCGCGGCGGGGAGCTCCTCGATCCGGGCGAGAGCGCGCTCCGCGGCGAAGGAACCGGGATCGACGGCGAGGAGCCCGGCCCACTCGGACAGTGCGGTCGCCACGTCGTTGCGGGCCCGGGCCACGAGGCCGGTCCAGAACGGCAGCTCGGAGAGCCACGGCTCCGGCAGGCGGTGCGCCTTCGCGAGGACCGCGACGGGGGCGAGCGCGCGCGTGGCGCCGGCGCCGTCGCGCGACTGGGCGCGCCGCTCGACGAGGAGGAGGAGCGCCTCGACGCGGCCCGGCTCGCCGGCGAGCGAGGGGCGGAGCAGCAGCGTCTCGGCCCGGTCGAGGTTCCCGCGCCGGATCTCGAGGCGAGCCCGCTGGAGGACGGAGAGGCCGACGGGGCCGGCTCCTCCGGCCTCGACCCGGCGGAACTCCTCGACGGCGCCGTCGAGATCGCCGAGCTTCTCCTTCATCGCGCCGAGGTTGAAGCGAACGCGGCCGGCGAAGGCGGCGGTGCCGAATCCGTCGTCTCCCTTCCGGGCCGGCGGCCGGAACCGTTTCGGCATGGTGTCGAGCAGAGCTGCGAAGCCGCTCGCCGCCTCGGCGAACCGGCCGCGCGAGCCGCGGAGGCGGGCGAGCTCGAAGCGGGCCGTGGCCGCTTCCGCGGCGTCGGGGCCCGCAACGGCCCGCCTCTCCCGCTCGGCGGCGAGCCTCTCGGCCAGCTCGAGGTCCCTCTGCGACCGGGCGGTGTCGACGAGGAGGCGGAGAGTCGCGTCGACGTGGTCGGCGGGGGTCCGTCCCGCGAGCTCGCGCGCGAGAAGGGCCGCGGCCGCGTCGTCTCGGCGCCCCTCGGCGAGGAGGGAGATGCGCAGCGCCGCCGCTTCCGTGGCCGCTCCCTCACGCTCGAGCGCCTCGGCGCGGAGCGCCTGAAGCCGGCGCCGCTCGCGAGGAGGGGTCTGGGGACGGGCCGCGACGAGCCGGGCGAGAGCGGCCGCGTCGAAGCGCGTCTCGAGGGCGTCGAGCGCGGTCCGGAGGGCCCGGCGGGAGATGGCCCCTTCCTTCCTCTGGAGGAGCGGGAGGAGGAGGTCCAGCGCCTCGGTCCCGTCTCCCCTGCCGAAGCGAAGGCGTGCGGCGGCGAGGCGGGCCGGGACGTCGAAGAGGTCACCCGGCGCCGCGAAGCGCTCGAATCGGACGAGCGCCTCGTCGACCCTTCCGAGGCCGGCGAGGGCGCGCGCCGTCAGGAACTCGAAGCGGCCGTCCATGTAGCGGTCCGGCGCCCGCCGGTAGATCTCGTGGAGGTGGGCCAGGACGTCGACCCAGTCCTCGGCGCGGGCCGCCTCGGCCGCCTCCCTCTCGAGGAGGCGCAGCGCCTCGCCCGAGAGCTTCGCCGGCGCGGCGGCCACCGTGGGCTCGGGGAGCGGCCCGGCAGCGGGCGCGGCCCCGGAGATGAGGAGCGAGGCGGCGAGCGCCGCGAGCCGGGCGCCGCCCCGCACCCCGGTCACCCCGAGACGCGGGCGACCCGGGCGCCGAGCGAGGAGAGCTTCTCCTCCATCGCGGCGTAGCCCCGGTCGAGGTGATAGATGCGCCGCACGAGCGTCTCCCCTTCGGCGACGAGCGCCGCGAGGACGAGCGCGGCGGAGGCGCGCAGGTCGGAGGCGGTGACGGTGGCGCCCTCGAGCCGCGAGGGGCCGGCGACGTGGGCCGTGCGCCCGTCGACGCGGACGTTCGCGCCAAGGCGGACGAGCTCGGCGGCGTGGAGGAACCGGTTCTCGAAGATCGTCTCGACGATCCGCGAGGTCCCCTCGGCCTGCGTCATGAGCGCCATCCACTGCGCCTGCAGGTCGGTCGGATAGCCGGGATGGGGCGCGGTCTCGACGTCGACGGCGCGGAGGGGTCCGCTCCTCGCGACACGGAGGCCGGCGTCCGTCGATTCGACCTCGGCGCCGGCCGCCCGCAGCGCCGACACGAAGGCGGGGAGGTCCGTCTCGCGCGCGCCGCCGAGCGTCACGTCGCCTCCGGTGATCGCGGCGGCGGCGGCGTAGGTCCCCGCCTCGATCCGGTCGGCGAGGACGGCGTGGGGAGCGGGCGTCCCCGAGAGAGCGTCGACCCCCTCGACGACGACCGTCTCCGTCCCC
>Ga0116154_10001300_pt1 | contig 21766 bp, 10 predicted proteins | sample AD_UKC030_MetaG_FD_89898 | JGI IMG/M metagenome (GOLD analysis project Ga0116154, IMG submission 89898) | Active sludge microbial communities of municipal wastewater-treating anaerobic digesters from USA - AD_UKC030_MetaG | ecosystem: Engineered > Bioreactor > Anaerobic > Digestate | place: USA...
CGGGTCATCTGCGTTGTTGCGTGGACGGTCGAGTATCGCCGAGGATACACTCCCGCCCACGCGCCTCGCATCTGACCCGGCGGCGCTCCCGCCAAAATCGGAAGTTATTTTTGCACGGACCCTTAGAGCATTTCGAGATAATCCTTCCACGTCAGTCGGATCATGCCTTTCGGGGTGGCGGTCTCCGCCGTGACGCACTCGATCGGGGAGTCTTCCCGGCCGATATGCGGTCTCGCCAGGCACTCCCAATCGTGTTCGAATATGGCCCGGAAGTAGTTCGCGAGGGCGGCATCGTCAAACAGCAAACTGGCATCGCGGTTGACTGACACGCCATGGTTCGAGAGGTTTTGACTTCCCAGCAAGACGCGTTCGCCATCCACGATCATGCCTTTGGTGTGGCAATTCTTCTGAAGCCGGACCTGGTTCATATCGAATCCAAAGTCCTGAAGCGCTTCGAGAGTCTTTCGCGCCTCCGAGGCAAACAGCAGACGGAAAATGATCCGGACAGCGACGCCGCGGGTCTGGCGCTCCCGAATCGCCGACATTAACTCGTGGAGCTTATCCTGGCCTTCTTTGGGCGCGTTGAATGTCTGATTCTGGATCAGCAGCTCGCGGTTGGCGCTCTGGATTAGCCGCAAGACATGATCATGGTAGTTGTCCGGCGTCAACAAGGGCTGAACGCGAAACGTTCGATTTTCATCAAAGGGCGGAAAGATTCTCAGCGGCGCCGCGGCTTCTTCAATGGCCGGCTCAAAGAACGATTCTGGAATCAGCAGATCAGGCAGCGCTCCGAATCCAGTCAGTTCCAGGGATTCCTCCGGCGAAAGGCGACGGTTGTTGTTGAAATCATGGAGAAGGTATTCTTCGTAGGCCTGAGCCAATCCTGGATGTTCGAGGATGGCGTGCCATTCCCGGTTGTGCGTGCGGAGCGCCTTCTTTTTCTCGGTGGCTCCATCCTGAAATTTTGGCTGGTTTGAGGATTGAAGGTTTCCACTCGACAACCAGAAGGCATTGCTGTCTCGGACGATCACCTTGATGTGATAGGAACTGGCAACCCAGCCGTCCAACACCCCGGTTTTCACCCATGCATTTTCGAACCGATCCGGGAGTTTGTCACGGAACTGAGCCACCACCTCCGCGTCCTTTAGATCATTCTTTTTCGTTCCAGAACCCACGCTTTCTCCGGCCTGCATCACCAGGGTCAGCTTCTCGAAGCCCGGCTTCCGGCCCACAGACTCTACCGCATCCACCGCATGAGGAGCCCCAAAGTCGTACATGCCAATCACCAATCGGTTTTTCGTTCCCTTCAGGAACTGGGAAAGCTGCGACCACCCTTCTTCCGGGCTGACGTGCGCCAGCACCCGCATTTTGGCCTGGACCTCCTCGAGGGACACTCCCGCGGGCGGCACATAAGTAATTTCGTTCGCCAGCACGCCTGTGTCGGCAAATACAGTCTCAGCGACCGCGGGACCACTCGACAGGCGGACTAAATCCTCGATGGATGGATGGCTAACCTCCACGGGCAAGCCTCGAAACTCATCGGGGAGAGGTTGGATGCGCGCCTCACGAAGTTGGACGGGTGTTCTCCTGCGCGCGACCGTCACCACGATCGCGCGTTCCTTGGTGATCCAGCCATTCTTGAACACATAACCCAACCTGACGTTCATCACGTCGGCCCGAGCTCCGAATTCGCGCTGAGCGGCGACCAGCAAGTTCGCGGGATCTTCTTTTCCATGCGTCACCACGGGAGCCTGAACTGGGAGCCCTCCGGCACTGCCATCGGCAGGCACGGATGCCATCGTCGATAGCTGCGATGTCCCAACCGCCGCCCCACCCGCGCCGCCAATCCGCACCGAAACCGATAGCGGCAACGTCCATGTTGCGGTTCCATCGGGGGAAACTGAAACGGTCGTGACGGCGCCACAGGCTGTTCGTGATCGGTCAAGGTCACGCGTCTCAGGCGGACGACCGGTGCCGGCCGCCGGATGGGCGGTGAACATTTCCTCGAACAGCCGGCGCTGGGCCGGCGTCATCGCCTGTTGCCGCAAGTGCGCAATCACCCGGCTAATCCTGGTGCCCTCGTTGGCGGTCCATTTGATCCGATGCTCGCCCATCTCTGTCCGCCAAACCTGGCCATCGACGGCCATGATTTGACCTGCCGCATTTTTCGCCGGGACCCCCGAATGGTGCAGCGCCACAACCTCCCAACGGTCATTGAACACCGGAGATCCGGATGAACCGGGTGAAGTATCCGTCTTGTAATGCAGAAAGAGCTCCAAAACATCGATCAGCTGATTTTCTCGCAGGCACAACTGCTTCGGTTCCGCATTTGGATGCTGGATAATGTTGATCCACTGCGAGACAATGGCTTTCCCTTCTTCCTCGATTAACCTGTTCCACCCAATCTCTCCCAAGGTCAGGTCGCCTCTCATGGGCATGGGTTGGACGGCCACCAGAGCGTAATCCAGGTTCCGATCGGCCATATGGAAGGCGTCAGGATCCAGACCATAGGTGGTCGTGGGTGGAATCGTGCCATCCTCCCCGATCTCGTAACCGAATTCTAACAGCGAGGTTCGTGTCAATGTCTTGTCACCCAGCACATGGTGATTGGTCAGCAAGAGCCGAGGGGAAACCATGAAACCCGTGCCATAACCGCGGGGGCTGCCGGCGGCCACGCCCATCCAGATGCGCCCCACCGTGCGGGCCACACGCAACCCGCTCTCCAGGAACGCAACCCCCATGAGGTCGTTGGCGCCAAGTATCCGCTCCAAGGCATACGGTTCTATCACACCGGCAACCGTTTCCACCGGCGTGGGTGTGCCTCGAGCCTTGAACCGCAGCATTCGCTCGGCATCCCCCCTCGTAAAACCGTGCCGCAACAGAAACAGCTCCACCCGCTCCGGCCTGTCCACTTCCAGGTAACGTTTGGCCTGAATCAGGCGCTCACTCCGTTCGCGCGTCTGTCTGCGGCTTTCATAGCGTTGTGCCGTTGCCTCCAACTGAAATTGATCGATGATCATAGTGACTGGCTCCTTTCGATGATCTCTATGCGAAGTATTACCCCTTCAAAAAGCCCTCCCTTGGGCTTCCCATACCGATTGTTGGCTTCTACGACGCTCGAGGTGTTGGCTGGACAAAGTCAGCTCCTTGAAGCGAAGCATGTCTCCAGTCTCTACTACTCGACCCACCCAGAAGAACCTGCAAGCGAAATATTCATGCGGCAATCTTGGCTGGACAGGACATGGGTTCGGCGGAAAACTCATGAGCCATGAACCTCCCCGCCCGCATGGATGCCACCCGCAAAAGCGTCGCAGATCGTTCCCCTCTCCGGAAGCCTTTGAACACCCGGCGTCCGGGAGTCTCCCGTCGTCGTTTTCTTCGGACGACATTGACACTGACGGCGGTCAGTGTTGTACCTCGATGGATTCTCGGAGGCCCAGGCCTGGCCCCTCCCAGCAACCGATTGAACGTAGCCATTATCGGCGCCGGGGGACAAGGCATCACTAATCTCAAGGAGCTGTTGAAGCATCCCGACGTCGCCGTGAGCGCGATCTGCGATGTCGCCGAGTTTTGGGATAACAGCCACCTGTATTATCGACACAACGGCGGACGCGGTCCGGCTAAACAGGCTGTGGCCGAGCACATCAAACAGAATCCGGACCTAGGACGGCGGGATCCCGCGGTGTACTTTGACTTTCGGACCATGCTCGAGCAAGCGCAGCGGGATATTGATGCCGTGTTAGTCGCCGCTCCCAACCACATCCACGCGGTCGCTTGCGCGGCGGCGATGCGAGCCGGTAAAGGGGTCTACTGCGAGAAACCCCTTACGCACTCGATCTACGAAGCGCGCCAGCTCGCCCGGTTGGCGCTAGAAATGAAGGTAGCCACTCAAATGGGCAACCAGGGCCACTCGACCGATGACATCCGGCGCGCCGTCGAATGGATCCGCGCCGGAGCGATTGGTCCGGTGCGCCAGGTGCACGCCTGGGCCAGCGGACCCAACCGTCCCTTGCCGACGGCCCGGCCCGCGGACACACCGCCCGAGCCGGACGGACTCTCGTGGGATCTCTGGATTGGCCCCGCAAAACTGCGGCCCTATCATCCTGCCTACACGCCGTTAATGTTCCATTACTGGTGGGACTTCGGCAGCGGCACCCTGGGCAACTTCGGCTGCCACACGCTGGACACCGCAGTGTGGGCGCTGGATCTCGAGCATCCAATCCTGGTCGAGGCCAGTTCGACAGCGCTGAACGAAGAAACCACACCGTTGGCGGCAACCTACCATTGGGTCTTTCCTGGGCGAAGCGGTCGAGACCGGATTGAGGTATTCTGGTACGACGGCGGTCTGCGACCTCCCCGCCCCGCTTGTTTGGAACCCGATGAGGACCTGCCCGCCGGCGGGGGCTCGCTGATCGTCGGCGATGCAGGCGCGGTTTTGTCGGGAGTCTGGAGCGGTTCGCCTCGGATTATTCCTGAGGAGAAAATGCTTCAATACCAACCTCCGCCGCCCACAATTCCCAGGTCCAAGGGCCATCACCGGGATTGGATCGAGGCATGCAAAGGAGGCCCGCCCGCCAGCGCCAACTTCGATTTTGCCGCCCGATTGACGGAGATCGTTCTGCTGGGCAGTGTCGCCTTGAGAACTGGCAAAACCTTGCACTGGAACGGTCCCAGCATGACGGCCTCCCATGCGCCCGAAGCCGAACCGTTCATCCATGGCCATTTCCGAAAAGGATGGGAGTTATGATGAGACTGGAAGCGGCCAACGCCTTTCGTATGGCACGAGATTTATGGTGGCCCAGGTGACCGAGGCAATTCCCTGCGCGAATGGCGAACGCTGAGTTTGCCCGCCCCGAATTACCGCGGATCCCGGCCCCTACTCTGCCCGATATCAAGCAGAAGAGTTTTCCTACTTCAGTTCCGCAAGCTCCAGTTCGTCCAGGTACCCATCGATATTCACGCACAAACCGTCCTTCAGACGTTTCGTGTCCAGATGATGGATTTGGCCTTTCATCCACTCGATCAGCAGCGGTCGCAAAGACGCATCACGGGCGCACTCGCGCGGTGTGTGATGCTCAAGCATGGGGATGCGATCGTCCAGTAGAGTGCGGAGCTGCCGCTGGATCATTCGCGCCTCGGGGTCTTCCGGCAGCCCTGGGATCCCGGTCTCGGGCACGCGTTCCCGGGAAACGTCCATCTGGATGCCATGGGAAGCGTCCCTCGCAAACTCGCGGTCCAATGCTTCCGTCACTTCAGGGGACACCGCAATCCGAGGGTGCTTGCGCATTTCCAGATGGGCCACATCCGTGATGCACTCTTTTTCAAAACGGACCAGATTGCCAAAATACTGATCCACCATCTGGCGGGCAAAGTTGAACTTCTTTTTGGACATGGTTTCGAGAATGAGTTCATTCGGGTAAAGGCGCACATTACCCACTGTCCCAACGCTGACCGATGGATCCGAGTGTTTGAAGGCGCCGGCCATGGATTTGTCGAGTTGCGCGGAATCCCCCCGCCGCAGCCAGGAAAATTGGGCCAGCGGCTTCGCAAATCCCGCCTCCTTTCTCGGGGGCTCAGGTTCGAAGTCAGGTTTGCTTTGAATCGCGGACGCCACTTCTTGCACGGTTCCGACAAGCCGGTAAATGGCGACGCAATGGTAGAAATCGATGTTTTCAAAAACACGCCGGTGATACTCGATCCCCAACTCGTTCAGGACGTCAACAGCCCATACGTAGTCTCGCATGAGAAATTCGCGCAAGGTCAACGCAGGTTGTTGCGCCTGTTCCCGCGCAAGCCGGGTCTTCAACAATTCCTTCCAAAACCCCCAAATACTGTATTCCACAAAAATGCCGACTCCGCCCAGGCGGCTGAAATGCGGATAGTGAGTAATCCAGGCCAGAAGCCGAGTGAACCGCGCCATCTTCGGAGTGGAGGTCCGGTCCATTAATATGAACGGGGGCGTCTCAGGAAAGAGAAGGTCGGCGCATAAGGCCGATTGATGATCCAAGACCTTTTGGATTTCGACCACAGTGACATAGGATTGACGGCGGTAACCCATCATCACCCGTTGATCATTGTTCAAGCCTTTCCAACCCTCCGCCTCCCACCGGTCCGCCAAGGTCCGTCCGGCGGCATCACGTTCTACGAAAAAGGCGGTATACAAAGCGTGGGATTGAGCCAAAACAACGTTGGTCGCCGTGTTGTCCGCAGGATAACAATGGGGGCTTTTGGGATTCCGAAACCGATCGGCGCCCAAATGGCGGATCGCGTAATCGAAGGCGACAGAGCCCCAGTTTTCATCCATCTTCAGCCACAGATCATAGCCCTTCGGCCCAAACGGGTAGTAGGAACAATCCGCGGGACAGTTCAATTGGCTCCCGCGTCGCGCGCCGCAATCCGCCGGAGTTATCAAACCTTGCGTGGCCGGGCAAGGCCGGCTGTTTTTTCCGGAACGGTTTGGAGTGAGATCTTCATGGCTCATGGCCAACCAGTGTATGAGGCATTTTCCGCCTGTCGATCCATTCTTTGAACCCGGCCTCGCGCCCGATTGCCTGAATCAAAAGCCGGGGGCCAAACACTTCAGGACCTCCGTATCTTTTGCCTTCTTTTATTAGCGTTAATTGGCGTTCATTAGCGGTGAAGTGACTTTATATGCGGTTTTCGGGAGATCTTTCCCGCGCTTTTCTGATTTGAATCATGCTGGTGATTGCCCCACCATCATCCCTGAAACGGGAGATCGAGCATCGTGAAAAAGATCGTTTGGAAAACAGTCCTGAAAGGTGCCCTCGGCCTTCTGCTGGCCCTGTCTGTCCTGCTTTGGGTCATCAAGGCTTACCGGGACGCGCATTACTTCGACAACTATGATCCCGCCGCGCCATTGAACCTGACAATGGACGCTCCCACCGAGGTCAATGCCGAGACACCGGACAACGGCTACACGATCACGAGATTCACTTTCGATGGATACCGGGGCGAGAAGGTTCCCGCCCTGATCTCCCTGCCAATGGGTCCCAAGGCCAAAAAGCTGCCTGCGGTCGTCTTTCTGCACGGGATCGGTCAAAACAAGAATTTTCTCAAAGAAATCGCCTTTCCCTTCAGTCAGGCGGGCTTTGTCCTCGCGAGCTTCGATCAATACATGCAAGGCGAACGGAAACTGGGCAAAAACCGATCGTCCTTAGCCCGACTCGAGGCCTTCAGAGAACGTCCCGCTAAAACGATTAATGAAGCCCGCCGGCTCATCGATTATCTCTCAAGCCGTCCTGACATTGACTCGGGACGCATCTATCTGGTCGGCGCCAGCTACGGCGCTGTTACGGGCAGCACCCTCATGGCCAAGGACCAACGCGTGCGGGCCGGGGTGATGGTCTATGGCGGTTGCGACTTCGGCAAACTCCTGGATTCTTATGCCAATCACTTGGGCGTGGCAGCCTTCCTGGGCCTGATTGACGGCAAGAATCTTAATCCCGAGAAGCCGCCCCTGCCCCAACTAACCCGGTCCCAAGAACGCAAAACGGGAGCCGTCATTGCCTGCATCATACCCTTTGCGCGTTATTTCCTGGGAGTGGCCGATCCCATCCATTACGTCGGCCGGATCTCCCCGCGACCCGTCTATTTCCAAAATGGCAAGCATGACGTGCTCGTGCCAGCCCCGGCGGGATTGGCCCTGCAAAAGGCCGCCCGGGATCCCAAAACCATCACCTGGTATGACTCGGATCATGTGGGGATTGACCTGGAGCAAACCAAACAGGTCTTGCAGGACGGCCTTCAATGGCTTCTCGAACAGGATAATCCATTGCGCCCGCCCGAAGAGCGAGTCACAAACCTGCCGCCGTTCAAGATCACGAAGACCTGAAGATCGTTTGGGCTGGCGATCCAAGACGGCCGTTCATGCTTTCATCTCACGCCTCTTTCCTCACTGCGCTTCTGGCTGCGCACTCGATAAAGCCTTTCGGTGAAGCCGCCTTCCTTTTCAAAAGCCGCGGCCGCATGGTCGCCCTTCATGGTGACACCAACCGATAGAAGCCTTGGGGCAGGTTCAGTCGAGCGGTGTTGGTATCCGTAAACGTGGTGAGGGTGCCGACTCCGCGGTTAGTGGCGATGTCGGTCCAGGTTGGCAGGTCGAGCACGGGTGTATACTGCACGGTGTACGCTGCTGCCGGGAGACTGGTCCACGACCACTGCAATCCCGATGGGCTCAGTGTCATGCCCTCGATCTGCAACGTCGGATTTACCGGCAGCTCAATCGTGCCCTGCGGGATCAAATCCTTGTCCTGGAATCCAGGATAGCTCGTCGGATAACGGCGGACCTTGAACACGGCATTATACTGATGGCCACGATCGTCCAAACCGGGTGTTTGTCCCTGACTCAATGGACCTGTTTGCACAACGGGGCACACATAGCGCCAGACAATTTCCCCAGCCGCGGTGACTTCAGTGACGATTCCGTGCACGCCGTCGCACATGAGGGTGTTGCCGTTGGGCAAACGTTGCGCGCCGGAGATGGCCTCGGAATACATGCTCGAAGGTGGCGTCGCCACGTAAGTCCAGGTGAGGGCGGTCGGGCCATAGGCCGTGCCCGAGGCAATCGAGTAGAGTCCGCTGGTCAGCAGTGGCGGAATGATTTCATCCACCGTGGAATAGTGACGGCCCAGGCCATTGTTAAAGATCAGCAGGTGACCCGCCCCGGGGCAGTCGGAATCAATCCATTGCGCATCATGCTGGTCAAAGAGCATCTGGTTGGCGGCGGTGCCACAGCCGTAGTTCACCGGATTGCCCCAGCGATAGAGCAGATCGCCACCCTTGCCCCGGCGTCCGCCCTTGTGTCCAGTGGCCTCTGCAGTCGTGGTCCCATGATCAATGACCCAGAGCTCGCTGCTGCCGCGAACGCTTAGGACGATTTGATCCAACTCGGGATTATAGGCAACGGAGTTCATGTGATTCCAGAAGGGCATGATGCCACTGGCGCCCTCCACCCAGCCGTTCACATTCACCCGTTCGGGATGGTCCGAAACCACGCCGTAATTGTTACGGGCCGGATCGAAGTCCTGGATCAAGTGGTCCCAAACATGCCATTCCCATAAAATTTTGCCGCCGCGAGGACGTGTCGGCTGGACCTCGATGACCGAGTCGGGCAGCATGTAACCGTTTTTCGCAACATCGGGATGCAGCAAGGCAGGATTGAATCCGGCCGCGAGCACCTCAGCGTACGTCTTCTTCTCGACGACCAGCAACAGCACGTTGCCATTGGGCAGTGGGGTGATATCATGATGAGACATGTTAGTGGGGGTGGCGTAGTCCAGCTCCCAAACCAAGTTTCCGTGCCAATCGTATTCCTCCAGTCGGCCGCCCTCGCCACCGCCCGTTAGCGCGCCGTTCTTGGTGAAACCGCATCGGAGCAGATGGCCATTGGTGAGGAGGTAGGCGGATTGACCCGGTTCATAACGGCTGGTCCAGCGGTTGACAATCTGGCCGGCGTTGTTGACCAGGTAGGTGTTGGTGTAGTGCTTGGGGGCAATCAGTGTGTAGCCCTCAAACGCCCGGTTGTCGTTGGTCAACAGTCCCACAGTCTGAACCGGATTGGCAGGACTGCTTCGGACCGTGTAGGAGCGCGTGACAACTGGCGCGCCGAGGGGATCCCGGGTCACACTTCCGGCGTTATCGGTGGCAGTCACGTAGTAGTCTACCGTTGTGCCAACCGGTTGAGCCGGGACTTGCGCGCCGTAGATCCAGTCGCCGGCGAGTCCATCCTGATGGGCGCCGTCGTCCAGCATGAGAATGGTCGTTGAAGCGCTTCCACCGGAGATGACCTTCACCGAGATCTGGTCCAAGTCAATCCGGTTGGTGGCTTGACCGCCGCGGAATTGGAAGCGCATCTTGAGGTTGCTGACCAACTCACCCGGCTGCAAGTCGTAATGGTAGGGCTGCCAATTATGACTGGTGCCTGTCAGCTCGCTCAGTCGCGTGACGTAGCCATTCCCGGCGTCGAGCTGAAAGGTCCAGCCGGCATTCCCGCTGAGGCCATTGCCCCAAAGCCAGAATTCCACCCAACCCGAGGTGCCGCGGGCATCTATGGCCTGTGTGGAGGTGACCATCGAATCGCTGGGGTTCGTCGTGCCCTGCTTGAACTCGAGGCCGTTGGTGTTGCCAACACCGTAGTTGGCGCCCCCGCGCTGCTCGAAGGGATTCCCGCCCGTGAATGTCACGGTCCAGGCATTCTGACAGCCATCCCCGGCCCAAGGCTTGACCGCGTTGATGCGCATGGTCTCGAGGAAGACCGTGTTGGTCTGACTCCCACCTGCGCCGGTATTGTAGGTGAGTCTGGTCGATTCCACGCTTACATCATCCGTGACGCGCGCGGTCACCCAGACCGGATCAACTGGAGTGGGTGAGGCGGGCGTGATGGCTGTATTCGTGATGACAGGTGCTTGATTGGCTGCAACGGTCCCACTGGTGGCTCCCTGGACGCGCATTCGGATGGAGTAAAGCGATCCCGCATCCGTGGTGATGAACAAGGTCTTTCGATCGCTGCCACCGAATTCAAGATTCGTGGGCCGCTCGGGCACGGCGATTTGTTCGACCGGATAGCCAAGCGAGTCATAGACTAGGACGGAGTTCTCGCAGAAGTAGAGATGGCCTTCGGCATCCAGCGTCATGCCGTCGCACTTCACTCGGGCGAACAGGGTCTTGTTCGTCAATGTGCCATCGGGATTGATGTTGTAGCGAAAAACATTCGTCGCGCCCCAGTCGGCAAGATAAAGCATCTTGCCATCCGGTGTGCCGACGAGGCCGTTGGGCCGTACGGTGTCGGCGACCACGCGCAGGACATCGCTGCGGCCAGGCTTGAGGTAATAGACATATTCTCCCCCTTGCGCGACGGCATGACCGAAATAGACCGGGTCGGTGAAATACACTCCCCCCGCCGGATCGATCCACAGGTCGTTGGGCTCATTGAACCGAAGCCCGGCATAGTGACTGGCCACAACGGTCGCACTGCCTTGCGGCGTGATGGAAACCAGGCGGCCATTGTCCCCTTCGCAGGCCAGTAGATTGCCGGACATGTCGAAGAAGAGGCCGTTTGCGCCGCCGGAGTTCGTACGGAACACGGAAAGCTGATTCGACACTGACCACCGGTAGATCGTGTCGGCTGGGATATCCGAGAAGTACACATTGCCTGCTACATCGGCCGCCGGGCCTTCGGAGAAATGGAGTCCAGACGCCAGTCTGGTCAGTGTCGCCCCCGAGGCGACAAGACTCGCGGAGCCGCGCCGGATCACGCGAAACCCAATGTGGAACCACGGCCCATTTGGATCACCGGGTCCACGGTAGTAAGACGGATTCCGATTGGCGACACGGGCGTGGCCAAAATACTCCTCGCCGTTGAACCAGTTGCCACCACGCAAGCCACGGTAAGATTTGCCATCCGGCATGGGATCGCCCGTGACTGGCCCCGGTGGATTAGTCACAATGTTGTTGAGCACGCAGTTCGTGTAGTAATCCTTGGCGTACCAGTCGTTCACCCATTCCCAGACATTGCCCGACATATCGAAAAGGCCAAAGCCATTGGCGTTGTTGCGGGTTTGATAGGTGGGATTTGCAGCGGGCCAGTTGAAGTTGGTTTTGTATTGGATCGAACCGTTGTAGAAGCCGACCGGCGTCGTCCAGGGATAGGGACCGGTAGCGAACGGATGATTCTTGCCCGCCCAATTGGCAATCGTGCCATCGGCGTTGGTGTCGCTGCCCCACGGGAACATGCCGTAGGGCGTGTAAAGACCGCCGCGCGCAGCGTATTCCCACTCGGCTTCGGTCGGCAGCCGATAGCCGTTGTTGGTCAGGCGGCAATCGCCGGTCGCGAGATTGTAGCAAGGCGCATAGCCATCCCGCGAACTGGCCCAATTGCAGTAGGCAATCGCACCAAACCACCGCACGCCGGTGATGGGATGCAGGTCGCGACCGTCGCGAATGCCAAACGCGCTACCGGTCCAGACGACCCGGCTGTTGGTGTCCGAGCCGTAGGTGTCGCAGTAGATGTTTGTGCCGCCCACGCCATAAACATAGTTGGAACGGACCTCGATCCATCCTTGGGGCAGCGCGGAGTTGAGAAACTGCACAAATTCCTTGCAGGTGAGGAGGGTGGTCTGCATCTCGAACGAATCCACATAAACGTTGTGAACGGGCACTTCGTCGCTCGGATGCTGCGGATCAACAAAACCGAAGTGGTCGCCCATTTGATACTGCCCGGCCGGAATCCGGACGAACTGAGGGGTGAAGCCGTTGGTTGGAGCCGTGCTATTGGTGATGCCCCCGCGCACACAACGCATCCAGATGTTGGTGGACTTGCTGTCGTAGCTCACGATGCCGAGTTGAAAGTCGACGAACCAGGCCCGGTTCGGATCGTTGATTTCGCTGGTGGACGACCAGTAGCGGGTGGGCTTGGCGGCGGGGAAAAAGTTTGTATCCAGCGATGGACCGGCCAGGGATTCGTCGTTGAGAGATTGGAGTTCTTTGACGTTTGGCAGCCGCCAATCGGAGTGCCCGGACAGGACGAGGCCCTCGGCATATTGCAGGGCAGCCTCCCAGGAGATCGCCATGGGTGCCTCAGCCTGCTGCCAGGTCAAGCCCGTGTCCTGGTCGGTCACGGTGCCGTCACCGTTGCGGACAAAATGCTGCATGGGTTGACTCATCGGCGGCGCGGCTCCGCGCACACACCGAACGTGAATGCGCTTGGCGCCCCCGGCGCTGATCGTCTCGGTCTTGGGGTGCGGGCCGATGCCGCCGCCAGCATTGGCCACCCAGACGCGGTTGGAATCCGTGGGCTGCACGTCCCGGCTCCACCAATACTGCGCGGCGGTGGGCGTGAAGACATTGGTGTTCAAAGCGGGATTGCGCGCACCGTGATTCAGGATGCCGAACAACTCGTGAGCGGTCGGGAGTCGCCAGTCGCTCTGGCCCGCCAGCACGAGCGAGTTGGCATAAGCGGCCGCATTTTCCCAGGTCATCTCGCCCCCATCCGCCCTTTGCCAGATGAGACCCGTCACGTTGTCGGTGACCGTGCCATCGCCGTGATCCAGGAACGAGGGGGGATTGAGCGTGTAATCGGAGTCTTCGCCAAACGTGGCGGTGAAGCTCTGCGTCTGGCCGGTGTCCGGGAGATTCGCAATGCCCCAATCGGTCATGTTCGTGGACGGGGCGACACGATAGCTCACGCCGATCATGCGATTTGAGTGGCCGGATTGTTCGTCGGCCGCGAGCACGGCTCTAACGTAATCGACCGTGACACCCGAAGGGGCCACCGTAACGCGCAAGTGTCCGGAATTGTTCGTGACCATGCCTGTGTAATAGCCCGCGTTGGTATCACCCACGTGGTAGGTGGAGTCAGATGGCATGGGTACTTCCTGGTAAATCACGCCATCCAGTTCCTCGCGGGCAAAAAGATGGTCGTGGCCCTGGAATAAGATGGTCACGTTGTTGGAGACCATCAGTTGATGAATCGGCATGGCCCAACCTGGCCGGTTGGCAGTGAAGCCCCAAGTGCCATCTTTGTTTTGCCCCCCCCACTCGTGCTTGTTGGCCCACGCCACGCCACCCCGGGTCTGGCCAAGGACGTGATGGGCAAAGACAAACTTGTACGGCTTCTGGCTGGCTTCAAGCGTCTGCTTAAACCAATCATACTGCGCCCGACCCAACGTCCAATCCCAGAGGTTGGCGGGTTTGGCGTCCGGCAGGTAGCGGTAGGCATCGAGGACCACAAACAGAGCGTCCCCCCATTCCCAGGCATAGTAATTGCCCGGCAAGCCGGGGAGGTCATTGGTATGGACGTAGGCATCGGCATTGGCGTTGCCGGAGTAGAAGGCGTTCGGGAACGGATTGGGATACTGACGCAAGCGAGACTGTGTCGCGTAGGTGCAAATTGGATTCGCCTCGGTCGTTGGATACTCGTAACCGATGGTTTCGCCTGGGGACTTGAATCGCAGCCGGTAATAGCAGCGCGTGTTTGCGGGGAGTCCGCTCAGCTCGATAAACACCGGTTCGCCCGCCCTGAGGTTCGTAACCGCCGTCTGCGCGGAGTAAACGCCGGACTGGGCACCGTACTGGAAGTACGCCTGAAGACTCGCCGGCGAAAGCACGTTCAACGCAAGTGAACCGTCGGTCGGACGACCCGGAATGATCGTGCCCGGGAAATCGAGATTCGTCACAGCCGGCGCCGCAATGGTGTAGAGGTGGGAGACCATGCGGTTTGTTTTTCCGATACCTTCGTGGCCCGGCAGAAAGGCGCGGACGTAAGAGACAGTGGCGTGACTGGGTGTCACCGTGACCCGCAGATGACCGGCATTGCCCAGGATGACTCCGTTTGTGTAGGTATAGCGCCCTGCCGTGCCCGTGTTCGAATAGTTCGTGGCACTCGGCTGCGGGCACTCCTGATAAATGAGGTCGGTGACACCGTCGCCATTTGCGTCCAACTCCTGTTTCACGAAGAGATGGTCGTGGCCGTGGAAGACGGCGTTAACCCCGTTGGACAGCAGCAGACTTTGAATTGGCATGGGCCAACCCGGTCGGCGCACATCGAATCCCCAGGTGTCATTCGTGTTGAAACCACCCCACTCACCATACCGCGCCATTTCCAAACCACCTCGCCCGAGACCGTCGTGACTCCCGCCGACGAGGTGATGAGTGAGCACGAATTTGAACGTAGCGGTGCTCTGGGCGAGCGTGCGTTGAAGCCAGGCGAATTGATTTGTGCCCAGCGTCCACCCCCATACATCGCGAGCCTGGCTGGGCTTGGAGCTGGTGTCCCAAAACGGATCGAGAACAACCAACAGTGCGTTGCCCCAATTGAAAGAATAGTAACTATCCCGCGGACCCGCAAAGTCCGGCTCAGCGACGGTGCTGCCCGAATAAAAGCGGCCCGGGATGGGACAAGGGAAGTAGGCCGCACGAGCCGCCGCACCCCAAACGGCGAGGTTGTTGGCGGTGCCGTCGCGCAGCCAACCCAACTCGGCGTCGTGGTTGCCATTCACCAGGAATAGGGGCGTCGAGTGCCCAACGATGCTGAAGAAATTCTCGCGGACTACCTGACGCTGCATAGCGGCTCCGGTGTAAGTGGTGACGCCGATTTTCTCGTCCATGAAGGTGTCGCCCAGGTCAATCAAGAAGTCGGGTTGGTCGGCCAGGATGTTGGTCAAGGTCTGTCGCCAGAGCACCGGATCGATGATGGCGTTGGTGTCTCGGTAATGCGGATCCGCCTCGATAGCGAAGGTGAAAGAACTGCCTGGAGCACGTTGGGTGCGGAAGGTGCGCTCGGGACTGGAATTGAAGGTCCCGCCACCCACGGCCCGATAGCGCAACCGGTAGAAGTATTGCGTATCAGGTTCAAGGGACTCCAATGTCAGCACGGTGGGCGAAGCGGCTGGCACAGAGTTGGTCGTTGTTAGGCTGGAATACAGCCCCGACTGTGTGCCGTATTCCACGCAGGCTTGGAGGTTGTTGCTGGACAGCACGCTCAGGGCAATGGAATGGTCGGTCGGCCTGCCGAGGAGGATGTCGTATTGAGTCACCGTCGCCGATGCTTGCACGACGTAGGAAATGCGCATCGCCGGAGCGGCGCTAGGATCCGTGGCGGCGTTAGAGAATTCATCCTCCGCAGTCACATAGTAGCTCACAGTCGTGGCAGCGGGGAAAGCCGGTATACTCACCCCGTAGCGGCCGTCTTTCGCAACCCCATCCTGGTGGGTGCCGTCATCGAGCATCGTGGCGGTATTCGTGCTGCTACCGACGATATAGGTGAGTGTGACCTGTCCCACGCTGCGGCAATTGGTTACGGTGGTGGTCACCCACACTGCGTTGCTGGCCGTCGGCGACAAGGGAAATTGCGAGGTGCCGCTGATCGTGGGCGTTGAGACGTAGAACGGTGTCCGACCGGTGATGGTGTCTTGAGGAATCAAGGTGCGTCCGGCCAGTGCGGGATCGTTGGTCCCAATGCGGAAGGCGCGGAAGACAGAGTTGTACATTGGCCAGTTGTCGCATTTGTACTTGAGGATGCCCGCTGAAGTCACGGGGCTGATGTATTCCCAAGCAACTTCGCCGCTGGATGTCACCTCAAAGATGTGCCCCTCGGTATCAGCGCAGATCAGCGTGTTGCCGTTCGGCAATCGTTGCCCGCTAGACCCGATGTGGCTGAAGCAGGCTTGATTGGCTTTCGAGTAATACGTCCAGGTGATCTGCCGCGACAGGTTCTTGGTTTGCTTGTGAGTGTCTTTGTTCGGCGATACCCAACTGATGTAGCCGGCGGTCGGTGGGTTCACATAGTTGCCGGTATCGTTGGTGCTGGCGTTCAGAAAACCGTTGATCTGGAAGATGTAGGATTGCGGCGTGCGCTCGAAAAGATACTGGCCATTATTGAACACCAGGAACTGCCCGGCTCCTGGAAGGCCTGTCGAAATCCAACTCACATGATGCGATCCGCCGATCTGTTTGTGACCGGTCGTGGATGCGGTCCAGTCCTCCAATATGGATGGCGGATCACCTTGCTCGTAACGTGCCGGGTCACCAAACCGGTACAGAAAATCACCGGCAGACGATGCCGCCAACGCCTTACTGCCGGCGGGATTGCCGGCGATAAAGGTGTTGCCGTGGTCAATCACATAGAACTCGCCCTGAACAGAGTTGATGACGATCTGGTCCAGCGATTGGCTGTAATCAATGGAATTGCAGTGCAGCCAGTCGCGCCGAACTGGCCGCCCTGGCAGGTTGAGATTCAGACGGCCCGGCGCATTGGCAATTGAGGTCAGATAGTTCGTTTTGATCGGATCAATGTCCTGCACGACATGGTCGAAGAACCACCATTCCCAGATCACATTACCGGCCATATCCACTTCCACGACCGCGTCCATCTGCGCACCGGTGTAGGGACCATTGGCCGGATCGCAACCTGCTGCAATAGCCTGCTCGTGCGTGACGGTTTTGTTCGCAATGTACAGCGTTGTGAAAGCGTTCTGCTTCGGGTTGAAGATGCGGACGAAATCATGGTGGGGCGCGTAGTTGGTCCGCGTTTCCGTGTACTGCCACACGATGTCGCCATTCCAGTCGACCTCGGTAAAGCCGCCAAATCCGCTGGGGTCATCCTTGGAAGCGTCCAGCACGTTCCCGTTGGTGAGCAAGTGCGGATTGGTGCCGATGGGCCAGGTGTGGACCACGCGCCCTTCCATGTCGAGCAGGTAGGTCGTCCCCCGGGCGCCGAACCAGGTGTACCCGGGATAAGCCCTGGCCTTGTCCCAATACAGCAACTCGGTGGGGCCTTGAAGCGATTCGTAAGCGTGGAGGGAGACTGCCACCACAAGCGCGTGCAGCCCCGCCAGCAAGAACCGGAGCAACAGCTTCCTGACTTCACGCGGTTTGGTTGTGTGCCGACTCTTCAGCGATGCTTTGCCCGCCATTATCAGGCCTGGGGCCACGGTCGCCGGCATCACTAATTTCGTTTTCGTTTTCATGTCCAAGGGGAAGAACGGCAAATCGCGCTGGTTTTCTACACTGGATATTTATTGAAGCGCGAGACCCTGGTGCTCATGTAAATCCCGTACGCCGTCCGCGTCACATGATCGCCGCAATCCCAAAGCGGCGGAGGACTGCCGCAGTCCAAAACGTTGTCGGGCGATTCCCAAGCTCGTTTGCCCCGGGCTAGCGAGGTGTCTCATGCTAATTTCTGGACAAAGCGTTTTGGCCGGCGGGGACTTCCGAACGCGTATAAACTACCCGCAGCTCCGCTGTTGCCAGGATGTTGCCTCGCATGGCAGCCAGCAGCGCTTCACGGCTCACCTGGGGGGGCGGCACGTCAAGTTTGACGGGCGCCGACAGGGCGTAAAGCGTGTACGTGTAGGTCTTCGCTCCCGGCCCTTTCGAGTGTGGCGGGGCGTATTCGGTGCGGCCGTTGATGCTGTTGTTGCCGAGAGTGCCGACGCCGCTCACGTTCTTGGGCAGGCTCCGGATGCTGGCCGGGAGATTGTAGAGAATCCAATACCACTTGGCTCTTCCTTCGGGATCCAGGTGGTGCATGACAACTGCGAGATTCTTCGTGTCCTCTGGCGTGCCGCTCCATTCCAGCGGCAACGTGGCCCCCGTGCCGTCACCGGTGAATTCCACCGGAAGCTGGCCGCCATCGGCCACGGCAGGGCTGCGGAGCATGAAGCCGGTCTTGGCGGCGGCGGGTGCGTCCACGCCGGTGACGGAGGCTGACTTGGCTGGGCCACTTGCGGTGAAGAGGAAATCCGTATTGGGAATCTCGGGCCTCTTGATGGCCCGCGAGAAGAAGTAGGCCCCTTTGCAGGTGAACTTGGCATCGAGATTCCTCAACTTGAGCAAAGCGGCCTTCTGTTCCGCAGACAGCGTCTTCGCCACCTGCGCAAAGGCTATGGCGTAATAGTAGGAGATTTCACCGTCCAGTTCGCCGTAACGCTTTGACAGCGCCATCACCTTTTCCTTATCCACCGACGCCTCTTTCATGAACCGTCGCAGCTCAGTCGCGATCGCACGGCGCGTCTTGACAATCTCATTGAGGTCCGTCCGTTGCTGGTCCACCAAGCTCGTCACAAGCCGCCGTTGCGAGTCGGTCAATGCCGCCAGGAACGCCTCGCCGCTGTCGCCGGTGAGGGACGTGCTGATGGAGTAGTTCGCGTTGCCCATCGCCGGGATATCCTTCATGTAGAACGAGCCGAAATACGTGGCGTGCCGCTCGGGACAGAAATACACGTCCGCCTCCACGTTGCCGGCATACCAACTGAACATCTCGCTGGCGTAGGTCATGACGGCGACATGGGCGGTATGCGACAGGCTGCGCTTGTCAATCTGGTCGTTCAATTCCGGCCAGGTGGCGGAGTTATTGAAGATCATCTTGGCCAGATGCGCCTTTTGCTCGGCGGTGAGCGAGCGGACGATACCGCCGAGGACTTCGGCCCGCCGGTAGCTCAGGAGCCCGTCAATCTCGAAAAGTTCCGCCGTGTATTTCATCACGGCCTCGCGATTGAGGCCGGCACTTCCGGCGGGAATCTTGCCTTCGAGCTGGCGGGTGAAGGCTTGGATCAGCGGAAAGCGTTTGTGCGCAAAATCAGTCAACAGCTTCTCCTGCTCTATGGCAAGGGCGACAAGCTGAGCCTTCTGTTCGTCGGTCAGGATGTAGAGGACATTGTTCGCCGCCCGTGGGACAAACGAGGTGTTGTGACCCAGTTGATTTTCGTCTATGTCGCGCATGTATTGGAAGCCGCAGAAGTCCGCCACCTTGCCGGGTGGCAGAAAGGTGTTGCAGCCAAAGTCACCCGTCAGGAAAGCCAGGCCGTCGAAAGCGATGGTGTTCAACTGCGCCCGATCCGAAACGGCCTGCTCCACCGAGTAGCCGCCTTGCCCGCTCGGCTGACGTCTTTGTGGCTTGCGACGCTCCGGGATGTCTTGAGCCGGATCGCTGCCCTGCCGGACGGCGTGGGCATTGCCCCTGGGCGGCCTGCCCTGCTGGTCGTTGCCGTCTTGCGTCTGTCCTGGCGGCGGCGCGAGATCGCGCAGTGTGTCGGGGTCAAATCCGGCGGCGCTGATAGTATCGGCCATCGCCGGTCCGCCGCGCAAGCCCGCTTGGCGGAACGCCTCGTGGATAGCTCTGGCCGTTTCGGCCGTGAGCGCGTTCGCATCGTACTTCGAGAGGATGGTCCTCACCTTCACCTTTTGCGCATCGGTGAGTGTCTCGTCCGGGCCTGGCCTGTTCCCGGCACGCTCGCCGCCGGGGCCGCCTTCGTGCGAGGGTGGACGTTGCCCGGCGCGAGGCGGATATCCGTCTTGGGCGGTGAGGAAAAAAGGCCAGGCGCCGAGCGCCAACGCAAGGATCATGACTTTCGCTTTCATAAATCTCATTTGATCGACGATATTCACTGTCGGTTTTCAGCTCCAAGGAGATGAACGGAAAGCCAGCGCGAGTTTCTACAGAAGGTCTGATGTAAACCTTACGAGGTCGCCTCAAACGGCGTTTGGACCGTAGCCAACTGCCCTACCTTAAAGTCGAGGATCGATCTTCCTATACCGCGCTCGTGAATGCTCGATTTCTCCCTGGTCAAGTCGGAGTAGCCCGCGCCTATCGTCATCGAAATCCACGGCGGGGGTTGGCGACCGCTTCAGACGAGACGTCGGATCGACGTATTGTCGATGAGCCTGAGGCGGGCGCCTTGCAAAACGCTGTCCGGGGCTATTTTTTTGCCCGATAGAACATCGGGTTGCCGGTGGTGGCCGCCACATAAGGACTCGTGGCACCCACCACATCGGTCCATGCTCCCGGGATGTTTGAGGTAGATTGTAGCGTCCCAGTGTAGGTGATCTTCAAGCCGGTGGCGGTGCGTTCGGCGGTCAATTGGGGTGTCGTTGGGAATGTGTCCCCGTACTCTCGGAACTTGGCGAGAAACATGCGGTGCTGAGCCTCATTCGGAATATTGACATTTTCCGGCGAATACTCCAAACCGACATAGACGGTGTCCGGCATCGTTTTTTTGTCGGTGGAGGCATCGGCGCCCCACGTCGTGGCTCCAAGCCGCGACCAGGTTTGGCCGTCGTTGCTCCGATAGATGGTGAAGGCTTGGCCGACACGCTGCAGGCGGCACCAGGCGTGGGGATACTGGGGTGTTCCACTCATGCCCGCGGTCGTGGTCGGACCGCCGGTGATCAGACGTCGATTGCCTTCCCAGCTGTTATTCCCCGCTGTGCCCATCACGGTCGTCACCGGATTGACATGAACCTTTTGGTAGCGTCCCGCCAGGCCATTGAAAGGCGGCGTGCTGAAATCACTGCCGACTTGCGAGGCCCGGTCGATACCGATGTTGGTGACGTCCCGCACGATGAGGCCTGCCCGGGCCCATTGGCTCGATGGATCCTGGTATTCCACTCGCACCTTTTTGTCGAAATCGCCGGTGATCTGTTCATACACAAACGCAGCCTCGTCATAGTTACCCCACTCCGTGAGGCCATCACTGTATATGTCAAACCCATTGTCACCAATTGCCACCACTCCATTGCCTAGTTGCAGCTCATTGCCCCCAACCACTCCCCACTTCATGCTCGAGACCGTGAACGGCACCGTAACGGCAGTCATGCGGTTCCCCACAGAATCGGTCACATTCGCAACCGTCAGCGTGTAACTGCCGCCGACGGTGAGGCCATTCACCTTCAGAACCACATCCGAGGCGGACTCATAAGCGGTTATTCCAGTGAGGGTGCCGGCCGATATGGTATAATTGGCCTTTTGAGTCGCCGAAGCCAGATTATAGGGCAAATTGAAGTTGACGCCGACGTCGTAGGAGCTCTCGTCCTGACCCAGCAAGGCACCGACTCCTGCAACCTTCAGCTCCTCACTCTTGAAGGTGACTTGGGTGTTGGCCGCAATCGTATTCCGGGCGGCGGAGGAATCCTGGATGTTATTAATCGTAAGGGTGTAGAGTGTGGAGGGGGCCTGGGCCGAGGTAGTGAGCAGGACGGTTAGGGTCCGTCAAAAAATGAGCTATACATTCGCGGCGAGGGATTGTTCGCTCCGACGAGGCGCGAGCGACGCGCATACCCCCAGTGGGTCTGAAAGAAGCGAGCAACGACGTCGGAGTGAAGAAGCACCGCCGCCCGGAGGGTTGCACTCAAATTGGCCCGGGGCTTCGTTACTCGGTCGGTCGAGTATCGCTGCGGATACACTCCTTCCCTCGTGCCTTGCCCCAGGCCAATTTGAGTGCAACGAATGTATAGCTTATTTCTTGACGGACCC
>Ga0116154_10001303_pt1 | contig 21733 bp, 13 predicted proteins | sample AD_UKC030_MetaG_FD_89898 | JGI IMG/M metagenome (GOLD analysis project Ga0116154, IMG submission 89898) | Active sludge microbial communities of municipal wastewater-treating anaerobic digesters from USA - AD_UKC030_MetaG | ecosystem: Engineered > Bioreactor > Anaerobic > Digestate | place: USA...
CGTGTCGGCTGACTCATGGTTTTGTCCATTCTCGCCACGGTAACAGTTGGTTCTGGCGCAACGAATCATTTCCCCCGTCTTTACCCCCCCTCCCGGGTAACAAAACTTCTGGCGCAATTCGCAGGCGACACCATAAAGGTCATTTTTCTTGAACGCGCCTCTGGGCGCGGGCATTGTCGGGCGGCAGGCGTCGAGCAACTCCCAGCAGGTCGGTTGAACGTTCCGAGTGAAGAGCACACCCGAGATTCTCGAAGCTCTCGAAAGCGAATCGATTGAGATTCTGCGAGAGACCGCGGCGGCCTTCAAGAACCCTGTTCTCCTCTATTCCATCGGCAAGGATTCGTCGGTGCTTCTTCATCTGGCGCGCAAGGCCTTTCACCCGGCCCAGCTTCCATTCCCGATGCTGCACATCGACACGACCTGGAAATTCCGCGAGATGATCGCGTTTCGGGATCAGATGGCGGACCTCTACGGCGTCCGGTTGCTGGTGCACACCAATGCGGAGGGGCTCAGGGAAGGGGTGACCCCCTTCAACACGGGCGCCTCCGAGTACACGCGCGTCATGAAGACGGTCGCGCTGCGCCAGGCCCTCGACCGGCACGGCTTCGACGCCGCGATCGGCGGCTCGCGTCGGGATGAGGAGCGGAGCCGGGCGAAGGAGAGGGTTTTCAGTGTGCGCGAAGCCGGCCATCGGTGGGATCCGCGCCAGCAGCGCCCCGAGCTCTGGCGCACCTACAATCCGCGCCTGCGGCCCGACCAGACGATGCGTGTGTTTCCCCTCTCGGATTGGACCGAGCTCGACGTCTGGCAGTACATCCATCTGCACAGGATCCCGGTGAATCCGCTCTACTTTGCCAGGGAGCGCCCGATTGTCTGGCGGGGGCACCAGTTGATCATGGTCGATGACGACCGCTACCCGCTGGGTCCGGGGGAAAAGCCGGAACTGCGCCGCATCCGTTTCCGCACGCTCGGGTGTTACCCGCTCACCGCGGGCGTCGAGTCCGATGCGGCGACTCTCGAGGAGGTGGTCGACGAGGTCATGCGGGTCACGCTGAGCGAGCGCGCCACCCGCCTCATTGACGGGGACCGTGAGGACTCGATGGAGAAGAAGAAGATCGAGGGTTATTTCTGACGATGCACTCGCGTCCTGTGATCCGATTGGTTGCGTGCGGCAGTGTCGATGACGGCAAGAGCACACTGATCGGACGCCTCTTGGTCGAGACGGACAGCGTGCCGCACGACACCGTGGCCGCCGCCCGCAGCGTTCGGCGCGCGGGCTCCCTCATTCCACCCGGTGAAATCGACTACAGCCTTCTCACCGACGGTCTCGAAGCCGAGCGCGAGCAGGGGATCACCATCGATGTTGCCTATCGCTCGATGTCGCTGCTCGACGGACGGCGTCTGTTGATTGCCGACGCGCCCGGACACGAGCAGTACACGCGGAACATGGCCGTGGCGGCGTCCCGGGCCGACATCGCGGTCATGCTGGTGGACGCCACCCACCCGCTCCGACCCCAGACCTTTCGCCATCTGACGATCCTCAAACTCATGGGCGTCGATCAGATCATCGTGGCGCTCAACAAGCTCGATGCGCTCAACTTCGATCAGGCCGCCTTCGAGTCCGTGTGCCGCGACACCCGCCCCGCGGTCGAGCGGCTGGGAATCGACAGGATCTCGTACATCCCGATCAGCGCCCTCGTTGGCGACAATGTGACCGCCAAATCGGACCGGACGCCGTGGCACACCGGACCGACCCTGCTCGAAGCCATTCAAGGCTGGCATCCCCTGCAATCCGGTTCGAGCCGGGCTCGGATGGGCGTTCAAATCATCCTGCGCGCGGAGAACTTCCGCGGCCTGGCCGGCACAGTCAGCGACGGCTCGTTCGCCGTGGGCGATGAGGTGGTCATTCTCCCGGGCCTGAACCGGGCGCGCATCGCGCGGCTGACCGCGTTCGACGGGGAGATTGCCCATGCGCATGCCGGCAAGGCGGTCGCGATGGTGCTCGAACCGGATGTCGATGCGACACGCGGCGACGTTGTCGAGCGGGTGGACGGCTGCACGACCCCCGCCGACCGTTTCGCCGCGCATGTCGTCTGGCTCAGCGAAAGCGAACTGATCCACAGCCGCTCGTATTACCTGCTGAATGGCTCGACCATGGTGCCGGCCACGGTGACGGCCATTCGCCACCGGTTGAACATCCGGAACGGCGATCACGAATCCGCGCGGACGCTGAAGATCAACGAGATCGGCGTGATCGAGGTGGCCACCGACGCCCGCGTCGCCCTGGCCCCCTACGGCGAGAACCGCAACTCCGGCAACTTCATCCTCGTCGACCGCGTCTCTCTCAATACCGTCGGCGCGGGCATGGTCATCCACGCCCTGCGCCGCGCCACCAACATCACCGAGCACCACTACGCCGTCACAAAGGCCGTGCGCGCCGCCCAGAAACACCAACGCGCCAGGCTGGTCTGGCTCACGGGGTTGTCCGGATCGGGCAAATCGACCCTGGCCGACGCCCTCGAGAGGCGGTTGTACGGCCTGGGGCTGCACAGTTACGTCCTGGACGGCGACAACTTGCGTCTGGGCCTCAACAAGGATCTCGGGTTCACGAAGGAAGATCGCGCTGAGAATGTGCGGCGGGTGGCGGAGGTGGGGCGGCTCATGGTGGACGCCGGCCTGGTTGTGATTGTGGCCCTGGTGAGCCCCTTTGCGATCGATCGGAACCACGCGCGCGAGCTCTTTGAAGAGGGCGAGTTCATCGAGGTCTGGGTCAAGACGCCGACCGAGATCTGCGCCCAACGCGATCCCAAAGGCCTGTACCGCAAGGCCAAGGCCGGGCTCCTGCCCAATCTCACCGGCGTCGGCCAGGAATATGAACCGCCGGCGAATCCGGAGTTGGTCCTGGACGGGACCGAGGAGATCGCCGTCAACGTCGAGAAGCTGGTGCGCGCCCTTGTATGACCTGGCTCTTCTTCGTGCTGGCCGGTTGCGTGGCCCAACTCATCGATGGGTCTCTGGGCATGGGCTTCGGGCTCACCAGCTCGACGCTCCTCCTCACTTTGGGAACCTCGGCCGCGGTGGCTTCCGCAGCCGTGCACGCCGCCGAAATCGGCACCACGCTCGCTTCGGGCATCTCGCACTGGCATCGGGAGAATGTCGACCGCGAGATTCTCATCCGGCTGGCTGTGCCGGGCGGACTCGGGGCGGTGCTCGGGGCGACCTTTCTGTCGTCGATCGATCTGGGCGGGAGCAGGATCTACATCTCCACGATTCTGCTGCTCCTGGGCTTCGTCCTGTTCTATCGCAATGTGTTCCAACCTGCCGTCCAGCCCAACGTCGCGGATGTCGCGCACCCTCTCTACCTGAGCTTCCTCGGGGCCACGGGCGGCTTCGTCGATGCCTCGGGCGGCGGCGGATGGGGACCGGTCGTGACCCCGACGCTTCTGGCCACCACCCGCCACGAACCCAGAAAGGTCATCGGCACCGTCAGTGCCGCCGAGTTCATCGTCGCCCTGTGTGCAAGCCTCGGTTTTCTCCTGAACATCAGGCGGCTGGATATCGATTGGACCGCCGTGGGCGGGCTTGCGCTGGGCGGCGTTCTCATGGCGCCCATCGCCGCCAAACTGGTGTCGTCGCTGCCGCGCAGGCCCCTCGGCATCGCTGTGGCCGTGGGAATCATCGCGGTCAATGCCGTTCGGCTGCTGGGCGCCTGACGAGGCAAGAATTCGGCTCGCCAACTCGGGGCAGGCTCCTATCATCCCGCACTCATGACCTTTGCGGAGAAAGTCAGATTGGCCGGTGTGGTGGGCGCCGGGGGCGGCGGTTTCCCGACACACATCAAGATGTCGGGCAAGGCCGATACGGTCATCGCCAACGGCGCCGAGTGTGAGCCGCTGCTGCACAAGGACGCCGCGATCATGGCACACCATGCCGCGGACGTGGTCCGCGGCGTCGAACTGGCGATGGAGGCGGTTGGGGCCAAGGACGGCGTCGTGGCCGTCAAGGGCAAGAAGCGGCAGGCGGTCGAGGCCGTGCAGCAGGCCTGCAAGGGCAGCCGGGTCCGCCTCCAGCTCCTCGGCGACTATTACCCCGCAGGCGATGAGTACGACTTGGTCCACACGGTGACCGGGCGCCTCATCCCGCCGACCGGCATTCCGCTCCAGGTCGGTGTCGTGGTGTGCAATGTCGAGACGCTGGTCAACCTGGTGCGAGCCGACGCCGGGCAGCCTGTGACGCACAAGACCCTCACTCTGGCCGGGGCGCTGCGCGAGCCCGTGACGATCACCGTCCCCCTGGGCACGACCTATCGTGAGGCTTTCGCCGCCGCCGGCGGGCTCACCACCGACGAACCGGTGCTCTGTCTGGGCGGACTCATGATGGGCGAGACCACCCTCGACCTGGATACCCCGATCACCAAGACCGCCACCGGCGTGGTCGTCCTCCCCCGCAGCCATCACATCATCCGGCGAAAGCTCACACCCCCCAAAGCCCAAAACCAGATCGGCAAATCCGCTTGCGACCAATGCCGCTACTGCACCGAGTATTGCCCCCGCTTCCTCCTCGGTTACGCCGTCGAGCCGCACCAGGTCATGCGCACCCTCGCCTTCACCGCCACCGGCGCCGAGTACTGGAACCAATGGGCTGCTCTCTGCTGCTCGTGCGGACTCTGCACTCTCTACGCGTGCCCGGAAGAGCTGTTCCCGAAAGAGGCCTGCGACAACGCCAAGGCCGAAATGCGCAAGGCCGCCCTCAAGTGGACCGGCAAGGCCGACGTCAAGCCCCACCCGATGCATGAGGGGCGCCGCGTGCCGATCAAGACCCTGATGAAGAAGCTGCACGTCATCGAATACGATCATCCGGCCGAGTGGCGCGAGGCCGCCCTGAAGCCGCAGCGGGTCGTCCTGCCCCTCAAACAGGGCGCCGGCGTGGCCAACGTTCCCCTGGTCAAGGCGGGCGACCGCGTCGCCGCCGGCCAGCCGCTGGGAGAGATCCCCGCCAAGTCCCTCGGGGCCGTCTTGCACGCGCCCTTTGCCGGGCGCGTTGTCTCCGTCACCGACCGCATCGTTTTGGAGAGAGCATCATGAACGAGAAATCCATTGGTTTGATCGAGTTATCGAGTGTCGCCGCCGGATTCGAGGTGGCGGACACGATGTTGAAGGCCGGCAACGTCCGGCTCCTGTTGTCCCGCTCGATCTGCTCGGGCAAGTACATGGTGCTGATCGGCGGCGACGCCGCCGCCGTCGAAGCCGCCGTCGAGGCGGGCGCCGTGGCCGCCAACGGGTGTCTGATCGACTCGTTCACCATCGCCAACGTCCATCCCGAGGTGATTACCGCCCTGGGCCGAACAACTCCGGCCGAACCCGACGGCGCCCTGGGCATTCTCGAATCGTTCAACGTCGCCACCCTGCTCCAGGCGGCCGATGCCGCCGCGAAAGCCGCCGCCGTCACGCTCCTCGAGATCCGGCTCGCCATGGCGCTCGGCGGAAAGGCCTTCTGCACCATGACCGGCGATGTCGGGTCCGTCCAATCGGCCATAGCCGTCGGGCGGCGTCTGATTGCGGACGCCGGAGTGCTGGTCAACGCCGTGGTCATCTCGCGTCCCCACCCCGACGTCTACCGGGAAGTGATCTGATTTTGGCCGCAGCCCTGAAAGGGAACGCCGAAGCGCGGGCAAACCGAGTGCCCGAGCGCTATTTCAAGTCCTCGCCGGCGAGGCCGCCGACAGTCCAATCGAGGTTGTAAACGGGGGTTGTGCCGTCCATGAATGGCGCGTTGAGGCGTTCGTAAAGGGCGAACTCGGCATGGCCCTCGACGAACAGAAGCGCCATACCCTTGGCGCCGTGACCCGCGGTGGTGGTGTTCTTGCGGATGTCGTTCCACTGGCGCGCGACGCTGGCGAAACAGGGAGAGATCGCCTTCTTGGCGGGGGACCGGACGTCGGGGACTTTGCGAAGCTTGAGGGCGCTGTTGTCGTCGGTACGATAGAACGTGACGTAGTAATAGTAGGAACAGGGGAAGAGGAGTTCGTTGGTGCGGATCGGATACGCATTCGCGAGAGTCCACTCGATGTTGAACCCGCGTCCGCGGTCGGCCGGGCACACGTAGAAGGCGCGCGCGTTGGTCGTGATGTAGGGGTCGAAGAGCTTCAGGACATCGACAAAGCCCATCTGGGGCCAGTCGCGGCCCGAGTATGGAAAGGCGTCGGTGTTGTCGGAGTTGTACATGGCCATCGTGATGCCCACCTGGCGGAGATTGGAAAGGCACCGGGCGAGTTGTCCCTTGGCCTTCGCCTTGCTCAAAGCAGGCAGGAGCATCCCCGCCAGGATCGCGATGATGGCGATCACCACCAGCAGTTCGATCAGCGTGAATGCGGCCATCCGCCGCCGCTGTCCTGATTCGGCGGCGCCGCGTGTTCGAGGAGGTTTCTTCATGATAGCCATGCCTCATCGAGGCTTCGCTTCAGACCGACAACGCCCCACACCGGCTCAATCACGCCGGGCTTCGACAAAGCCTCGGGGCTGTCGGTGCCTTGCGCGCTCAGCGGGTGTGTCGTGCCGAAAGATACTTCCGGCAATCGGGGGCGTCAAACCCTGCAATGAGACCACCTTGCCCTCGAGGGAGCACGTCCATCCCGATCGAGTGTCGCCCTCCGCAGGATCTCCTGGCCAGGCGCGGTTTTGCTTTCCAGCCCGCAGTGGTCCGCATTTTGGAGGTTTCGGCTTCGCCGTGGTCACCACTCCATACACCCTGCGGGCTAGCACGAAACGCTTTCCTGCGCCGCCGCCTTGTGCAATGTATGGGGCCAGTCGATGAACGACTGGAATCTTAGAGGCTGGGGCTGCGCCCTCGCCTTGGCCGTGGGCAGCGCGCTCGCCGCCGAGGCGCCCACAAATGCCTTGCCGCCCCTCGACATCGTGCTGGATGGCATCGTGCAAAAGGCAGAGGCGGATGCCAGGATCGAGCAGGAGTTCCTCGCCCACTATGCCTTCATCCACACCCTGACGCGCCACGAGTACAATCCCAAAGGCAAACTCAAGAAGCGGAAGACCGAAACCGTGTCCCACGACCCCACGGCGCAGAACTCGACTCCGCCGCCCTCGCTCTCCCGGAGGAGCAGTCAGAGTCAGGCCCATCGCACCCATGCGCAGCCCGAGGCCGCCGCCGACGAGGAGCCGCTGGACCGCCCCTACGAGCGAGAGGATGTGGTCGTGACCGACGGTTTGATGCGGCGGTTCGAGTTCACGCTCCTCGGACGCGAACGATGGGAAACCTTGCCGCTGTTGAAACTCGATTTCCGACCTGCGGTTCCAAGTCTCCACGCCAAGGGAGTCCTCGATCGGTTGATCAACAGCATGGCCGGAACCCTCTGGGTGGATGAGAGGGATTACACCGTCGCGCGCATCAGCCTCCGCCTGATCGACAAGGTCAATGTCGGCGTGGGCGGGCTGCTCGGCTCGGTCTCGGCCTTCCAGTGCGAGTTCGAGCGGTTGAGGACGCCCGACGGGCTCTGGTACACGCGCCGGGTCGATTGGCGCGCCGAGTACCGCGAGTTCCTGGTCAACAAGATCGTCGCGCAGCAGGAAACCCGAACCGAGGTCCGCCGGGTCACCGGAAAGTAGCCAACCTCAAGGCGCAACCGCCCGCCTTCCAGCGTCGGGTCGATGCCGAATGAGGACGGCAAGACCTTCGCCGATTGGATGGCTTCCGGACAGGCCACCGTCACCGTCACCGCGCCCGACACGTCGAAGGAGGCGAAGGAGGCCAGCTCGAAGTAATCAGCAGAGTTCGCTTTGTCGTCCATCGCCTTCCAGCGCCGTGCCGGATCGGCGGGGGCGACCTTGGCCAGATAGACCGGCACCGGCTGGTCTTGGACGGTCACGCGGAAGTCCTTGGACAGGGTTTCGCCCTCGGGCGCAGGGTGGACGCGCACATTGGCGGTCCAGGCAGACGGAGCGGTGGCGAGGGCGGTGGCGAGGGGAAACAGGGCAAAGAGAGCCTTCATGATGGGGGGAACATGGCAGGCCGCGGCGCGGATTCAAGTCGTGCCATCATCGTGGTGATTTGTGACCGCGCAAGCCTTGGAGTTGCCCTAGCCGCATTTCTCACCAACTCTTGCGCAGCAGCGCCGGCGCAGCGCGGCGACCGGCGCGTGCGTCGCCGCCGGACGTGCGTAAGGTTCCCGTTGCGTTGGTTGCGGCTTTGCCGCGCCGCGGCCTCCCTCGACTTTGGGTCAGCCTCCGACCATCTGCAGGTCCGCTGCCGGCGGTCGGCGCCAGGGCACATGTGTTGATCATTGAGCCTCCGGCATGCATAGTCGCTTCCGCCATGTCGTGCACAGCACTCCACTGGTTGGCCGTGTCAACGCTTCTGGCCCTGCCCAGCGTGGCTGGGTCTGCCCAACCCGACATGCCTCCAGTCCCTCGGGCCGAAATGCTGATCACCACCAATTTCGCGTCCGCGCCCTTTCCGCATCCGCAGCGTGCCAACGGCCACACATACCGGGGCGAGGTCTTTCCGGCGTCTCCGCACTATTCGGACAATCGCGTGGCGCTGTTTGTTCCGGGTGGATTCCGAGCCGGAAAGCAGGTCGATTTCGTGGTGCACATCCACGGCTGGCGGGCCGCCCTGGAGGAGGTGTTGGAGAAGTTCAAGCTCGTCGATCAGTTTCGCGCGAGTGGAAGGAATGCGGTGTTGGTCGTGCCGCAAGGACCGCTACGCGCGCCGGATTCATTCGGCGGCAAGCTGGAGGACCGTGACGGTTTGCGGCGGCTGCTGACCGAGGCGTTGGCCGTGCTGCGCGAGCACGGCGTTACCGGCCTGGCGGACATTGGCCGCGTCATCCTCTCAGGCCACAGCGGCGGGTACCACGCCATCGCCGCCATGCTCGATCGCGGCGGCTTGCCCGACTCGATCGGGGAAGTCTATCTGTTCGACGGTCTCTATGGGGAGACCGACAGATACCTCGCGTGGCTCAAGGGCGGAGGAGGAAAGCTGATCAACATTTACACGGACAGCGGGGGCACGAAGGCGGAGTCCGAGCGAATGATCGACGCGTTGGGGCAGGCCAATGTGCCGTTTGGCCGTTGCGGGGAGAAGGACTTGGACCTGACCGAGCTCAGAAGTCAACGTGCGCTCTTCGTCCACAGCGACCTCGGCCACGACGGTGTGTTGTTCGAGCGACAGCAGTTCCGCAACTTCCTCCGGGCCAGCCGCCTGGAGCCATTGGGCCGTGGGCGGGAAGTCGTGTTCGGTGGCTGCACGTGGACGGTCAGGTCAGGCCGTGGCGGACCCGGGCCCAATGTTTGGGAGCCAGACAACGTCTGGCTGGATGCGTCCACGAACTTGCACTTGAGGATCGCGCACCGTGAGGGCGAATGGTCGTGCGCCGAGGTCACCATGCAGAAGCGGTTGGGCTTCGGCCGGTACCAATTCCAGACGATCGGCCGAATCGACCGCCTGGATGACAACGTCGTGTTGGGCCTTTTCAACTACCCCACTCGCGATGTCGGACCGGATGCCACTCACGAGATTGACATCGAGTTTGCGCGCTGGGGTGAGGCGAGGAATCCGCTGGGCAACTTCACCGTATGGCCGGTCGAACGGGAATTGAAGCAGGTGTCCAAGGCGTTTCCGGTCGTGCTGACGGGTGACGAAGCCACACACCGCTTCACCTGGAGCCGCAGTCAAATCGTCTTTCACTCCGTGAACGGACGCCGGGAGGGTGACCAGGAGGTGATCAGCACGTGGACTTACGGCCCATCTGAGCCGGCGCGATTCATCTCGCAGCAGCCGATGCCCGTGCACATCAATCTGTGGCTGTTTCAGGGACGACCGCCGAAGGACGGCCAGGAGGTGGAAGTCATCATCCGGGATTTCAAATACACCCCGAACGAGTCGTAATGCGGAGGTTTCTGTTTGCCGGCAGGGTCTGACTCGCGAAGGCCGCGCAAATGGCCAAAGACTACTCCTCGCTCTGGGCGGCCCGAGGGCATAATCAGCGTCATGGCATCGACATCCTGTTTGGTTTGCCAGCGCACGACCAGCGTCGGGTTCGATGCGCCGCGCGACAGGCCGTCGGCCTCTACGGCGTAGGTGTCGCCCGCCTTCACATCATGCGACTGGATGAAGCATCCCCATTTCACGCCAGTCGCCCGACCGGCACCGCTCCCCACGCTGGGGTCCCAGGTGAACTTTCCCGACGATGTTGTCTCGTCCTGCCAGGCCCCGAACTCCGCGGGCAAGGCCCTCGTTTCCTCGGCGGACGGATGTGCGAAGTCCGGATTGCGGGCGAGGTTGGTGAGCGCGCCGGCGGCCCGAAGTCTGGCGATCTCGTCTTGGGCGGCGCGGATCGGGTCGCGCACGCAGGCGATGGCGCGCGTGATGCCGGGCATCGCTTCCTCCCAAAGACGCCCCTTGCCGACGCTGTTGGGCACGTTCAGCGGCTTGCCCCACCAACGGCATTGCTCGCCATAGACCCACACGTATTCGTCGGCGGCATCACGCGCGAAGCCCAGGTTCCGTTCCAGCCGGTCCAGCCGCGAGCCATCCAACGGGCCGCGATAATACCGATTTGTCGCGTCGTTCAGGAACATATCGAGGTAGAAGCCGAATCCGGCCTGCACCTGCTGGCGATACTTCGGACGGTTGGCCTGCGAGACCAAACGAATGGCGTCGCCGTTCCACGAGCGCATCGCGTGGGCCGCGCGCAGGTACTCCTCGGCGCTGTCCATGTAATAGCCGTTCTCGCAGCCGTCCACCAGCACCATCGCGGGCGGCGCGGCGTCGAGCATCCCGTCGATGAACGCGGGCAGCAGACCGTAGCCGGACGAGGCGAGGATCGTGTCCGGTTCAGCACTGGCGCCGGCTTTGAGATTGATGCTGTTCAGCCAGAGCGCGAGCAGGACGGCGTCGGGGAATTCCCGCGCGATCCCTCGGACGAACTGGCCGCCGCGTCTTCGTGCCAGGGCCGCCGTCTCGGCGAACGCGCGCCCTTTGGCGGCGTCCAACTTGAACTGGTGGGCGCCATAGGACTCGAAATCGATGGCCAGACCCTTGCTCCCGCTCTGCTTCATCAGCCAGGCACAGTGGCCGGCCTTGTCTGCCAGCGCCGCCCAGCCGGCGTCATCCGCCCAGTCGAGAGTGCCGGGAGTGGCATTGAAGCGGACAAAGTTGTCGGTGAACCGGGCGAAAGCACAGGACTTCAGATCGGCAAGCGCTGGCTCGAGCCACTCGCGTTTCCAGGGGCGGCCGTCCCAGAGCGACTCGCTGCTGAGCGCGCCGCCCTGATCGTCCTTGGCCTCGACCTTGAACATGACGCCGTCGAACGGGGTGGTCTGTTCCATCTCCCGCCAACTCTCGCGCAGTAAGGCAGTCGCCGGGATGTCCCATCCCAGCTCGATGAACTTTCTTCGAGGCGTTGTGGTGTCGCCATCTGCGAAGACCTGGGTGCCGGTGCAAAGCACAAGCACCGCAGCGCGGCAAAGCCGCAACCAACGCAACAGGACCCTCACGCACGTCCGGCGGCGACGCACGCGGCGGTCGCCGCGCTGCGCCGGCGCTGCTGCGCAGCGCTGGAGCATAGAGGTGCGGAAATCTTGCCAGAAACGCAAGACTGTCACCGATTGCAGTGCCAAGAGAACGCGGCACGAGGGAGAAATCCGATTCAGAGTCTTCATAGCATTCATTGAACCGTGAGCGAAACCAATGGTAGGGGCTGTGCAGGATCAATCGGTCACTGGAGCAGTGCCGACAAAGCCACTCGGCGTGGAGTGGCCAACGTGGATGCCCTCATTCCGCGCCAGTTCAAGGGCTGGTCCCAACTGGCCTTGGCGGGCGGCGACGTCCGTGTCGAACAGCACCCAAACGTGATCGTAACGTGCGACCTCGGTGTTCCCGGCTTCCCATCTGCTCCTCCTGCATGCCACGTAACTCCAGATAAGGGGGGGCGTGATCCGACGGCCAGAAGGGAAAACCTCAGTACCATGACCGTGCTGTCGGTGTTACTGCTGACGTCGGCAGTGACATCGCTGCAAGCAGCGAGCACGATCCAGCTTTCTGGGGCGATCTTCAACGTCACCGAGGGCATGCCCGAGGCCTCCGTCATCGTCCAACGGACCAACGACCTCGACAAGGTCGTGAGCGTGGACTTCGCCACGACGCCCGGGTCGGCGACGGCTGGCTTGGATTACGTCGATGTGGCCACCACCCTCACCTTTGAGGCCGGGGTGACCGATCGGTCCGTCGCGATTCCGATCCTGAACGACGGCTTGAGCGAAGGTGTCGAGACGGTGCGGGTGTCGCTCAGCAATCCGGGGGGCGACGCTGTCCTGGGCGTTCGCACCAACGCCACAGTCCGGATCGCCGACAACGACAAGGGGCTCCAACTGGAGGTGGCCAACTGCTCGGTGAACGAGGACGCCGGGGCGGTCACGGTCCGGGTCCTGCGGGGCGACGATGGCGACTTGCCCGCATCGGTGGATTACGCGACAGCCAACGTGACGGCGCTGGCTGCCGCGGACTACGTCGCCGCCACAGGGACTCTCACCTTCGCGCCGGGTGAGACGCTAAAGCAGATCACGGTCGGCCTGGTCAACGACTCGGTTCGTGAGCTGACCGAGGCGTTTCGGATCGCGTTGAGCAACCCGTGCAGCGGAGCGTCGCTGGGCACGCCGACGGAGGCGACCGTGACGATCACTGACACCGACGAGCTTGTGCAGTTCCAAGCGGCTTCCTGCACGAGCTGGGAAGACGCGGCGATCGTTCGCCTGGCGGTGGTACGCGGCGAGAGCGCCGTGGCAGGCACGGTGGATGTTACGACCACCGATCAGCAGGCGATCTCCGGCCAGGACTACCTTGGCATGACCACCACCCTGGCTTTTGCCGCCGGGGAACGGATCAAGCTCATCGAGATCTCCCTGATCAACGATGGCCAGGCGGAACCGACGGAGAGGTTTGGTGTTTCGCTCAGCAATCCGACCGGTGGACTGATGATGGGCTCGAGGCGAGCCGCAACGGTCCGGATCCTCGATAACGATCCAGGCTTTGGCTTTGGTTTCGAAAGGGACTTCGTGTCGGTCTGGCAGAAGCTGCCCGCGGTGACGCTGAACGTCATTCGCGGAAACGATACGTGGTTGGAGCCGCTCACCGTCGATTATCAGACCGTCGACGGCGCTGCCCGGGCCGGTGTGAATTACCAGGCCGCGTCCGGCACGCTGAGCTTTGCGGCGAACGAGCGGGTGAAGAGCCTTTCGATCGACATCATCCAGAGTGCGGAGGCACAGGGCAGTAAGTCCTTCATGGTGGCACTGACCAATCTGACCGGTCAGATCCCTATGGGCCGGAGCACGATGCGCGTCACGATCGTGCCTGCTTCGCTGGGAATCGTGGATACGGTGGAGCCGACGGTGCGCGGCGCGATCGAAGGGGATGGCGGTCTGGTCGAGGTTTCCTGGCAGGAACCGGCGGCGCTGTCACGGGCGGACTCGGTCACGGGGCCCTGGGAGGAACTCGGAGCCATCGACAGCCCGTTGGTGGCCAGGCCTGATTCGCCCGGCAAGTTCTACCAATTCCGGAGTGCCAGGCCTGCCCAGGTCTATGTGCCGTCGGTCTATGACAGCCAAACGCCTTTGCCGCTGGTCGTCCTGCTTCACGGCTGGGGGGGCGACGGTGCGATGATCGAGGGCGCCTACCGACTTCGGCCTTTTGCAGAGTCACGGGGTTTCCTGTTATGCTATCCTGACGGCACCCTGGACAGCCATGGCTACCGGTTTTGGAATGCCACCGACGGGTGCTGCAACTTCGACGGCGCTGCGGTGGATGATTCAGCCTATCTGCGGAGCTTGATCGAAGCGATCGCACAGCGGTTTGCTGTGGACCGGAAGCGCATTTACTGCACCGGATTCTCCAATGGGGGATTCATGTCGCACCGGCTCGCCTGCGATCACGCCGACCTTATCGCGGGCATCGCTCCCTGCGCGGGAGTGACTTTCCTGGATCCCAGCGGCCACCGCCCGAGTGAGCCGGTGAACGTGCTGCATATGCACGGAACGGTGGATGATGTCGTGCCCTATGGCGGAGGGTCTCTGGGCGGCGCACTGTTTCCGGGCGCGGTGCAGACCGTGCAGATGTGGGCCGACTTCAATGGCTGCCAAGGCCCGGTCTGGGATGACCACTGTTCCATGGACCTGGTTGTCGACGTGCCGGGGCTGGACACCACGGTCATGCGTTACACGAACGCTCCCCCGGGAGGCGCCGTCGAATTGTGGACAATCCATGGGGTCGGCCACTCTTTTCAGGCCTCGGAGTTCCAAGAGAAGTTCATCGATTGGCTCCTGGCGCATCCCAAGCCGTGAGAGGCACTCCTTTCTCTGGAGTGCAATCGCCCGAAATCTGCCCAGCCGCCGACGATTTTCGGAGGGCCGATCCCGCGGCGGGGAGGTCGGCGCAGGCAATGGAGCGGGGACGTCCTCGTCCCCGACCAATAGGATCGCAGACTGTTTGTATTGGGGTCCCGGAATTCAGGAAGATTGAACTCGGGTTTTCCGCCGCCACTCCAGGATTCGCCGTTGGTTCGCTTGCACAGGCGCGGCTTTGACTCACAGGGCCTTTCTGGTAGCGTTTGGCGGCAATGGGCGAAGCAGGATCTGCAACACGGGGCAAGACGCCAGCGGCGAAGAGCGTTCAATACTCAGGTTCAAATCCTGCTGTCCCCGGTTGTTCTGTTAACCCGCATATTCACGCCCCATCAGCGCACATTCCGGTCAGACCTCGCAAGATGACTGCTGTGCGGGTTCGAGGAATGTCTTCCTTTTTTTGCACATCGATCCGACTGAGCGCGGGGCTGGTCTTCGCCGCGCTCGTTCTGGGTCCTGTGGCGGGGTCGTCTGCCACCCCGTCGAGCGAACCCGTGTTGATCGGGACACGCGTGGGCGAGGAGCACGAGCGCGGTCCGCATCACCAGGTGATCGACAGCCTTGCCACCTGGCGCACTCGAGGCGGCGCGCTGATTACGACGACCAACCGCGTGACCGTGCTCGCCACCGGGCTGTTCTATCGCGACGGCGAACGGTGGCTTCCGTCCAGAGAAGAGATCGTGTTCACCCCGCATGCCGCGGCGGCGGAGACCGGACCGCACCGCATCGAGTGCCCGCTGGATCTCGGGCTGGATCCTGTTCACGCGCTCGAGACCTGCGACGGGCAGACGTTCCGCTGGCAGGTGTTGGGATTGCAGTATCGCGACCCCGACAGCGGGCGGAGGGTCTGGATCGCCAGGACCCGGTCCGCCCATGCCGAGCTGGCCGCGCCGAACAAGCTTGTGTATCGGGACGCCTTCGACGGGGTGAAAGTCGATTTGCTCTTCGAGTACACAAAGGCCTCGTTTGCCCAGGACGTTGTGCTCCGCACCCGGTTGCCGGATCCAGCACAGTGGGGCCTCGAGTCCGACCGCCTGCGGCTCGAGATCGTCACCGAGTTCCTCACGGCGCCCGAACCGCGGATCGATCGGGTGCAGGTCTGGCGGGAATCGGATCCAATCCGGGCTGCGCGCATGCGCGAGCCGGCTCTGACGCACGATCGACTCGAGTTTGGCGCCTACCGGATGGTGGCCGGACAGGTCTTCTGGGTACACGGGACGGAGCCCGAGAGCGATCTCGGACTCGATCTGCCCGTGCTGCATCGGTGGGCCATGATGGACGGGCGGACCTTCCTGTTCGAGAGCGTCGAGTTCGATGCGCTCCGCAGCCTGCTCGAGGCATTGCCTCCGCATGAGCCGTCGCTCGACGGCTTCGATCAGGCCGATCCGGCGGTTGCATCCGATGCGTCTCGATTGCCCGTGGCGCGGGGTCTGGTGCTCGATTGGACCATGGCCAATGGGAGCCAGAAGGACCTCACATTCCGCGGCGGCTCGACGTACCTGGTGGCGGGCGTGGTCAACCTGAGCGGGACGACGACCATCGAGGGGGGCGCGGTAGTCAAGTACACCAACAACGGCCTCGCGCGGCTGAATGTTCAAGGCGAGCTGGTCTGCGATACGGCGCCGTATCGCCCGGCTGTTTTCACCGGCAACGCCGATGACAGCGTCGGCGACATCACCCCGCGGGGCGCGGCGACGGATTACTACGCGGCGGTCGCGCTTCAGATGCCGGCGGATGGGGCGTCCATTTCCAACGTGCGGATTCTCCGAGCTCGAACCGCGCTGTATTTCCCGCCGACCATCAACAGCCTGCCTTCGGACCGGGTCGAGCATGTGCAGGTGGTGAACTGCCAGAATGGGGTCGTTGCGTCGGGCATCCGGTATTACAACATGGTTTTGAGGCGGACGCTCCACCTGGGCAACGGGCTGTTCGCGCGCGAGGCCGGCCTGGGCGGGACCAGCAAAGCGATTGTCGGGGCCTATCTCCGAGGCACAGCCGAGCATCTGACCCTGGACGGTTGGACCTACATGGCCCAAGCCACCGGCGAATCCTCGAGTTCGCTGGTCGTCAGGAACTCCGTGCTCGCCAACGTGGTCAACACGAGCCCGACGCCGCGTCTGCGTCTGCAGGGCAGCGGGTGGAATGGGTTCTATGCGACGCCGAACTTCGGCGACCAGTGCATCGAGATCCACGGCAATCCGTTCACAACGGCCGGCGCCGGCCGCTACTACCTGGGGGCTGGCAGCCCGTTCCTCGATCGGGGGACCGACGAGATCGACCCCGAGCTGATGAAGGAACTCGAACAGCGTACGGTCTGGCCCCCGCTGGCGCGGACAGCCGCGAAGCCGGTCGCGCTCGACACGACGCTCGGCCCGACGGCGCCGCGGGACAACGACGGGCGTCCGGACCTGGGGTGGCACTATGCCCCGCTCGACTGGTGCTGGACGGGGCTGACGGTGGCGGGCACGAACGGGCCGGCGACGTTGCTGCTCACCAACGGTGTCGCCGTGGGCATCCGCGACAGCATTGGCACCATCCTGCTCGATGGAGCCCGTTTTTTGAGCGCGGGCTCGCCATCACGCCTCAACCGCCTGGTGCGGTGCGAGACGGTCCAGGAACAGCCCGCGCCCCGTAACGAGACGGGACGCACTGCCGCCCTGTTCTCGGCCGCGGGCACCCGGTCCATCGCGAAGGAGGTTCAGCTCCGGTTCACGGAGGTTGCGGTTCTTCCCGGGAAGCGGGCGCTGTTTGACAACACGACTTTCCTCCCGCTGGGGTTGTTGTCTCTGTGCGACTCTCGGTTCGACGGGGTGAGCCTGCACTTGTCGCTGTATCCGCCAGGCGCGGCAGGGCCTGCGACCCTTGGACTGACCAACAACCTGTTCCATCGGTCGAGTTTGAGTCTGGATCAGGACACCGAGTTGCACCGTCCGTTGCTGGTTGTCCATTTGCGCAACAACCTGTTCGAGGGCGGCAGGCTGAGGCTGGCGGATTACTCGGGATCGGATTCGTGGGGGGCATACGACAACACGTTTGACACGCTGGAGAGCGTCGCATCCGAAGGGGTGCCCAACGCGCACAACGGCTACAGCGGGGAGGTTGCCCTCTCGGGATCCGCCGGAGGGGACGTCACACATCTTGCGGTCAGCGCCCGGACCGCCAGGCCGGCCCGTGGCGCGTCTCTCGCGGGGCTCGTCAATCCGGCCGCTCTGGTCGATGCGGGCAGCCGGGGCGCCGCCGACGCCGGGCTCTATCATCACGCCACGGTGAACGGGGCCTCGAAGGAAGCCGACTCCCAGGTTGACATCGGGTACCACGATGTCGCCGCGATTTACGGGCGTCCGTTTGACTCGGATTCGGACGGTTTGCCCGATTACGTGGAGGACGCCAATGGCAACGGGGTGGCTGATGATCGGACAGACTGGACGGAGGCGGCCACCGAACCGGACGCGGCGGGCTACACCGACTTGCAGCGTCTCGAGCTGGCGTCGAACATTCTTGTGAACGATCCGGCCCAGGATTACGCCAACGAACAGAACACCCAATACCAGCCTGGCGTCGTGGTCCTCGGAAACACGGTGGTCGTCGGCTATTGGGACAGCAACCGGGGGATTTACGGGCTGGCCAGCCTCGACGATCCGCCCGAACTGTGCCGCATGGTCTCGTATTCCGTCTCTCACGATGGCGGTCGGACCTTTGTGGATCGGGACGTGCTGCCGTTGCCCGAGGGCGCCACGAGCGGAGACGCCGGCGATCCCGTGCTGGCCGTGGACCGGGTGTCGGGGGTGATCTACTACGCAGCCACTTCGGAGAGGAAGGAAGGCACGTTCAAGGGGATCCCTCTCTGGAAGTCGGTCGATCGCGGCGCGCGTTTTGTTCGCTGCCCGCCTCTGGCCGAGGAGATCGAGGGATCGGACTACCCGTGGATTGCGGTCGATGACTGGCCGGGCACGGGCCAGCACGACGTGTACGCGGTCATTCAGGGCAGCGTCGACGGGTCGCGGCGGCGCCAGTGGCTGACAGTATCCAGGGACGGCAATGTCAATGCGTGGTCCCAACCAATCGCCATCGGCACCGTGCTCTCGATGATGCCGCAGATGGCGGTGGGGGCCAACCATGTGGCCTACGTGGCGTGGAACGAACGGGGCACGCCGCAGTCACTCGAGATCTGCGCCGTGGAGGAACGCGGCGCCAAGATCGGCCCCACGCACACCATCTGCAGGCTCAGGACGCCGGTCTCGCCCATCCCGCTTCGCAGGAGCAATGCGATTTCGGATCCGGGCGACTGGTTCAAGGCCTTTTGCCTGGCGACGCTGGCGGTGAATCCTGATCCGACCCGGTCGAACCACCTCTACGTCACCTACGCCGACCAGGGCGCCACCCACGGCGATCGCGCGGACATCTTTTTCGTGCAGTCGACCGATGGCGGCGAACATTGGACCACGAACCCCATTCGTGTGAGCCTCGACGCCGGCCTGAATGATCAGTGGATGCCGGCCCTCGCCGTTCGGCCCGACGGCGAGATGCTGTTCGTCGGGTGGCACGATCGCCGGAGCGATCCGGACAACTCGCTCATCGAGGTGTACGGGCGCTGGGCCGCGATTGCAGCGGATGGCGTGGTTTCATTCTTCACGAACGACTTCCGAATCACATCCGAGCCATTTCCGCCGGCCTTTTCCGGCTCCCTGCCCGAGCAGGCTCAGCCGGGCCATTACGACCCGGTGTGGGCGCCGGGCGGGGTGAACCTGCACTGGTGGTACCCGTGGTATCCTGAATTCGACGATTGGGGCCAGGAGGTTTTGACTTCGGACATCTACTCGCACGAGAGTGGCGAGCACAATCAGGCTGACGCCGACGCGCACTATGCCTACATGGTGTGGCCCGACAACCGCAGCCGCTCCCAGGCCACGCGTTATCCAGCGAGGAAACAAGCCGATATCCGTCTGGCGCGGCTGCCCTGGCCGCAGCCCTGAGGGTTCACATGTGGGCGATGATGGCGTCTCCGAACTGCGAGCACCGGATTTCCGTCGCCCCCTCCATGAGCCGGGCGAAATCGTAGGTCACGCGCTTGCTGGCAATGGCCCTTTCGAGCCCTTGGATGATCAGGTCCGCCGCTTCGGTCCAGCCCAGATACCGGAACATCATCTCGCCGCTGAGAACCACGCTGCCCGGATTGACCTTGTCCTGGTTGGCATACTTGGGCGCGGTGCCGTGCGTTGCCTCGAAGAGGGCGTGGCCGCTGATGAAGTTGATATTGCCGCCGGGCGCGATGCCGATGCCGCCCACTTGTGCGGCGAGCGCGTCGCTCAGGTAATCGCCGTTCAGGTTCAGCGTGGCGATGACATCGAAATCCTCGGGCCGGGTCAGCACCTGCTGGAGCGTGATGTCGGCGATGGCATCCTTGATGACTATGCCGGCCCCGGGCCGGCCCTCGGGGATGCGGCACCAGGGGCCGCCGTCGATCTCGACAGCGCCGAACAATTCCTTGGCGGCGAGGTAGCCCCAGTCGCGGAAGGCGCCCTCGGTGTACTTCATGATGTTGCCCTTGTGGACAAGGGTGACGCTCTTGCGCTTGAACTTAATGGCGTGGGCGATCGCGCTCTGGACCAGGCGAACGCTGCCGGACCGGCTGACCGGCTTGATCCCGAGGCCAACACAGACATCCGACGGGAGCGCGGCGCCGGCCCGCCCCCAGAACTCATCGGCCTGGGCGCGGGTTCCGAACCGCATCTTCTCGAAGGCCTGAGGAAACTCGCGGGCGAGGAACTCGAGGATCTTCCCGGCTTCGGCCGAGCCGCCCGGGTACTCGATGCCCGCGTAGATGTCCTCTGTGTTTTCCCGGAAAATCACCATGTCGACCTTTTCCGGATGCTTCACCGGAGAGGGCACGCCGCGGAAGTAGCGCACCGGACGCAGACAGACGTAGAGATCCAGTCGCTGGCGCAGAGCGACGTTGAGCGATCGAATGCCCCCGCCGACAGGCGTGGTCAGAGGCCCCTTGATGCCCACCAGAAAGTCCTGGAACGCGGTGATGGTGTCCTCGGGCAGCCAATCGCCGAACTTGTCCTTGGCCGCCTGGCCGGCGAAGACCTCGAACCACGCGACTCTGCGCTTGCCGCCGTAGGCCCGCTCGACCGCGGCGTCGAAGACCCGCTGGCTGGCCGCCCAGATGTCCGGGCCCGTTCCATCGCCGCGTATGAACGGCAGGATGGGGTCGTCGGGGACCACCAAGGCGCCGTTTCGTATGCTGATACTCGAACCGCGAGGCGGAGTCATAATCGAAGAGAGGGTCAGGCCAGGGCGGCCACCGCGGTCGTAGGCAGGCGCTGCTGCAACTTGGATCTCACCTCGGCGATGGCGCGCTCGGCGGTCAGCCCGTACTGCTCGCGGAGTTCGTCCGCGGTGGAAGCATGCTCGATGAACTGGTCCGGCCAGCCCATCCGGACGACTGGAGTCGTGACGCCGTGATTGCAGTACAACTCGATGACGCTGCTGCCATAACCGCCGGCGAGGACATGATCCTCGAATGTGACCACAGCATCGGCCGCCCGGCCGAAGAACAGCGTGGTCGCCTCATCGAGTGGCTTGATGAAGCGCGGATTGACGATGGCGACGTCGCACCCGTCGGCCTTGAGACCCGCAGCCGTGTCGCGTGCCAGGCGCTGCAGATTCCCAAGCGCGAAGAGGGCCACCTTCCGCCCGCCGGACTGGCTGAAGTGCTGGGTGATCTCGGCCTGGCCGATCGGGAGCAACCGCGGCTGGTCTTTGAGGGCCACGCCTTCTCCGGCGCCGCGCGGGTAGCGGATGAAGACCGGATGGTTCTGGTGGGTGGCAGTGAAGAGCATGTCGACCAGTTCGTCTTCGTCCTTGGGCGCCATGGCGATGATGTTGGGCACGCAGCGCAGGAAGGCGATGTCGAAGAGGCCATGGTGGGTCGGGCCGTCATTGGCAGCGAGGCCGGAACGGTCCATGGCGAAAATCACGGGCAGATCCTGGAGGGCGATATCGTGGATGATGCCATCGTAGGACCGCTGGAGGAAAGTCGAGTAGATGGCGACGACGGGGTGAAAGCCGAGCGTGGCCATGCCGGCGGCGAACAACACGGCGTGGCCCTCGGCAATCCCGACGTCGTAGTAGCGCTGGGGCATGGCCTGTTCGAGGAACTTCAAGCCGGGCCCGGCGGGCATCGCCGCGGTGATGCCGACCAGGGTGCTATCGCGCTGGCAGAACCGGACGAGCGCCTGGCCGAACACATCCTGGTAATTCTTGGGGGTGCCCGGCTGGGCGGCGATCGGATCGCCAGTGACCAGGTCGTAGGGGCC
>Ga0116154_10001308_pt1 | contig 21666 bp, 19 predicted proteins | sample AD_UKC030_MetaG_FD_89898 | JGI IMG/M metagenome (GOLD analysis project Ga0116154, IMG submission 89898) | Active sludge microbial communities of municipal wastewater-treating anaerobic digesters from USA - AD_UKC030_MetaG | ecosystem: Engineered > Bioreactor > Anaerobic > Digestate | place: USA...
GAGCTTGACCAGGCCCTGGTGATCATGCCCCTGGCGAGGGCCATGGAGACCTTCACCATGATGGGATACATCAATTCGATCGCCGTCAGGCTGAAAAGCGTCGATGACATGCCGTCGGTCAGAAGCGACATCATGAAAAGAACCGATGCTGAAGAAATCGAAGTCATGGGGTGGGATGGTCTGATGCCCGAGCTTGTTCAGTTCATCATCATGGACGATGCCGGCGCCTATATCACCGATTTCATTTTACTGATGATCGTCGCTTTCGGCATACTCAACACGATTCAGATGTCGGTTTATGAACGGATCAGGGAATTCGGCGTCATGCTTGCCATAGGCACGAGGCCCTCGCAGGTGCGGACCATGATACTGTATGAATCGGTTTTCATATCCCTTATCGGCATCGCTCTGGGCCTCCTCCTTGGTTCGGCGGTCAGCTATTATTTTTCAATCCACCCGATCGACTATTCGGATTATGCAGAGGAGATGAAGGTCTGGGGAATGTCGACGCTGCTGTTTCCGGCGCGCATCACGGCATTGAACCTGTGGGTGACTTCTCTGTTTATCCTGGTCCTGGCGTTTGTTTTTTCTTTTTTCCCGGCGCAGCGCGCATCAAAGCTCAGGCCGATCGAGGCAATACGGCATCTATGAGGGTCAAGGAAGGTATGGAATGATGACATTTATCAAACTGGGATGGAGAAATATCTGGAGGCACCGGCGAAGATCGCTGGTCGTGATATCTTCGATCGGTATCGGCGTTTTCGCCATGATGTTCTCAGCCGGGTTCATGAACGGGATGAACATGCAGATGGTCGAGAACACCATAAGCACTTCACTGGGCCATATTGCCGTTCACAGCAAGGGATTTCAGGAGAACATGAAACTGGAATTCAATTTCAACGCAGACCGGAATATGCTCGGAAAAATAGACAGGACTCCCCGCGTGAAAGCATGGGCCCCGCGGGTCAAGATGCAGGCCATGGTCAGGTCTTCGGAATCATCACGGGGCGTGATGATAGTCGGCATAGACCCCGGGCGCGAGAAAAATGTATCAAAGATATACGACTATACGCGCAAAGAGGACGGCAGCCACTTCATAACCGGGAGGAACACCGATGAAATTCTTATTTCCCGGGAAATGGCGGAGAAGCTCGATCTTCTGGTGGGTGACCGTCTCGTGGTCATGCTGCAGGACAAGCACAATGAAATCATCGGAACCGGGCTCAGGGTCTGCGGCCTGTATGAGACGCCCGTCAACAGCTATGACCGTTTCGTGGTGTTTACCGGTATTGAAAAGCTGCAGTCGATGAACGGCATGGGGGCGAACATATCGGAAATATCGGTGTTACTCAATGATAAAAAAGACGTTGATGCGGTTAAAAGCTCACTTGTCGCAGGCATCGATGAAGGATCGCTTGAAATCCTCTCGTGGAAGGATATGGCTCCCGGACTGGTCAGGTCGATACGGCTCTTTGACACTATGATGTTTATTTTCTTCGCGATTATTTTCATGACCGTCGTTTTTTCCATCGCCAATACTCTCATCATGGCAATCATGGAGCGGTTTCATGAGATCGGCGTCATGAAATCGATCGGCACCGGGCCCATGAGGATATTCTTCATGATTATTTTTGAGGCCTTCAATCTCGGCCTTATCGGCGTGGTTGCCGGTATTGTCGTGGGAATGGCGCTCAACTTTGTTCTGTCGTACACGGGGATAGACCTTTCACTATACCAGGAATCGATGAGAGTATGGGGAACCGGAAGCGTCATATATCCGATTATCAGGTTCATCGATATTGTTAACGCGGTTATAATAGTTTTTTTCACGACTTTTATCGCCGCTCTGTATCCTGCGGTCAAGGCGGCCCGCATCAAGCCGCTTGAGGCGCTTCATTTTATCTGATCACTGCGGAGGGAATCCATGTCAATTATCGCCATAAAAGCGCTGGTCAAGGACTATGATGTAAACGGTATTGCGGTGAACGCGGTCAGGGGGATCGACATGACGATCGATAAAGGGGAGTTCACCGCGATCGCCGGTCCCTCGGGTTCGGGGAAGACCACCCTGTTGAATATCGTCGGGGGGCTTGACTATCCAACCTCGGGTTCGGTTGTCGTCGGGGACAGGGACCTTTCGGGGATGTCGTCCAGTGAGCTTTCAGACATGCGGCTGAACAATATCGGTTTCATCTTTCAGGCCTATAACCTGATTCCGGTTTTAAGCGCGCTTGAAAACGTGGAGTACATTCTGCTGCTGCAGGGCGTGAGCAAGAAAGAGCGTCAGGACAGGGCCCGGGAGATTCTTATCGAGGTCGGCCTTGAGAAGGAGATAAGCCGTCTTCCCAAGGACATGTCGGGCGGGCAGCAGCAGCGTGTCGCCGTGGCGCGGGCCATTGTCTCCGAGCCGGAAATAATCCTCGCAGACGAGCCGACGGCGAACCTGGACCAGAAAACCGGGGCCAATCTTCTCGACCTCATGCATGAACTTAACAGGAAAAAGAACATAACTTTTCTTTTTTCGACGCACGATTCCATGGTCATGGAGCGCGCCGAACGCCTCATCCAGCTGTCTGACGGCATGATCGCATCTGATGAAAAGAGAAGGTGACCCATGAAGGAATCCCTGCCCGGCTCTCCCGGCGTACTGTTCCGGATCGTTCTGCTCGCATTCATTCTGTCATGGCCCTGCATCGCCGGAGCGGCTGAATCCGCCGATCAGCCTGCATATGACATCCCTGCCGGCGGGGAGAATGCGCCTGACGCCGATGCCGGTAAAAGCGAGGACCCCTTCGGGGAAAGGGGCGCACATTTCAAGTTCGGCGGACAGTACAAGCACCTGCTGACGTTTCAGCGCACCGACAACTTCATAGACGATAATCCGCTGGACCCCAAAAAAAAGAACCTGATCGCAGACCTGAACCGGGTGCGCCTGAGCCCGGAGTTCAGGTACTCGGACGTTCTGACCATACACGTCGACTGGGACAACGAGCTTATACTGGGCAGTTACAACAAGACCAACGAGTTCGACTCGTACTGGCGCGGCTCGGAGTACAACGAGTTTTTCGACCTCTCGTGGGAGCCCTATTACGGCGAGGACGTATATTACCGCACCAGGATACATCGCGCTTACCTGAAATTCAGCGTATGGAACTTCACCTTCACCCTGGGCCGCCAGCAGATACGGTTCGGCAGCGGCAGGCTGTGGAACCCGCTGGACATACTGAACCCGGTTTCGCCGACTTTCGTCGAGGGAGCCGAAGACCAGAAGGGCACCGATGCGTTCCGCATGGATTACTATATCAACGACGTGACCGAGATCACGCTGGTGAGCAACCAGAAGAAATGCAACGACAGCTACGGCGACATGAAGATCGATGATTCGAACACGGTGCTGCGCTTCACCGCGACCATTTACGAGACGGAGCTTTCAGTGCTCGCCGCATGGCTTTCGCGCAGGGCCGTTGCCGGGATCGACGTCGCCTCGATCATCGCTGACGGGACCCTGAGGGGAAGCCTGCTCTATTCCTACCCGAAAATGGACGGAAGGTGGTATTTTCAGGCCAGCGCGGGCTACGAGTACACCTTCGAGAAGGGCGTCTATTTCATTGCTGAATATTTTTTCAACCAGAACGGGATCAATTTCAACAGGAAGCTCGAGGAGGCCTACATCGACAGTTTCTTCAACGGCGTGCGGCAGGGCAACTACCTGTACCTGGCGAACCAGTTTCTGACCATGAACCAGCACTATCTGGGCCTGGCCCTGGGCTATGACCTGACTCCGCTCCTTCGCGGGGAGTTCTTCGCCATGTACGATTTCCAGGGATTCGGGCTCTTCTTTACTCCCTCGCTCAGGTACAGCGCGAAGGAGAACCTCGACGTGTACGGCGGGATCATGTTCGGCTTCGCTTTTGACGGCGCGCCCGAGACTTCGGACTTCGAGGCGTTCGAGGAGCCGTTCATGTACTACGCGGGATTGAGCTATTATTTTTAGCCAGAAGTTTTAATACGAATTACATGAAATCGTATTTTACCGACACGGAAAACTTATTTTCCTCGGATGGCCCGTTGTCGACGTCTTCTTCGGCGGTATTCGTCCATTCCATCATGGCAGACAGGTCTTTCATGAAATCGAGCCGGATCCCGTCCCTGATCTGTCTGTAGTCCTCGTCCTGGCCGTGCCTGTAGATGTCGAGCCTGTTCCCGGCGGCATATATCGTTTTCCGCATCTTGAATCCGAGAAAAAGGGTGACCGTGCGCCTGATGTTCAACGATGTCAGGAACCCGAAGGTGTGACGATCGCATGACCTGTCGATTCCCGTGATCAGCAGGGCGTTGTTGTGCAGGTCCCCGTCGTCATTGACGTCAAGCCCGTGATTTTTTTCGTCGAACAGAACGATTTCATCCTTGCCGGGGCAGAACATCCTTTCATACGCGTATGAGGTTTCAATATTGATCATCGAGGCTATCCCTAAATTAAGCCCGAGACCGCAGGTGAGAATATTCTGGTTGCGGTTGGAGAATGCCTGATTGAATTTACGGAACCGGCATCCGACGAACGGCTCTATGACGAGGGAGGATATTTTCGATTTTTTCTTTTTTCTGAAGAAGTCGTATTCATATCGCAGCAGCGACTCGTATTGATTGTACACCGCAGGCGAATAATCGCGCTCGGATTTGCCGATGTAGCCGTCTCCGTCTGCATCATTTACCGCGGCCAGGTAATTTTTCTTGAAGAGCCCGTATTCGAAGCCTCCCTCGATGCCGATCGTGCCGGACTTCAGAATTTCCTGCTCGAACTTGACCCTGACTTCCGGATAGCTGCATTTTTCGTTCCGAATGTAATAGTTGTATCTCAGCCATGTCGCGAAACGAAAATCGCCGAATCCCTTGAATTTCTTTTTGAGTTTCAGCCCTGCCCGTGCCCTGATTATAAAGTCGGACAGGGATTCCATGTATTTAAAGCGGCCGTTCGCTTCGTTATCTGAATCATCGGAATTATACGTCGATTCCTGTGATTTTGAGAGAGAGAAGATATTGTCCGTGTATTCGAAGCCGGTTTCGAGGTACAGGCCTACTTCAGGGGCTTTCAGCGGCTTTTTTACTTCGGGATCGTCCGGGGATTCACCGGCCCGGCCGGCTGACACGGCGGGACCGGACATGAAAACAAAAGCCAAAACCAGCGCGAATGGATTTGCCTTATATGGCGTAAGTGGCGTCATTGAATCAACGGTTCCGGCGCGTCAGCTCTTTTTATCGCTGTCCCTGGTTTTCGTCTTGTCGTCCGAATACTCGTAGAGGATTTTCAGCGTCGCCGTGTCGTTCATGAAGTTGATGGAATCGATATCGGCCCGCTTTACATTGAACCCCGTGCGCTCCTTTAGATCGGCGATCAGGCGGTCGTAGTTCTCGGGCCTGATCAGTTCGATTTTTTCATACTTGATGGTCTTGATGAATTCCTTTTTGTGGAGGAAGTTGTTTTCCACGAAATAGGTCGTAAGCATTATGATCATGTTCGCCAGTATGAGTTCGGCGTAGCTGATCGTCGTTCCGGACAGCGCGTTGATCACGGCGATTATTATGGCGACGAACAGATAGGTCATTTCCCTGATCGGTATCGCCTCGGTTCTGTACCTGATTATGGAAAAAACCGCGAACAGGCCGAAGGCGAACCCTATCTTGAGCTTTATGGTGGCCATCAGGAAGCAGATCAGGAATATGGCGATATTGATCAGCAGGGTCGAGAACACATACTCCCTGTTTTTATATCGGGAATAAAAAATGAATCGAATGATTATCAGTACAAAAAACAGATCGGTGGCGAATTTCAGAAGCAGATAACCCAGATCGTTGAAGTTGACAAGCTGGATTCCGAAAAGCGTGTACAGTTGAAGGCTGTCGAGGCTCATTGAATCGTATCTCCTTTTTTATAGATATTTTTCCAGCTGTAGCAGTCGTTTTTTGAACCTGTTCGTTTTTACGTTGCGTTCGGTCAGTGCGACACCGGTGCAGTACTTGCTGAACTTCGCCGGAAAGATCCTCATGTCCCTGAAGCATTGCATGAACGGTGAATTGCGAGAGAAGCTTCCCTGCTTGAGCTCGGCTATGACGAGATTGTCAAGGCTGCAGCCGGCGGAGTTCACGTTGTCGTACCTCAGATTCAGGTCGAAGGTGAGGCGCTCCCTGTCAAGCCGGTTCGCCAGCGTAATGCGTGAATAACCGATGCGCACCCTGGGGCAGATGCCTTCCACGATAATACCGCCTTCGTTCGGGATGTATGCCCTGGCGAATTCTTTCAGGCTGTCGGACATTCCGCAGTCGACTTCACAGTCGCCGAGCAGGAGGCGGTTTTTCTCGGTGATCTCCTTGTTGGATTTGAACTTCACCTCGAAATAGCATCTGTCGATGTCCAGGTATTTCCTGAACCTGACCTTGTGCCTGTTCAGTTTCTGGTTGTGGTGCTGGGAGTAGAAATAATAGTCGTCGGTATCGTAGTATAGCGTGTCATATCTGAACGACCTTTTCTTGTCTATCTCGAGTATTTCATAATGCTCGTAGAGGTATTCCAGAACCGAGGAGAGCCTGTTCCGGTGTAAAAGGTATTTCGTATCATGCCTTTTCATCAGCCTGATCGTCTGCAGGTTTTCGAGGCCTATCGCCCTGAAAACGGCGAGATTTCTTTCTATGTGTATCATTGATATTTAATATGATTTATCGCCGTTTCAGAATGATGTACTGGTTAATCTGCTCGAAATACTGAACGTTTTTTTAGCGGAACCCGAGTTGGAATAACTGCCTCCGGTATAAAGCCCGTGCATGCTTGAGCCGTCGCTGTACGTTCCTCCGGTGTATATGGAATGCGAACCGGACGCCAGATCGGGCGAAGAAAAGATGAGATAATACATGCTTTCTTCGGGTTTGAATGTAAGAATGTCCTCTCCGGACGCGTTTTGAATATGGAAGAACGACGATGTGGAAAAACTGCTCGAAGTGACTTTAAGGCAATACTGGGTGGAGGAACTGCCGTAATTGCTGCTGCCCGAAGGCTGTATCATGCTTCCTGAATTCGGACCGGTAACGATCAGCAGTCCGCCGGTTATGGTCAACGCGCCGTTGTAGTCCATTCCCACATTCGGCGAGCTGGACGGCCCGTAGGCGATTATGGTTCCGCCGCTGATGGCGATGCTGCCGTTGCTGTCAAGGCCGTCACCGCTTGCGACATTCATGTATATGGTCCCGCCGTTGATATAAAGCCAGCTTCCATCGTCCTCTTCGCCTCCTGAGCCGGAAGTAGCATTGAATCCGTCGTCGGAATCCACGATGCTGATTGTCCCGTCGTTGACGGTGATGTAATTGCCTTCTATGCCTTCATATGCTTTGGTGATCGTGATGGTTCCGCCGTTGATTTCAATGGATGAATCGGCATGAATCGCATCCCCGCCGACGGACACAGTGTTGGAGGTGCTGATGTTGAAGGTCCCGCCGTCGATCACGATGTCGGCGTTCGAGTGGATCGCGTCGTCCAGTGAGTCGATGGTGAAGGCGCCGTCCTCTATGTCAACGGTGACCGGGCCCTTGATTCCCTTGGCCGAGGCATCTGAACCCAGGCTTGAGCTGGTGCCGCCTGTGGTCAGGTCGAAGGTTCCTCCGGCGATGATCACGTCGGTCTGTGCGCCGATCGCGTCGCCGTCGGCCCCGGTGGCCACGGTGATCTCGCCGCCCTCTATGGAGATGTATCCTCTGGCCGAGTCTTCATCGTTGTCGGATTTTATGCCGTCGCCGGTTGAATTGATGTTCAATACCGTGGAATCCCCCTCGATCACGACATAGTCCTTGCCCCTGACGCCGTCATCAGCTGCGTTCACCGTGATGTAGGCATCGTTGATTATGAGCCCGTCCTTGCAGCCGATACCGTCGCTGCCGCCGGCATTGCCGTTCACGGCGAGTGAACCGTCGACACCGTAGATCGTGAGATCGTCCCTGCTGAAAAGCGCGGCATTGGGATCGTCCTCCCCGGTCGGGAGCCCGCTGGATGTCAATGTGTTTGTCCCGCTGTTGATGACGACAATCGTTTTCTCGGCGCTCTCGATGTCGAGGGACGCGTTCGATGAACATGTGATGTCGGCGTCGTCAAGCAAAAGCCTTACGGTGCCTGAATCTGCGGTCGTGTCGACGTTGACAATGATCCGGCCGTCGTCCAGCGCGCCTGTTATGCCGTAGTCGCCGGATGCGGTGATCGTGGCAACGGTGTCTTCGTCGCTCAGGGTGACGCCCGTGGCGGTGGTTTCTATGTAGGTGTCATACAGGTATATGACATTGCCGACGGTTTCGGGCACGTCGTAATCCGACTCATCCTCGTGGTCGTCGGCGTTCGTGCCGGTATCGGTATTCGATGACGATTTAGACGTTTTGGGCGCGGATACATCGTCGCACCCGGCAATTGGCGATAACGCGAAAAGGCATGCCGCCAGTAAAGACATGAACATCAACGTTCGTTTTTCCATAGGCGCCTCGTCTCCGGTTTTTTAGCTTGCGATTGACTGCACTGAAAAATGCCGCATATTATGCAAGCTCTGGGTCATATCCATTAATCCAATCGTTAACCCCGGGTGTCCCCTTGCGGTTCCCAAAAAATAAAAAATCGGCATGAAAAAGACGATTTATTGCTGGATCGAGGGTTTTCTGCGGGATTGATCATGCGATGAACATCCGGTAAAAAATGGAACCATCCGGATCGTTATCCGGTTAAAATTATAAAAAAGAAAGGGCGGCGATCGTTTCCTGATGAAAATAAAAAAACCGGTTTACATCCGATGCAGGATGATATGACGGTTTCAGGTGTGACGAAAAACGGCAGGCTCTGTGGGGCCCGGGTTTCAGCGAGGGAATCGAGATGAAAAAAAGCAGCGCATTGATTTATATCGGAGTGGCGGCGGCAGCCTTTGCACTCGGCATCGTGGTTTCAGGCCCCCTTCACTGGCTTGTCCATCGCGGCGGGCCCTTTCCCGAACCTCCCGGCGGCAGGGGCCTGGAAATAGCCCGGCTGCTCGAAAAAGACCTGGACCTCACCGCTGAACAATCACGGAAGATCAGGGAGATCATCGAGAACAACATGAAACAGGAACACCTGCAACGGGAAAAGATACGGCGCACCCTTGACCGCAACATCGGAATACTGGAAGGAGATGCCTTTGACGAAAACAGGACGCGCGCCATGATACGATCACTTGACCACGTCGAGGAGGAAATCAAGGTCATGCATATAAAACAGCTGTACGAGATCAGGGACGTGCTGACCCCTTCACAGCGCGGGAAGTTCACGGAAATGCGGAATAAGCGGATGGGTATTTTTCCGGGAAGACCGCCCCGCGGCGGCCCTGATATGCCCGGCGGGCCCGGACCGGGCATGCACGAAGGACCGGGTTTCGGTATGCCGCCCGGTCCGCCGCCGATACGCTGAAGAGACAATATGATCGAGAGGACGCCGGATTCGGGCCCCCTGTATGAATGAAAAAGATTTCTGCAAGTTCGTCGATGAGACCAAGGGAACCGTTCTCGCCGCGGTAAGGAAATACCTTCCGGCGAGGTATTTCCATGCCATCGACGATGTCGTTCAGGAGACCTATATCAGGGCTTATCGCGCCCTGGATTCGGCCGTTTTCGCCGATGACCGGGCGATGTGCAACTGGCTGTACACGATCGCGAAAAACGAGTCGCTGCGCATGGGAGAAAAATTTCAGCGTGAAGAGATCAACGCCCGGCGCCTGCAGCAGGAGGTGGAGCTCATCGGCGCCGGCCGTATTGAATGCGACCCGGAGGAACTGGACGCGATGAAAAGAATAATCAAGGACCTTCCGGACAAATACCGGGCCGTCTTTGATCTGCTGCTTCTTGGTCAGTCCGAGATGGAGATATCGGAAGCGCTGAAAATCAAAAAAGGAACCGTAAAATCAAGGATACATCGGGGAAAAAACCTGATAATCAGGATCGCATCAATCAGGGAGGCGCGCCATGAATGAAAAAAAAGCGGTGGAGATTTTCGAAAAAGCGATTTCAAAGAGGGAGAAGAGCAGCCGGTGGAGCAAAAAGATGGCCATGAAGGTTCTTGCCTCCGAATCGGCCGCGCATCCCCTCCCTGAACGCGGTGCGGCGTGGAGCGCGCTGTATTACGGGTTTTCCATCTCGGCTGCGGCCATGATCATCGCCGGCGCCGTGTTCCTCAACTCCGTCCTGCGCGAATCGTTTCAGGAAAGCGAGCTTCAGGCCGCGAACACGGCGGCCGAGGATTTCTTCAATCCGTATTCGAGCAATAATATCAACAACTACTGACGTCAGCGGCCTCTCCGAATTTTCCAATCATTTATGAGCGGGATCACGGCATGAATTGAAAAGTGCTTGCCCGCTTCCTTTTTTCAGTGATTAATGAATAATCATGCTCGATGAAGATTTCAGATTCCGCATGAAATTGATATCCGTGTCTGGAAAGCCGCCATGTCAAAGGTATTGATACATCCGGCGAGTTATGAGAATATCGGCCCCGCGGTTGACCGGGCGTTCGAGTTTTTCCCGCTTGACCTGAAAGGCAGGAAAGTGCTGCTGAAGCCAAACGTGCTGCGCGCCTCGGCCGCACGCGAGGGGATCACCACGCATCCTGCGCTTGTCAGGGCGGTCCTGGAAAAGGTCCGGGCCATGGAACCGGCTTCGCTCGTGGTGGGCGACAATCCCGGACTTTTCAACTACGGCGCCAACGAGGAGGCGTTCAGGACAACGGGACTCATGGAGGCCGCCGGCCCATCATACAGGAACATCGGGACCGATGCGAGAAAGGTCGGGTTCAATCCCGGTTTCATCCGCGAGGTGAGCGTGTCGGCCGACGTGCTTGACGCCGATATCGTCATCAGCCTGCCCAGGTTCAAGACCCACGGCCTCACGGTGATCAGCGGTGCGATAAAAAACAGCTATGGCATACTGCCCGGCGCGCAGAAGGCGATGCTCCACAGGCTCGCGGGCGGCGCAGAGAGGTTTCACGAAATGATCGTTGACGTGTTCATGCTCAGGGTGCCCGACCTCTTCATAATGGACGCGGTGATCGGCATGGAAGGGAACGGTCCGGCCTCGCCCGAGCTCAGGGACGTGGGCCTCGTGCTTGCCTCGGACAACGCGGTGGCCATGGACTCGGTCGTCGCGACCATGATGGGGTGCGATCCCGGGCTGCTGCGGTTTCTTCGCAAGGCGAGAGAGAAGGGCCTCGGGGATTACGATCCGGCCTCGATCGAGATCATCGGCGATATGAAGGTGATTCCCGGTTTCAAGCTCCCTCCGCTGGGCGGCGAAGCCGTGACCGGCAACCAGGGCATGCAGCAGTTCATCAGCCGGAAGATAATGATGAGACCGCGCGCCGACAGGCAATCGTGCACCGGTTGCGGGACCTGTGTCGAACACTGCCCGGTCTCTGCGCTTATCATGCAGGATGGAATCCCCGTGGTAGACGCCGACGCATGCATCTCGTGCTTCTGCTGCCAGGAAATGTGCCCGGAAAAGGCCATGACCCTGGCCTGAATCCTCGCCTGACGCAGGGGCCCGGGATATCCCCCTCTCGCGGTTTCAAACCAAAATATTCTGGCAAAAAAAAAGAAATCGTCTATCATTTATACAGTCACAGATGGACGAGACCGTCATCATTGCGGTTTCCCTGCGAAAACGCCGTACGCCGCATGCCAGGGGGGATTCGTATCGATGTACATTAAAACCAGGATCGGGTTGATTGTTTCAGGCGTGTTCGCCGCCTATCTCGTCATTTATGTCGTTCTGCATTTTTTCTGGGTGATCTCGGAGCTCAGGGAGGTCGAGGAGGAGGAGGCGCTCAAGGACATCCAGAATGTGGTTTCGGCGATCGACAGGGAGGTCGACCATATCGATGAGGTGTGCAGGGACTGGTCCTCGTGGGACGACATGTATGCTTTCGCGGCCGGCCCCACGGGCGAATTCGTACGATCGAACCTCAACAGCGAAACGCTGGAGAATGCGGGTATAGACGTATTCGTTATCTATTCGAGGCAAGGCGCAACCCTGTTCAGGGCCGTGAACGGCTCACCGGGAGCCGATATCGGCCGTGCCGAACAGAAAAAACTGCGGGAAGAGCTTTTTGCACGGATTATGCCTTCATGCGGACAGCCGGGGGCTGCAAAGCAGGGTTTGAGTGGAATAATGCGCCTTGAACAAACATCGATTATAGGGGCAGTTCGTTCGATACTCACGAGCACCGGCGCCGGCCCTTGCAGGGGTATTGTCGTCATGGGACGGTTCCTTGACGAAAAGATGATACGCCGGCTCAACATTCAGACCAATACCAGCTTCAGCCTTCTCCGACATGAGGATCTGAAAGGCGGGGACCGGGAAGCGGCAGGCCTGCTGAAGGCGGGCCGGAAACATGTCATAAGCAGATCGGGGAGCAGGCTTGATGTGTATACCGAAATTAATGGCCTGTTCGACGAATATACTTTCATCATCAAGATGGCTTCGGTCGGCAGGATAACCGGCAAACAGTACCGGATCATGGAATACAATCTCGTCATCGGGTTTCTGACCAATATAGCGGCCATGGCGGCCCTGATATTGCTCATGCGGCGGTTCATCCTGGGACCGGTCGTGAATCTCACCGGCCAGATACTTTCGATCAGGAGCAGCGGGGATCTGTCGATGCGGGCCGGAGACATGGCCCGCAACGAGATGGGGGTGCTCGCCGATGAATTCAACCGTCTGCTCGACGAGCTTTCACTGACGCATAACGACCTGATCAACGCAAACCGCGAGCTTCAGCGGATCGCCGTCATCGACGGCCTCACCGGCATTCCCAACAGGAGGCGGTTCGACGAGGCGATGGACCTCGAGTGGCGCAGGGAAAAAAGGGAGGGGTTCCCCATATCCCTCATCATGTGCGATGTCGACAATTTCAAGATGTTCAACGACACATACGGGCACCAGGCGGGGGATGAATGCCTGCGCGCCATAGCGCGCGTGCTTTCCTCGTACGCAAGGCGTTCGGGCGACCTGTGCGCGAGATACGGCGGCGAGGAGTTCGTCGTGATACTTCCCCATACCGACAATGCCGGAGCAATGCTGATCGCAGAAAGAATCAGGGAGTCGGCGGCCGCTCTTCGAATCCCCCATAAGGGCTCTGAGGCGGGGTTTGTCACGCTGAGCCTGGGAGTCTCGACCGTGCAGCCCGAGCACTCAATGGACCCGGCGACGCTCATCAGGGCCGTGGACATGGCCCTGTACGAGGCGAAGAACCTGGGGCGCAACCGTGTCGTTTACAGGGAGTTTCCCTCACAGGCGGACGAATGACAACATGGAGGAGCTATAGCATCGTCCCCCTGTCGACGAGGGACACCTTGCCCGTGATGCATGGCCTTTCGTTTCCCTGGATGTGGTAGTTGAACCTGGTGAATCCCTTTTTTACCGAGCGCAAGATGTAGCTTCTGCTTCCGATGAAAAGCGGCCCCTTGAAGGCCAGGTCGACCCGGACAGCTCTGCCGCCGTCCGAAAGCCCGAGCTTCCCCAGGGAAAGGGCCGCTGCCCACATCGCGTGCGCGATGTCCCGTTTGAATCCGAAAAGCCTGGCCGCGAGCTTCGAGATGTGGATGAGATTGTAGTCGCTGCAGATCTTCGCGTACCTTTTGCCGATGTATCCCGGTATCTGCGAGTCGGATATTTTCTCCGCGTCGGCGATGGGTTCGATGAGGTCGCTTCTCGGGGACGGATCGAAATCCTTCCCGAACCTGCCCTGCTTCAGGTAGGTGGTGATGCTGTTCCACACGAGCTCGCCGCCCGATTCGACCCTGACGGTGTAGTCGAATTCCAGTCCCTGCTTCACGATCCTGTGCCCGGTGAGCGCGACCTCCACGTCGAGGGGCTCGTCAGACCTGATCGGCCTGTGCCGGATCAGGTGATTGCGGTAATGCAGGATGCCGATGAGCGGGATGGGGAACTCCCCGTGGCTCAGTATGGCCATGTGCAGGGGCGCGGTCAGCACGTGGGGATAGAGCAGGGGAAGGTTTCCGTCGTCCTCGAGCTCGCAGATTTCCCTGTACGCGCCGAGCTTTTTCGGGTCGACCGTCACGTTTTTGACCGACGCCTTTATGTCGGGGAACGTGTCGCCGGGCCTGAAGCCCTTTTTTCTGGTGAAGAGTATCTTCAGATAGATGGGGATGATTCCGGGAATGGCGTCGTAGTTGAGTATTGTTGGCATGTCTTCGCTCCGCAGATCGGGATTTTTGGAAACATCATACAGGCTGTTATAACGATGAATCAGGTCGCCCGTCGAATCCGTCGGCCGAACCCTGCCGTAAAAGTTTCGCATACCGGTTATTTTATGTCAATTGTTAAACATGCCCGCGATGTTCATGCGGAATATGCCGTAAAATGTTGTCATGGGCGATAAAATTGCGTATTTTAACCGGTAAGAGCACAGCGGAGAGCAATTCAATGCTTCAGGCATATCACGGCACGGGAAACCGCAGAAAAAACCCGGACAGGTTCATCAGGATCATAAACATCATCGTGTTCATGTCGATAGTGCTGGCTGTGGTGATTTTTCTCATCGCCTTTTCGCCGGCTTCGCACGGGGAATTCCTGGGCGTGAGGAACCTGGAGAGGATATTCGGCGAGCCGCTGCAGAAAAACATGCTGCGCACCGCGTTTTACCTCATGATAGCGCAGTTCTGCTTATCGGCCGGCGGTTTTGTCCTGAGCATGTTCTATCACAAACGCAGGAGCGACAGGTACCATTACTCGCTTGTCGTGTTCGGCGCCCTTTCACTCGCGGGCATAATCCTTTACATGTATTTTGCGTGACCGGGCCTTGAATATCAATGGCCCGTTCCTGCATTCGGTCCCGGGAGGCCTTTCTGAGGGGGGATTCTGCGCGCATCTGCGCACGATAGGACCTGAGACGGAGCGGTATAGAACCGGGATAGAAGAAGATGGCCGGGATACAGGCCGTATGCCCGGCTTCGGCGCTTCAATCCGGTTTGCGCCGGATTTATCCGCACGGTGCGAAAGCATGTAACGTGAAATGAACAGATTGTGGCCGGTCATGCCGAGGCGCGCGGCCCTTCTGTTGTACGAGGCCCTGTCGTATGACGGGAGACACTGCCATTCCTTCATAGCCGCGCGAAAGAGATCGCGGTTCTTTCTCTGCGCCGGAGTGTCGGGATTGCGCGGCTTCACGTATGCGCGCATGAATGTCCTGCCGTCATGGCCGTAGATTACCAGGCCGCCGATACGGCCTTTCAGGGAAGCGAAGATCGGATTGAGGATTATTTCGGCCATGTTGTTCGCCTGATTTATATATTCATCGGTGAGACATGAATCCCCCCGAACTGTTACACCGGCCGGAATGGCGGGAATAAATTCAAAAAAAAGCCTTGCATGCCGGCCGCATCCGCAGATACCTGTAATTGCCGGTTGGTTCGTCGCGGGGAATTATGACGCCGGCGGCCCGCCGGGCCGCGATGGCCGCAATGTGCGCCCGGATCGAATACAGGAGTGCGGAGAGAAACATGATAAAACTCGAGAACGTGTCGCTTGACATATACGGCGCGAAGCGCAGGATCCTTTCCGGGATCGACTGGCATATAAGGCCGGGCGAGAACTGGATCCTCTTCGGCAGGAACGGTTCGGGCAAGACAAAGCTTCTCGAGGTGGTCACCGGCTACATGTTTCCCACCGAGGGCGAGGTGTACCGGTTCGGAGAGGGGCATCTCGGCCACGATATACGGGACACCAGGACCGGCATCGGGTACGTGAGCTCCGCGCTCGGGGCCAGGTTCACCATGAATGAAACGATACTTGACACGGTGCTCGGCGGGATATACGCCTCGATCGGGCTCTACGACGAGCCTTCGCCCGGGGACGTCGGGCGGGCCGCGGCGCTCATCGCAGAGGCCGGTCTTGCCGGGAGGGAACACGACATGATGGGCAACCTGTCCGACGGGGAGAAGCAGAAGGTGATGATGCTGAGGGCGCTGATCGGAGATCCCGGGCTCCTCGTCTTCGACGAGCCTGCTGCGGGCCTGGATATCGTCGCGCGCGAGGACCTGCTGGATTCGATACGGACGGTCGCGGGCCGCAGGAGCATCGCGTGCGTATACGTGACTCACCATGTCGAGGAGATAATCCCCCTTTTCGACAGGATATTCATCCTCGACAACGGGTCGTGCTTTTTCAGCGGCATGGTCGCGGAGGCCGTGGAAAAGGACGTCCTGTCGAAGGTTTTCGGCCGCGGGATCGAAGTGTTCGGGAGAAACGGCCGGCTCCATTCTTCGGTCGCCTGACCTGTTGTTGAAGCGTGACTTATGCGTTCAATCGCCCATGAACCGGGCCGGATCGATGACCAGATGCGCCCATAAAATTGTTGCCATTCCCGTTTCGTGTGATAAGATTAAGCGGTTGCCGGTGCCGGCTGATCATCGTCCTGACCGGAGGCGGATATGGCTGTTTCAAAAATATTCATCGCGGGAGCGGGAAACATCGGGGCCTCGTGCGCGGAGGTGATGGCGCGCAAGCAGCTCGGGCACGTGCACCTGTATGATATCAACGAGAACTTCGCGCTCGGCCAGGTCATGGACATCAACCAGGCCTCGCCGTCGTTCGGCTCGGACACCCCGGTTCGGGCGTGCAGCTCCATCGACGAGCTCGAAGGGTCCGATGTCGTCGTGATATCCGCGGGAGTCGCCCGGCACGCCGGCATGTCAAGGCTCGACCTTCTTCAGCAGAACCTCGATATCGTGCGCGGCATCGGGTCGTCGATCATGTCGTACTGCCCCGCGGCCAAGGTGCTGCTGATCACCAATCCAGTCGATGTGCTCGCCTGGTACCTGAAAGACCGCTGGCCCTCCATGAACGTGTTCGGCCTGGGGTGTTCGCTCGATGCGCTCAGGTTCAGGTTCTTCATGGCCGAGGCCGCCGGGGTTTCGGTGAATTCCGTCGCCGGGACCGTGATCGGGCTTCATAACAACAGCATGATTCCCCTTGTAAATTACGCGACCGCAGGCGGCGTCCCGATTCGCCGCCTTCTTTCCGGCCCCGAGATTGAGTCGGTAATCAATAAAACGAAGGATGCCGGAACCGCGATCGTCTCAAAGCTCATCAACCGGAGCGGGTTCTACGCCGCGTCCAACACCATTGCCGAGATCATCGAATCCATGGTTTTCAACAAGCGTGCGGTGTTTCCGCTCAGCGTGTGGTGCAGGGGCGAATACGGGCACCATGACATATGCCTCGCTCTGCCCGCCGTCGTGGGAGAAGGAGGCGTGCACCGCCTGGTGGTCCCCGATCTCGATGAGGATGAGCGCCGCATGCTCGATGCGTGCGCCGTGGAGATGAAAATCGAGATTGAAAAAACCGCAAGCCCGAAATAAATCTGCGCGGCCGATCAGTCGCCCGCCGGATCAAGGAATATCATAATGGCATTTCTCGAACTGAGAACCCTTTTCCTGATCTATGTCGTTTTCAGCGCGGTCGGCGTCATCATGATGTTCTCGCTGTGGCGCCAGAACCGGAAGCGCTCTCCCGAAATATCCCTGTGGCTCGCCGATTACGTCCTGCAGCTGGTCGCGCTGCTGCTGGTTCTCCTGCGCGGATTCATACCGGATATTCTGTCGATCGTTGCGGCCAATGCGTTCATCATAGGAGGGACGGTTGCGCTTTATGTCGGCCTGCAGCGCTACGTGGGGAAAGAAAGCCGTCAGTGGCACAACTTCACGATGGTCGCCGTGTTCACGCTTGTTCATGGGTATTTTACATACGTACGCCCCGACCTCGCGGTGCGAAATATAAATTTGTCGGCCGCGCTCTTTTTCATCTGCGCGCAGGCTGCGTGGCTCATGCTGCGCAGGGTTGATGCGGGCCTGCTGCCCGCGACCGGGCCTCTGGGCATGGTTTTCATCGGATTTTGCATCGTAAGCCTGGTGCACGTCGCAAACAACATCCTGGGATCGAGCGCCGACGATCTGTTCAGGTCAGGGCCGATTGAATCCCTCGTGATCCTCGCGGACCAGATTTTATACATCACGCTGACTTTTCTCCTGTTTCTGATGGTGAGCCGCCGCCTGTTGATGCAGCTCGAGGACGAGCTGTCCGAGCGGCGGCAGGCGGAGGAGTACCTGCGCAGGAGCGAGGAAAAATTTTCCAGAGCGTTCCAGACGTCGCCCTACGCCATCTCGATAACGAGGATCGAGGACGGGAAGATCATCGAGGTCAATGACGCATTCATTTCGATGACCGGCTATTCCCGCGGGGAGCTTGTCGGATCGTCGACGATAGGTCTGAAGCTCTGGGCTGATGAAAAAGACCGGGACCTGATGCTCTCGCTGCTCCGGGAAGGCTCCGCGGTCTCGGGCAGGGAGTTTCTTTTTCGAAACAGGGATGGCGGCGTCATGACGGGTATTCTCTCGACGCAGATGATCATGCTTTACGAGGGGCCCTGCATTCTTTCCAGCATCAACAATATAACCGACCGCAAGATGATGGAAAACGATCTGCGCAGGAACCGCCGGTTTCTTTCAGAGCTTGTCGAGCACAGCGGCGCACTTATCTGCGTCAAGGATGCATCCGGCCGGTATGAGCTCGTCAACCGCAAGTGGGAGGAAGTCACCGGAATAAGCCGCATGGAGGCGCTGGGTAAAACCGATAAAGAGCTGTTTCCGGGTCCTATCGGCGAGCAGTTCATGGTAAACGACCTCAAGGTTTTCCGGACAGGCGACACCATTGAAACCGAGGAGGTCCTGGAAGATTCAAGCGGAAAACGCTATTTCATATCGGTGAAGTTCCCTCTTCGGGGCGATGACGGGGAGATAACCGGCGTCTGCGCCATGATCACCGAGATTACCGCACGCAAAGAGGCCGAGGAAAAGATCAGGCACCTGGCCAATCATGACGTGCTCACCGACCTTCCGAGCCTCAGGCTCGCCAATGACCGTCTTTCCCGCGCCGTGAACATGGCGCGCAGGTATAAAAAAATGGCCGCCGCCATGTTCATCGACCTCGACGGATTCAAGGCCGTCAACGATTCTTTCGGCCACGACGCCGGAGATAACGTGCTCAGGGAGGTCGCGCGCAGGCTGACGTCGTGCGTTCGTGAGACCGACACGGTTGCCCGGGTCGGAGGCGACGAGTTTCTCATGATCGTGACCGAACTGCGCTCGCCGGATGACGCCGCGCTGATCGCCGAAAAGGCGATAGCTCTTGTATCGATGCCGATCGAGATGAGCGGCCGTCGGGCTGTGATTGGCGCGAGTATCGGGATAGCCCTATATCCCGCTGATGGACATGACAATGCCGCGCTGATCAAAGAGGCCGACGCCGCAATGTACCGGGTGAAAGTCTCCGGGAAGAACGGTTTCGCGTTCGCCGGGGGTTCCGGGTGAATGAACAGCCTCATCATCCCGCGTGTCCGTTGAAATAAAAAACTTGCCCGCACCCCGTTTTCTGCTACAATACAATCATCCCCGATCAGTCAGGTGGGGCGCGGCATCCGCCGCGGGGCGACAACAAACAATGCGGAGGTCCTGCATGAGCGACTATACATACTACATCGAGAGCACCATTCCTGCGATATTCAGGAACAGGGCGCATTATCTGAAAGACAATGTGTTTTTACAGTATTATAAAGACGGTTCATGGAAAGACCTTTCCTGGGGATTCGTTTTGAGCCAGGTCAACGCGATCGCGGCATATCTCATCGGAGAGGGCATAAACCCCGGGGACAATATCGCCATTTACTCCGAAAACAGGCCGGAGTGGGTGTACGCCGACCTGGCCTGCCTGTCGGCCGGGGCCGCTGACGTGACCATCTATCCCACGAACTCAGCCCCGGAGGCGGAGCATATACTCAACAATTCGGATTCGAGGATGTGCTTCTGTTCGGGCGCATTCCAGGTCAAGAACCTGCTTTCGATCAAGGACAGACTCCCGAAGCTCGAAAAGATCATCGTGTTCAACGCCGAGGCGGCTTCGGGCGACCCCATGGTCGTCTCGCTCGAGGACGCGATCAAGAAAGGCGCGCAGTCGGGCAGGGAGGATGAAATCGACCGCCGTATAAGGGCGATCGATCCGGAGGATACCATGACCCTGATGTACACGTCGGGGACGACCGGCAATCCCAAGGGGGTGATGCTCTCGGCGAGGAATATCGTGGCCCAGGTTTTGCACATGATCAGGCACCAGCCGCATCCGCTCTATGAATCCGCACTGTCGGTGCTCCCCCTGTCGCACGCGCTCGAAAGAAGCATCGGGTACTACATGATGATGTACGCGGGCGGGACCATCGCCTACTGCCGCGGGACTGAACACATGGTCGCCGACTTCGCCGCGGTCAGGCCCACGTGTTTCATTTCGGTGCCCCGCATACCGGAAAAGATATACGAAGGGATAATATCCAAGGTGGCGACAGCGCCGTTCATCAAGCGGGCGATGTTCAACTGGGCAAAGAGCGTCGCCATGCAGGCGTCGCCGTTTCTCAAGGAGAACAGGCCCCTGGAGGGCGGATTGAAGAGGAAATACGCCCTGGCCGACAAGCTTGTGCTCTCAAAGCTGCGGGCCGCGATCGGCATGGACCGGATGAGGTGCTTCGGTTCGGGCGGGGCGCCGCTGTCCTCCGAGATACACGACTTCTTCTGCGGGATGGGGATTTTCATCCTTCCGGGCTACGGCCTTACCGAGTGCTCGCCCATTACGCATTGCCATACGCACCGGGACGTGCGGCCCATCAAGACCGGTTCCGTGGGCCCGGCGCATCCGATGACCGAGACGAGGATCGCGGATGACGGGGAGATACTGGTCCGCGGCCCGCAGATCATGAAGGGCTATTACAAGGACGAAAAGGCCACGCGCGAAGTGTTCACCGAGGACGGGTTCTTCATGACCGGGGACATCGGCCACATGGACGAGGACGGGTACCTGTATATCACCGACCGCAAGAAAGACCTGATCATCACGGCGGGCGGCAAGAACGTGGCCCCGCAGGTGATCGAGGGCATGATCCTGCTCAACCAGTTCATCGACCAGGTTTCCCTTATCGGCGACAGGAGAAAATTCGTGACAGCGCTGATCGTCCCCAATTTTGACGCCCTGAAAAAGTGGGCGCAGCAGAACGGCGTAGAGGCGAAGGACAACGCGGCGCTCGTGGCGAATGAGAAGATCATAAAACACTTTGATTCGATAATCGCCGAGATGAACAAGGAGCTCGGCCGGGTAGAGCAGGTCAAGAAATTCACGCTGCTCAGTGAGCCCTTTACCCAGGAAAAAGGCGAGATCACGCCCACGCTGAAGATCAAGCGCAAGGTGGTGCAGAAGAATTACAGCGACCTGATCGAGATGATGTACAGGGAATAATGTCGCCTGTTCGCCTGTATGGCGATCAGGAATACCTCCCCCTTGTCGGGGGAGGTTGGGCGGGGAAAATCATATTCATTAATGCGAGGCCGTTGCGCCCGAATAAAATTCGACCTTGCCGCTGTCTATGTCGTACATGGCGCCCGTGATCTTCAGCTTGTTTTCATGGACGAGCTCGCGAAGTATCGCGCTCTCTTTCGCTGCGTTCGCGACCTGAAGGTATACGTTCTCTTCAACGGCTTTGGAAAGGATATCCTCCTCGTTTTTAGC